>NNBT01002308.1_pt1 | contig 106836 bp, 101 predicted proteins | sample 1173831 | NCBI WGS metagenome assembly NNBT01 (sample SAMN07173936, study PRJNA388173) | plant metagenome | isolation source: symbiotic tissue sample KVJ10 | place: Norway: Troms, Kvaloya island | reverse complement strand
GGCCTGGCTCGTGGGCTCGGAAATGTGGATAAGAGACAGGTTACGCACTGCTCCTCGCCAAGAGCCTGAAGATCGACAATGGCTTTCCGCCGCAAGTCGCCGCTTATTGGGAGCGGCTGAAGGCACGCGACGGGTTTTCGCGCGCGAAGGAGGCGCAGAAGGCCGGGGCGGCGCCAGTCTGAGCCCATGCCCCTAAGCGGATCGAGCCAAGATGGCGGCTAGCGCGCGGCCAGTTTCCGCAAGGCGCGCTCGATACGGTCGGGTTCCTGCGCGCCGTTGATGACGAATTCGCGATCGATCACCATGGTGGGGACGGAGGCGATGCCTTCGGACCGCCATTCGATCTCGTCATCGGCGACCTCCGCCGCAAAATCGCCGCGGGCGAGGATCTGGAGCGCCGTGTCGCGGTCCAGCCCCGCGTCGGCCGCGGCGTCGGCAAGCACCTGATGGTCGGAGATGACGCGCCCATGTTCGAAATAGGCACGCAACAGCGCGTGCTTGAGCGCCAATTGTCGGCCCTCGCGCCCCGCCCAGTGAAGCAGGCGATGCGCGTCGAACGTGTCGTAGAGCCGGTCCGGGCGGCCAGCCATCGATACGCCCGCGGCGTCTGCCGCCGCCCGCACGCCGCCGCCGCGGCTGCGCGCCTGATCGGGCGTGATGCCATATTTGCGAGCGATATTGTCGGCGGCGAGCTCGCCCTCCGGCGGCAGGCCGGGGTTGAGCTGGAGCGGATGGAAGACGAGGTCGACCGGCACCTCGTCGCCAAGGTAGGCGAGCGCGCGTTCGAGGTTGGCGAGGCCGATCAGGCACCAGGGACAGACGACGTCGGAGACGAAATCGATGCGGAGCGTGCGGCCGCTCACCGCGCGACGCTTTCGATCGCGTCGACGATCTCGGGGATCACCTCGACGGGCACGTTGTGGCCCATGCCGCGAACCTCGACCAGCCGCGCGCCGGGGATGCTGGCGGCGGTATCGCGGCCGCCGTCGATCGGCACCAGCGTGTCGTCGCTGCCGTGGATGACGACCGTGGGCGCCTTGATCGCCTTCAGCCGCTGGCGACGGTCGCCGTCGGCAACGATCGCCGCCAGCTGCCGCGCGAAGCCATCGGGGTAGTTCGACCGCTGGATCGTCTCGCGGACACGCGCCTCGAGCACGTCGGGTGCGACGGGAAAGGCGGGGCCGGCGAGCACCTGGGATGCGCGGACGCCATGGGCGACGAGCGCCTCGAGATCGTCCGTCTTGGGGCGGTTGACGAGGACGTCCATCGCCTCCCGCGACGCGCGCGACAGCCTGGGATTGCCGGTGGTGGACATGATCGACGTGAGCGAGACGGTGCGATCGGGATAAATGGCAGCGAAGACCTGCGCGATCATCCCGCCCATCGAGGCGCCGACGATATGCGCCTTTTCGATCCCCAGCGCGTCCAGCAGGCCGGCGGCGTCCGCTGCCACGTCGCCGAGCGTGTACGGCACCCGCGGGCGCAGGCGCAGCAGGCGCTGAAGCACCAGCATGCCGACGCGCGGTGGGCGGACGTGATCGAGCTTCGTCGAGAGACCGACGTCGCGATTGTCGTAGCGCACGACGTGGAAGCCGCGTTCGACCAGCGCCTCGACGAACGGAAGCGGCCAGAGCGTCAGCTGCGCGCCGAGGCCCATGATGAGGAGGATGGTGGGATCGGCGGGATTGCCGAACGACTCATATTCCAGCTCGATGCCGTTCGCGCGCGCCTTCATGTCCTCTCCTTCAGGCGGTGATGATCGCGCCAGCCTCCACCCGAAGCGGCCATGACGTCAAGGCAGTGCCGGGACAGGGGCCGCCGACGCACGCGCCGCTCTCGACATCGAACAGCGCGCCGTGCCAGTTGCATGCGATGCGATCCGCAGCGACATAATCGTCGAGCTTCTGTGCGAGCGGCAGGCCCATGTGCGGACAGCGATCGACATAGCCGAACACCTGATCGCCGCGGCGAACCGCGAAACCATGGAAGCGGCCGGCGCGCATTTCGATGACGAAGCTGCGCGCGGCGCCGTCCGCGATCTGATCGAGCGGGCCGAGCGCGATGCCGGCCGGCGTGGCGGTAAGACGCTCGGTCAGGGGAGCTTCGCCTTGGGGAAATCGGCCCAGCAGGCGTCGTAATCAGGCTGGGCGTGCTCGAGCGCGAAGGCGGTTGGGCGATAGGGCCAGCAGCTTTCCAGCATGAAGGCCATGGTGCCGCCGATCTTGTGCGGCTTCAGATCGGCGTTGGATGCGGCATCCCACGTCGCCTTGTCCGGCCCATGGCCGCTCAGCAGATTGTGGAGCGAGAGGCCGCCGGGGCGAAAGCCCTCCGCCTTGGCGTCATAGGCGCCGGTGATGAGGCCCATCGCCTCCGACATGATGTTGCGGTGGAACCAGGGTGGGCGGAACGTGTCCTCCGCCACCATCCAGCGCGGCGGGAAGATCACGAAATCCGCATTGGCGCGGCCGGGCACGTCCGACGGCGAGGTCAGCACGGTGAAGATCGACGGATCGGGATGGTCGAAGCTGACGGTGTTGATGGTGTTGAAATGGGCCAGATCGTAGCGCCACGGCGCGAGATTGCCGTGCCAGGCGACCACATCAAGCGGGGAGTGATGAAGCTCGGTACGCCACAGGCTGCCGAGATATTTCTGGATCACCTCGAAACGCTCGTCGCGATCCTCGAACCAGGCGTTCGGCGTCTCGAAATCGCGCGGATTGGCGAGGCCGTTGGCGCCGATCGGCCCGAGATCGGGGAGGCGGAACATCGCGCCGTGATTTTCCAGCGCATAGCCGCGCGCCGATCCATCCGGCAGCAGCGCGCGGAAGCGGACGCCGCGGGGAACCAGCGCGATCTGCCCAGGCGCGATGTCGATCCGGCCAAACTCCGTCAGCAGCGCCAGCCGGCCTTCCTGCGGCACGAACAGCAATTCGCCGTCCGCGTCGACGAAGACGCGGTTCTCCATGTCGCGATCGGCGGCGTAGAGGTGGATCGCGACGCCTTCGAGATCGGCGGGATCGCGGTTGGCGAGCATCGTCGTCATGCCGTCGACCAGATCGACGCCAGTGTCACCGCCTACGGGATCCCAGCGAAGGCGATTGGGGGCGAGCGGTTCCTTGACCGTGCCCGGCGCGAACCGCACGGCGCTTTCGTAGCGGGTGAACGGCGGGTGCTCGGCCGAGGGGCGCAGGCGATAGAGCCACGAGCGGCGGTTCTCGTGGCGCGGCGCGGTGAAGGCGGTGCCGGAGAGCTGCTCCGCATAGAGGTCGAAGGGCGGCTTCTGCGGCGAGTTGCGGCCGATGGGGAGGGCGCCCGGCACCGCCTCCGTCGCGACATGGTTGCCGAAGCCGGGGGTGTAGGCGGTGCTGTCCGCGGGGGTGGCAGTGTCGTTGGGCATCCTCACCTCGGGCGGGTTCTTGTTTTGATTACGGGTGTCGGTTGGTGGGGCTCGCCGGCGCGTCAGACGCGGCAAAGCCGCGCCTTGAGCGCCGGCTTTGCCGCGCTGGCCGGTCGCTGGCAGCGCCGGAGCGCCGCACCTCGATCGAGGCAGACGCCTCGATCATCGGTCAGGCATCGACCTTAATCACGCCCCGACGGATCTGATCCAGCTCGATGCTTTCGAACAGCGCCTGGAAGTTGCCGTTGCCGAAGCCCTCGTTGCCCTTGCGCTGAATAATCTCGAAGAAGATCGGGCCGAACATGTTTTCGGTGAAGATCTGGAGCAGGATGCCCTCGTCATTCTCGACCGAGCCGTCGATCAGGATGCGGTTCTTGCGCAGGCGCTCGAGATCCTCGCCGTGGCCGGGGACGCGCTTGTCGACCAGCTCGTAATAGGTCTCGATCGTGTCCTGCAGCTTGACGCCGCGCGCGCGCAGCCGCTCGACCGTGTCGTAGATGTTGTCGGTGGTCAGTGCGAGGTGCTGGATGCCCTCGCCCTGATATTCGCGGATGAATTCCTCGATCTGCGAATTGTCGTCCTGGCTTTCGTTCAGCGGGATGCGGATCGCCTTGTCGGGCGCGATCATCGCCTGGCTGAACAGGCCGGTCGCCTTGCCCTTGATGTCGAAATACTTCTGCTCCTCGAAGTTGAAGAGCGTGCGGTAGAACTGGCTCCACACCTGCATCTGGCCGCGGCGGACATTGTGGGTGAGGTGATCGAGCAGATCGAGCCCGACGTTGTTCTTCGCCTCCGCCTCGCGCCAGCCGTCGAACTCGGCCCAGTTCTCATACAGGTCGATGCCGTCCTGGATGAAATAGAGGTACGAGCCGCCAATCCCCATGATGACGGTGTCGTCTTCCTCGGTCGGCTTGCCACCGTTGGCGAGCGCCCATTCCAGCGCCTTCTTCGGATCGGCGACGCGGAACGCCATCGCGCTGGCCGAGGCGCCGTGTTCGTTGCGGAACTGCTTCACCCGCCCTGCCTCGTCGCGGTTCAGCATCAGGTTGATGCGGCCCTGCTTGTAGCGGGTGATGTTTTTCGTCGGGTGACGGTGCGTTGGCACGAAGCCCAGCTGCTCGAACTGCTTCGCCATCGCTTCGGGATCGGGCGAGGTAAATTCCACAAATTCAAAGCCGTTGAGGCCGAGTGGGTTGTCGGCAGACATTGGCGCATCCTCAATTGGTAACATTTGTGACTATGATCGCGGCTTGAGCGATCCGTGTCAAATGCTACCGGTTGCTTCATGACCAACCAGCTCGTGCTTGACCGGTTCCTGCCCTATCGGCTGTCGATCACCTCCAACCTGGTGAGTGACCGCATCGCCAAGGCCTATGAATCGCTGTTCGGGCTCACCATTCCCGAATGGCGGCTAGTGGCCGTGATCGCCGAGGTGGAAGCGATCACCCAGGCCGAAATTGGCGAGCGCACCCGAATGGACAAGGTGACGGTCAGCCGCGCGGCGATCGCGCTGGTCGAGCGCGGACTTCTCGCGCGCGCGCCCAATCCGGGAGACAAGAGGTCGCATCACCTGTCGCTGACGGATGGAGGGCGCGATCTTTACGCCAGCGTCGCGCCCAAGGCGCTGGAACTCGAGAGCAAGATATTCGCTCGGTTTACGCGTGCTGAGTTGGACCGGTTCGTGGCCATGCTGCGGCGGATCGATACGGCAGCGCTGGAGACCTGAGGTGGATGACGCGCCCCTGATTGCCGGCGTTGAGCTGGGCGGCACGAAATGCGTGCTGATCCTCGCGAAGGGCCCCGATGCAATCCTGGAGCGTGTCGAACTGCCGACGAGAAAGCCGGAGGAGACACTCGCCGCGATCGAGGGGGTGATCGACAATTGGCGCGGCTTCCAGGCCTTGGGAATCGCCAGCTTCGGACCAATCTCCATCGATCGCCGTGCTGCCGATTACGGTCACATCACATCGACGCCGAAACCGGGCTGGCGCGGCACGGACGTCGCGCGGCGCCTTGGCAGTCGGTACGGCGTTCCCACCGGCTTCGACACGGATGTCGTCGGTGCGGCGCTCGGCGAGGCGCGCTGGGGCGCCGCCGCGGGGCTGAGCGACCTGGCCTATATCACGGTCGGCACCGGCGTTGGCGTCGGGCTCGTGGCGCATGGTCGCCCGGTGGATGGGCTGACGCATGGGGAACTCGGCCATGTTCGTCCGGCGCGCATGGCAGGGGACGAATGGACGGGAAGTTGCCCGTATCACGGTGCCTGTGTGGAGGGGCTGGTGTCCGGCCCGGCAATTGCCGCGCGGACGGGGATGGCGGGGGCGGATGTGCCGCCGGATCATCCGGTCTGGGCCACTGTGACGCATGCCTTGGCGCAATTGCTGCACACCATTACGCTCACCGGCGTCCCGCGCAGGATCGTGCTGGGCGGCGGGGTAATGATCGGCAATCAGTTCCTCTTTCCGCAGATCCGTGCGGCGTTGCGCCATTCACTCGGCGGCTACGTCGCCCTTCCGGAAGTGGAGGATGTCGACACCTTTGTCGTCCCGCCGTCGCTCGGCAATAATGCCGGTCCGCTGGGCGCCATCGTGCTGGGCGAGCAGGCCCTCGCCCGGACCTAGTTACATCGTACCTTTGCGCATTGTGGTCGTGGCCTGTCCGAATGCATCGGCTGTGATCTGACGGCGAGAGTACGACCGGCGCCACCAAAACGGATTATCCTTTAAGAGACGCTGTGTTCGCTGCTCATTAACTCATTAATGCAATGTGTTGTTATGGGCGGGAGGTCAGTCGCGTGATGACCGGTTCAACATCGATGCGCCTGCTGATCGTCGATGATGATCCCTCCGTGCAGGAGATCTATCGCCGCAGCTTCGAAACTGATGGCGGCACTACCGGCGCGCCCGCTGAGGCCTTCCGCGCATCGCGCACGGGAAAATGGCCCATCCCGGCGTTTGATTGCACGTTCCACGATCAGGGGCTTGATGCCGTTCAGGCCGTCGAGGCTGCCCTGGACGAAGGCCGGCCCTATCCGGTCGCCTTCATCGACGTTCGGATGCCACCAGGCATTGACGGGAAGGAGACGGCCCGCCGCATACGGACGCTCGATCCCGAGATCCATCTGGTCATCGTCACTGGCTATTCGGATGTATCGCCGGCGGAAATCATCGAAGTGGCGGGGCCTCCCGACAAGCTTTTCTATCTGGCGAAGCCCTTTGAAGCCGCGGAAGTGGTGCAGACCGCGATCGCGCTCGGCAAGCGCTGGGACGTCGATCGCGAGCTTGCCGAGTTGCGGGCCAATCTCGCGCGGCACATTGCGCTTCTTGAGCAGCAGGCAGCCGCGTTGGCGGCCAATGAGCAGCGCGCGATCCATGTCGCCAGCCATGATGCGCTGACCGACGCGCCCAACCGGCTGGCGTTTCAACATGCCCTGAACGAGCGGGTGCGCCGACCCGGCCCGTTCGCGGTCGCCATGGTCGACCTGGATCGTTTCAAGCTGGTCAACGACACGCTGGGGCACCTGGCGGGCGACGAGATGATCCGAGCCGTGTGCGCCATTCTTCAGCAGGCCGTTCCGCAGAACGGACTGGTTGCGCGGCTGGGCGGGGATGAATTCGGCCTGCTGTTCGACACTGTCGCCCCGGAAGCCGCGCTGATGGCTTGCGAGCGAATCGTCGCGGCGTGCGATGTTTCATTGAGGGTGATGGGCGATCCGGTGCACGGCTCCGTTTCGGCCGGCGTCATGGTGTCGCATGAAACGGGCGTGCGCGACCCTGTTGACCTGATGCGCAGGGCGGATCTTGCGCTCAACGAGGCGAAACGAAGCGGGCGCAATGCGGCGCGGCTGTTTGACGAAAGCCTTGATGAAGGGATCCGGCTGCGCCGTCAGATCGAGAGCAACCTCAGTCAGGCGATCGCGCGCGACGAATTGAGCATGTTGTTCCAGCCGATCGTGGCGACCGACACGTTCGAGGTCGTCGGGTTCGAAGCCTTGTTGCGCTGGCATGCGGTTGCGGTTGGGCCGATCAGCCCGGCCGCCTTCATTCCGATCGCCGAGGAATCGAATCTGATCCACGAATTGGGGGATTGGGTGCTCGCCAGGTCGCTCGCTGTGCTGAAGGACTGGCCGGGGCAATATGTCTCGGTCAATTTCTCGCCACGTCAGTTTCGGCGGCACAATTTCGTCGGCTATGTCATGGAGCAGGTGCAGCGTGCCAATGTCGCGCCGTCGCGCCTTCAGATCGAGATCACCGAAACCGCCATCTTCGACGATGCGGAGCGTGCCGCCGACACCATGTACCGGCTGCGTCAGATGGGGTTTCGCATCGCGCTCGATGATTTCGGCACCGGCTATTCCAGCCTGTACAACATCCGCAAGTTCGCGCTCGACAGCCTGAAGATCGATCGCAGCTTCATCGATGGGATGATGCGCGAGCGAGAGTCGGTCGCCATCGTCCACTCGATCATCCATCTCGGGCAGGCGCTAGGGCTTGGCGTCATTGCGGAAGGCGTCGAGACCGATGGGCAAGTGGCGATGCTGCGCGCCGCGGGGGCCAGCCACCTCCAGGGCTATCTGTTTGCCGTGCCGATCACGGCGGAGCACGCGGCTGCAGTTGCGAAGTCTGGCATCACAGGCGTGTACGCCGCCGTCCCTTCAACCGTCGCGGAAAGCGGAGCCACTGGTTGAGTTCGTACGCAAATCGACAAGACATGCGACGCAGTCAGTAAGCCGCCACCTGAAGGAACTAGGTCAGTTTAGGTCAGCCCGCGGTGGGTGCAAGTGCGACCAGGTACGTCCACACTCGGCATCAGGCGCGGGCCGCATTCCGGATTATCGGGGGCGACGCGCCAACAGCAACATGCCGCTCATCACCGTAACGGCACCAACGCCAGCGGCGCCAAGTAGAATGACGTTCGCATATTCCATCAACCATCCCCTCATATTCCGGCGAGCCGGCAATTATTATGCGGGGAAGTTGCCCTGACCTTGCTAATTACGCAAGCACGTATGTCGTAGCCCGATCAATTTGGCTGATCGGGTACAAGTCGGACGTCAGGCTTCGGCAGACCGGCACGGCAGGATTAGCGTAACAGTCACAATCCCAAGCGCCTCGCCCCTGACGGACAAAAGGATTGACGGGACGAGGCGCCCGGCTGGAAGCCTGGGACCCAGCGATTGCCGGTCCGTCTCGCGCATGTCGCTGAGGATGGAGCATGACGCAAGCGGATCATTTCACACCTGCATCTACATGAGCGCCGCATCTGCGAGGGAGTTCGGGTGGATGCGGCGCTCACTAGCGGCGCGCTCTGATTAGAGCCGTAGAGCCGATATGCGACTATTCACCAGATTTCTCTCAAAAGCAAGATGAGTGCCAGCCGCCGTTCAGCCTCGTGAGGCAGGGACGTTCGCCAGTGAGCTCGATCAGCCGCTATCAGCGATCCGCTGCGCCTTGGCTTGCGCCCATCAGACGCCCGCTCGTCAGCATCGCGGCAACGAGCCGGTCGCCCGCGCGTGCAGGATCGTTGCGAATGGCGGCTTCCTCATTGCCGATCGCCCGCCAGATCGTCTGTGCTACCTGGGTCGTGATCGTCCTCTGAATAGCGCTGACGTTGATTCCGGTCGCAGCGCGGATGACGGGACCGAGAACAGACTGGCTGTCGAACTGACGCAATCCGCGGCCTACCTCGGGCAGCATGGCATCGAGGATCCGATCGCCGATGGCTTGTTGAAGATAACCCGTTGCTGCGGTTGGCCCGCCGCGAACAATGCCGAGCGCGTCACTGAAGGTGAGGGACCGGATCGAGTCCAAGATCATCGGGGCCGCACGGTCGGCCGCATCCGCGGCAATGCGATTGATCGCGAGTGTGAGTTCACGCTGCACGGGTGCCGAGCGTAGCAGGGCGCCCAACACAGCGCCGGATCGATCGCCTTCCACGCCCGGAAGCGTTAGCCGGGCCGCAGGATCGTTGAGAAAGCCAGTGTCCGATACAAGACGGGTCAGCGCACGCTCGCTCGAAATTGTCAGCAGCCGTCGCAATGCCTCCGTCATGTCGCCCGACATGGCTGTCGTGGCACAGCCTGCCACCATCAGCCCCGGTAGCGCGATCCCCGCGCCGATCAGCAATGCGCGCCGCGTGAAATGGGTCATCCGTCACTCCCAACCTTGAAGCGCATCGCGATTGGGGGTGGCTTTCGGAACGCCCGCTGAACGGCGCTGGCGCTGATCGGGAGATGAGCGGCTACAATCTACTTCGGCAGAAACGCACCCGGATCATTCACTGCGGCAGTGATCAAGGCTTCTGAGCGACCGGCAGCATCCGTACCGAGTGCCGATGAGTAAAAAGGGGGCGGCCGCGGCGCCGAAGTTTCCGCCAGGGAAACACCGACAGCGCGGCCGCCTTGTTACGATTGAACGATTATGACTTCGGAAGCTGGATTGTCGGTCCCAAGGCCGTGAGCACCTGGTTGGCGTTGAAGCTTCCCTTGCCCGTCGCTGGCCCGCGCTGCATCAGGATATCGGCCTGCGCCTCGTATTTGGTGACTGTGCTGACATCGACGGTATCTGCCCAGAACGGATCGCCCGTCCACGGATTCCAGCTGCGCCACCCGGCCGGTCCGTAATACCGCCATGCCGGGCGCCACCAGCCATAGGGCCCGGTGAACAGCGGGTCCGGTGTCAATTGCGTCTCGACGTCACTTTCATTGACGTTGGTGAGGATCTTGAAGCTCTGATAGCCATTCTGCGCGGTCAGCTGCGCCGCCCGATAGAGTAGGTAATCGTCCACCGTCTTGCGCGAGGTGTAATCGTTGCCGACGAACGTGACGCGGTAACGATCAGGCGCAAGTTGCGTGTCGGAATAGCCGCCGCTGACCTTACCGGAGCCTATCGGTTGATACGGCGTTGGCGTGGTCGCGCATCCTGCGAGTCCCCCAACGGAGATCGCCAGAGCGGCTGCGATGGTGGTTTTTCTGAAGGTCGTGGGCACGGACACGTCTCCTTTCTTATGTTTTCGGAACACAGATCGCGGTTGGCGCTACGGTGAGGTCATGAACGTGCTCCTCAATGGGCCATGAACAGACTGACATTGCTGTTGGTGGAGAGGGCCTGGGTCACACCGCCGAAAATCCGCTCCTGCAGCCGCGCGTGGCCGTAGGCGCCCATGACGATGTATGATGCGTCGGCCAGTGCCGCGGCCTCGGCGAGCACCTCGCTGGTGATCCGGTCGGATCGGGCCACTTCGCGGATATCCGACCTGATCTCGTAATAGCCGAGGTATTCGGCGGCATCGGTGGGCGAAAGTGCATGGGGCTTCGCTTCCTCGATATGCACGATCGTCACGTTTTCAGCCCGCGACAGGAGCGGGACGGCCGCGCACAGCGCGCGCGCCGCTTCCGCAGAACCATTCCACGCCACCATGGCATTGCCGTAAGCGTCGAAACGCGTGCCGCCAGGAGCGATCGCGAGGACCGGCGTGTTGCTTTGCGTGGCGAGCCGCGCTGGCGGGGGCGGCCGATCGCCAAGCTCGTCCTTCTGCGGAATGCTCACGATGGTCAGGTCGACCAGCGCCATGCGATCGAGCGCGCTACTGCGTGGATAGCGGGTGCCGGTGATCCACGTGCGCGGCGCGTCCGCGCGTTGCAGCTTGGCGTCGATCTCCTGCTTGTTCTTCGCCTCCCGCTCCCGCATGTCCTCGAGCAGATCGAACATCGGATAGACCCCACCAAAGGGATCCATCGCCACGAACGTATCCGGCGTGATCATCTGCAAGCAATGAAGATGGGCGTTGAAGGCGCCGGCGAGATTGAGCGCAGCTTCGACCCGATCGATCGTGCCGCTATCCTCATTCGCATAAAGCAGAATCGACCGCATCCTCTTCCCCGCGCCTTTGTGGGTGCCTGGATGAAGAAACTGGGCCTTTCTGCACCTGAACGGTATACGTAACGGTGCGTAAGGATGATCTAATCGAAGTCTTTAGAGCTGAACGTCACGCCATTCTGGTGATGACGGCACGGAACCGGCGCAGGGCAAAGACGAAGAATACAGCGCCAATTGCAGCAAGCGCGATCATCTGCGGCCAGACGACATCAATGCCGGCGCCGCGAAACAGGATCGCCTGACCCAGGCTGATGAAGTGCGTGGTCGGCGCCGCGAGCATCACGTTCTGAACAATTTCCGGCATGCTTTCCCGCGGCGTGATCCCGCCCGAGAGCATTTGCAGCGGCAGGAGGACAAGTACCGCAAGCATTCCGAACTGGGGCATGTTGCGCGCAACCGTCGCCATGAAGATCCCGATCGACGTGGTGGCGAACATCGCGAGCGTTGCGCCGGCGAAGAACAACGGCAGCGATCCCGCGATGGGGACATGCAGCAATCCGCGCACGACCAGCTGCGTCGACAGGAAGGATGCCACCAGGACGACCAGGCTCATCGACCACACCTTGCTCGCCATGATCTCGAACGGGGTCACGGGCATGACGAGGAGGTGCTCGATCGTGCCGTGCTCGCGCTCGCGGATCAGCGCCGCGCCGGTCAGGATGATGGCCAGCAAGGTGATCTGGTCGATCACCTGGACGAGGGCGCCGAACCAGATGGCGCTGAGCGTAGGATTGTAGCGCGCGCGCACCTCCAGATCGACCGGCAGCGCGCTTTTGCCCTGTTGGCGGGCGACGAAGCTGTTCACCTCACCCAGCGCGATCTGCTGGATATAGCTGCTGCCGGTGAAGGCCTGAGTCATCCGCGTGGCGTCGGTGTTCAGTTGCAGTTCCGCCGCGCGGCCGCGCAGCACGTCACGCTGGAAGTTGGTGGGAATGCGCAGCACGAACGTATAGCGTCCCGTGTCCAGACCGGGATCGATCTGGGCGCTATTGATGAGCATCGGCGGGGCGAACTGCGGGGGATAGAAGGCATCGATGATCCGCCGCGACAGCGGGGAGCGATCCTCATCGACAATCGCGATCGACGCCATGTGGAGCGTTTCCGGCATCGCCTTGGCCGAGGTGTAGATCACCCCGGTGAAGGTGAAGGCAATCAGCAGAAGCATCACGGGATCGCGCCACAGGCTCCACAGCTCCTTCATGCCGAGCCGGTATATGTTGGAGAGCGTGCGCATCGCCTCAGCGCTCCTGCTTGTGGAGCAACAGGATCGATGCTCCGGTGATGATCGGCCAGGCGAGCAGCAATCGCCATAGCGACGACCACAGGTCCTCGAAGCCCAGCCCTTTGTTGAACACGCCGCGGGTGATCGTGATCATGTGCGACGAGGGGTAGATTTCGCCAAAGATCCGCGCGCCGCCCTGCAACGAGGTCACGGGATCGATCATGCCGCCATAGGTCAGCGTCGGGATCAGCGTGCCGATCATGGCAAGGAACAGCGCGGCGATCTGGCTGCGGGTAACGGAGGAGGCGAGGAGACCGATGCCGGTGGAGACGAAGGAGAAAAGCAATGCGCCAACCGTGAGGGCCAGTAAGTTGCCGGTGATCGGAACGCCGAACACCCAGCGGCCCATGATCACCATGATCGCGAAGTTGATCATCGCCAGCGCGACATAGGGAAGCTGTTTGCCGAGCAGGAATTCGCTCGGCGTCACCGGCGTCACGTAGAAATTGATGATCGATCCGGTTTCCTTTTCCCGGACGACGGCCATCGCCGCCAGCATGGCGGGCAGCATCAGCAGCAGAAGGGGAATGACGCTTGGCACCATCGCCGGCAGGCTGCGCACGTCGGGGTTGTAGCGGTAGCGGTTCTGCACCGTCACCGATCCGTCCGCGCCCGCGCGCGCCGCACCGGTCAGGCCCGCGTCGCGCATCTCCGTCGCCAGCCAGCGTTGATGCAGGCCCTGGATGTAGCCGCGGATCGTCTCTGCGCGTAGCGGCATCGAACCGTCGAACCATGCGGCGACGGGTTGCGGCGTTCCCCGCCGCAAATCACGTCCGAATCCCGGCGGGATCTCGATGGCCAGCGAAATGTCGCCACTGCGCATCCGTCGGTCCATGTCATCGTAGCTGGTGATCGGCGGGCGCTGGATGAAATAAGTCGAGCTTGCGATTTCCTGCTCATATTGGCGGCTGGTGGTGGTCTGGTCCCGGTCGAGAACGGCATAGCGGATGTTGTCGACGTCCAGGCTGATCCCGAACCCGATCACCAGAAGGAGGATCACCGAACCGGCGAGCGCCAGCGCCCCGCGCACTGGATCACGCTGAAGCTCCAGCGTCTCGCGCCAAAGGTAGCTGTACATCCGTCGCGGGCTGAAGCGGCGCATCGACGATGCGGCTTCCGGCTCCGTTGCTGTCGGCATCTGGATCGGGGCCTCTGCCGTCGCCTCATCGCTGGCCTCCTCCAGATAGGATATGAACGCTTCTTCCAGCGTCGCGGCGCTGCGCTTCTCGATCAGTCGTTCCGGCGTGTCGCTGTCGAGCACCTTGCCGGCATCCATCATCGAAATGCGGTCGCAGCGCTCGGCCTCGTTCATGAAGTGCGTCGAGATGAAGATCGTCACCTGGTCGCGGCGGGACAGGTCGATCAGCAGCCGCCAGAACGTGTCCCGCGCGATCGGGTCCACCCCCGACGTGGGTTCGTCCAGGATCAGGATTTCGGGGCGATGGACCATCGCGACGGCGAGCGAAAGGCGCTGCCGCGCGCCAAGGGGCAGGGCCGGCGGCAAGTCCTCCGCCGCATTGTCGAGGCCGAAACGCCGGATCATCTCGGCGACGCGTTCCGCGATCTCCGCGGGCGGCACGGCAAACAGATGCGCATGAAGTTCCAGGTTCTGGCGCACCGTCAGCTCGCTGTAGAGCGAGAAGGCCTGGCTCATATAGCCGACCCGGCGCCGGACGTTGATGTCTTTGGGATCGATCGGCTTGCCGAACAGCTTCGCCTCGCCTTCGCTCGGCTCGAGCAGGCCGGTTAGCATCTTCATGGTCGTCGATTTGCCGCAGCCGTTCGATCCCAGGAACCCGAAGATCTCGCCGCGACCGATGCGAAAGCTGACGTGGTCCACCGCGACGAAATCGCCGAAGCGCATCGTGAGATCGTTCGCCTCGATCGCGACGCTCTGCTCATTGAACTGCTGCTGCGGCTTCGTGACCGGCGTGTGATCACGCTTCTTCTCGTCGGGCAGCAGCGCGATAAAGGCTTCGTCCAGTCCCGGCGACGATGTCTGCGCCATCAGCTCGCCCGGCGTGCCCGTCGCCAGTACGCGGCCGTCGTCCATGGCGACCAGCCAGTCGAACCGTTCCGCCTCGTCCATATAGGCGGTCGCGAGGACCACGCTCATGCCCGGGTTCTGTTCGCGGATCTCGCCGATGAGAATCCAGAATTTCGCACGTGCCAGCGGGTCGACGCCGGTGGTCGGCTCGTCGAGGATCAGCAGGCTCGGCTCGTGGATCAGCGCACAGCACAGGCCCAGCTTTTGCTTCATTCCACCGGAAAGCTTGCCTGCGGGACGCGAGAGAAAGTTCTCGAGCCCGGTGCTTCGGGTCAGTTGATGGATGCGCTGGCGCCGTTCTTCCGGGGGCTGCCCGAACAGCCGCGCGAAGAACTGCAGATTCTCCTCGACCGAGAGGGTAGGGTAGAGGTTCTTGCCGAGACCCTGCGGCATATAGGCGATCCGCGGGCAGACCAGGTCGCGGTGCGCCTTGTCACTCATGTCGCCGCCAAGAACCTCGACCTTGCCCTCCTGAATGGCACGCGCGCCCGCTATCAGCGAGAACAGGCTGGACTTGCCGACGCCGTCCGGACCGATGAGGCCGACCATCTGCCTTGCCGGGAGAATGAGGTCGAGATTGTCGAGCGCGACCGTCCGGCCGTAGCGCAAGGTCACGTTTGACAGTCGCGCGACATGATCGTCGGCGGTGGTTGACACCTGGGGGGAGGCGCCCGGCGCCAGCATTGCTAATCCCTCACGACATGGGACAGGCTGGCCGGCCACGGCACGCCGGGATCGATCCTGACATAGGCTACGCCGGGGACCCCCGTTTTCACCAGGTTGACGTGGCGACGCAGAAGATCGGGATCGATGCGCGCTTTCACCCTGAACATCAGCTTCTCGCGCTCGCTGGATGTCTCCACGGTTTTGGGGGTGAATTGTGCGACGTCCGCGACAAAGCTGATCCGTGCCGGAACGTAGCGATCCGGCAGCGCGTCTAGAACGATGCGCGCCTCGTCACCCAGCGCGACCCGACCAGCGACCGTTTCGGGCAGGAAGAACACCATCGACACGTCCGATGGATCGATCATCGTCAGCACGCGGCCGCCAGCGGCCACCACTTCGCCGGGCTGCGCAATGCGGTACTGGATCCGGCCCGCGCGGGGCGCGCGCAGCACGCTGTCGTTGATGTCAGCCATGATCCGGTCGATCGTGGCGCGCGTCGCCTCGACGTTCGTGCCGGCCCCAACCACCTGGCTGCGGGCCGCGCGGATCGCAGAATCCACCGCGGCGACCTGCGCCTGAGCGGCGGCTACGGCTGCCGACGCGCCCTCGACCGCCGCCTGGTCATTGTCCCGCTCCTGCACCGGCGTCGCACCTTCCTTCGCGAGCGTGGAGGATCGTCCCAGTCGCTTGCGGGCGACGTTCAGTTCCGCCTCCCGCTGGCGAACGGTCGCCTGAGCAAAGGCCTTGTCGCTTTGCCGCTGCAGCACCTGCGCTTCGGTGATCTGGATGGCGTTCGTCGCCTCGGCAAGTTGCGCTCGCGCCTGCGCCAGTTGCGCCTGCAAGGCGTCCGTATCCATGGTGGCGACGATCTGTCCCTGACGCACGAACTGCCCCTCGCTCACGGTGATGTCGCGCAGGCGACCGGGCATCTTGGCGGCAATGTCGATCTCGACCGCTTCGATCCGGCCGTTGCCGCTGACGATGCCGGCGGGGAGGCCGGATGGACGCATGGCTAGCCACAGCAGCACCCCGACGCCGACGATGGCTAGCGCGATCAGCCCGCGCGAAATCCAGCGGTTGTCCCGCAATTTGCTCATGGTGCCGGTGTCCTCCCCGTGGCGACAGCGTCTGAATCGAACACGGGCTGCGGGGCGAAACCGCCGCCGAGCGCGGCGTAGAGCGCAACTCCACTCGCCACCTCGGCACGACGTAGCTGCACCAGCAATTGCTGTGTGTCGAACAGGTCGCGCTGTGCATCGAGCACTTCGAGATAGGCCGAACGGCCATTATCGAAGCGCAAGGTCGCCAGCCGCGCACGCTCGGTCAGGGCGTCCAGCACACCGCGCGTCGTCTTGATCTGCAACGACAGCTGTCGCCGCCGCGCAAGCGCATCGGCAACATCACGGAACGCGATCTGGATCGCGCGCTCATATTCGGCCACGGCCAAGACCTTTCTGGCCTCCGCCACGTCAAGGTTGGCCCGCAATCGGCCGGCATTGAAGATCGGCAGCGTCAGCGATGGCGCGAAGCTCCAGACCCCCGTCGGCGAACTGAACAGGTCGCCAAGGCTGGTGCTGGCGATCCCTCCTCCCGCGGTAAGCGTGATGTTAGGGAAGAACGCGGCGCGCGCAGCGCCGATGTTCGCATTGGCCGCCAGCAACTGACGCTCCGCCGCTACGATGTCCGGCCGGTTGGTGAGCAGATCGGACGGCAGCCCCGGCGGCAGCTGAAGATAGGTGGTGATCTGCGCGAAGCGCCGATCCGATGCGGTCAATGTCACCGGCTGGCCAACGAGAAGCGCGAGCGCGTTGCGATTGACCTCCTGATCCTGCTCGAGAGCCTGAAGCGCGGCGCGCGCCTGACCCAGCAACGCCTGCGCCTGTGTCATGTCGAGCTTGCTTCCCGATCCCACCTCGTAGCGTCGCCGGACGATCCGCAGCGACTCCTCGCGCGTGGAGATCGTACGGCGGGCGAGATCGGCGCGTTCCTGATACTCCCGTTCGAGCAGATAGCCGTTTGCAACCTGCGCGATCAGTTGCGTGGCAACCCCGCGGCGCGCCTCTTCCGTCGCGAGATACTGCCAGCGCGCGGCATCGCGCAGATTGCGCAGCCGGCCCCAAAAATCGATCTCCCACGCCGCATTCGCCTGAACGCCGATGGAGCGAACGTCGACCGGCGTCGCTGCGCTGCCTGGCAGGTTGTACAGCGTCCGGCCCCGCGTGGCGGCGACAGCACCATCGATCTGCGGGTAGAGCGCTGCGCCCTGGATCCGCCATGCGCCCCGAGCCTCCAGAACGCGGGCAGCCGCCACGCGAATGTCGCGATTGTTGGCCAGGGCGAGTGCGATCAGGCGTTGCAGTTCCGGATCGCGAAAGAAGGCTTGCCAGCCGATCGCCGCGATGGTCGCACCGCCGGGGTTCGTCCCCGGGAAGCGCGGCGGCACTGGCGCGGCCGGGCGAACATGTTTCGGCGCAAAGGAGCAGCCGCCAAGAGTGAACAGGATGAGCGCGATCGGCACGATCCGCGACCGCGTCTTCGTCCGAGCGGTCGTGCCACAGATCGTCATTCCTGTTGCACCTGATGCGATCCCTTGGCTCGAGATGGCGCAGCGCCGCTCGCGCTCGTGCGCGACATTGCGTCTTTGGTTGGGCGCCCGGGGCGCATCCCCGATGGCCGGGCACGACCGGCGTGCGCATCTGACGGGTGTCACCGACCCGCCCTGATCCGCCAATCAGGGGTTTTGCCTATATCGTTGGAAACAACTTGCCCGTCACTCTGCCCCGGTCACGACGGCGGTATGCTGGGCAATGAGCGGAAGAGGATCCGCTCCATCCTGGTGCGCTACCGGTAACCAACAATCGAGATTGTCTTCGAATGTACCAAAATTTATGTTAAGCAAAGAGTTGCCGCGCGCTGGGGAAATGGTGCGGCAATAGGAGAGCCGATGCACTCCATACGTGGGGCTTCATTGCGCGCGGGGCTTACTGGCTGCGGCATCGCCGTGGGGGTGGTCGGGCTGGCTGCATTGGTGCAACATGCACTCAATAAAGGGCCGCCCCCAGCGGCCCCATTTCTTCTGTTCTTCTTCGCAATTTCCGTCACCGGCATGCTGGCGGGGCCGTTCTGGGCCGGTGTGGCGGCTGCGCTCTCCGCCGCGGTGACCTCATGGATAGGATGGTTGCCGAGTACGGATGAGCTGCGGCTTCTGCTGCTGTTCGGTCTGTCGTCCGGTAGCGTCGTTGCCCTGTCCTACCTTCATTCCGCCCGCGCGGCGCGCGAACGCACGGCGGCGCATGAGCTGAACCTGCTGGTCGAGGGAGCGACCGGTTACGCCATTTATATGTATGATGCGGCCGGTCGTGTTTCGGTGTGGAACGAAGGAGCGCGCCGGTTGATGGGCTGGAACGCCGACGAGGTCATCGGCAAGCATTGCTCCATCTTCTACACGCAGATGGCAGTGGCCGAGGGGGTGCCGGATCATCACCTTCGTACTGCGGCTGTGAAGGGGGCGGTCAGGGGCGAGGATTGGCATGTCCGAAAGGATGGATCGCGGTTCCTAGCATCGTTCAACCTCAAGGCGTTCTATGATCAATCGGGAACGCTGCGCGGCTATGGAAAGCTGATCCGCGACATCACGCAGCAGCGCGCCGAGCAGTTCAGGGCTGCGGCCAGCGAGAACCATTATCGCTCGATCCTGGCGACCGTGCCGGACGCAATGGTGGTGACAAATCGCGCTGGCAACATCCTGTCCTTCAGCGCGGCGGCAGAACGCCTCTTCGGGCTGTCCGAAAGCGAAGTCGTGGGCACGAGCTTCCAGCGGCTGATCGCGTCGTCCGACCCGCAGGGAAGAGTGGGGGATCTCGAATATTACCTCGCCGCAACGCGCAACAGTAGCGATGGCGTGGGCTCAACCTTGCTCGGGCGAAAAGGCGATGGGTCGACCTTTCCGTTGCAGCTGGCGGTTGGCCAAGCCGTGACCGAAGGGAAGCCGATCTTCATCGCGTTCATCCGCGATCTGACCGAGCACCGTCGCACGCAGGAACGGCTGGAGGAACTGCGCGCCAGCCTCGTTCATGCCGCACGGGGGAGCGCGATGGGCACAATGGCCTCCACCTTGCGGCATGAGTTGAACCAGCCGATCACGGCGGTCGTCAATTACATGCGCGGCATCCGAAACCTTCTTCGGGAAGGAAATGAGGAGGATCGTGACATGATCGACGACGCACTGGCGGAGGCGATGCGCGAAGGTCTGCGGGCGGGTGATATCCTGCGGCACCTCCATGACTTCGAAAGCCGCGGCGAGATGGAGTTGACGGTGGAGGATCTGCCGCAACTGATCGAAGAGGCGGCACAGCTGGCGCTCATCGGTGCGCGTGAACGCGGCATCTGGGTCACCTTCGACATCGACGCCAATGCATCGCCCGTTCTGGTGGACCGGATTCAGATCCAGCAGGTGCTGATCAACCTGATCCGGAACGCGATCGAGGCGATGGCGGAATCGCCAGAGCGCCACCTGTCGGTGTCGACGCGGGTCGAGGACGACGGATGCGTGAAAGCCACCGTTGCCGACACCGGATCGGGCATTGCCCCGCAGGTTGCGGCGACGCTGTTTCGTGCGTTCAACAGTACGAAGGCCGGCGGCATGGGACTGGGGCTGTCGATTTGCCGGACGATCGTGGAGGCGAGTGGCGGCAGGATCTGGGCCGAGCCGCGCGAGGGCGGGGGTACGGCGTTTCACTTTACCATGGTTCAGGCCGATCGGGAGTTGGCAGAATGAACGACAAACGCTTGGTGCACATCATCGATGACGAGGCGGCGGTCCGGCGATCGGCCAGCTTCATGCTCAAGACGCTCGGCTTCGCCACGCGAACGTGGGAGGGCGGGACTGCCTTTCTGAAGGAGGTGCGGCATGCGGAAAACGGCTGCATCCTCCTCGACGTCCGCATGCCGGACATCGACGGGCTGGCGGTGCAACAGCAATTGATCGAACGCGGCATCGCCATGCCGGTGATCGTGCTGACCGGTCACGGGGACATCACCATCGCGGTCAAGGCGATGAAGGCGGGCGCCGTCGATTTCATCGAAAAGCCATTTGATGGCGACGTGCTGCTTGCCGCGCTGGAGCATGCGTTCGAGCGGCTGGAGAAATCGGCAGACGCGCTGACCCGGGCGGCCAACGCTGACCTCGCACTGGGTGCCCTGTCGCCGCGCGAGCGGGAAGTGCTGGCGGAGCTTGCCGAGGGGTTTCCCAACAAGACGATCGCTTACGACCTCGGAATCTCGGTGCGCACGGTGGAGGTGCATCGCGCGAACGTGATGACCAAGCTGAAGGCGCGCAGCCTGTCCGACGCGCTGCGGATCGCATTTGCCGCCGGCCTGGGCAGCCCGCGGACCTGACACCGGCGCGGGTCTGCCGGGCGTCACGAGCCCCTGAAGCGCACCGACGGTCGCGCGCCATCGTCCCGCGCGCCCATCCGAGATTGGGGCTTTCACGAGCTTAGGTACTCTTCCCAATATTCCGAAAAACCCGGCATCCCTAGCTGTTGATCGGCAGCAATAAAGACTGAAGTCTGCGGAGCGTATCGCGGCACGTCAGGATACGGATCACCTCCTTGCACGTGTGCACGTCGCTTCTCGAGGCCCGGTTGCCTTGCAGCCCACCTGCCCGTGCGTGAAAGCGGCTCCCCCCGGCCGCCGGCGCAGCGTCTGCATCGCCACCGGTGCACGGGCAGGTGATTTTTTCCGGCGCCCGGACCACGTGGTCCTGAACGCCGGCTTCACGATTTTCACGGCCGGAGTTCGGGACGATGAGCACGCAAGCGGATCTGCCAGCGAAGACGCGGTCGAGCGGCGAGGCGCCATTGGGTTGGCTGCGCAGCGAGATTGACCGGTTGTTCGAGAATTTCTCCTCGCCCGCACGCAGTGCGTTCGGATCACGCCTTGGCAGCCTCGCTGCGCTCGACGGCATGTTCAGCCTGCCGGCGTTGGAGATGACGGAGAAGGACAAGGAATATCGACTCTCGGCCGAGATCCCCGGCATGTCTGAGGACCAGATTGACGTCAGCGTCGCCGACGGAATCCTGACGATATCGGGAGAGAAGCGCGATGAGGAGGATCGCAAGGACGGCGACTACATGCTGCGCGAGCGCCGCTATGGATCGTTCGTCCGCAAGATCAATCTTCCCAAGGACGTCGATCCAAATGCGGTGAGCGCGCACGTCGACAAAGGCGTGCTGATCATCACCTTGCCCAAGGACGAAAAGGCCGGCGAGCAGAAGCGCCGTATCCCGATCTCGTCACAGAAATGAGGCTGCGACGCCCGCGCCTGGCCGAAGAAGCCGGGCGTCGCTGGCACCGGCAAAGCAGAGGAGAGTGCATGTGGCTGATCTGATTGTTGTCGGCTTTGACGATCCGCATGAGGCTGATCGCGTCCTCACCCAGTTGCAGCGGATGCAGCGGGAATATCTGATCGATCTGGAGGATGCGGTCGTCGCCATTCGGCAGCCGGACGGGAAGGTGCGGCTGAAGCAGAGCTACAACATGGTTGGCACCGGTGCTGCCTCCGTCGGGCTTTCCGGCGCCTTGTGGGGCACATTGGTGGGATTGCTGTTCCTGAACCCCCTGGCCGGGATGGCGGTGGGGGCGGCGGTCGGCGCCGGTGCGGGCGCGCTTTCCGGATCGCTGATGGATTATGGCATCGACGACAATTTCATCCGTGAGCTTTCCGATACGCTGAAGCCGGACACCTCGGCGATCTTCGTGCTGGTGCGCAAGGTTCAGGCGGAAAAGGTGCTGAGCGAATTGTCTGATGTGCGCGGCCGCGTGCTGCGCTCTTCCTTGTCGCCCGATCAGGAAAAGCGGCTGCAGGAGGCGTTGATGCAGGTGTCGAAGGACCAGGCGAACGCCGGCAGCGCGGCGGCCAATTGACCGGGTGGGAAGCGGCCTGTCTGCGGCGCAAATTGGCCTCACCGGCAGCATGGGCGGCCTGGTCGCGGCCGATGGGCGCGCCGCTGTGGCCAGATCGCCCATCGTCGGACGCGAAGGGTTGAAGAAGCAAGCGATCTGAAGTGAACTGGACCGCGGTTCGACCGCGACCATCCGGTTCCGGATCACACGACAGGCAAAGGAAGATCAAACATGAAGCCAGGCTTGTTTCTTGCCCCCTTGCTGCTGCTGGTTGCAGGATGTGACGGCACGACGGTCACGCAGGAAGCCGAACAGATCAACGTGGGCAATTACGCCAAGGAAGTGCTGGCGCTGCCCGAAGGCGATCTGCACATCGTCCTGTTCCGGGCGATCCAGGACGCAGGGGTGCCGTGTCAGGGGGTGGTCAGTGCGGAGCAGGTCGGGACCAATCCGAACCGACCGCAGTGGCGCGCGAAATGCACCGATGGCAGCTATAACCTGGTGACCGTGGATCCGAACGGCACCGCGCTGGTGATCAGCCCCAAGTCGCCCTGACCTTCGCCAACCAGGCCGGCGGGATAGGGGCAGGGCCCGGCTTCCGCGCCGGACGATGAAGGGAATGGATCATGTCGCAGGTCGTGTTCCGCGCCGACCCCTCGCACGTCGTGTTGCGGCCGTTCACCCCGGCCGACAATCCGTTTCCCAGTCGCGACGTTCCGCAGCAGCGCACGGCATTGGTCGTCGACCGTGTCAGCGCGCTGCCGCCCGCGACGGTCAAGCTTGAGCTGAACAAGCTGAAGGCGCAGCTGGCGAAGCGGCATTCTCAGGTGGACATGCTGCTGGAGCGGCGGTTCTATGCGGCGATTTCCCCGTCGGGTAGCGATCATACGCTGAGCGATGAACAGGTGCAGCTGATCGGCGGGTACCTGCTGGAGGAATATGCCGTCGAGGCGGCGGCGCTGTTCAATCCCAGCATCACCATCCACCCCGACCAGACCGACCTGCCGGCCAAGTCGATCCGCGTGCTGCTGACGCTCCGCGCGGTCGGCGAGGGGCATGTATCCTCCATCGTGTTCCGTGTCGGCACCGTCGGCCCGGGCGGCAAGGTCTGGTTCGAGGCCCCGGCCGAGCAGCTGGTGTCGGCCAAGTCGAGCCCGATCCCCGGGGGTGGGCGCGACGATCCGGCGATCCGGTTCGAGTGCGGGCCAGACCCTGACCTCTCGCGCTTCGTCCTGTTTCCCGTCGCCCCCGGGCATCGCCGGGGGCTGGAGGATCTCCGACTGACGCGCTTCATCGAGGACGATGGCAGCGTCGTTTATTATGGCACCTATACCGGCGTGGCGCCGGACGCGATCCGGCAGGAATTGATGCGCACGGTCGATTTTCGCACCTTCGATCTTGTGCCGCTGGAGGGCCGCTATGCGCACACCAAGGGCATGGCGCTCTTTCCCCGGCGGGTAGGCGGCTATTTTGCCATGCTGGGCCGGCAGGACCATGAGAATATCTGGCTGTTGACCTCCAACGACCTGTACCGATGGAACCGCGGCGAGGTGATCATCAAGCCGCGCTGGCCGTGGGAGTTCATCCAGATCGGCGTGTGCGGGCCACCGATCGAGATCGATGAGGGATGGCTAGTCATCACCCATGGGGTGGGCACGATCCGCAGCTACAGCCTGGGCGCCTGCCTGCTCGACAAGGACGATCCCAGCAAGGTGCTGGCGCGCACCGAAGAGCCGATCCTGACGCCGATGGAGGGCGAGCGCGACGGCTATGTCCCGAACGTCATCTACAGCTGCGGGGCGCTGGTCCATGACGGCTGGCTGATCCTGCCGCATGGCGTGGCGGACACTTATGCCACGGTGACGACGATGAAGGTCGCGGACCTGCTCGCCCGGATGCGCTGACCGGCCACGTGTTATTGCGGATGTCGGTCGCCGGCAGGGCGAGCCAGCATGCGACAATGACCGACATGATCGATGGTGTAGCGCGCGACCAGGCGAGCCAGCCTGCAAGGCTGGTCGTCGCGCTGGATGAACTGCGCGCGACCGACGTGCCGCTGGTGGGCGGCAAGAATGCGTCGCTGGGCGAGATGCTGCACGAGCTGAAAAGCCAGGGCATCCGCGTGCCCGACGGTTTTGCGACGACGGCCGACGCCTATCGCTATCTCCTGTCCGCGGCGGACCTCGGCGGCCAGATTGCGGAAGCGATCGGGGCGATGCGCGGCGGGCGCGCCACGCTGGCCGATACGGGCGAAGCGATCCGGATGCATTTCCTGGAGGCGGACCTGCCGGGGCCGCTCGCCGATGCGATCGTCGGTGCCTATCGCGACCTGGGGCGCCGCCACGGGATCGCGCGGCCATCGGTGGCGGTGCGTTCAAGCGCGACGGCCGAGGACCTGCCCGATGCAAGCTTTGCCGGGCAGCAGGAGACATTCCTGAACGTGCGCGGCGAGCGGGCGCTGCTGGAGGCGTGCCGGCGCTGCTACGCCTCGTTGTTCACCAATCGCGCGATCAGTTATCGTGAGACCAAAGGCTTCGACCATCAGTCCGTCGCCTTGTCGATCGGCGTCCAGTTGATGGTGCGATCCGACCTTGCAGGATCGGGCGTGATGTTCACCCTCGACCCCGAGACCGGCTTTCCCAATGTGGCGGTGGTCAGCGCTGCCTGGGGACTTGGCGAAACGGTGGTGCAGGGGAGTGTCGATCCCGACATCTTCACCGTGTTCAAGCCGCTGGCGAATGATTCCCGTTTCGTGCCGATCGTCGAGCACAAGCTGGGCGCGAAGGCGCAGAAGATGATTTTCCACCAGGGCGGCAGCGCGCGCACCAAGACGGTGGATACATCGCGGACCGAACGCGCGAGCTTCGTCCTGAACGATGCCGAGGTGCTGCAGCTGACCCGCTGGGCCGTGCTGATCGAGCAGCATTACGGCCGACCGATGGACATCGAATGGGCCAAGGACGGCGAGACCCAGGAACTGTTCATCGTCCAGGCTCGCCCGGAAACGGTGCAATCCGCGCGGCGGGGCGAGGTGGTGCGGACGTGGCATTTGAAGGAAAAGGGCCCCGTGCTGACCACCGGCGCGGCGGTCGGCGACATGATCTGTTCGGGCCAGGCGTGCATCATCCGCTCGCCTGCCGATATCGGATCGTTCCGCGACGGATCGATCCTTGTGGCGGAAACGACCGATCCCGACTGGGTGCCGATCATGCGCCGGGCGGCGGGGATCATCACCGATCATGGCGGGACCACAAGCCATGCGGCGATCGTCAGCCGCGAACTGGGCGTGCCGGCGGTGGTGGGCACCGGGGACGCCACCTCGCTGATCGCGGATGGCGCCGAGATCACGCTGTCGTGCGGTGAAGGCGACATCGGCAAGGTCTATGCCGGCGAGCTTGCCTATACGATCGACGAGATTGCCGTCGCCGACTTGCCGCACGTGCACACCGAACTGATGATCAACTCGGGTGACCCGGCGCAGGCATTCCGCTGGTGGCGGTTGCCGATCCAGGGCGTCGGCCTTGCGCGGATGGAGTTCATCGTCTCCACGTTGATCAAGGTGCATCCAATGGCGCTGATCCACCCGGATCAGGTGACCGACGAGAACGATCGCCGCGCCATTGACCGGCTGATCGCCGGGCATAGCAGCGGGGCGGATTTCTTCGTCGAAACGCTGGCGAGCGGGATCGCCAAGATCGCGGCGGGGCAGATGCCCAAGCCGGTGATCGTCAGGCTCAGCGACTTCAAGACCAACGAATATCGCCACTTGCTGGGCGGGGCGGCGTTCGAGCCGGTCGAGGCCAACCCGATGCTCGGGTTCCGCGGTGCATCGCGCTACGCCCATCCGCGCTACCGCGACGGGTTCGCGCTGGAATGCCGGGCGCTGCGGCGCGCGCGCGAGAAGCTGGGCATGACCAACATCATCGTCATGGTGCCGTTCTGCCGCACGATCATGGAAGCGGAGGCGGTGCTGGCGGAAATGTCCCGCCACGGGCTGGAGCCGTCCGACGGGGGGCTGCAAATCTACATGATGTGCGAAATACCGTCGAACGTCGTGCTGGCGGAGGAATTCAGCCAGCGGTTCGATGGCTTCTCGATCGGGAGCAATGACCTGACGCAGCTGGTGCTTGGCGCGGATCGCGATTCCGATCTGCTCTCCACCCTGTTCGATGAACGCGATCCGGCAGTGCTTCGCACGATCAGCGACTTCATCCGTCGCGCCCATGCCGCGGGCCGCAAGGTCGGCATCTGCGGCCAGGCGCCGAGCGACCATCCGGAATTCGCCGCCTTTCTGGTCGGCGAGAAGATCGATTCCATCTCGCTCAATCCGGATTCGTTCGTGCGGACCCTGGGGCATGTCGCGAAGGCGGAAGCGACCTTTGCCGGGGCATGATGGCAAAGGTCGTCACGCTTACGCTCAACCCCTCGCTTGACGTCAGCACCTCCACTCGGGAGGTCCGGCCGACCGACAAGCTGCGCTGTGCGGAGCCAGCCTATTACCCGGGCGGCGGTGGGATCAACGTCGCCAACCTGATCCATGCGCTGGGCGGCGACGTGCTGGCGGTGGTGACCGCCGGCGGCCCGTTTCGGGCGCGCTTCGAGGACCTGCTGCTGCGTACGGGTACGCCCTTCGCCTTCATTCCCATCGCCGGCGACACGCGCGCGAACCTGACCGTCGCCGAGGGGCAGAGCGGCAACGAATACCGCTTCGTCATGCCCGGCCCGGTGCTCAGCGCCGCGGAACAGCAAAGCTGCATCGACCGGGTGAAAGGGGTGCGGCCGCCGCCGGAGTTCGTGGTGATCAGCGGCAGCCCCCCGCCCGGGGTAGGGCCGGAGCTGATCGAGCAGCTGGGCGAGTGGTGCAACATGGTGGCCGCGCGGCTGATCCTGGACCTGCCGGGCGATCATCTGCGCACCAGCGGCGCGCGCCGACCGTTTCTGATCAAGCCCAATCTGCGCGAGCTGGAACTGCTGGTCGGCCGCAAGCTGATGGGCGAGGCGGAGGAGGCGGCGGCAGCGGCGGCGCTGGTCGAGACGGGGTTTGCCGAGGTCGTGCTGGTATCCCTCGGGCCGCGCGGGGCGCTGCTGGTGAGCCGGGAGGGCGTCGAGCGGATCGTGGCGCCGGCGGTCAAGGTGCGCAGCGCCGTCGGCGCGGGCGATGCGATGGTTGGCGGCACGACATGGGGGCTGTCGCAGGGTTGCTCGCTGGGTGAGGCGGCCCGCTTCGGAGTCGCCGCCGGCTCCGCCACGCTCCTTACCAGTGGCACGCAGGTTGCGGCGCCAGAGGCGATATACGGCCTGTTCGAAGGGCTCCGGCCCGAGCGATCGGTGCTGGCGACGCGCTCACGGCCCGCCCGATCGTCGGTCGATCGGGACTCTACGTAATTCCTTTTCGCCGTACGGCCGTAAGATCGGATTCGCTTTTAGTTCAGAGGATCCGATGCGCAGCGACGTCGAATATGCCATCTTCCGCGCCCGTGCCGAACTGACGATGGTGCGTCGGGCACGCAGCACCGAGGCGCGCACCGCGCATCTGGAACTGGCGCGCCGCTATCTCGCGCAATGCCCCGGAGAGGGGCCTTCACGCGAGCTGCGCTGATCGGCTGCGCTGAATAAGGGCGAGCGGCGTCACGCTGTGCGTCGCCGGCTGCCCTTGCTGCTATCCTCGTGCTGTCGCTTTCCCGTGGTCGCTTGCTCCGTCGGTTGACCGTTCCGGTTGCCGCCTCGGCTGGCTGCCCTCCTTTGCCGAGGCGGCAATTGCCATCTAGGCGATGCGTCGTCCCCGATGCACTACGTAAATCACCCTAAAGATGAAGGGGTGGTTCGACCCCGCGGTTCGGGCATTTTCGCGCGCTGTGGGGGGGAGAAAGATGCGAGGGTTGCGGCCGGTTAGCGAGCGGAAGCATGGTTTTTCTGCGACATCACGGCCGTCGACTTGCGCGATCATTTGGGTAACTTCGGCTGAGCCATCGCTGGCGGATGTTCATGCGCACCCTCCGCATGAAGGTCACGCGGTGCGGCGGTGAAAAGCCGTGTCCATTGTTCGTATACCATTGGCCGGTGCGAAGCTGTTTTAAGCACGACCGTCATTCACGCGGCGGCATCGTCCTCCTTCTGGTTCACGTCGCCGTCATCCTTGCGGATGAAGCTGATCTTCCCCTGGGTTTCCAGGATCGCCCATGCGACATCCTTCATGCGCGCGATGCCGGCGAGGCGCATTTCCGCCTCCACCTCGCCACGCGTGATGCGGTCGCGGCGAAGGTTCGCCTCGATCAGCTCGCCGTCGCGGATGATCACCTGCGGCTGGCCATCGAGCAGCTTCTCAAGCCGCGGCGAGAGATAGGTCGCCCAGCTCATCACCAGCGCCCAGAAGGCAAAGGTAGCGATGGCGAGGATCGAGCCGGTGAGGCTGAAATCGTTGTGTGTCACCCCCTGCTGCACCAGATCGCCCATCACCACGATCACGACCAGTTCGAAGGGGGTGAGCTGGCCGATCTCGCGTTTCCCCAGCAGGCGGAGCAGCAGGTATAGCGCGGCGAAGGTGACGCTCGCCCGAAAGACGATATCCATCAGGGCAGCACCGGGATGGAGAGAGCGATCGCGCTCAGCCGGGTGTCGCCGTCGAGCAGGCTGATGGTTCCGGCAAGCCGGCCGACGAGCGGCGGATTGGTCTGGCCGTCGATCTTGATCTCCAGCGTGTCGCCAGCCTTTAGCGCGGGATAGTCGAAGCGATATTGCCCGTCGGCGAAGCTTTCATCGCTGGGCGCCGGAATCTGGCTGTTGATCGTCAGGTCACGCCACAATGCGGCATCGATGCCGATCACCGGCGTGGCGATGTCCTGCCGCGCGACCACCCGGATATGCGTTTCGAAGAACAGGCCGCTGCGCAGCGGGCGGGCAACCTTGACCTCCATGACCGCTGCCGGCGCATTGATCGTGGTGACGGGCGCCGGCGCGCCGCCCAGCGCACCGGTCATCGCCGTCGCGACGATCGCACCCAGGATGATGAAGGCGAGCGGGCTGGCGTGGGCGCGCAGCCCGCTGACCGGTTCGGCATGGCTGGGATCAAGCCCGTCCGGAAAAGCCGCGTCATCCTGCCTGGCTGTCGCCATATCTGCTCCCTGTTGGCGCCTTCTGAGCGAGGCGCCCAGGGCATGAACACCCGGATCTGGGCGGCGGTTTCGTGCGGTGTCCCCGGGCTGACCTGCGCGCACCGCCAGCATCATCAGCGCGCCCGTGACGATCATGCGCCGCGACGCGCCGACCATGCCGTAATCGGCAGGATGGCGCGTGACATCCATTATGGTTGCAATCGTGCGACCGTGAGCGGCCAACGTGTTTAGACAGACCCGGAATGCCGCACGTGTTCGATCGACCGGGCGAACAATGAGCGGAGACCTGAAGAAGAGGATTGTCCGTGGCCGTATTGCTGCACAAGATCGCTGATGTGAGCGCGACCGCACTCGGCGGCATTGCTGCCCCGGCATTACGCTTCATGGGAAAGCATCATAACCGGATGACGCGGTTCCAGGCGTTGCAGGATCGTGCCGGATTTCAGGTGCGGACCACGCATTATTACGAGCCGACATATGCGGAGCATGATCTCCCCGCAGACACGCAGAAGGCCCGTTTCCTGCCCGGCTTCGACATGAGCGAGGGCGAACAGCTCGCGCTGCTGCGGTCGTTCCACTTTGCCGAGGAGCTGCGTGCGTTTCCGGACGCAAAGCCGCGCGAGGACGAATACGGATACGACAACCGCATGTATTCCTATGGCGATGCGGAGATCCTCTACAACATGATCCGCCTGAAGAAGCCGGCGCGGATCATCGAGATCGGATCGGGTCAGTCGACGCTCATGGCGCGCGCCGCGATCGCGGCGAACAAGCGGAATGACGAGGGCTATACGTGCGCCCACATCTGTATCGAGCCGTATGAGATGCCCTGGCTGGAGCGAACGGGCGTCACGGTGGTCCGGGAGCGGGTGGAGGACCTGGATCTCGCCTTCTTCGATGCGCTCGACGCTAACGACTTCCTGTTCATCGACAGCTCGCACGTCATCCGCCCCTGGGGCGACGTGCTGCGCGAATTCCACCAGATCGTGCCCAGCGTGAAGAGCGGCGTGATCGTGCATGTGCACGACATCTTCACGCCCTATGACTATCCGGAGACATGGCTGCGCCAGGATCGCCGGCTGTGGAACGAGCAATATCTGATGGAATCGTTCCTCTGCTACAATTCGCAGTTCAAGGTCATCTGCGCGAACCATTGGCTGAAGCAGGAACGGTTCTATGAATTCGTCGCTGCCTGCCCGATGACGGCGGAGCATCCTGACGCCAAGCCGGGCGGATTCTGGTTTCAGCGGGTCTGAGGCGCGATCGGCGATGCGGATGCGCGCTCCTTCGCCCGCGCCGGCTGCGGCAGCTTAAAGGTTGATGCGGTTGTTGATGAATTGAGCGACTTCTCGGACATTTGTCCCTTTGGTCATCATGACTTCGCACACGCCCCAACCTGATCCGCAGATCTTAAGCTCTGCGTCGAGATCAATGGTGCCGGAGTTTTCGAGCGAGAAGGCGGTGATCGATCGCCATGGGAAGCTGGTTACTTCGACCTTCTTACCGAGCAACCCCTGTGCGTTGATGACCATGAGCCGCTTGTTCGTGAAGACCATGCCGTCACGCATACCTTTGAATTCCTGCTCGACCGTTTCGCCGGTGGCGAGAAAGCCATCGTAACGGGAGGCGAAAGTGCCGATCGGCGCCGGTCCCCCGACGAACACCTTGTCCATGAACTGATGGGCTACTGCAGCCATTGTTGATCCCTTTTCCAATTGAGCGAGAGGCTAGATGAAGACTCGCCTTCAACTCAAGGGCGCTAAGGAATGTGCGCGCTCAGCGAACTTTGCTGCCATCCCAGGCCGCCGGCACGCTACCAGGGCAGCGATCGCAGTAGGCATAGCGAAGACGATGCCGCCCGCACTAACCCAGTCAGCCTAACGTTCGTCCTCTAGCCCATCCGAGTCGCCGGCATTACCTATTTGCTACCTAGCCGGTGAGGACCGTGACTGTTTGAGGTCGTCAGGTATTGAAAACTGTCCCTTGGTAGCCCAGGTTGCGCCGCCGCACGAGGGTGACGTTGATTTTTGCAAATCAGCAGTTTGCACAAGCCTGCGCCGATCCAAGATAACTGCTTCTTCCAGAGTGCGGCGCGCGGGCCAATGCGGCTGATCGGGTCGGTCCCGGGAGAGCAAAGGTCGTAGACGGCATCGACAGTCATCAAGGCCAGTGCGAGAACCTGACCATGTCGACAGCGATAGTCCGTGCCGAGATCGAGCGGTTCCTGAGATCACCGTCTCCCGAGGTGCTCTGCATCTCCGGTCGGTGGGGAGTGGGTAAGACCTACTCTTGGCAGACCTTCCTGCGCGAGGAGGAAGCCGCGGGTCGTCTCGGCGTGGACCGCCATGCCTACGTGTCGCTCTTTGGGTTGAACACCCTGGGCGAGCTCCGCAGCGCCATAGTAGAGAACACGGTGGTGGCGGGCAGGTCGTCGCTGCCCGACGCGTCGAGCCTCCACGGCATGCTTCGCGAGGGTGAGCGGTTCGCGCGCAGAAGCCGGCCCGCGCTGGAGGTTGCCGCCGGGTTCTTCCGGATGAAGGACGCCGGCGACGCACTGTATCGCGCCGCCTTCCTGACGGTGCGCGGGCAGCTCGTCTGCTTCGACGACCTCGAGCGCGCCGGCAAGTCGCTCGAGATGCGCTACGTGCTGGGGCTCGCATCGATGCTGCGGGAGCAGAGGGACTGCAAGGTCGTGCTGCTCCTCAACAAGGAGCAGGCGGAGGCGAAGCAGGCGGAGGAGCTCGACCGCCAGCTCGAGAAGGTGGTGGACACCTTCCTGATCTTCGAGCCGACGAGCGCGGAGGCCGCGGCGATTGCGATCGGGGGCGCCGATCCCGTGGCGGTGGCGCTCCGCGACCGCCTGGTCGCGCTGGACGTGACCAACATGCGGGTAATGAAGAAGGTCGAGCGGTGGGCACGGCTCGTCGAGACGGAGCTTTGGGGATTCGATGCCGCGACGCTTGCGCAGGCGACGGCCACGGTGGTGCTGGGGGGCTGGTGCTTCCTCCAGCGCGACCTCGCGCCCAGCCTCGACTTCGTCAGGCGGTTCAATCCGATGAGCGGGCTGTTCGGACGCAAGGAGGAGCCCGCCGATGAGAAGGTGTGGCGCGAGCTGCTGGGCCGATACGGCTATGGCTCGACGAATGAGCTGGACGAGCCGATCCTCGACGGCGTGGCGCTGGGCTACTTCCGAGGCGACGTCCTGCGGGAGGCGGCGCGCACCGTCGAGGAGCGTCGTAGGCGAGAGGGCCGCGACGACAGCTTCTCCCAGGCGTGGCGGCTCTACCACGACAGCCTGACGACGGACGATGACGTGATCCTGGATGCGATGCAGGCCGGCGCCTTGGAGAACCTGGCCGAGATCACGCCGACCAACATGAACGGCACCCTGCGCTTCCTGCGGCGCTACGGCCGCGACGCGCAGGCATCCGACATTCTTGCGAGGTGGATCGAGGCGAATCGCGGCAAGGAGGGGTTCTTCGATCGCTGGAACCGGTTCTTCGCGAGCGATCCCGTCGATCCCGAGCTGCTGGCCGCGATGGATGCAGGGCGCGCGGAGATTGTCGACGCTCGGGATCCGGCCGACATGCTCAAGCGGATGGCGAAGTCGGGTGGATACAATCCCGCCGAGGATGCCGCACGGCTTTCCCGTCTGAGCGCCGACGAGCTCGTGCAGCTGTTCGACGATCACGCCGCAGACGACGTCAAGGGCATGATGGAGTGGGCCGATCGCCTTGCCAACCAGCCGGGTGCCGAGACCCTGAGGGCGGGCCTCGACGAGGCGCTGGGGCGGATCGCCGCGCGCTCGCGGATGCGGGAAGACAGGCTCCGCGACTGGGGCGTGCTCCCGGCCGCTCGTGAGGACGGGCAGGCTCAGCCGCCTAAAGGCGCGGGGACGCAGGATCCGGCGGGAGCCGGACCGGACGACGCGGCGAGGAGCGCGAGCGCCTCCGCCGACGAGCAAGGGGGCCGGGATAGCGTTACGTAAGGGTGTGATCGTCGAACGGAGTTCTTTCTCCAACGCCCGACTCCGCTGCGGGCAACAGCCATCGGGTGGAGCCGATGGGGCGAGCGGTCAGGCTGGAGCGCTTGTCGAACCGAGGATGTCGAACAGCTGCTGCCAGCGGTCTCCGTATTCCTGTTTCACGACGGCCATGCCTTTGGTGAGGAGGTGCTGCTTGACCCTCTTCGAGAGCTCCACCTTCCAGCCTGGCTCGAGGTCGACCTTCTGCGCCGTCGCCCACGCCTCGATTTGGCCGAGTATCGGTTTTCCGGCTTCAAGCACGTCGACGAACTCGGTGTCGGCGTTTCGGTACATGCGGTCGATGACGGCTGCCATCACGTCGGGTGGGATCAGGTCCTCGATCTCCGAACCTTCGATACCGGAATGGTCGTCAACGCTGATGAGGCGGTCGGCATGATCCTGGTAGAGGCTCGAGCCGAGTTCCTTGGCGAGTTTCCGGCCCATCATGTCCCCGTCGAGGATCATGTGGGGCAGCGCCTCGTCGCGGCCGGTCAGGATACTTGCGACCATGCGGGTGTTCTTGGTCCCGCCGGCTGGCGGGAAGACGAACTCCCGGACCGGCTTGAGGCGGCCGGAAGCGACGAGCAGGGTCTTGATTGCGGTAAGGTAGTGCTGGTCCGAGCTTCCCTCGACGATCACGGGCTGGCAGCCGAGCATCAGGCTGTCAGCGACGCTCAGCCCCAGCGCCGAGTGCACGGCGTAGGCGGCGCCGGGCTGGAGCTCAGCGCCCTTTCGCAGGTCGGACGTGGCCTTGGTCGTGCCCTTCTCGTCAACGTAAACCTTGCGTGCGCGGTCTAGCCGGTCAGCATGGACTAGGAAGGGCGAGTGGGTGGTGAAGATCAGCTGATTCGTCTTCGCCAAGTTGTCGAAGAACTTTGACAGATCGTTTTGCGCCAGCGGGTGGAGCGAGAGTCCGGGCTCGTCCAGCAGCAGGATCGCGTTCTCGTGCTCGCCTTCGCCCCCGCTCTCGACGAGGAAGACGAGATAGAAGCTGAGAAACCATTGGAGACCGGTGCTGCGGCCCTCGAGTTCGACCTCGGCTGGCCGTCGGTCGTCGGCGACCCAGATTCGGAAGTGATTGCCGTCCGCCTCGAAGCGGAAGCGGTAGTCGCCCTGCTTCCACCAATCCTTGAAGCGGGAAGTGAGCGTCGTTCCGGCTGACTGGAGCAGAATGGATCGCTCGCGCTTCCGCTCGGCGACTTCAGCGATCTCGGCCTCGGTCGGACGGCGCGAGTTGACGGGGGTCTCGTCCTTGCCGAGTTCCAGGATCTCGCTCGGCTCGAGCCGCACGAAGCTGAACAGCACGCGGAGCGTGCGGGCCTTGGCCGCTTCCTTCTCGCCGAGATCCTCCCGTTCGAGGTTGTCCACGACGTGCGGCAGGTAGATCTCGGAGTCGAGGTTGCCGTAGTTCGAATAGTAGACGAAGCGCGGTACGCGCTTCAGGATGGCAGCCCGGACCGCATCGATCGCACCCGGATCCGGGGCCGACACCCGCGCCTGAAGCTCGTCTACACTGGCTGCGAGTGCCTCAAGGCGAGGGAAGATGCTGCTGGTCTTCGCGGGCGCCGACGGGCAAGGGCGCGAAGCTCTTTGGCGAGCGCTGCCAGCGCGTCGGCCGACATCGGAGTCTCGGGAAGTTCTAGCGCGGCCGACTGGAGTCCCGAAATGAGTTCGACCTTCTGCGTCTCCTCCTTGGCGAGCGCGGGCATCCCGCTGATCTCGGAAGTCGCCGCCTGTAGGATGGCCGCGACGTCCTCGGGTGACGCGGTCGTGGCGTGTTCGTGATCGGGAAAGCTGAAGACGTAGCTGCCGTTGTAGTAGCGGTCGACGCGGACGACTTCCGCCTCTTCCGGTCTGATGCCAGCCAGCTTGGCGATGCGTGGGCCGAGCGAGTCGGTGGCGAATTCGGCGGAGATGAAGCGGAAGCGTGCGGGGTTCTCGCGAATCTCGGCGAACATCGTCTTCGGATAGTCCGACGTCGGCCGGATTTCGCCTTCGCGGGCAGGCTTCAGCTTCCACAGCGGGAGGAGGAGGTTGGACTTGCCGGACTCATTCACACCGATCAGCGCCGTCACGTCATCGGCGTCGATCCAGCCGCTGTCCGCCACCGACCGAAAGTTCGTCACCCTATACCGCAGCAGCCGCATCGCTCGTTTCCCCCTTTTCGCCATCTCCGCTGGGAAGATGGCCTGATAGCTACAATGTGTTGGACGTTCTAGGTTTGTTCAAGAGGGCGACTTGATGCTTGCGCGTAAGGTGTGGCGTGGCGTGTTGCGCTGCCTTCCGATGCTACACATGGCCTGCACATCCGGGGCATTCGGCACGCTCAGGTAGCACCGCGTCGGGCCGCAGCCTTACGCCTCGCGATGTCTTCCTCTAGAGCTGGCACGACGATCCGCTCCGCCAACGCCCGTCCGTAACCGGCCTCGGACCGGCGCGTCACGCCAAGGCCGTCCGCCCTGTGGCGCACCGTCTGGGGTGCGATCCCGAGCCGTTCGGCGATCTCCGTGTTAGTGACGTGCGCCGCTCCCATGGCGACTACGTCGTCGATGGGCACGATGCGATCGGAGGTCGTCCGGTAGCGGCGGAGGTGCCGGGTGTATTGCTTCACGCCGAGGTTGAGGACCTCGCCGGCATCGCGCTTCGTCATGTGCCGCGAGAAGGCGAAGCCCGGCTGCATCATGATCGTGAGCGCGGTGTTCGTGCCCGGGCGCGTGATCGGCAGGGCCGCCGGTCCGCGTAGGTCGTCCCGGCGGACGCGGATGCGCTCGAACAGCGAGCCCTTCATGTCACGGACTTCGAAGGGAAGGGCGCCGGACAGCATCGCCTCGATGATCGCGTCCCATGGCTTCAGCCGACCACCGATCATCCGGACCGCCGACAGGATCGGGACCGTATCGCCGAGGTCGTTCGACGCGGAGCCGATGACCAGCGCGCTGAAGTCGAGGACAGCCTGCTCGGTGATCTGGGGCTCCGGGTAGCGCAGCGCGAAGGACGGATGCTGGAGCCGCTTCAGCCTGCCCAGCGCGAGGAGCTGCTCGAGCGCGTAGTAGGGCAGGCCGAGGGGCAGGGTGCCCTGGTTCAGGTCCCAGCGTCGGCGGATGTCCCTATCGAGCGCAATCACCTCTTCGCGGTCGTAGACGGGGACCAGCAGCGCTCCCCTGGCGACCACGACGGTCCGGAGCGCGCCCTGCCGCCGCAGCGGCACGATCAAGGCTGTGCCGATGCCTGTCAGGTCGGCGGCTTCCTGGCAGCCGATGGTCTCGCGCCTGATGCGATCACCCTCAGGGCCGGCCTCGTCGATTGTCGCGTGTAGCGCGCGGATCGTGGCGGCCACGGGCTCCGGCACGAAGCCGCCGGAGCGCAGACGCAGGAACGCCAGCGTGCGGCCGCGATTGCCGTCGTTGAAGCGAGTCGTTGCCGCCGACATGTCGGTCGTGATCTTCTCGATGAGCGCGTGTGGCCAACCGCGCAGGGCCCGCCAGCCCTCGACCATGCCGCGTGCGGTCCCGAACGGCTCGCCGCCCCAGAGCCGCGCCCCAATTCCCCAGCGGCACCCCGCGTGCATGACCGGGGCCAGGCGTAGGAGGAGTTCGTAGGCCATGTCCGCACCAAGCCGCCGGATCTCGGCCGGAAGGAGCTCCAGCGACCGTGCACGCCTCTCCGGGTCTGTATGCGTGAGACCGACGGCGAGGTCGTAATCCGGAAGGAGGTCGTCTCCGAGCCGCGGCACCTTCTGCTGGGTCAAAGCCTCGACGCAGGTGTCGCACCAGGCAACCCCAGCCGAGTGCCGCCAGCGCTGCACCTTCCCGCACGTCGGTCGTGGACAGGTGTTCACCAGCAGTTCGCCCGTCTCGGGATCGAACGGCAGCTTGAGCTGCCAGAGCGCCCGGTGATGCGGGGACATGGCGAGGGCCGACGGTGCGAACCATCGCTCGCGCGTCCGCAGGTCCGCCCGGTGGACGGTGGTGCCGAAGAAGGCGCGCCGGCTGCCGTCGTTCCCCGAGAAGGGATAGGAGCGGTGCCGCAGCTCCTCGACGTCCACCTCCAAGACTTCAGCGAGAGCCGGCAACCCGTTCCACCCGGTGGTGGTGAGTTGCGGACGGTGCCCATAGGTGACGCCGCCGGCACCGCTGATGCGGCGCACCTTTCTCAGGTCGTTGTCCCCGACGATGTCCGCGATGTAGCCGTCCAGGGACTCGCCCGCGATCGGGTCCCTGACCTCCAGGTCGCCCGGCCCGATCACGCCGGCTTCTCCTCAGTGAAGGGGTTATAGTCGACGACCTCGGCGGGGATGCTGAGATCCTCCACGGCCTGCGCAAGGACCTCGGTCGTGAGCAGCTTTGCGCCGTCTCCCCCGTCGCGGTGGATCGCGGTCACGGCCTCCTCAAGTAGCAGGCACAGCGGCCGCAGGCGGCCGCGGCAGACGTCCCACAGGGGTTTCGCGATCCGTTCGTCGGTGAGACCGGAGACGGCGTCCGTCAGCTTCTCGTCGACGAGCGCGGCGTCCATCTTGCCGAGGAAGTCGATGAACGTCTCCCGGTCGTCGTCAAGGAGCCAGTCCAGTGGCTTCATCACGACGGGCGCCTTCATCCTGTCCTTGAGGGGTGGACAGCGGTTGAAGACCGTGTTGGCCTCCTTCGTGCCGAGGAAGGCGACGGCGACGTCGCCCTTGACCAGCAGGTCCATGATGTCGCCGCCGATGACCGGCCCGATGGACGGGCGGCGGGCCGCGCGGTTGATCTCGTCGAAGATGACGATCTCGACGCCGAACTCTCGCATGGCGTCGATGGCGCGCACCCAGAGGAGTTCGGGATCCGTGCCGACGTTCCAGCCCCTCTTTCCCAGTTCCTTCAGGATGCCGCGCGGGAGGGAGATCTGCTTGCCCGACGTGTCCAGCTCGACCAGCAGGACTGGACGGCGCTTGTCCAAGGGGTCGGTCGGGGCGCAGCGCTCGACGAGCTTCTCCGCCGCCCAGGTCTTGCCCACCCCGAGCTCCGCGATGGTGCGCATGACGGGCATGGGGATGCGCTTGCCCGTGGAGGCCCGCTGCTCGCGGATGCTGAGCGCGGTGAGCCGCCCTTCGTCGAGCGAGCCGACGAGGAGGTTCTGGGGGCCGTAGGAGACGCGGACGGTGGCGAACCTCCCGGCCGCGTCCCCGACCCGCGCCGACCGCTCGGCAGGCGAGGGTGCCGCCGGAGCGGCCCCGCCGTCCTTTGCGGCGTCCGGGGCGCGGGCGCCGTCGTCCGGGCCGCGGTCGCCCATGGTGAGCGCCTGGATGCGGTCGCTCATGAATTTGGACTCGGCGATGGACGGGTCGGTTGCGGCGGTGCCGATGGTGGTGTTGTGGATGCGGATGGTGCGCGTGGCGATGGTGTCGGTCATGCCGATGCTCCTCAGTAGTCGCGGTTGGCGCGGCGCGAGCCGCCGGTGGTCCGCCGGGCGGGTGCGACGTCGCCCTCAGGCTTCGTGGAGGGGGATTCCTTCGTTTTGCGGGGCTGGCCTGCGTTGCGGCGATCGCGGGCCGGGATGTGCTTCGCCTTGCGGCCCGCTTCCTTGTCGATGGGCTTGCGCGGCGACATGATCTCGTCATCCAGCGAGGTCTTCGCGGCGACGTCGTGCTCGATGAAGTCGCCGATCGTGACCGGGTATGCCGGGCCGACGCTGGTCTCGACGATGTTGCCCACGAGCTGCCGGAGGCGCGGTATCTCGTTGAGCTTGGCAAGTTCTTTCCGCATGGACTCGTCGGCCGTCCGGTCGATCGAGCGGATCGCCTGGATGCGCTCGGAGCGCGCGGCCTTGCGGTCTGCCTCGCTGCTGAAGGCGAGGCCCGCGGCCTCTGCGTGGCGCTCGACCTGCCTGTGCAGCTCCAGAGGCAAGCCGTCTGCGTAGTCGGCGAACTCACAGCCGAGCTCGACGTATTTCCTCCTGACGCGGTTCCAGACCTTGATCCGGCCGATGTCCATGCGGTTGAATTTGGCCTTGGTCGTCGCCGTGCGGGTGCCGTCGTCGCGGGTGCTCTGCCGCCGGGGCTCGACCGGAACGAGGTCGTCGAGCAGGTCTGCGACCTCGCCGCCCTTGATGTCGAAGTAGCGCATGCCGAACAAGGTGACGCCGGCTCGGTCGACTTGGACGTTCGGCACGACCTCCATGATCTCGTTGAAGAAGGCGCTGAGGTCGTGGGCGACGTCGATCACGCCGCCGGTCTTCTTCTGGAAGAAGAGGGCCGGGGGCATGCCCAGGGCGTCGTGGTCCTCGGTGTGGTATTCCGCCTCGGCCTGGTTGAGCAGGGCCTCCAGATCGTCGATCAGGAGGCAGGCCTTCTCCTTAGGGTCGTAGTCGCCCTTCAGCGACTTGGGGAAGGGAATCACCCTGCCGGGTATGCGCTTGGACACCTTGGACTTGACCGTCCGGAAGTAGCGCTCGCCGACCGCGCGGTAGGTGGGCCGCTTTATCGGGCAGAAGCGGACGGAGAAGCCTGCCTGACCCGCGGCGTTCTCGAGCCCATGGCCGCGGAACTCGCGCCCGTTGTCCACGATGATCTCGGCGGTGCGTCCGCACAGCCGGCGGAGGATCGGGTATTTGGCCGCCATCTTCGGCGGCGGCCGCTTGGGCAGGTTGGCGCGCCGGATCACCTCCGCCACGGTCCAGAGCGACGGCGGGAAGGCGGTGACCACCCGGCCGAGCACGGCGCGTGAGGAGACGTCGAAGAGGGTCGTGAGCCAGACCTCCTCGTAGAGGATGTCGTTGTCGAGGTCGATGACGACCACCGCCTGGAGCTGGGTGTGGTCGATGATGCCGAGCTGGAACGGGCGCTTGGCCACGAGGGGACGCCCGGATCCGCGCCAGTCGGAGCGCATGGCGCGCGTGCCGCCGGCCGCCGCCGCGATGAACGCGTTGTCGAGCGCCACCCAAGCCCGGTAGACCTTGTAGTAGCTCGGGGTGGGATAGTCGTCCGTCGGCTTCTGATAGTCGGGGTGCTCGCCTGCGTTGATCTGGGCCACGAGGGTCGAGATCTCCGCTTCCAGATCGATCACCGAGCTCCCTTCGATCCGTCCCATCAGACACTTCTTGTGGATGATCTCCTCCACGACACCGTCGGCGTGGCCGCTGCGGGGCACGCGACCCCACATGCGCACGAAGTCGACTAGCAGGCGGTTGCCCGGCGTTCCGCGCTCGGTGCGCCAACGCTTGATGGTGGCGGGCTTGTCGTGCGGACCGAACTTGTCCTCGAACTCGCCCGGCCAGTGCTCTGCCAGGGCCTTGGCCATAGCCTTGATGCCGTTCGGCACACCCTTCTCGTCGAGGAGGACGACCTGGGCCATCATCTTCGCGGCCGCGGGATCGAGCGGCAGATCCTCTCCGGCAACGCGCTTACGGTTCGGGTCGCCGACGATGTCGTGGTAGTCCCAGTCCGTCATGCGGGCGATCTGGCGGGCGGTGATCAGGCTGGGCGGGTCGATGACCCGGAGGCGACCCTGCAGGAGCAGCTCGTCCCACCCCATCTGCGAGAGCAGTCCGTCGTCCCCGACCTCCGGCGGGTTGAACACGACGGTGCCCTCCCGCATGTGCATGAGGTGGATGCGGCCGGGCACGGTAGCGCCAAGGTGCTTGTGAGGCTCGTCGTCGACCATCACGATCGATCCGGGCTTCACGACGTAATCGGGCAGCGCGAGCTCGTAACCGGGCTCCGGTTGCTCAGTGGTGGTGGTCGGGTCCTTCATGGTCACGGCTCTCCTTGGGCTGGCACAGGTGTGCCGCCCCGGAGCGTCGCCCCGGGACGACGTTGGATCGGGTCAGTCGATGAGATCGTCGGCGCAGGCCCGACGCAGGTCGCGGGGCGCGCGCGGGGTCCGGGTCGGTGCCCGCCGCATCGCGGCCGACTTGCGCAGGAGGCGAGATCGGGCGTGCGGGCACCGGCTCTCGTCGTCGAGCAGGTTCGTCGCGGTGAGGATCGCCGCCCGCGCGAGGGCGAGCGGTGTGGGCGCGAGCCCTTTCGCCGCGCGGTAGGCGTCGAGGTTGATGACGTTGGAGGTGGCGGCTGCGGGCCGCTTGCGGGTGGTCTTGCTCATATGGGGATGGTCCTCAGAGGATGCGGAGGGGGGTGCGGTGGTAGACGCGGGTCGCGAGGTCGATCTCGATGCGCTGCCGGACGGTGAGCGCCTGGATGAAGGCCTCGCCGCGCTCGATGCAGGTCGGTTCGAGGGCTTCGGCGAGCTCGCCGTAGGTCGTCTCCGCCCCGCGCCTCATGGCGAACCCTTCGAGGCGGTCCATCGTGCGCTCGGAGAGCCGGACGAAGCGACGCGAGGCGAAGAGTTCGCAATTGTCGCGGTGGAAGCGGTTGGTGAAGATTTCCGTCCCGAGGACGAGGCGGAAGACCCAACCGCAGCGGCGGCAGATCTCGGCGACAGCGGCCAGCACCATGCGGTACTCCGCGCCGCCGATGGCGCCCTCCCGCGCCTTGATCTCGACGATGTGAACCAAACCGCCGACGCTCATGTGAACGTCGGCGGTGTAGGTGTGCCACTTAGGCGCTAGGTAGAACCGGAAGCGGATCCCCTCCGACACCATCCAGTCGACACCGCGGTTGCACTCCGACTTGATCAGGAAGTCGCGCGCCGAGATGCCCTCCCAGTGGAGCAGTCGGTGCGGCTTCCAAGCCGGATACCAACCGCATTCGTGCCCGAGGCCGCCGGAGAAGGTGCGCAGGCTGCCCCCGGTTTCCGAGGTGATCACCTGCGCCATCGTGACGAGCCCCTCGGAGCGGATGTCCGGATGGATGCTCGGATCGATGCCGAAGGCACGCAGGCGCGCTGACGAGGGCTCCTGGCTCTCGTCGAGGAGCGGCGCCCCCAGTTCGCGTCCACGCAGGATCGACCTCTCGAGGGGCGTGACGATCGGGGTCGGACTCCGTTCCGGCCCTTCGGACGCGTCGGCACCGAGGGTGAAGGGCTCGCCGTGCGGGCTGGCGGTTTGCTCGGGTTCGAACTCGTCGGGACCGAGCGTGAACCGCTCATCGTCGGGCGGCTGGTCCCGGCGGAGGCCTTCCGGGTGATTTTCCATTGCGGCTTCCGGGTGCGGAGCACGTGCGTCGGCTTTCGCCGACCGCGGGCACGGTCTCGGTTGGACCGGGCTTCGCGAACCCGGAGGAGGACGCCACGGCGGCGTCCGAATTTCGGGATCACTGGCCGCCCCGAAGGGGCGGCCCGGCCGGCTTAGATCACGCGCAAGCGAGTGACGGCACGGGTGAACGGGTCAAGGTCGACCTCGACGGTCGGTCGGCCGAGGGTGCCGTCGTCTTGGAGGACAAAGGCCTGCAGTCGTGAGCTCCGGGACCGCGCGGCACGGCGCAGGCGCCTGCCGGTGACGATCTGCTGGCCTTCGGAGAGTTTGGAGTCGGCGCCGGGGGCGCCGCCGCGGAAGGCGATCGCCTTGTGGGCGTTGCGGTTCTCGGTCGAGCGGGACATGCGGCGGGTCTTCATCGGGCGTTCTCCTGGATCGGGGAGGTGAGGGGGATCGCGGCGGCGGCGGGGGTCACAGACCCAGATCGGTGCCGAGCGAGGCCAGCGTTGAGGCGCCATCCCGGCCCCAGCCCCTCGCGCGGTTGTAGTCGCGGGCGTTGGGGCCGAAGGCGATGTCGACCTGACCGTCCTCGATGAGCGCCTCGAGGTCGCGCACCTGGATGGCGCGGACGACCGGGCGCACGTCGCCGTCGTGGTAGTCGGTGCCTTCGAGTATGAGCACGTCCGCCTGCGGTCCGAGGTTCGATCGGTGCCTCGCCGAGACGAGCAGGTGGTCGGGTCCGATGTCGAAGACGGCACCCGTCTCGATCAGTAGGCGGGTGGCCGGGCTTACTGCGCGGCGCGCGGGGATGACGGGATGGCGCTGCAGGCGCCGGAGGAGGTGAGCCCTGCGCGACCACGGGCCGCGCCGGTGGCGGCGCTCCCTCCGCCTCGCCAGCCTGATGGCACGGAAGGCCCGCTCCACGACGGGGTTCGCACCGGCGCTCACGGGCGCCGCCCCTGCGGCTTGCGGCTGGTCGGCCGGAACACGGAGGTGCGGATGTTCGTCCGGCGCCGCCAGGTGCGGCGGCGGGCCGCGGCGGCCTCCGCCTCGAACCGGGCGACGATGGCGTTCATCTCCTCGGGCGTCAGATCCCGTGCGACGACGACGGCGTCGTCGAAGGCGCGGCCGTGACCGGCGGACGGGGTGCGGTTCCTGGTATCAGTGGTGCGGCCGAATCGAATGGACATGGTGGTATGCCTCCGTGTTGGTTCGGCGGCATATGTAAGTCCCGTTTATAACTGTCAACCGCTTTGTTCGGTCGCATCTGCAAATTTGCTTGAGCGGCCGAACTTTCAAGGTATGACCCTAAGGGTCACGCAACAGGGAACGGGATCAGGTTGGGGAAGGTCATGGCGGCGGATGAAACTGGACAGGCGGGGGCCTCGTCGGATTTCCCGGCATCGCTGCCCGAATCGGATCGGCTCCAATGGGCGGGGATGACGGCGTCGCAGCGGATCCGCGCGGCCGACAGGCTGGCCGCGATCGAGGCGTGGCAGTCGGGGACGATCCCGCTGGACGCTGCGCTGGAGGCGTCCGGCCTCAGCCGCACGCGCTTCTACACGGTGGCGGCGGAATTCCGCGCGGCGGGCACGCTGGCGTCGTTGGGCGCCTTCGCCGGTGCCGGCGCGTCGCGCCAGAAGCTGAACCCGGAAGTGGTCAACGCGCTGCAGGCGGTGGTCGCCGACGTGGTGGCGATGAACAGAGGTGCGAGCACGAGCCAGCTCGTGCGCCTGATGGTCGAGGCGTCGGGGGTGGACGAGAAGCTGCTGCCCGGATCCACGAAGCTGCGCGCCATCGTCGAGGCCGAGCAGAGGCGCGCGGACGCGACAGGGCAGGCGGGCAACGCGCTCAAGCTGGACGTGACCGCCGTCAACCTGCCGCGCGAGGACGGGCGACCCCACCTGATGTTCGCCATCGTCGATGACGGCACACGCCTCGTCCTTGGTGTCGCGGTGGGCTCATCCCTGGACGAGGCGGACGGGTATGGCCGCGCCGCGGGCGATGCGATGGCGCGAATCAGCGGGGCGCTCGCGGGCGTGCGCTGGGTAGACCGGCTCCTGCGGATGGAGATCACGGTCGGGGGCGACCAGGGGAGGGCGGCTGCGCTGCGATCCCGGCTGATCGAAGGCGGGGTGCGCGCGAACGTGCAGCTCGCGCCCGTCCGCTACGGCCGCTATTGGCGCAAGCTGGTCGGTGCGCGCGTCGGTCGCGTGGAGATCACGCCCGGGCGCACCGAGGAGGGGCAGGCGGTCCCGGACAACGGCGATATGACGCCCTGGACGGACGAGGCGGCTCTCGCAGCCGTGACGCTGGCCGTGGAGCAGCACAACACCGAGATTCTGGCTGAGCTGGACACCTCGCACGGCCGTCCGGTCATGCCGGACGACATGGAGCGTGCACTGCATATCCTGGCGGCTTCTGGGCGGTAGCTGGGTGACGGTCTCGCTGGAGGCGATGCGGGCACGCCTGCGTATTTTGGAGGGGCGTCGCGTCGACTTCGAGAGGCGAGCGGCGGCGAGCGGCGGCAGCCTTCCCCGCAGTGACTGGTGGCGGTTCGAGTATGTCTCGAACCCCTATCTCCTAGGTTGCCCGGACGACCGGCTTGCCCTGCGCTTCCACGACGTCATGACCAATCAGACCGAGCTTGGTCGGGAGGGACTGATCGGCCTGCTGCCGGTCGACGACGGCAACGAGTTCATGCGCAAGTTCACCCACTTGCTGGAGGAATACGGCGTCCGGGGCGGACTTCCGGTCTGGAAGTCGATCCCGCGACCCGAGGTCGACTATTTCGCTGATGGCGGGCCGATCGCGACGAGGATCTTCGCGGGCTACGTGGAGCCGGACGCGCCGTTCCTGGTGAAGTACGGCAACCGGCAGTTCCTCGAGCCGATGCTGCGGCGGGGATCGATACGCATCTGCCCCGCAAGCTACTATAACGACGCCGCTCACAATGCCGCCGTGCGCGACGACGAAATTACGCGGGTCTTCTGCATACCGACTTGGCGGGAGCGTCTGGACGGCAGGACGCACACCGATGTGCGGGGGCATAGGATGGAATACGGCGATGACGACGTCGTGTTGCCGCTCGTGGTGCCGGACTACTACCTCTACAGTCTCTGCGACCACATCTACTATCGGATGCCGACAGATTTCGGTGCCGATGCCGCCATCGTCATCCGCGACCCGGTCCGGTTCACCCAGCGGGTCATCTCCGCATTCCTGGCCCGGTTCCCCGAGTGGGAGCCGATGGAGGGACCGGTCACCTACTACGACCCGTATCTCGACTACACCAAGTTCCGGATCCCGGAGATGGCGAAGCATTTCGGCTACGCATACCAGCGCGAGGTCCGCATCTGCTTCCGGCCGAAGCGTCGCCCGACACGGCCGATGGAGCCGGTGTTCCTCGATATCGGGTCCATGGAGGATTACGCTGACCTGCTCTGGGCGTGAGCACGCCTCGAGGCTGCGGCGAGGCGACTCACAGCGGCGCGAGATCGAATGGAGGCGGCGCCATCAGGGTCGCGGCGTTATGCGCGTCGACCGCGTCCGCGATCGTCGTCACTACATCTTCCGCCGTCAGCGGCTGATCCTGTCTGCTGATGACCCGCTTGGTTGCGGGCCTAGCCATGCTCCGCTGGTGGATGACGGGGAGGGGACCGAGCCTGCCCGCGAACGCCTTGGAGAGTTCACGCTGCACGGACCGGTTGTGCGACCGCGTCGCCCCTAGACCCGCCCGGTCCAGGGCGTCAGCCGCCATGCGGCGGTCGTCCGAATCGAGCAGGAGCGGCCGTAACGGTGCGTCGCTGGTGCGCACGGCGGTAAGCCGGTCGATCAGCTCCGATACGGACGGCGGTGTGGACGGGTCGGTCGAGACGGCGTGCGCCAGCACGATCCGCTCCGGTAGCGCGACCGCAGCCAGCAGGGTGGGCATCGCGCTCGCCGGCATGCCGGCCACGGGTAGGTGAAACCACATTCGACCGACCACGATCCGCAGCGGTCCTTCGGTGGTGCCGGCGCGCGCTGCCCGGATCCAGTTGTTGATCGTGGACCGCGCGGGTGCCGAGACGACCGCCTCGGCGCACCTACGCTCGATCTCGGGAGCAATGCGCGCAAGTGTGGCGCCGGTTCCCGCCTCTCGGATGACCTCGGTCGCTATCTCGGTGGCACGGGGGTCGATACCGTAGTCGCGGGTCGCGGCGCCCCGCTTGCCGATGACGAGGAGGCGCGCGTCGCGGTGGTCCCGCCATACGCGCGCCAGCCTGCCGAACTGAACGCGGCTGAGGCCGATGCTGCTGCCGAACCGCGTGGTGTCCGCCGATGTCGGGTTTGGGAGCGCGAGGTATGCCTCGATGGCCGCCACGCGGCGGCGCGCCTCGGGCACGCGCAACGGGTCGATGCCCGAGAAGTCGGGTTCGCTCATCTTTTTTCCACTCCGTCTGATTGGTCGCACCTCCCGGTGCGCTGGTGCTGCTGGCGGACGCGCAAGCGGCGAGGCCCGACGGCGCGCTAAGGGGACACTGCCGTCCTGCGTCGTTGCCGGGTTCCGCGCGTTGTCGGCGTCGATGCGGATGCCGATGAAATTCGATGCGGGTGCGGGGACTGGCTGGTGACCCTCCCGACGCCCGATGGCCGCTACATCGTCGTGCGGGGAAGGCTCTGGCGTCGGGCGAACCCATTCCTGCCCGAAGCCAGAAGGGCGGAGCTGGTGTCGGAGCTCATGTCCGCACGCCGGGCCGTGAAGGCGGCGCTGGGTTCAGCGGACGCCGGCGCGCTGGCGGCTGCCAGGCGACGCGTGGACGACGCGAAGGTTGCGCTCGGCGAACGTGGGGCCGTGTGGTGGAATGAGGGCGCGCCGGATGAGAACCGGCGCATGGCCCACAGGTCGAGCTACGCCTCGTGGTGGTCCGAGGTCGGCGACGCCGCCACAATCGACGCTTGACGCGGCGCGTGCGGCTTGTGTCGATGCGGAATGGTCATGTGACGGCTCCGGTCGCGGACGACGTCGGCAGTTCGGCCCGGGAGGTGGCCCCTCAGTTGCGCGGGTTGTTTAGGAACTCATCCCAGTCGAACTCAGGGAGCGTCGGATCGAGCACCGCGTGAAGCTCCATCTCGACCTCGCCCCCGATCCCGTAGCTCGTCTCGAGCACGGGGTAGTGCGGCGCCTTTTCCTCCACCCTGATCTCGATCCCCACGCCTTGGAGTATCTGCACCGCCTGGCTCTTTGCGGTCCATGGCGTGACCGCGATCGTGTCGACCCGGTGACGCTGCAGAAGGTAGTTCAGGGCGACCATCTGCTCCTCCGCGGAGAACGGGAGGAGGCGCAGATCTCCGTGCTTCTCGTCCATGGGCGAGCGCACGTCGGGTGGCACCCGCATCAGGAACTCGACGACGTTGCCAGTCGTGCCGGGCAGGGCGATGACCACGCGGGACATGTGGTCCCGGTCGGGCCCGGATCTCTCCTCCGTCACGAGCGCCGCGAAGGACGTCGGAATGGACGCGATCACCGACTGGTTCGGTTTCACCAGCTCCCGGACGCGTTCGATGTCGATCGTCGCGGCGACGCTGTTCTCACCCCGCGAACCCAGCACGTAGCCCGGCATCGGGAAGCGGCGGTCGCCTAGCGCGGCGAGCCGACCGGGGGCTCGGACGAGGCCGAAGTCGTCGACCCAGATGTCATGTCCATCATCCAGCTCGACGCAGTCCCAGGCTGTATCCGGGGTGCGGATCTCGTCTTCCTCGAGATCCAGTTCCGTGATGCCATCAACGTCGATCTTCAGCGTGCGCATGGGTACCTCCTGCGCTCCCTTCTGCGATCAGGGCCGCTAACAGCCGGTTTACTCGAGCGGATTTCGCGCGGTCGTCCACGTTCACAAACGTCAGGAAGGCGTTCCTTCGCCATCGTCAGGTAAGATTGACCGGGACGACCTGTTCGAGTGGCTCGCGCAGAGGGTGGATCTATGGGACGACTGGGGCAGTCTCGCGCATCGCCGGAGCGCTGACGTGCTGCCTCGCCACCTCTTCGGGCTGATCGTGGAGGAAGGCGGCCTGCGCGGCTGATGGGCATACTGCCGCGGGTCCGAAACTCGGAAGGAACGAGGTTCTTTCTCTTTACTGCTGGGTCCGGGTTAGTCGATGGGACGAGCCGCATGGTTGTCCCGTCACGTCGGTGATCTGCCCAGCATGTCGGCTTGGCGCGCGATCCGCTGCCGGGTGTGCTTGACGATTGTAGGATCAAGGCGGACTCGCGCAAAGCGGATCCTATACGTTTCCGCATGCGCAGCTATGCAGCGGGTGGCACGTGGCGTGAGGGAAGGCGCTGGGACATCCGCCAGATCGGTATGTGCTCCGGTGCGGGCGCGTCTCCGCTCAGCCGATGACCTGTTTCCAGATGACCTGGAGACGTTGGTTGATCAGCCCGAGTTGCCGTTGGTCCGAGATCGTGAACAGAGCGAGCCTGTTACCGCCCTCACGGTATGCGTCCTGGATGGCGTTCCGCCGGTTCCCGAGTGTGGCGAACTCGATGGCCAGCGGGTCGTCACTGGCGGGGTGCAGCACGTTACTCCGGAAGGATGCCGGGTCGTATGTCGCCTCGTCGTCGCGCAGGAACAGGATCCGCCTCGGCGCCCTCGGCTGCGGCGTCACATCGACGAGCTCGCGCTGCCGGTTGCACCAGACCCCATGATGCTCCGCCTCGTGATACAGGGCGGGTACGGTCCAGATCGCCCATCCATTGACTGCCGAACCTCCAGCGCGTGCGAACTTCCGGGCGACATTGTCGAAACATTCCGAGGGGCGAGCGTCCTTGTCCGGCTTGCACCGGATGAAGCCCGGCACCCCCGGCGCTATCGAGGCGCAGAAGGCGCGAATGGATGGCGTGATCGTCTTTGGAACCGTGTCGATCATCTGTCCCTCTTCGCCCGATGGCGTCGGCGGGGAGTGTCGCGGATGCGGAATGTTGCCCGCTGTGCCCTCGGGGTCATCATCAAGAATGTCCGCGGTGTCTTCGACAGAAGACGAGCTCAATCGCTCTGCCTGGGGCTCCGTCGCATGGACCAGACCAGCGCCGAGATCGCGTTGATCACGGCGGCTAGGGCCAAGAGCGTCTGCGGATCGAAGGCGATGGTCATGGCGACTCCCTGCGGGAGTCTGTACGCCTTTCGTTCCTTGTAGGACAGGGTGAAGGCGCTTCGGGATTCAGCCCGCCTCGAGCGATGTCGCCTCCACGATCGTGCGGAACTCGCCGATGATCTCGGCATGACGGGACTCGAGGTAGTTTGCGATGGTGGTGTTTTGGATCAGCCTCCCCAGATACCGCGACGCGAGTACCAGCTGGAGGACGTCGTCACCGAAGTTGGCCTCTATGGCGCGATAGTCGTTGTTGAGCTTCTCCAGTTCCCGCTCCATTCGCGCCATCTGCTCCGTGGTGACTCCGGTGACGGCCTTGGGCCGGTCGGGACGTGCCAAGTCGTCCTGCTTCGTCGCGGCTAGGATTGCCTTCGCATAGCTGCCGGTGAAGTTGTTCACCGATGCCATCAGCTCCGCGGTTTCGACCTGGCGGTAGTCCTTCATTCGGCGAAGAACGTCGAAGACGTGTGGGTTGACGGGCCGGTCCTTCAGGATCTCGACCGCACCTGCTGCGATGCCGTCCAGCAGGTTCCGGCGGCGCATCACCACCTTCTCGTCCATTCCAAGAGCAGCCGCGATCATTGCTGGCGGCACTCCTCGATCGATGGCTCTGGAGATCATGTAGTGTTCCTGCACCGTGGCCAGCCGGTTCACCCGCTTGTTGTAGGTGAAGGCCTCGTCATCGTCGGAAATGATGCACGGCGCCGAGCCTTCGCCTTGGTCGCGAAGGGCGTTCAGGCGCAGATGCCCGTCGAGCAGCATGTGCCGACCAGACCGGTCGACCTTGGGGACGACCAGGGGCTCGATGACGCCAACCTCGCGGATGGAGATGGCGATGCGAGCGTAACGCTTCGAGCCCGTGATGCGCTTCGACATGGGGCGAAGCGGCAGGATGACCTCGATTGGAAGATCGAGCACCTGCCGTTCGAACGAGATGCGCACAGCCGCGGCATCACGCATTGGCGATCCCCAACCGCTCCGCGATTGGCTGGGGCAGGCTGGCGAGCTTCTCCGCCCGAAGAAGCGCGACGAAGTGCTCCTCGGCGAGCAGCTTCGACATGGCTCCGACGATGAATGTCAAGCGATCCTGCGTGAGGCGCGCCTTCCTGACCAACAGCTTCTGGCGCTCGACCTCCTTGCGGTAGGCGCGGACAAGCGCGCTGGCTGTCGGCTTCTGGCCGCGCTTGGCACCTTGCCGGATGGACTTGATGCCCTTGCCGATGAGGTTGCGTTCGTCGACGATCCGGCGGATCGCCACGATCTGATCGCCCGGCAGCGCACCTGTCTCGTATGCCTCGGTCAGCGCTCGCTGCACGTCGGCGTCGTCCGCCCGTGCGATCTCGGCGGCGATGGTATGGGGGACGATGCCGCGTTCGACCGCGTTCAGAAGTCGCTCCTCGCCCTTCTCGAGCAGCAGATTGATGCTGTAGACGTACTCCTCGCTGAACCCGATCTTCTCGGCGATCTCGCCGTTGCCGTAACCCCGCTGGCGCAGCGTTCCGACTTCCCGGATGAGCTCCAGCGGCGACAGGTTCCGGCGGGCCATGTTCTCTACAAGGCTCATGACGAAGCATTCCTCGCGGGTGGCTTCGATCACCAGCGCAGGAATATGAGTCTGGCCCAGGCGGACGAATGCCTCCACCCGGCCTTGGCCGCACACCAGCTCGTAGCCAGGTCCGTCGGGTGAACGGCGCACTGTTATGGGGCGCTTCAGCCCCACCGTGCGGATGCTCTCGACCATCTCCTCGAAGATCCGCCGGTTCCGCACCCGTGGGTTGAGCACCTCGATCGATGCGATTGCGACCGAGATGATCTCGGGCGTGCGCTCTGCCGGGCCGATGGTCACAGCACGTGCTCCAGGTGATGGCGGCGTAGCAGGTGGTAGAGCGGCGTCAGATCATCGGTGCGATAGGCGTCGAGATCGAGACCGTTGTCCTCGCCCATGCCGATCCTGGCTCGGACTCCGACGTCGATCCACGGGAGCAGGTAGTGGTCGCGCACTGTGCGGTTGTCGGGGCCGAGCCGGACGACCACGGTTATGTCAGGGCGAAGGCCGGCATCGAGGCGAACCCGCCAGCGAAGGGTTCCGGCGGCAGTGGTCTGACAGCGCGCGATCACCAGCGCCACGGTCACTTCCCGGTTGATGACGAGCAGGTCGTTCGCCTCGTCTACGTCGACTTCTCCGCCCGCGGCCTCGATGCCAGCGATAGTACTGGCGACCACCTCCGGATGCATCAGCCGCAACTGCCGATTGGTCTCGACGTAGCGGTAGTCACGGTCTGGCTGATACCCGATGAGCTGATATGCGCGCAGCAGGCTACCGAAGCGCGAGCGATATGCGGCTGTGGAGGGCATGTCGTCGACTTCGTCGATGATCATGCCCGACAGTGCCCCTCGGGAAGCCAGCAGGTTCGAGAGCATCCTCAGCAGATCCTCATCGCTGAAGCGGTGAGCTCGCTCCGCCAGTATCGTCTGGGCCGCCCCGAACATTGCAGGTTCGATGATCGCCTGAAAGGCCCCGACGCTCCGGACCCACATGTCGGGTGTATTCACCACCCGCTTCTTCTTCAGCTTGAAGGAGACGCGATTGTAGACGTTGTTGCCGATGTACTTCTCATTGGCGAGGATCTGCCGAACGATTGAACGGGTCCACGGCTTACCCAAGTCGGTCAACAGGCCTTCGCTGTTGAGGACGGTGACGATCTCGCGTTCCGAGCGGCGGTCGACGACGAAGAGCCGGTATATCCGGCGAACCGTTTCCACCTCCTCCTCGGGTCCGGGGATTAGGATGACACGGTCGGTCTGAAGGCTCTTGTGCTCGCCGCGCGCGAGCGGAGCCTTGGGAGCGCCGTGCTCGTCCACGAGGAGGCGACGCAGACCGTACCCGGCGAGGCCGCCCTGGCGGAAGCCGAGGGTGATCAGCCGGCACTGGCCGGCGAACACCTTGCTCGATAGCTCTCGACTGTATTCGCCCGCCATGACGCGCTTGATGCTCTTCATGACGTTCGAGGGCAGGCTGCCGTCGTTGTCGAACTGCTCGGCGCAATAGTGGACGTTGATCCCGCGCTCCTTGCAGATGAACTCGTAGTACGCGCTCTCATCCGCATCTTGGAAGCGGCCCCAGCGGCTGATGTCGTAGACGAGGACGGCTTCGTAGTCGGCAGCGCCGCTCTGAACGTCGTCAATCAGGCGGCGGAGCGAGTCGCGACCGGCTATGTTTAGTCCGCTACGCCCTTCATCGGCATAGCTGCGGACGATCTCGAAGTTCCGGCGCGCGGCGTAGGCGGCAATCACCTCCGCCTGATTCTCCGTGGAATAGCGTTGATGATCCGTGGACATCCGCACGTACTGTGCGGCGCGCGTCGGTATCGTGCTTTCTGATCGTCCACGCACCATCTTGTTCGATATCCATGGTGTGGCCTTGTGGCTCTCGTTCAACTGTCCTCCTTCTATGGAGAGGAGGCCGGAATGTCTTTTTCTACGAACGACCGAAAAGTTCGCGCGAAGGTAGGAAACTCGTTTCCGATTGACCCTTCCGCTGAGACCGAGGCGACATTCGCCGCGGTCATCGCTGACGCGCTGCGCCGGGACTTCGGGGACACGCCGACGCACGTGAAGCAACTGGCGCGACTGACGGGGGCGAACGCACGGACTATCCAGAATTGGCTACATGCCAGGAACGGGCCGAGCGGGGCGGGGCTCGTCGTGCTGATGCGGCACTCGGACGAAGTGACGAGGGCGGTGTTGGCGTTAGCCGAGCGAGGGGATCTGCACCGGGCGTCAGCCACCACTCAGGTGCTAGCGCAGCTGCGACGTGCGATATTGTCCGCGCTCGAGCATCTGCCGTCTGATGATTAGATCCTGAAGAGAGAGGACATCGTTCGAGGAGCCTTCGGCGCTGTGGAGCCGCGTCGTCTCAAGAACGTGTTTCGCTGGTATCGTCGGTGGACTCCGGATTACACCCGCGATCTATCGAGGATGTGTGCCGCAGCCTGCTCACCGTAGAGGCAAGCTGATCAATTTCTGAGGGTGTGCCGGCCTTCAGTTCGGTTCCGTCCGCCAGCCGTATGTGGACTGTTCGTCCGGCACGTCCCTGTATCCACACCCTCAGTGCTGCAAACGCCTGCTGGATTATGCCCGCTGTTAGAAGGAAGTGACCCACGGCTTCCGCCGTGGTGGAGAAGCGCGCAACGGGTAGCGGATGAACGCCGGATTGGCGCCACGCTTCCTCAAGCGCAGCGTGATCGTTGGCCCAACTCTCGTCACCTCCGCGTGGGCCGATCACAATCTCGTACATATTAGCGTCCCCATTCATCAACCAGCGCTGCTTATCATGCACTATGAAGAACACGGCGCTGCAACCGTTCGGCCGAACATGGTCACGGGTTGCTCCTCAGGATCGTGCATGACGCCGGCGCCAATGGCCACATCTCCACCAGCTTGACGCAGTCTGCCGCGTCCAGATGCACGCTGGCCTAGATATACTTCCGGTAATCCGTGCTCTCCACCTGGCCTTCCTTCATGTACTTCAACACCTCCCCGACAGCGCGTGCCGCCCTGATCGGGATCGGCAGCCGCTGGTTCATCTGGGTCGAGTTCCAATTGATCTTTGTCAGCGAGAAGACCTCCTCGGCCAGCTGCGCCACCGTGCTGTCGCAGGTGCGGTGCGGGCACAGGAGCAGCGGCCGCGGATCGTACATGCCTGGATAGGTGCCGTAATAGGGCATGCTGCCGTTGGTGTAGAGCAGGCCGTTGCGGCCGAGCTCGACGAAGGTGCCACGCAGCACGGGGTAGTTGCCGTCGCGCAGCAGCTTCACCGAATAGGATTCCTGGACCCAGACGAGGTCGCGAAGCTCGGTTCCAGCCGCATCCAGCGCCTCGAGGATGCCGTCCGCCTCCTCGTCCTTGAAGCGGGATGTCTTCAGCACGATCACCCGCGCCGGCAGCGTCTTGTGGTGGGTCTTGTAGGCGGCAAGCACGTTCTCGATGATCTCTCGCGCGTCTTCCCTCGTCATGTAGGGATGGCGGCCACGGCTTTCGGTGTGCGCCCGCTTGCCCTTTAGGACGAAGCCGCGGCCGCGCTCGTCGAACATCTGGGCTGCGCTGGTGAACAGCTGTTGGCCGCCGGCTTCGCGGTAGAAGCTGATGCCCACGTAGCAGGCGGTGAACTCGCCTTCGCGCGGCATGCGCCGCCACGGGATGCGGCCGCTGCCCTTGTAGTAGAGGGTGGTGAGCAGGTTCCAGCTCCGCCCCGCCAAGTCCTGGATCTTGCGGGCGCTGCTCTCCTTGATCTTCTGCGGGATCGACGCCTTCTCGTCGATGACGTCCTCCCAGACGATCTGGATCGGGAAGCTCAGGCCCATGGCCTGTGCCTTCAGCATGCCGCGGAAGTTCGGTGCGTCCGATCCGCTGGCATCATCCTTTTCCGTTGTGCCGCCGGCATCCACCTTTGCGTTCCAGACGCGCTCTAGGAGCCGCACCGGCAGGGCGACGATGGCGACGTCCGGACGGTGCCCGCCCTGGTCCAGCGCCTGTAGTTCGGCGACGATCTCGTCGACGGCCATCTCGACCGCACGCTGGTGGTCGGGCTCCTTGGCGATCCGGTCGAGCTTGCTCTGGGAGAGAGCGGCCGTCGCCCCATCCTCCACCTCGAAGCGGCAGCGGTACGGGCTTTGGTTGCCAAGACCGGGGAAGGCCGGATGCATGTTCTGGTGCTTTTCCGACTTGCCATCGACACCAGCTGCCACGGTCTCCAGGAACTTGCGGGTGTCCTCCACGGTCTTGGAGCTGCCGACCACGCCGATCTTGATGACATCGCCCACGAACGGCTGGAGCGGGCCCGCCTCGAAGAGTCCCAGGGGGTCGGGATGATGGTGATGATCCCCGAACTTGAGCTCGGGTTCAGGGAAGATGCGGGTGTCGAACGTCGTCATGCGAACAGGCCCTCCTGCTGTTCGGAGACATCCGACTTCTTCTTGCCCCCGCCGCCCCAGCCATCCTCGGGCACCCTGGTGTCCAGCTGGACGGCCGGTGGGGCTCCGAACCGAAGCCGCGGCTCCACCTTGGTCTCACCGCCGCCGAACAGACCGCCCGCCTCGCGTTCGAAGGTGCGATCCGGCTCGGTAAGGAAGCGATGCCACATGATGACCTGGCCCCCCAGCGCCGAACTCTTGTCCATCCGCTTCTTGCCGGCGAGCAGCGCGGCCGGATGCGGATGAGGGACGAACCCGTTCGTGGTGAAATAGTGTGTCGGGGACACGATCAGGAACCACTGATCGCCCATAAGTTCGAACCTGGGCGAGAACGCATGGTGCCGTACGAACGAGACGCGTCCCTCCTCCTTGTCGCTGAACGCGACGCTCACCACGTCGGAGTCCGTGCGCTTCTTCGATGACTCGTATGCGAAGTTGCGGGGAACGCCTGCTTCGACGGCCCTGAAGTAGAGGATCTTGCGGCTTTTGCTCCAGTTCAGGTCCTGGCGGGTCTGATGGCGGAGCGTCTCGCGCAGGAGGTGTATGAACTTGTTCTGCTCGTCGACGTCGTCGTGGAACGCGAGATCCGCGGTGTCGATCGCGTCGACCTGATCGAGAACCACGATCTCGCGGCAGCATGAGGTGCGGGGGTCGTGGAAGGACCAGAACGTCCCGCCCCGGATCACCCAATCGAACCGGGCCGGCTCGTCCCCGTCCAGCAGGATCGCCGCCGCGCGCCGACCATCGTAAGGCGTGGAGGCGACGAAGATCTCCGTTGGCAGCGTGATTGGAAGGATGTTGACGAGCGCCTCCTCGCCGCCGCCTAGTGCCGGCACGTAGTAGCCGAAGCCGGCCTTGGGCACCGTCAGCTGGGCGAGGCGGTTGACCGTGCTGTTGTCGAGCAAATCCGTGGCCTTGTCGATTTGGAGACGGCGCTCGGAGCCGACATCGCGCGACACTTCCTTCCAGTAGAAGCTGTTGTCGGAGCGCCGATAGAACACGACGATGACCGGGAGGTTGGAGCCCTTCCAGTAATCCAGGTCCTTCGAGCGGAGCAGATAGGTGAAGCCTTCTTCGGTCTCGGAGGCGTAGCGCCCGCTGTCGGTGGACTTCACCTGGACGGCGATCATGCGGGCCATGGGGCGGCCCTGGTCCATGACCTCGGCGATGCCATCGATTCCGACCTCGAGCCGCGATCGGCCGTCGAACTGGAAGCCCATGGTGAGGAAGCGGCCGCGAACCGCGTTCTCACCGATCTCGCCAATGATCTGGTTTGGAGTGAGCTGCTTGGACGTGCGCAGATGCTAGAACATTGGAGGAACCTGCAATAGTGGGATTGGACCACGCAAGATAAGCGTATTCAGAGCGTGATCTGCCAGTAGTCGAGCACCGCGCGCACTTGTTCGCGTGGATAGAACGGCCCTGCATGCTCGAGGTCGTACCGCAAGCGCTGAAGCCGGCGGTCGATGTCGCGCCTGATACTCGAACTCAGGGGGACGACGCTGGGAGGCGAGCCAGGTCGATCCGCGTTGGGCCAGTTCGCTGGGTACGCCGGATCATTTCCCGGTGCCTCGATGTCCACGGCGGCAACCGCATCATGGCCGCAGCGCCAACCATAGGTGTGGAACGCGCACGTCCGCAGCATCGCCTTCACCTCGGGCATGACGTCGGTGAACGCCTTCAGCGGCGTCGGCAGCAGCACCATGTTCGCCACGCACGAGTAGTAGCGTGGATCCTGAACTATGAGGTTCGTCGAGGCGTACGTCGCGTCATCGATCCCCCAGATGTGGCAGCAGGACCAGTTCGGCCGATCGTCGCCGCGAAGCCCGAGTGCATGAGTGAGCGCCTTGTTGGCGTAGAGGTTGCCCTCGTGCTTGTGGACGGTCACGCCGGTCTGCCGGTTGCGGTTGAGCTGCGGCTCGGACCAGTTGGACTTGTAGAAGAGACCGCGCCGGCTGTGCTCCGGGTACCAGACCGGGAGCAGCCGGAATGTTTCGGGATCCACCCAGCGCGCTGTGCGCTCGATCAGGCGCATGATCTCGGCCAGGCTCAGTTCGGCCCGGAGCGCGTCCAGGCCGTCAGCTGCGATCTTCGCGCTCATCCGGCGCTCGCTGTTCGATCCTTCAGATCGATATTTGGATGCTTCAGCTGCCAGGTCTCGATTAGGAAGAGCGCAGCAGCACTCGCCGCGTGAATGGCGAGCCGAGCGATTCGTGCATCAATCCTGCGGCTGAAGCCACGCTCGCGCCCGTGGGCATCTCCACCGTGCGTCCTGAGACTGCCGACTCCTTGAACGCAGGAAGCCAATCCGCTGAGCACGGTCCGGACATCGTCCGCAATCTCATCGCGAAAGGCGCTGCCAGGATTGAGGCCGAGTTCATCTCGAACGGTCTTGTAGAGGGACTGGATGTCCTTCTTGGGCGGCATGGTGGCGCCGAGCTCCACAATGATGGAGCGGCAGACGCTTTCGATGACCGAACAAGCGGAGGTCACTGCGTCTTCCGGATCGGTATCGGCGTTGGCGAGCGCACGGTCCAGGTCGCGGGTGACTGTGTCGAAGTTGATGGGAGTGAGCGCCTCGCTCAGGGCCGCGACTATGGGTGCGTTGGACTGGGCATCAACGAGTTCGACCTTGGTGCCCCGCTTTCTCAGCACCATCTGGTCGAACGCAAGACGGGCGTTCATGTACTCGACGACGGCATCGCCCCGGTCTGGCTCTCCGATGAAATCCGCAGGATTCACTGCCGCTTCGATAATCCGGCGGACGGTGTCCACGTCGCCTCGGGCTACGACTTCCTCGATTGCCGTTGCCAGCGTGGGGAGTCTGGACGCCGCGCCCACGGACATCCTGACGCCGCACCCGCGCATGAAGGCTTCGAGCTTCGGACCAGACCGATAGATCCCGATCGGTGGAGTATTGCTGTTGCCGCCCCCCCCGGAGATGACCTGGACAAGAGCCTCCACCGTCTGCGGCGACAGCACTGCGCGCTGAGCATAAAAATCCATGGCTGTCCGCCTATCGTCGGCGTTTCTGCTCGGCCCAACCGGCCGACAGCATCTGGTTGAGGTCCTCCCTTGCGAGCACCTGCACGGCCTCGTTCCACCGGGTGTCGTCCTGGATAAGATCGTTAGCGTAGCGCGCCTTGAAGGGGTCGGCCTTCTCCCGCGGGTTGGTGTAGTCGCGAAGCCGTTCCTCGAGGGTCTCGATGTCGTCGATCCAATCGGCATCGATGGTCTCGGGCAGGGTGCCGAAGATGTCGCTGCTCACCCGCAGCCGTTCGGACAGGACCCGATAGACCTTCTCGTCAACCGTTCCTGCATATGTCAGGTTGGCCATGTCGACGCGTTCACGCGTCTGGCCGAACCGCTTGATGCGGCCAATCCGCTGCTCGAGACGCGAGGGATTCCACGGCAGGTCCACATTGATCAGCGTGCCCAACGTCTGCAGGTTAAGGCCTTCGCAAGCAGCGTCGGTAGCGACCACCAGCGTGACCTCGCGCTCCGACACGAGCTTCTTGATCAAGGGGCGAGGCACCGAGGTCGACTGCCCACCCTTGATGATCCGCGACTTCCCCGCGCCGGCGTAGAGAGCCACGACCTGATCGGGGTAGGCCGCGCTGAGCTCGTCCGCGATCCAGGACGCGGTGTCGAAATACTGGCTGAAGATGATCGCGCCGAGGTCGCGCCAGGTTCGAGTGCCCGCCGGATGCTCATCGAGAAAGTACCGAACGGCTTTCAGCTTCGGATCCGAGGCACCCAGAAGGGCGTCGATCAGGTCTTGCAGGTGGCTCTTTTCTGCTTCGACGGTGTCCAGTGCGGTGCCGTCGAGTTCATCCTGCGCCTCTTCATCCAGTTCGCGCTTGCCGAGAAGGGCTTCGGCTGTAGCTATGCCTGCGGCGTGACTGGAACAGATGCGCTGCAGCAGCAGCGTCTTCATGAAACCTGCTGCCTTGGATCGCTTGCGATAGGCCGCCGTGAACGCTTCCGCTGCCTTGTAGGCAGCCTCGAAAGCTGGAGAAGTCGCCACGCTCAATCCGTCGAAGATGTGTGCTGGCAGATTGACACCCGGCGTAGGGTGCGTGTCGACGGGGAGCTTCGGGATGAGGCCCAGTTCCTCAAGATCGCGGCGCTTGCGGAGCACGACATGCCGAAGAAGCGGGTTGTGGCTGCCGCGCTGGAAGTAGCCGAGCCCGTTCTCGATCATGGAAACAGCAAGGTCTGCCTTCATCTCTAGAACAGGGTTGGTGATGTCGGCGGCCAGCTTGGTCAGCACCCAATCCGTGGGCCGCATCCCGAACTCCTCACGGATGTCGGCGATGACGTCGTCATTGCCGACAGGCGGCGTGGGATTCACAAGGAAATCCCAGCCTTCCCGCAGGTTCTCGAACCGCCGCTCGCCGGTGAGCACCGGAAGCGCGCTTTCCGACTTCGCCCAGGGTGAGAACGCGCTGCCAAGGACGAACTCGCTTCCCTGGTTGAGCGCGCGCAGCAGGTCCCACAGGTCGTCTATGTGCGTCTGGATCGGGGTGGCGGTCGACAGCAGCAGGTGCTCGGTGCGCTGGGCGATCCGGTTGATGAACTTGAGGAGGTTGTTGGGCGTGCGATCGCTTTGGCCCATTGGCTGAGATCCACGGGCCTTGTGGGCTTCATCGAGCACCACCATCCCGTAGCGCCCCTGCATCAGGAAATGCGCCTCCGTCCCATCCTTGGGTCGACCGTGGTCGTCGATCCCATGGACGATGAGACCCGTCGACACGATGCCGATGGCATAGGGGCAGCGCCCGACGTCGGGCGTACCCTGGCCCTTGATCATCCGTCCGTCCGGATCGAACCAGCACTTCTTGCTCGAGTGCCAGCGCGCTGTCGGGATCGCGAGCCGGTCCTTCAGCTCGATCTGCCATTGCTCGGTCAAGGTCGACGGAACGAGGATGAGAACGGGACCATCGCCGAGGATGACGGACACGAGCGCAGACGCCGCGAGCGAAAGCGTCTTTCCGACACCCACCTCATCCGCAAGGAGCAGGCGCGCCTTTCCATAGTCGCGCCTGTGGTCGAGAAAGATGCCGACGAAGGCACGCTGCCAGGGCTGCAGTGACTCGCCATCGCGATAGATCGGCGCTTCGACGAGAGCGGCGCCCGGAATCGCCTCGGGTGCCAGCACCTCGACCGAGACCTCGCGCCGGTTGGCGAGCCGCCCGACCTCCTTGATGACGACGTCGGGAAGCGGAACACCTCGCTCCCACAGTGCGTCGAACTCGTCCTGCACCCAGGCGACGCCGTCTGCGGAGCTGTCCTCCCAGACCAGCTCATAGTTGTGTGCCCAGGCGGCGCGGGTCTCGTTGATCGATCCCATGAAGGCGACCGCACTGCCGTCTTCGTTGCGGATGACGCCGGCCTTGCCATGGAGGAATGGTGCGATGGTGCGGGGGACGACCTTCACCTGCACCTTGTTGGAGACCAGCAGCTCGTGCAGCTTCGCGTAGCGGTCACCGTGAATGGCGGCATCCACAACAAGGTCGTCTTCGACGAACTTCTGGAAGAGCTTCGCTTCGCGGACCTTCTGCGCAGCCTGCACGTCGGCGAGATCGAGATCAGCGTTGGCGACGATCCTGACCGTGCCGATCGACTCGATCTCCTCACCGACCAGCTCGAAGATGGACGAGCGGAAGTACCCGGCGATCCGGTCGTAGGATTTCGCGCCCTTCAGGCGGTCGGCCAGATATGCCTGGCTGAGCCGCCCGTGTCGGGACGAGAAGCGTGCCAAGCCCCCGCCGCCCGAGAACTCGGTCACGCTGGGCGCGATCGGGGGCTTGGCTGCCACGTTAGAACTTCTCGTTGCGCAGCAGGTTGGCGAGGATGATGGCGAAGCGTCCTTCACCTTCTTCCCTGCCTCGCATTGCGCCGATGTATTCCGCGACCTCGATCATGTCCTCGCGCCGGCGGAGATAGTTCTCCACCATGTCGCGGACCTGCTCAAGGATGAGCTGGGGGTCGGTCCCGGCCGACAGCTCCCAGATACCGTAGAGCACGGCACGGATGATGCCGGAGCCGAAGTCGGGGATTTCGAACCCAGTCCGGCGCTTGAAGTCCATTGAGGATTTCAAGCGGGCGGAGTTCGCCCGCGTATCCGCCATCAGCGCGGTGTAGTCCGGCACGCGGAATGCACGGGCGAAGTTCTGGTAGTTGTCCAGCTTCGACAGGCCGTCAGCCTCGAGATCCACCATCTTCAGGTAGAATCGCTCGCTGCCGCTGAGCTGCTGCCACAAGCGGCCGGAGAGGTTGCCGGGAACCATGTGTTCGTTCGCGACCTGGACGGCGAACTCGATGATGCGCTCTACGAAGCCCTTTTCGCCCTTCTTGCGGGGACGACTCGCCTCGGCAGTCATGTCGCGGCCGTCGATGCGGGTGTATCCGGTCAGGACGCGGAGTGCGGCCGCGTACCCGGCCATCTGCAGATCGGCGTCTTCGAACAGGTTCTCGATGCGGCCCACGCCCTTGAGCGACTGGTTGAGGCCAACCATTGTGTCGATCTGGCGAGCGACTTCGGCGCGCACCTCCTGCGCGATCTCGTCCTCATACCCGCTTTCCGGTTCGCCGAGCTTGCGCAGGACAAGGATCACCGTGCCCTGCACAAGGCCTGCGCCACGCTTGCCCGGAGCGTTGCTGCCGGTTTCGGTCGCGATGTACCAAGCGGCGCTCACCTGCAGCCCGGCTCCCCAGAAGATCTGGGCCATGTCCGCCCAGACCGCGCCAGACTGGTGGGTGAACATCACGATCTGAATGCCATTGGCAGGCATGTGGGCGGCCAAGTTGCCGTAAGTTTCCACCATCTTACGGCGGAAGTCCTCGCCTTCGCCTTGGATCGCCAGCGGGCGCCGTGAGTCCCAAGTCCATTCATTGAAGGGTGCGGGAGGATCGCGGCGAAGCCACGAGATGAAAAACTCGGTCAGCTCGTGATATACGACAGCGTCGGCGTAAGGTGGGTCGGTGATCCAGATGTCGCGGTCCACGGTGACCTGGCTGCCCGGAACCGTGTCGATCCGCCGCGCCGCATTCAGATCGCTGGACCGGGCAGGCCCCCCGACAAGAGAGCGGACGCCGATTGAGCCCCGCACTGCGAAATTGATGAGGGTGTTCAATGCCTGATTGTCAAAAGTGCCCTTCGGTCCGCCAAGACCGCCGCCCTGGCCATTCGCCCACCTGTTGAGGCGCGAATTATTGTCGAGGGCACGCGGCATAAAGAAGTAGAGCTCGTTGGCGCGGGGATGTTCCTTGATCAGCTTATGTAGCTGCGCAAGCATCAGAATTTGACGGGGATGGAATAGATGCAGCCAGTTCGTCCAGCCCCGTGTCCGAATAGGGTCATCCGTCTTCAGACCCGGCTCGATTCGCATATCGGGAACAAGGCCGGCTTCACGCCACTTGGCCAGGTTCTCGCGCACGACCTGGGCGACCAAGGCATCACGTTGACGGTCTTCGTCAGTCGGAGCGGCGTAGAAGACGTCCTGGCGTCCCCGGGTCCAACTCTCCTCGGTAGCCCACTGCACGCAATATAGACGCTCGCCGAAGATGTCGCCGTCGCGCGGCTCGATGTCATCACCGGACCATGGTCGCAACCCGTTGGATCGGACCGTGCCTTGACGCTGATCGCCACGCACGCTGGCGATGGAGAATCGGTGCTCAACTCCATCGAGTTCATAGATGACGTATTCCGAGGTGACGGTTCCAGCGGCCGCAGCCTTTAGCTCTGCGGCTGACGCTCCATTCACGATCTCGATGTCGATGCGGCGCTCGACGTGATTTGGGACCAGGCGGCCAATCGTTCCGTTCTTCGGGCTTATGACCAGGCTTGGGACTAGAGGAATCATGTAGCCCGTGTCCGGGCACTTGGTCTCTAGGCAGTAGAGGAACGCCTTCGCCCGGTTCCCCTCGGCATCCGTTTCGTATCGCTCCATCGCTTTCTCCACCGAAAGCTCGACACGTTGCAGCTCGACCATAAGCTCATCGAGGTCAGCCGGCGACATGCCCGCGAGGGTGAAGGAGGACCACGTCAGGAGAGCGGCGATCGGGTTAGGGTCCGACGCATACGTGTCGCACCCCATGCGGAGCGCTTCGTAAGGGATCTGCCCCGATCCAGAGAATGAGTCACCGACTTGAGGAAGGTGGCCGAACCGCATGATGCCCAGCTGTTCGACTAGCTGCGGCATTGAGTTGGCGCTGGTTCCGAGATGGCTATTCACCATATCCCACATGTAATCGTGGGCGTTTGGATCCGTGGTCTCGAGATATTCGGGCCGAACCGACTCATCGATCTTCGTATCGTACGGCACGTGGCTGAGAATGCGGGCTGCCACATTGTGGAAACTCGTCTGAATGCTCGGATGCCAGACGATGTCGCGCCCGAACTCATGGAGGACATCGCTGTCCAGCCGGTCGAGCGTGCGATAGCTGATGACCTTGGTTCCACCGGCATTGGAAACGCGATCACGAACGGCAAAGAACTTGGCCAGTTCGACCGGCGTGTACACCCGATGCTCGAGCGCAATCGCCGCGTACTCGTGAGCGCGCCGCGACTTGCAACGCTCCACGAACCCACGGTCGTCGATCATCATGAGACGCTCGAAAACCTCGAGGTCCTTGGCGGGATCAGACGTCGCGGGCAGCAGCGCACCGAGAATGCACGCGCGGTTGAGAATTAGCGGCTTACGGCCCTTCCAATACCCACCAAGCCCAGTGAGCGTCTGCCCCGCCACCGACTTCCGCTCAGCTTCCGATTCACGCGAGATCTTCTGCGCCGGCCACAGCCGCTCGATCAGGGTCGGGGTATCCCGGAGAGATCCAAGCGTCACGCCAGCGGTGACGTTCTTCGCTACTGTCGCCATTACAGGTCCTCGAAACTGATCTGTCGCTTGTTGCCGGCTTCGACGGCGCCGGCTCCCTCGGTGAGTCCGATGCGGATCGCCTTGCGCCATCCCTTGTCGATGTCCTCGGCCCGCCCGGTGGCGTGGACGGCCATCGAATAGAGCCACCATCGCTCTTCGGGGCGAAGACCGGTCCATGCGTCGATGGCGGCGGGGATAAGGCTAGCCTCGCAGCTCTCGACCGCCCAGACCAGTACGCAGAGCTCACGGCCGAGAAGCCGGTGGACGTCATTGTCACCAGACGTCCACTTGCCCGATCCCATCTTCCGGCCCTTCAGCCGCTCGTTGAAGGCAGTCCGCACGGCAGCGGAGATCTGCCGCCAACGCTTCTGGTCGAGGCGGCACCGGACGACCCGATCCGACCGCATGTTGGTCTGCGGATCGTACTGCGGGCCCGTGATGCCGAAGTCCTCGATGATCTCGACGAGGTCGCGACCGTTGGCCGGGATGCGGACGACGAAGCGCTGGGGATCGATCTCGTTCGTCGGCACCCCATAGCCGATGGTCGCCATGCTCTTGCTGGCCATGCTCATTTTCCTTTCGTGACACCCGGACCGAAATCCGGCTCACGCCTGCTCGATGTCGGTTCCTGTGTAGATTTCCTCGATCGCGCCCATGAAGGCGTCGATCTCGGCTGCGCGATCGACGGATGCCGACTTCCACTGCACCTTCACCTCGGCGAGCTCGTTCCCGAGCTGAGCGCGGGCGAACTTCGCCACCTCCTCGATGGCACCGGGCTTCACCGGCACGTCGCCGCTGAAGCTGGTGCTGACGTTGTTTCCGCCGGACCCGACGATGACGACGACGCTGCGGAACGTGATGCCCGCCTCCTTGGCCTTCGTGACTGCGGCGAAGACCTTCTCCGTCGTGCCAAGGCTGATCGGCTTGCGGATCGTGGCGGGCTTCTCGCCGTCGATCATCTGACCGGCGCCATCGCGCCGATTCACGCGGAATTCCTTCCGAATGACGACGCCTTCCGCTTCCGCGTGAGCATAGATCGTGACGTCAGTCTTGCCGTCTAGCTTGATGGGACCGTCGTAGACAGCTCCCTCGGCAGGGTTCGTGCCGTCGATGTTCCAGCGGATCGTGCCGGTGGGCTTCACCGTCAGCTCAACCTCGTAGCCGCCGCCGACGGGCTTCGGTTCGTGGGTCAGATTGAGGCTATTCAGCCATTCCGTGGCCGAGCCCTTCTGGTGGTTGCCGTCCGGATCCACCGCTAAGAAGAAGCGCTTCATGTCGGTCGTGCGCACGGTGGTGTCGTCCAGAACCGTGGAGCTTTCCGACACGTCCGACGAGTTCGACCAATAGATGACGGGGTTGGATCCAGCGTTCTTCGGGCTAATGAACAGCGTCGCCTCGCCGGTCTTCTCATCGTAGTTGAGGACGTCGACGTTGACGCTCGTCTTCTCCTTCTCGAACGGGCCCTTTTCGATCCAGCCGGTGCCGCTGTCCCGCCAGTCGCCCCGCGACAGGGCGATCTTGCGGAGCTCGTCCAGCCCACCACGGGGAAGCCACAGCCAGCGTACGTTCGATGCCGCGCGATCCTGCACGTCGGCCCAGCGGGCGCGCCGCTCGCTTGCGGGCCACAGCATATCCTGCGCGCGATCCCGGAGTTTGGCGTAGTTCTCCTCGACCGAGAGGATCAGCTTCTGCGAGTTGACGTCCGTCAGCGCGCCTTCGGTCGCGGCTTCGCCGTCATAGCCAGCGCCATCTGTCCGGCGATGCGCGTCGAGCTTCAGCGCGGTGCTGACGAGACCGTCGGTGCCGCCCGGGACGCGCATCGGGAACCAGATCTTGTTCAGCGTCGAGGCGATCGTGGCGTACACGTCGATCTCAGCGTCCGTCTGGCGCTTTTCCAGATCGGCTCGGTTCTGGCTGTTGGGTCCCTCCGCTTGGATAACCTTTTCCACGGCATAGGCCGTGCGGACCTTCTCCTCGACACTGGCGAGGCTGTGGTCGTCGCCACTGACGATCGCGAAGTTGTTCTTCTCGGTCGTGCCCTCGAACAGCATCCGCGCCTTCTCGGGCGGGATCTGCGCGTCCGGTGACAGGACGATGAGGAGTCGCTCCCCCTTGGTGTCGATGTCCTCGAGCTTCGGAAGAGCGAGGACGCGGCCGTAGGCGTTCTTCCGCTTGGGGGTGAAGAGCTCGATCAGGCGGCGTGCGAGATCCGCATCGATCTTCGGCTGGGCGGTCGTCCGTGCAGTATTCTCGATCTTCTTGGTCAGATTCTCATTCTTGGAGAAGATCCAAGCGCCGTTCTCGCGCTTGTGGAGGTACCAGGAGCGCTGCACCAGCGCGTCGAAGCCGGCGATGATGTCGCTCTCAGGCCGGCCGGGCGCGATGAGGTAGGCGCGGATCGTGTCTTCCTGCAGGCCCTTCACGGCATCATTGGCCTCGGCGAGCGATGCCATCAGGATGAGGCGGGCCGCCTGGCTGGCTGCGTCGTTTCCGGCGTTGGCGTCGATCGCCTCGGCATGTGCGTCGCTCGCACCTGTGTCGACGATGTCCTGCGTGATCGCGGCATCGAGATTGTAGATGCTGTTGACGAAGTCCCGCGTTTCACGCTCGGCGAGGTCGAGATGCTGCGGGCCGAGCAGATAGACGTCGTTGTACTGCCGGCTCTGGGCGGCTTTGATCATGAGTGCGGCGATGCGCATCAGGCCGCGCGTCTGGCGGAAGTTTTCGTTGTCCTTGAACGTGGCAACCACGGTCTTGAGGCCGGGATGGAAAGGGTACGTCGCCGAAACCTCGTCGGCGATCTTCTCCGCTGACTTGGTGATCATGTTCGCCGTTACCGCGTCGGACAGCAGCTGGCCGTATGTCTCGGCAACGGTGGTGATCAGGCCTTCATCCGGTTCCTCGACCAGCAGGCGCTTGCGAAGGATGCGGTAGATCTCGTCGGACCCGAGCTCCACCGGAGTGATCGGCTTGGTCTGGCGGGTGGCCTCGGCCGAGATCTGCGAGATGATCTTCGAGAGCTCGCCGCTCGCCTTGTACTGCCCGACGAGGGTCGAGAGCACGATGCACAGGCGCGGGAGCTTCGTGGCGGCTGAGAGCAGGTTGGCCAGGGCGTGGGAGGTGACGTCGCCGAGATGGCCGCCGCCGACTGAGATGGTGACGGCGTTCTCCAGATACGGAGGCAGTTCGTCGATCAGGATGAGCGTCGGTTCGTCACCGAACAATGCCCGCCAATCATCCTCGTTCGGGGCCTTGGCGCCGTTACTCCAGAACTTGGAGAACAGCTCCTCTTTGCCGAGCTGGCGCGCGACCGAACCCCACAGATAGACGTCGTGCGGGATGTTGCGCCCGGAGATTACAACCACCTTGGCCGGGACGGGAGCGAAGCCCTTCACGATCGCGGGATCGACGTCGGCAGCCAGCTGGGGATGAGCGGCCAAGTAGCCTGCGGCGAGCATCGAGTGCGTCTTGCCGCCACCCATCGCCTGCCGCAGCTCGAAGGCCGCCTGGTCATTGAGCCCGGCAAGCCGCTGCATGGTCATGCGCAGAAGCGTTGCCATGCCTTCCGTGACGTACGTCTTGTCGAAGAAGGTGCGGGCGTCCGCCTCCGAGTGACCAACGAGGTCCGCAAGATCCTCGATCTGCTTGGTAAGGGCGACCTCGATCGCATCCTGCTTGAACTTGCAGACGTCGAGCACAGTCTGGAGCATGTTATGGACCTTCGTTCAGCTGGCGGTTGGCGTGGCGGTATCGCTGGGAGCGGTTGAGGCGAGATGCTTGCGGACGGCGTCTTCCAGATCGACGATCCGGTCGCGCTTGGAGATGATGACCTTCAGCAATCTCGTTCCGACGTCATCGGGGCAGGGGTTGGCGGAGGAGAGCCAGTAGCGCACCGCGCGATCCGACACGCCGAGGTCAGCGGCGATGGGCGCCTGCCATCGCTCGCCGTACAGCGCCTCTCCGACCAGGCGGAGCAGATCAAGGTTCGAATTTTCCCCCATGCTTCCGGGGTTCTAGGAAGCGAAAAGGTTTTGGCCAACCGGTTTTTCGTGAGGAGGCCAATCCATCTACACACTTCCACCGTGAGAACGAGTAGCCTGAAGCGGATTCGCCCTATGCGTGTAACCACGCGTAAGGTACAAACCCGGAACGGTGGCTCTGGGGGAGGTAGTTGTCTTGGCCGATTTCACGCATTTGGAAGATCAGATCCGCGATTGCTATGGCCGTGTCGTCTATACCCACAAGACACACGAGAAGATGGCCGACCGCTGCAGTCGGACGCTGCGGCGGTTCAAGATTGCACAGATCGTACTTACTGCGGTCACGGCGTCCGGCGCGTTCTCGGTCGTCTTTCTTGACGACACCTTGCTGAAGATCGCGACTGCGGTGGCGTCGATCGCGAGCCTCATCATCTCGGGGTACATGAAGGGCTTCGATCCCGGTGCCACGGCGCAGAAGCACCGGGACGCGGCCGCAAGCATGTGGCCAATCCGGGAGGCATATCTTTCCCTCCTCACGGACCTTCGCATGAAGCGGATCTCGGACGATGAAGCAGTGAAGGAGCGTGACGCGCTTCAGGCCAAGCTGGCCGCCATCTACAGGGGCGCGCCACAGACCACGGGTGACGCCTACGCCGATGCCCAGGACGCACTGAAGAACAAGGAAGATCTCACCTTCTCCGATGCCGAGATCGACTGCTTCCTCCCAACCTCGCTTCGGAAGACCGCCGCCTGATGGCGCAGCCGAGCCGAACCGGGGAGGGGCTAATCCAGGATCTGGCCGAGGTCCTGGAAATCCCAGCCTCGCGCTACGAGTCAGCCGACCGCAGTTACAGGTCAGTCAGCCGGTGGCTCGATCGGCCGGAATCCAGGTTCGCCGATGTCAATCTGGACGTCTACACGCAGGGCTCGTTCCGGCTGGGTACTGCCATTCGGCCGCTGAATGGCGAAGAGCACTACGATCTCGACATCGTGTGCGAGTTCCGCATCAGCAAGGCGCACACGACGCAGAAGCAACTGTACGACGATCTCGGGCATGAGCTCGAATTGTATGCGGCGAAGCATGGCATGCAGGAGCCGTCACCCTGGCAACGATGCTGGACATTGAACTACGCGGACGAAGCCCAATTCCACATGGATGTGCTGCCATCCGTCCCTGACGCTCAACGGCAGAGGGTGCTGCGAGAGGCGCGATCTCTCCCGCTCGACTACGTGGACAAGTCGGTGTCGATCACCGACACCGAACACGCGAACTTCCGACGATTTTCCGACGAATGGCCGGCCAGCAATCCCAACGGATATGCTGACTGGTTCCAGTCCCGCATGAAGCCGGCTTTCGAGAGTCGCCGAAGGGCGATGATGCTGGCCGAAGCGAAGGCGGACGTGGCGGACATTCCGGTCTACCGGGTGAAGACCCCGCTCCAGTCGGCCATCCAGATCCTGAAGCGGCATCGGGACATGCGCTTCGCCGACGAACCCGAGCGCCGACCGACGTCGATCGTCATCACCACGCTCGCGGCGCATGCCTATCAGCAGGAGACGACCATCTCGGGCGCGCTCCTGAGCATTCTCCAGCGCATGGACAGCTACATCGTCCAGCAGGACAACGGGTACTGGATCGCCAACCCGTCGGATCCGCGCGAGAACTTCGCGGACGCGTGGAACGAGGATGCGGATCGGCGCGACGCATTCTATGACTGGCTGGAGACGGCGCGCGCCGACTTCAGCCTGGCCGCCAGCCAGCAGGATCCCTCTGCCTTCGTGGACGCTTTAGCGCCTCGCATCGGCCGAAGCCTGGTGGAGGCAGCCGTTGCGCGACGGAGCCGTCCGTCGACAGGTGGAATGTCGTTCGTCAGCAGGGCCAGCCGGGCGCTGCAGCGTGTGATCGACGCTCCGCACCGCAAGCCTGCAACATGGCCCACTGTGCGCTCGGGCACCGTCGAGATCATCGTGGCGACCGCTGCGCGATGGTTTCCGCCCCCGGATATTCACGAGTGACGATGCGCCTGTTCCACCCGGCGCCAAGCTGCGCTTCGACGCGCGGACCGATGTGCCTCGCCCGTTTCGCGTCTACTGGCAGGTGGTGAACACCGGCGCGGCAGCCACCGCGGCGCGGAACCTGCGGGGCGGATTTGACGAGGTCACTGTGGTGCCCGGCGTCCTGTCGAGAACCGAAGACGCCAAGTATCCCGGCTCCCACAGCATCGAGTGCTTCGTCGTGAAGGACGGCTATCTGGCGGCTCGAAGCGGGCCGTTTCTCGTGAACATCGGATAGAAGACGGAAGTGGATCGGGATGGGTGTCGGGGAGGATTTTTCGCGCTTCAAGGACGGCTACGACATCGATGCGTCTACGATGGCTTCGATCAGCTACCGCTATCGGCGCATAACCAGGCAGCTCAACAAGGACTTCTGGAACAGCGAGTCCGAAACGGCCCATAGTCTCTACGTGGGATCGTACGGTCGCGACACCGCAGCCCGCGGCCTCAGTGATCTCGACGTCGGGTTCGTTCTCCCCAACTCCCTATATCACCAATACAATGCCCATCTGGGAAACGGCCAATCGGCACTTCTGCAGGCCGTCAAGCGTTCGATCCAAAAGACCTATACGACGTCGGAGAGCTTCGGGGACGGGCAGGTCGTGGTGGTCAGCTTCACCGACGGCATCACGTTCGAGATCCTGCCTGCCTTCGACAACTCCGATGGTGACAGCTGGACTTATCCCAACGCGAACGGCGGCGGTTCGTGGAAGACCTGCAATCCTCGTGCGGAGATGCGGGCGGTGGACACGCGAAGCCTCCTCACCAATAGGAACCTGAAATATCTGTGCCGCATGATGCGGGTGTGGCGTGATGTGCATTCCGTTCCGATGAGCGGGATGCTCATCGACACCCTGGCGTATCAGTTCATCGAAGGATGGGCCCACCGCGACAAGTCATTTTTCTATCATGACTATATGGCGCGTGACTTCTTTCTATACTTATCGCAGCGTGACACCACGCAGTCCTATTGGCGAGCGCCGGGCAGCGGCGCGCTGGTCGCGCGGAAGGGTGCCTTCGAGCGGAAGGCTGCGAGTGCATATGCGAAGGCACTCGAAGCGATCACCTATGACGTCAACGGGCATGAATGGTCACGTCGACAGAAGTGGCGCGAGATCTTCGGCACCCTCTTTCCGGCGTAGTGCTTTACAGATTCCCGACGCGATCTTGGCTCCCCTTCCTTCACCACCGTTCACCGAAAAGATGTTGAACGTGAGAGAGCGATGCCGGGACCGTGGGGTCTGAGCAGGTGACGCCCAGGTAGGTGGCAGCACGGGTCGCGCCGACATAGATGTACTTGTCGAAGAGATCAGGCTCTCGTTGTTCCAGCTTGTCGACATCCACGAAGAAGACGGCCTCGAACTCCAGTCCTTTGATATGCTCCACCTCGAACACTCGAACGTCGTTTTCCTGCCCCATCACCTGACCATCCGGACAAGCTACCGCGCGAATGTTTCTCGACTCGAGCCTTTCGCTCAATCCGGCAGCGATGGGCGCCATCGAGGCGCTCTCATTCACCAGGATCGCGATAGACGGTAGTTGGCCCGAGAAGTCTTCTATTTCGCAGATCCTGTCGCCCAGCCATTCAATCAGCTCGGCCGAACTGGCCAGATCGGCCCCGAAGACTGGCTTCACACCTTCGTTCTCAAGGTGTTCGGGCATCCTCGTCGATGCCTTTCCGTCCTTGGCGGCCAAGGCGCTGGCGAGTTCGTTAAGGCGCCGGCTCTGCCTGTAGGCCACGTCGATCTCGCGGACGTCGATGTCAGGGAAGATCCAGCGAAGGTGATCGACTGAGCGGGCGCCCCAGACTGTCAGGCGTTGATTGAAGTCACCGCATGCAAAGAACGAGTTCGTCCAAGGACTTCCCAGCGCCGCCATGCAGGCGAGCTGGACCGGCGAGAAATCCGTCGCCTCATCGACAAGGATTTGGTTGCGCTGCAAGCGGGTGACATCGCTCAGGATCTGCGGTGTGCGGTCCCCCAGGCGCCGCATGAGGTTAGTGTCGTCAAGCATGTCGCGGGCATTGCGCAGCATGGCGAGCAGGATGACGTCGACCTCGTGCGGCGAAACCTCCCCTCCAGCGATGTCGCTTTCCTGATACCATCGACCGTTCGCTAATCGTGCTCGGCGGAACGCTCGATAACGTGCGGGCACGCCCCTGACGAAGGCAGTCGGCGAGGCAACTAGCCGTCGAGCAGCTCTCTGCACGACGACCAATTCGCCGATTTCGGCCATCCCCGGCAGCGTCATACCACGGTCCGTCAGCCACTGGAGGACCCGGCCGTTGCGGCTGGCACGTGACACCGGTCGCTTGCGAGCCTCGGCCACAGCCCGCCCTCGCAGCGCCTTTAGGAAGGCGTCCTGCGCGGCCCGGCGCCCCTGTTGTGGTACCTCATCTTCATCATCGCCCTCCGCGTCCTCATCGTCTTCGACGTCAGGAGAGAGAGTCGCGATGAACCGGGCGAGGTCATCGAGCAGCGTGGGGTCGGCAGCCACCTGCTTGGCCAGCGGACGGCGTAGTCGCTGCCGAATTTCGTCGTTCAGGCTCGACGATGTCTTACGAAGCTCCTCGAACACGGCAGACACAGCGGCTATCGCTGCCACCGGGCGGGTGGACGCGCTCGATAGTAGCGCCGCTACTCGGCTCCCGATGCGGGCGATCGCCGGATCTGCTGATCCCCCGATCGCTGCAGCATATGCCGAGATTTGCTCGAGGAAGATGGCGGACGAGAACGCATTGAAATCCTCGAACCAAGCGATCTGGTCGGTGATCGTGGCTGGCTGGAGGGGGTCCACTCGTTCGTTGATGACCAGCGTTCCGCCAGTGGCCGAACGCAAGATCGGAAGGGAACGCCGGGCCAGATCCCGCCGGTGGTCGCTCCAGGTTCGGATGCGCTGCTCGGGTGCTGGAACGCCTTCCCGCGCGAACGCCTCCTTGACGTACTGCTTTAGCAGCTCGGTGGGCGTGAACATGAGCCAGGACTGATTATGGGGCGGTCCGTTTGCATCCGCCGTTTCGACCAGATCCTGTTCCTCCTCCGAGAGGAACTGGAAGTCTACCTTCTGGCGGAGACGCCGGACCAGCGTTGTGGTCTTGCCGGTGCCGGGGGGACCAAGAATGGCGAGGCGGCTGTCGAGGGGAAGCCGAAAGATCTCGTCTTGGAAGTGGTCTAGGATCGGCTGATCCCGCAGCTGCATGGCGGTAAGAACCGAACGCCGCAGACCTTCCACCACGTTGACGGCTTCGTCGTCATCCGCAAGTTGCCGCTCCAGGGCATCCAGATCGTCATCTGCGTACCCTGCCGCCGCGAGAAGCTCGCGAAGCGAAACAATAGTTAGGGGGCCGTGTCCCTCTGCCTGGAAAACAGTTGGCTGGGAGTCCCACATCCCGCCCGGGCACGTCGGCTTGAATACCGCTTTTTCGACCACTTCGAGGTCTACAGCTCCCGAGGGCAATCGGATGCGCGCGAAGTCTCCCACAGGCAATGCCGCAAGGCGTCCTTTCGGCCCAAGGCTGCTGCACAGCTGCACACCGCCGCAGGTGACTGGCGTCGCTCGGCAGATGTAGAGCGTCTCACGTCGATCGTTCTCATCTGCCACTACAACCCGAGCGATCGCGGGTTCATCCCTCAGGTGTCGATACGCAGACGCAAGTTCTCCTTGCACACGTCCGAGATTCTCGACCGCTCTCGCGGCAGTGAGCTCGTTGATCCCCGCGAACGCATCCACACCGGCGGGGCGCTGTCCCATCAGCGATGCGGCTGCGCTGACAATCCGTTCAAAGGTACCCAGCGCATCTTCGGCAAGGTCCCGCAGTATTACCGACCGATTGCTCTGCGCATTCTCTTCAGCGTTTGTGGCCACATCGCTCCCCCGTGATCCCCGGGGCAGAGTTGAGCGTAAACAACAGAGTGTCGCAAGCTCATATCTGGCTCACCTATCACTCGCGGCGTTGGGTGCGGAGGCAAGTACCGCGCCGAAGAACGATCCTCGGCCCGCTAAGTCACACTCGTTCGATCCGCTCCACGCCCAGTAGATCGAAGCCATCGCGGTTGCCGACGACCTTCACCCGCATGCCCAGCAAGCGCCGCGCTTTCCATCCTGCGTCGAGCCGCCAGGTTCCTCCACCCGCCACGTCGAGCACCAGTCCGCCTGGTTGCTCCAGCAGGATGCCGATGATCTCGTGGCGTGTCCCGCGCGGCATGTCGTCCCCTCAGCAGCGATGGTTGCGCCAGTAGCGGGGCCAGGTCAGCACGGTGCGGGTCCGCACCATCGCGCAGGAGACCTCACCGCTCTTCGGCGACGTGCACCATGCCGCGGTGCGGCTTCCGCCGGCACTCCCTTCCGACAGGCATATCATCGTGGGCCCAGTCACGAGCACATGGCCCTCGCGCGATACGCCTCGTCGGGAGCCGATCACGTCGACGAGTGCGTCTCGCGCTTGGATCGCAGTCGCCTTGGGGCACGGCTGGTTGGAACGGCAGGAGCCATCGGCTTCGCGAGCGGCGATTCCTGCGATGCGGAGGCGCGGGCCTTGAGCGCACCAGACCGGGCCGTCACCGTCCCAGACGCGTGTAGGTGTGCACTGGAAACTCTCGCCCGCCGGGACGATCTGCACGGCGGCCAGCAGAAGCGGCAGGATCATGTCTTGAGCGGCAGCGGGATGATGATCTCCCACATGTCGTCGGAGGACGTCGGCCTCGCGTTGGCGAGTTCATGTTCCTCCAGCGCGATCCGATCAAGCTCCCGATGGACCGCGCGGTCAATGAATTCACTCAGGCTGGCCGCAGGACCTTCCTTGGAAAGGTGTGACCTGACCAGCGCGTCCGTGACTGAGTCGACGGTGACGCGATATTGTACGGTGTTGCTCATCTCCGAATCATGCTCGGCTGACCGGCCCTCGGCAATATGGCGCGTGGATGCGCTGGATGTCCTGTGGGACCAATGCTTCCGCTTGGCTCATGAACCTAACAGCGGCTATCTTCCCGTACGGGAATGAAGGTCGTGGTCGCCAGTTCAGCCGATATTGGCAATGCCGTGCGTCGGGCGCGGAAGGCGGCCGGGCTGACTCAAGACGTGCTCTCTGTGGCGGCCGGCGTAGGGCCTCGCTTCGTGGTCGAACTTGAGGGCGGAAAATCCAGCCTGCAGTTGGACAAGGTGCTGGCTGTGCTGTCCGTCCTGAAGCTGTCAGTGACCGTGTGCGACGAGGCAGAAGCGTGACGCCGGATCAGGAGCGCTACGGGGAGGCCCTCGCGATTGAGCGCATGCACGGCGCGGACGCACCACGGTGGATTGCCGAACGTATTGGCTCGCTCGCATTCGTCGGCGATGAAGCCGGCGTGCTTCGGTTCATTGAGATCGCGCGCCGGCTCGACGAACTGATGCGCGCGCCCGAGGCCTAGGCGCGGCGTTTTTCCTGCTTCTTGCCTGCGCGTGCTTTCTTCCCCCGCTCGCACGCGAGGGCCAGGAACTCACTCAATCCTTCCGCGGGAGCGGTCTCCGCCCGGTACACCACGGTGCGGCCCACCTTCTCCGAGGAGACGAGGCCCGCGCGCTGGAGAACGGCGAGGTGCGCCGACATGGTGTTGGGCGTCGTGCCGACTGCCGCCGCGACGTCGCTCGATGCCATGCCTTCTGGAAGGGCTTCCACCAGACGGCGGAACGTGGCGAGCCTGGTCGCTTGGGACAGCGCGGACATCACCTGAAGGGCATGCATCTTTTCCACTCCTGATACTCTAAGTCCGCTCGGCGCCCCAAGCCAAGCGTCCTCGCCACAATAGCGTTAGCGCGGCGCTAATACTACAATAATTCGCGAAGTGTTGTAATGTTCCGACAGCGTTCCATATTGTGGTGCGTCAGCGGCCCTGGCCGGCTGCGGCAGACCTACATCGACGATGATGGAGTGAACCATGAACGCGATCACGGGAAGCATAGAGGCTTCACCTCAGTCCGACCTGGACGTCATCCATTCCGCGCCTCCCGGCGCGAGGTTTCCGGATCCGCTCGAGCTCGACGATCGCTCGGACGAGATCGTCGTCACCACGCGCCGTGCCATTGGGCGTGTCGCGCTTGTGGCGACCGAGGTGGGGATGCGCTTCCAGCGGGAAGCGCTTCCGTATGATCCCATGAGCTGGATGTTGGCGCCGCGTCGCGTGTTCGACGGTGCGGCTCCCGTCGATGCATGTCTCGACCGCGACGATTGTATGCGCGGCGTCCTGATCCATGGCTTGGGGCTGGGGTTGGATGTCGACCGCGTGGCGATCGACACGCTCATGTCATCCGATGACGACGACTTCGAGGAGCATGAGTTCCGGCACCCGTACGAAGGCCAGTTCGACGGCGCCGGGCGCTCGAAACGCGAACGGACGGGTCGTGGCACGCGCCTGCGCCTCTACACCGCGACGATCGCCGAGACCCGCGACAACGTCATGACCCAGGCCTTCCATGCATCGGTCGCCCGCAACTCGGGCGAGATCCGTGCTCGCCTCGCCGGCCGCTTCGGTCCCGATCTTGCGGACGCAGCCGACATTCGCATCGGCGTGCATACCGCGTCTCCCCTGGTGGTGGCGCTGGTGCCGGGAGCCGTGATCGAGATGATCCGCCAGATGGATCGCGATTGCGGCACGGTCGCCGCGCGCACCTTCGCCGTCGACATCCAGCAGTGCATTCAGGCGTAGTCGGACTGACCGCCTGATGCTCGTGTGGGCGAAGGGCGCGGCCGTCGCCGCGGCGCGCTAATAGGCTCTTCGGCCCACCTCGACTGAAACTCCGCCTCACGGAGATCTTCATGGATACTCAGATAGAAGTCGGGCGCGTGGACGCGCCCGCCGCCGGAGGCGTGCGCTTCCTCCATCCCCTGCGATTGCAGGAAGGGCCGACCGGCGAAGGATCCGGACGGGGACCGTACGTAGGCGTCGCCGTCGATTGCGAGACGACGGGTCTCGACTGGAGCACCGGGCGCATCATCGAACTGGCTCTTCGCCGCGTGCGCTACGACCGTGACGGCACTATCACGGACATCGATCGTGCGTACGAGTGGCGGGAGGATCCCGGCGAACCGCTGACCGAGGAGGTCTCACGCCTCACCGGCCTCACCGACCAGGACCTGGCCGGCGAGGAGATCGATACGGATGCCGCCGTCCGGCTCCTCCGGTCCGCCTCGTTCGTGGTGGCGCACAACAGCGCCTTCGACAGGCGCTGGATCGAAGAACGTCTGCCGGACGCGGCAGGGCTGCGCTGGTGCTGCTCGATGGCCCAGGTGGATTGGCGGGGAAGGGGGTTCGATGGCAAGGCTCTCGGCTACCTGCTCGTGCAGAATGGCTTCTACTTCTGCGGCCACCGGGCGGCGAACGACGTCGACGCGATGATCGAGATGCTGCGTCATCGTGATGCCGATGGTCGCACGGCCCTGGCGGAGATGATCGAGAACGGTGCCAAGCCGAGCTGGATCGTCCGCGCGCGTGGTGCGCACTTCGATCTGAAGGACAAGCTGCGCGCTCGCGGATACCGCTGGGATGCGGCGGACGGTCGGAAGGTCTGGTGGCGTGAGGTCGCCGATGACCAGCTCGTCCCTGAGCAGCTTTGGCTCGCGAACAACGTCTACTCGGCCGAAGCGCGCGCCCAGAAGATCTGTCCCGAGATCGTGCGTGTCACGCCTCGTACCCGCTTCCTCTGACCGGCGAGCCGGTCCCCCCAAGCACGAAGGACAACATGCCATGGCCAAGAACAGGATCGGTGCGACCAGCACCTCGCCGTCGACCGCGCTCGCTACCATCAAGCCCAAGGCCCTCACTCCCTCCGGAGAGGTGACGCTCGCGAAGACCCTTGGCTCGGAAGGGCCGCTGGCCAAGATGCCGGGCACCGGCGGCGAGGTCATCCACCAGTCCGGCATCGTCCGGGTGACCGGACGTGACTACGCGACTGATGCGGAGACAGTGCCTGCGTCCGAGATCTACTTCGTAGCCCGGAAGAAGCTCGGAAACCCCGGACCCTGGCTGAACGAGGCCGACAAGGTGGCCTGGATCGATCCCCGGACTGGCTATGAATGCATCATGCTGCGCCACGATCCCGACGGGTTCCTCAGCGGATACGTGGGCGTGCCCGAGGATCACCCGCTCTTCGGCTGGGACCATGAGGCCATCGCGCCCGAGATCGGCATCGACGTGCATGGCGGCCTTACCTACTCCCGGATCTGCAATGACGGACCCAGTTCGCGGCGTGGCCTCGAGATCGAGGCGCACCGGATCTGTCATGTCGTCGTGGGACACGCGTCCCCGGAGACACCCCACGACCGCGCCCGCTCTGGCCAGTGGTGGTTCGGGTTCGAGTGCAACCACCTCTACGACGTCGTCCCCGGAAGGCCGCAGCACCGCCAGGGCTTCATGGGGCCGGAGACCCATGCTGAATATCGCGACGACGCTTACGTCGTTCGTGAGATCCTCAACTTGGCTGCGCAGTTGAAGGCGCTCGCCCTGGGCGAACCCGTGCCGGCGCGCGACGGACCGCCGCTGCCGTCGATTGGCCTCGATCCGAAGCGTGGAGGCTGACGGTGATTCGGGATCGACACAGGCCGGGAGACCTGCCCTGGGGCTGGTGGTTGCGCGCCCGCGATGGGGTGCTCGAGGATGAGGACGGACGCACCTGGCGCTCCGTGCGAGACGCCTTTTGGCAGGGCGAGCTCAACTTTCCGGATGTCCATTTCGCCCCGGAGCAGCACGAGCTGATGCTCCGCGCCTTGTCTGCGCTCGACAGCCCTTGCTCCGATGCGAACGAACACCGGCACGACCTTTTCGGCGGCGATATGTTGTTCTGGCGCTTCTATCAGTGCTGGCTCGCATCGATCGGCATGGTCGACCTGTCGAACCGGCTTGGGATGCAGGTCAGCCCGCTTGAGGGCCGGCTAAGTGACGAAGGGCGATCGGTGTTGCTGATGCTTCGCGCGACACGGGATCCGTCGTGGGTGGATCTCCCCATGGCTGAAATCATCGAGGCAGTGACGTCCTCGGCAGTCACTGCGGACGAGGATGCGCGGGAACGTGCGTTGAAGGCATTCGAGGCTTCGATCGGGCTTCGCCGCCACGTCTTCGCACGCGAGCGCATCGGACGCTCGTACGTCGTCACGTTGACCAGCATGCCCGCCGGGCGCGGCGCTCGCATGCCCGTGAGGAGGGTGACCTGGTCCATGGCGTTCACGGAGGCCGCTATCCGCGACGCCCTGTTCGCATGGTTGGCCGCCCGCATTGATCGCTGGGACGCTTGGGGCGAGATGGCCCATCGCAAAGGCGCCGATGCGTTCGGACAGCATCTTTTCGGGCTCTTCGTGACGACGCGTAAGACGGGTACGTGGTAGTGACCGCTGCGGATGCCGTGCTGCAGATCCGCGAGGCGGCCGGGCGGCGCGCCCGCGACGAGGCTCTCATGCTCGGCCGCCTTGTGGAGACCCTGCGCCTGGCCTCGTTCAGATCGTTCCTGTCAGCGACGAGCAACTCGGATGTCCTTGTTGGAGCCCGGCATCCTGGAGACGGCGGGCTCCGACGTCGGGTAGGCCCTCCAGCGCATTCGGCCCCGCCACATGTGGCCGGGGATCCCGCCGTTTCCGACGCGGCTCACCGGGCTTCGGGCGGGCCCGTGCTCTTCGTGAGTTCGACGACCTCGACGTCGTAGTCCGCCCATCCACGCTGGCGCGCCGCCTCCTCGAGGGCGGCCCTTTGCCGCTCGCCTCCATTAGCGAGGTCGCACTGCACCAGCAGAACGTGCTCCGCGACCTATGCCGCCTGCAGGTCATTGAGGACGCCGAATCCGGAGATCGAATGCGTCTTCGTGTTCGCGGGCACGTCGACGACCTCGATAGGCTCATTGGGTCGGGCATCCTGCAGCAAGGCACGAACGGCCCACATCATCGTCTGGGCACCGACGTTGGGTTCTCCATGGGTTGGACCTGGCGGCGAACGAAGACGTTCACGCTGCTCGACAACCGCGACCATGCGCGCGCGCTGGCGTCGACGAGGCGCCTTCGGAGAGCCTCGCGGCCGTTCCGGAACAGGTCAGTCCGCGCCTCGCGCACTCCGCTCGTTCGACAGCCAGCGCGGGCCGGTTTCAGGCGCTCGTCTGCTCCATGGAGGCGAGCTGAGCCGCAGTAGAGAACGGCTGTCGGATTACCGCATCCGCGTGCGCGGCCAGTCTCGGATGCCCCCAAGCACCTGCGCCGCGTCCAGGGTCGTCGTCAGCCTCATTCGGCCGCCAAGCGCGAGGGGCTGCCCTGGTATGCGGGCGAACAGATCCGGCACTTCCGTTGAAGCGAGGGTGGTCTGCCGGGATAGCACCAGGGTGAAGAAGTAGCCGTTGACCATGACCATGCGGGTGCTGACGTGCTCATACCCGGTCACGTCGGGGATGATGATCGGTCCGCTCCGCGCGGCCTGAGGTTGGATCACCTTCGTTGTCCCAGTGGTCGAATTCATCATCAGCGAAGGGCCGATTAGCGCGACGAAGAAGCCGACGAAGACCGGCAGGCAGGGAACCTCGGCCAGTATGACCGGTGCGTAGGGCTGCAGCAGGTCGATGTCCGGGCTGCCGTTCGAGCGGGCCGAGTTGAACGCGATCTTCAGCAGCCATCGGGTCAATCGCCCGAAGTCGTATTCGAACGTGACCACTTCACTGCGGCGAGGCATCTTCGCGAAGTACCGGTCGTAGAGCTCGCAGGCGTAGGCATCGAGTCGGCTCAGGGGGCCGTTGTTGCATTCGCCGCAGACGTCCTTGATGGTGAGGTCGCCGCCGAACGTCCGCTTCGCGCGTGCGGAGTAGCGAATCTCGTAGTCGGACCTCCGCAGAAAGCCGGCTGGCCAGATGTGCTCCTTGGTGAGCTGGCGGGGGTTGCGGCACATGGCGCAGGTCGCGCGGGTCATGGCTGCTGGTGGACCTTTGCCGTTCTGGGATTCATGATGTTCTCATAGCGGCCGCCGAGTTCCGGACCGGGCGATCGGTCGTTGCGCCCAGGAACTTCCCCCTCGCGCGGGCCGATGCCCTTTGCAAACGCGGCGCAGGCTTGCGTGCAAAGGACAAAAACGTGGCGCGCCCGGCAGGAATCGAACCTGCGGCCCCAAGCTTAGAAGGCTCGTGCTCTATCCAACTGAGCTACGGGCGCGCACGCGATGTGCGTTAGCGTGGATTGCCGACGCGGGAAACCGTTGCCATGATCTTTCAATGGACGAGGCAACGCCGCATCGCGTGGCAGCATCTGCGCTGCACGGCAAGAACCTGCGCTATTATGACTTTGTGATGGCGGCCTTTGTCGCCATCCTGTTGCTGTCCAATGTGCTTGGCGCGGGCAAGGTGGCGCAGGTCTGGCTGCCCGGCGTCGGCTATTGGCCGTTCGGCGCGGGCATTTTGTTCTTTCCCGTCAGTTACGTGATCGGCGACGTGCTGACCGAAGTCTATGGCTATGCGCGCGCGCGCCGCGTGATCTGGGCGGGGTTCGCGGCGACGATCTTCATGGCGGTCATGGCCTGGGTGGTGGTCGCGCTGCCGCCGGCGCCCGACTGGACCAACCAGGCGGCTTATGAGGCGGTGTTCGGGCAGGTGCCGCGGATCGTGGTCGCCAGCATGTGCGCCTTCTGGGCGGGCGAGTTCGTCAATTCCTACGTGCTGGCGCGAATGAAGGTCGCGACCGGCGGCAAGCATCTGTGGATGCGAACGATCGGATCGACGGTGGCGGGGCAGGGGGTCGACAGCCTGATCTTCTACCCCATGGCCTTCTGGGGCGCGGAGGGGTGGACGACGCAGCTCGTCCTGACGGTGCTCGTCACCCAATGGGTGCTGAAAGTGTCGTGGGAGGCGCTGCTGACGCCGGTGACGTATGTGGTCGTTGGCTGGTTGAAGCGCGCGGAGGGCGTGGACGTCTATGACGACGGGACGGACTTCACGCCCTTCGGCGCGAGCGTCTGACAGCGCGCTGGAGGGGCGGCGGCATAGCGCACCGCCCCGTCCGGCTTCAGCCGATCTTTTCGAGCAGACCTTCGAACAGGCGGCGGCCGTCGAGCCCGCCATGCGCGCTTTCGACGCGACGCTCGGGGTGCGGCATCATGCCCAGCACGTTGCCGGCATCATTGAGGATCCCGGCGATCCGCCGCGCGGAGCCGTTGACGTCCTCGGCATAGCGGAACGCGACGCGCCCTTCGCCTTCGAGCCGGTCGAGCGTCTCCTGATCGGCGACGTAATTGCCGTCGTGGTGCGCGACGGGGACGGTGATCGTCTCACCCGCGGCATAGCGGCTGGTGAATGCGCTCTGGCTGTTGTCGACGGTCAGCGCGACATCGCGGCAGACGAAGTTCAGCCCGGCGTTGCGCATCAGCGCGCCCGGCAGCAGGCCAGCCTCGGTCAGCACCTGGAAGCCGTTGCAGACGCCAAAGACGGGAAGCCCGCCGGCGGCCTTGTCCGCCACTGCGCGCATGATCGGCGACCGCGCGGCCATCGCGCCGGAGCGCAGATAGTCGCCGTAGGAGAAGCCGCCCGGCACGGCCAGGAGGGACAGGCCCTCCGGCAGCTCCGTTTCGCGGTGCCAGACCATGATCGGCGGCGTGCCGGTGACGCTTTCCAGCGCCACGGCGATGTCGCGATCGCAGTTCGACCCCGGAAAGACGACGACCGCCGTCTTCATGCGCGCTCCACCCGGTAATTCTCGATCACCGTATTGGCGAGCAGCTGGCGGCACATCGCGTCGACCTGCGCGTCATCGACCGTGTCGACGACGTCCAGCTCGATCAGCTTGCCCACGCGGGCGCCCTCGACACCGGCGAAGCCGAGGCCCGACAGAGCGTGTTCGATGGCCTTGCCCTGCGGGTCGAGCACGCCGGGCTTGAGCGTTACGTAGATGCGAAGCTTCATGCCGTGGCCCGCTATTCGATGCGGTCGCGGATCGCAACCGTTGCTGGTGTCCAGCCGGGGCTTACTTGCCCCGGCGCTCGCGATGCTCGGCCATGTCGAGGATCGCCGTTTCGCCACCTTCGGGCAGCAGGCCAAGCCGGCGGGCGACCTCCTGATAGGCCTCCACCTCGCCGCCGAGGTCGCGGCGGAACCGGTCCTTGTCCAGCTTCTCGTTGGTGGTCATGTCCCACAGGCGGCAGCCGTCGGGGCTGATCTCGTCCGCAAGGATGATGCGGCTGTAGTCATTGTCCCACACGCGGCCGAACTCGAGCTTGAAGTCGACCAGGCGGATGCCGACCGCGCCGAACAGGCCGGAGAGGAAATCGTTCACGCGGATCGCCAGGTCGGCGATGTCGTGCATCTCTTCCTGGCTGGCCCAACCGAACGCCGCGATATGTTCGTCGGAGATCATCGGATCGCCGAGCGCATCGTCCTTGTAGCAATATTCGAGGATCGTGCGGGGCAGCTGGGTGCCTTCCTCGATCCCGAGCCGCTTGCTGAGCGAGCCGGCGGCGACATTGCGGACGATCACCTCGATCGGCACAATCTCCACCTGGCGGATCAACTGCTCGCGCATGTTGAGGCGGCGGATGAAGTGGGTCGGCACGCCGATGTTGCCGAGCAGGGTGAAGATATGCTCCGAAATCCGGTTGTTCAGCACACCCTTGCCGTTGATCGTGCCCTTCTTCTGGGCATTGAAGGCCGTGGCATCGTCCTTGAAATACTGAATCAAGGTGCCGGGTTCGGGACCCTCGTACAGGATCTTCGCCTTGCCTTCGTAAATCTGCCGGCGCCGCGCCATCGCATCACCCCTGAAATGGACAGCCCCGGCGACGCGACGGAAGCGGCGCGGCCGGGGCGGGAATGGCGAGGCCTATACGGGAAGGGGCGTGCGCACGCAATCGGATGCGGATTACCGCGTAGCGCGCTTAGTCGCGCATCCCGAGCGCCGTGCGGATCGCCGTGCGGGTTGCCGCCCAGGCTGCGGTATCAGGCGTGACCAGCTCGACATGTCCCGTTTCAGGCACGGTGACGAGCGCGACTCGATCGCCGGCAGCGGTGGCGCGCGCGACATAGTCGGTCGCCATCCGGTACGGGATGATGCGATCCTCGCGCCCGTTGATCAGCGTCTGCGCAACGCCGAGCGGGAAGAGGCGGGGGACGGAGGTGTCGGCATATGGATCCGCCCGATCGCTGCCGACCAGCCGCTCCACCACCTTTATGCCGCAGCCATTGTCGGGGCTGGCGGCGGTCGCTTCCAGGTCGGGCAGCCCGCCGAGGCTGATGACATGGTGGATCGGCAGCGGCGTGGCGGTGTGCAGCGGACTGGATCGCGGCAGCCGCGACCGGCCGGCGAGCCACAATGCGAGGTGGCCGCCGGCGGAATGGCCCACGGCGACGACGCGCGAGGGGTCGAGCCGGAAGCGTGCCGCCTCCGTCAACAGACGGTCGGCCGCCGCCGCCGCGTCGGCGAAGGTGCCGGGATAGCCGCCGCCCGCCCGGTCGACCCCCCGGTAATCGATGTTCCACACGGCGATGCCCGAGTCGCGCAGGTCGCCGGCCACCCGGTCCATCAGCGTGCGATCGGCGATCGAGGTCTGCCAGCATCCGCCATGGACCATCAGGACGACGGGATGCGGGCCGGGCCCGGCGGGCACCCACACGTCCACCTTCTGCATGTGGTCCGCACCATAAGCGACCGTGGCGTCCGCCGTCGGGCGCGGGCGATTGGTCAGGTCGTCCCAGGTGAGCGGCTTGAAGGACGCGGCTTCTTGCGCGGCGGTTTTCTGATCGGTCTGGGGCGGCATGGCGTGCGCGGACCATGGCGCAGCCAGCAGGGCGCAGGCAAGCGGCAGGGCGACGCGGAGATTGCGGCGGTTGGTACGGCGTGGCGCGATTGGGGAGGCGGGCATGGCCGCTATCTGTGGCACGGCACGCAGGAGCCGCATAGATCGGTGTGCGGAACGGTTGTGGAACATGGCCGACGCCTGCTAGCACGCCCGCCATGCCGACTGATGCGACCGTGCTGCCCCCCGACAATCCGCCTGTCGGCGTGTTCGACGCGCCGTTCGATTCCGCGCTGTCCGAACGCTATCTCGTCTATGCGCTGTCGACGATCACCGCGCGATCGCTGCCCGATGTTCGCGACGGGCTGAAGCCGGTGCATCGGCGTCTGTTATGGGCGATGCGGCTGCTGCGGCTCGATCCGACGCAAGGGTACAAGAAATGCGCGCGCGTCGTCGGCGACGTGATCGGTAAATACCATCCGCATGGCGACCAGTCGGTCTATGACGCGATGGTCCGCCTCGCGCAGGATTTCGCCCTGCGATATCCGCTGGTCGACGGGCAGGGTAATTTCGGCAACATCGACGGCGATAATGCCGCGGCCTACCGTTACACCGAGGCGCGGCTGACTCAGGTCGCGATCGACCTGATGGACGGGCTGGACGAGGACGCCGTTTCCTTCCGCCCGACCTATAATGGCGAGGAGCAGGAGCCCGAGCTGTTCCCCGGCCTGTTCCCCAACCTGCTGGCGAACGGGGCGAGTGGCATTGCGGTCGGCATGGCGACGTCGATCCCGCCGCACAATGCCGCCGAGCTGCTCGACGCCGCCATCGCGCTGATCGACGATCCTGCCGCCGATCCGCTGGCGTTCGTCCAGGGGCCGGATTTCCCCACCGGCGGCTTGCTGGTCGATCCGCCGGCGATCATCCGCGAGGCCTATGCCACCGGGCGCGGCGCATTTCGCGTGCGGTGCCGCTGGAGCGTGGAGAAGGAAAAGGGCGGCGGCTGGCAGATCGTGGTCAGCGAGATCCCCTATGGCGTTCAAAAGGGCAAGCTGATCGAGCAGATCGCCGGCCTGGTGAACGACAAGAAGCTGCCGATCCTGGCCGATGTGCGCGACGAATCCGACGCGGAGATCCGGCTGGTGCTGGAACCGCGCAGCCGCACGGTCGATCCGCAGGTGCTGATGGACGGGCTCTACCGCCTGTCCGATCTCGAAACGCGCGTGCCGCTGAACCTCAACGTGCTCGACGCGCGGCGCACCCCGCGGGTGATGAGCCTGGCCGAGGCGCTATCCGCCTGGGTGGAGCATCAGTTCATCGTGCTCCGACGCCGTACCGAGCATCGGCTGGGCAAGATCGCCGATCGGCTGGAGCTGGCGAAGGGCTATATCACCGCCTTCCTCAACCTCGACCGGGTGATCGAGATCATCCGCACCGAGGATGAGCCGAAGGCCGTGATGATCGGCGAGTTCGACCTGACCGACCGGCAGGCCGAGGCGATCCTCAACATGCGGCTGCGCAGCTTGCGCAAGCTGGAGGAGATGGAGCTGAAGCGCGAGCAGGCCGCGCTGGAGAAGGAACAGGCGGGCCTGCAGTTGCTGCTCGGTTCCGACCAGCGGCAGCGCACGCGGATGAAGAAGGATCTGGCGACGATCCGTGACCGCTATGGTCCGGAGACGGCGCTGGGCAAGCGGCGCACCACGCTGGAGGAAGCCGCGCCGGCGCGCGAGATCCCGCTGGAGGCGATGATCGAGCGCGAGCCGATCACCGTGATCCTGTCGCAGCGCGGCTGGATCCGCGCGATGAAGGGGCATGTCGAGCTGGCCTCGGCCGAGACGCTGAAGTTCAAGGAGGGCGACGGCCCCGCCTTCGCCTTCCACGCGCAGACGACGGACAAGCTGCTGCTGGCGGCGGAGAACGGGCGCTTCTACACGCTGGCGGCGGACAAGCTTCCCGGCGGGCGTGGCTTTGGCGAGCCGGTGCGCGCGACGATCGACCTCGATGGCGGGATCGGCATCGTGCGGCTGCTGAAGGCGGAGCGCGACGGCAAGCTGCTGGTCGCGGCGAGCGACGGGCGGGGCTTCGTGGTGCCGGTCAACGACGTGATCGCCGAAACGCGCAAGGGCAAGACGGTGGTGACGCCGCGCCCGGGCGCGCGGCTGTCGGTGGTGCGCCCGGTCGGCAAGGACGACGATTATGTCGCGGCGATCGGCGACAATCGCAAGCTGGTGGTGTTCCCGTTGAGCGAGTTGCCGGAAATGACGCGGGGGCAGGGCGCGCAGTTGCAACGCTATCGCGATGGCGGGCTGAGCGACGCGATCACCTTCCGCTATGCCGATGGGATCAGCTGGGCGATGGGTGGCGAGACCGGGCGTACACGCACGGAGAGCGACGTGGCGCCGTGGCGTGCCGCACGTGGTGCTGCGGGGCGGATGCCGCCCACCGGCTTCCCGCGCGACAACCGCTTCACCTGAAATCTTCTTCGATTTAGCGAAACTTAACGCGCGCGGGGGTAGCGAGAGGACAATGCCCTTCTCCGCCGTCCTTACCACGCCTCGCGAGCCTCAACAGAGCGCGCCAGGGCGAACCGCGGCCGAGGGGGCGCTGGAGCTGCTGCCGATCGCGGCGGTAGTGGTGCGGCTGGAGGGCCGCCGGCTCACCTTCCAGCTGCCCAATGCGATGTTTCGCCGCCTGGAACTGGGCACGGCGGAATCGCGCAAGTTCGCCGAGCCGCTGACCGAATTGAGCGGGCGGATCATTGATTTCCTGTCGGGCGAGGACGTGCGCGAGCGCCTGTCGCTGACATTGGGCAGTTGCGTGGAACAGCGCCGTTTCGATGTCACGCTGGCGCGGATCGCCGGGGAAGGGGCGCCGCACTGCCTGCTGACCTTGCTCGACCAGACGGCCGAGATGCGCACCGAGACGAGCCTGCGGCGCGAAATGACCACCGACAGCCTGACGGGGTTGCCGAACCGCGAAGGCTTTGGCGATCGGCTGGAGGAACGGCTGACGGCAGGTGCGACGGATTGTGCGGTTCTGGTCATCGACCTCGATCGCTTCGGCCGGATCAACAGTTGTCTCGGCAGCATGGCCGGCGACGAATTGCTGATGACGGCGGCGCGGCGGATCAACGGCGCATTGCGCGCGACGGACGTGCTCGGCCGGATCGGCGGCGATGAATTTGGCGTCCTGCTGACCCTGGACGAGGGGCGCGATGAAGCCGAACATGCGGTTCGTCGGATCCGCGACGTGCTCGCCACGCCGTTCAGGCTCAGCGATTTCGAGATCCGCATCACCTGCGCGATCGGCATGGCATTCGCCGACAACCCCGCGCAGGATGCCGAGGATGTGATCCGCCATGCCCAGTTTGCCGTGCGCAAGTCGAAGGAGACGGGCAAGGCCGAGGCATACGAGACCCGGGCGCTCGACCGGGCCCGCGCACAATTCGCGATGGAAACCGCGCTCCGGCGGGCGATCGATGCCGAGCAGCTGGCGCTTCACTATCAGCCGGTCTGTGACCTTGCGACCGGCAAAATCGTCGCGTTCGAGGCACTGGCACGCTGGACGACCGAGGACGGCACAATCATCTCACCGGCCGATTTCATCTCGGTCGCGGAGGAAACCGGGCTGATCGTGCCGATCGGCCGCTGGGCGATCGATGGCGCGCTGCGCACCCTGGCCGAATGGGACGCGCTGGCGGGTGGATCGTGCGACGTGCAGATGGCGGTCAATATCTCGCCGATCCAGTTGCAGCGCGATCACCTGCCGCCGGTGGTGGAGGCGGCGCTGGCGCGTCACGGCCTCGCCGGTGGACGCCTGAAGCTGGAACTGACCGAAAGCGCGCTGATCGCGGATCCCGATCGCAACGCCGCCATGCTGCGCGCGCTGAAAGATACCGGTGCCTCAATCGCAATGGACGATTTCGGTACCGGCTATTCGAACCTCGCCTATCTTCAGCGCCTGCCGATCGACATACTGAAGATCGATCGCAGCTTCGTCACCGACATGATGGCGGATCGTGACAAGATAGCGATCGTGCGCGCGATCCTGAGCCTCGCTGCGACGCTCAACATGGACACGATCGCCGAGGGGATCGAAAGCCGCGATGTCAGCCAGACGCTCGCCGCGCTGGGCTGCACCTTTGGGCAGGGCTATGCCTTTTCGCCGCCGCTGCCGGCGGACGACGCCTATCAGCTGCTGCTTCGCTGCAACAGCTGATCGAGCACCTCCTGCGCGATCGCCTCGGCGCGGTCTGCGTCGGGAAACCCTTCTGCGATCCACTGTTCCTCGATCTGGCGGAGCGCGCGCGCGACATCGGGGCCTTTGGCGATCCCGCGCCCGACCAGTGACCCGCCGGAGACTGGGAGGCGCGGGGGCGTCCACCCGGTGAGCGCGTCGACCGGCGCGCCCGCGAGCAGCAGGCGATCGATCGCGCCGGTGCAGCCGATGCGATAGGCCAGCGGGCGGGGCCCTTCGTCGCCGATGGGACCAACAGCAATCTCCAGCCGCTTCCGGTCCGCGTTGGACAGCCGCAGCCGTGCGCCCACCCCCTCAGCCGCGGCGGGCGCGATCAGCGCGGCGAGGCGCCGGATCGGATCAGGGGGGATGCCCGCCGCCGCCTCCCGCTCCGCCAGTGCGGCGAGCGCGGCGGTATCCTCGATCTCCGGCAGGACCGGGCGGAAGATGCCCCGCTCGACCATCAAGGCGACGACCGGAACGGCGCGCGGCGCGACGAGCAGCTTCAGCAGCTCCGCCGCGATCCGCTCACGCGACAAGGTCATGAGGTCGTTGGCGCGCGCGGTGCAGGCATCAAGCCCGTCCTCGTCGATCACCCGCCCGAACCGCGCGTGGAAGCGGAAGAAGCGCAGGATGCGCAAATGGTCCTCGGCGATCCGGCGATAGGGATCACCGATGAAGCGGATCCGCCCCTCGCGCAGATCCTCCAGCCCGCCGAACCAGTCGAACACAATGCCGTCGAACGGGTCTGCGAACAGCGCGTTCATGGTGAAATCGCGCCGTGCGGCATCCTCCTGCCAGTCGCCGGTGAAGGCGACGGTGGCATGGCGGCCGTCGGTGGTGAGGTCGCGGCGCAGCGTCGTCACCTCGACCACGGTGCCCGATGACACGGCAGTGATCGTGCCATGGGCGAGGCCGGTCGGCACCGCCTTGATCCCGGCGCGCTCGAGCCGGGTGATCACGTCCTGCGGTGCGAAGCGCGTCGCGACGTCAATGTCGGACACCGGCAGGCCGAGCAGCGTGTCGCGCACCGCGCCGCCCACGAACCGCGCGTTGCCGCCTGCTGCATCCAGCGCCGTCACCAGTTCGTGCAGTCCCGCCCGATCACGCCAGCCACCGGCGGGCAGCGTCACAGGCTCCATTGCAGCCGACGCCCCAGGTTCACGATCATGGCCGCGGTTGCGCCCCATATGCGATGATTGTTCCACATGATCTCGTAATAGCGTCGCTCCTGCCCCTGCCAGTGCGATCGCGCCTCCACGTGATTGGCCGTGTCGAGCAGGAAGTCGAGCGGCACTTCGAACACCCGCGCCACTTCCGCCTCCGACGGATGGAGGTCAATGTCGGGCGGAACGACCCCAACGACCGGCGTGACGGTATAGCCGGTGACGGTGCGATAGCGATCGGCCTCGCCGACGATCCTGACCGCTGACGGGGCGAGGGCGATTTCCTCCTCCGCTTCGCGCAGCGCCGCCGCAACCGCATCCTCGCCGGGGTCGAGCCGGCCGCCGGGAAAGGCAACCTGCCCGGCGTGCTGCCGCAGCGTGTCGGTGCGCTGCGTCAGGATCACACCCGGACGCGCGCGATCGGTTACCGGCACCAGCACGGCTGCGGGCTTCATGCTGCCCTCCGCGATCCGGGCTAGGTCGCCATGGTCGCCAGCGAGCGTGATGGTCTGCTGCGCCATCCCTTCGGTCAGCGCCCGGCTGAGGCGCTCCGCCAGCGACGTCACGGCGCGATCGGGAAAAAGCTTCCCCCACTCCACAGGCCGGGCGGATCCTGGTCGTCGGCGAGCGCGCGCTCCGCCAGTTCATAATAGACCGGCCGGGCGATCAGCGCCTCCAGCCCACCGCGGACATGAACATAGGGGTGGGGGCCGTCGGCATGTTCCTCGAAGCGAAGCGGATGCTCCGCCGAGGCAGTCACGATTTCACCCGTGTTCAGGCGGAAGGCGAGCTGGCTGTCCTTGCCCGTCCCTTCCGCCTTCAGCTCGACGGCGACGAAGGGCGCATCTTCCACGTCGATATCGAGCTTCTCGACCGGGGTGACGAGGACGTAGCTGCCGTCGGGCTCGCGGCGGAGGATGCGGCTGAACGCGCGTACCATGGCCGGGCGGCCGATCGGCGATCCCTGATGATACCAGGTGCCGTCGCGGGCGATGCGCATGTCGCTCGGCCCGCAGTGATCGGGATGCCAGCGCTCTACCGGCGGCAGGCGATCCTCGTCGGCAAGGCGGGCGATATCGGCAATGGTGAGCGTGTCGAACGCAGGAGGCGGTGCCATGGGCATGGCCAACAGGTAGGTGAGGGCGGCGGCGGGGTAAAGATCGCCTCCCAAGCTTCCCGACAAGCTTCAGCCCGCGGGCGGGTCACCGGGGCCGATCTCTCCCGCGCCATCGGGAACCCCCTCGCCGCGCGCCAGCAGGCGGTGGCGCTCCACCGGACCCGGCAGGCGCCAGCCGCCGGTACGGTCGGCGGTGAAGCCGAAGAAGCGGCCGTAATATTCGGGATCGCCGATCAGCATCAGCGCCGCGTCGGGGACGCGCTCCAGCGCTTCCTCGACCAGCCGGCGGCCGATCCCCGACCCCTGCCGCTCGGGCACGACCGCGACGGGGCCGACGAGGACCAGCGGCACGCGCCGTCCATCCTCGCCGCGGAACATGGCCGGCCACAACTGGATCGTCCCGATCAATTCGCCATCCTCGATTGCGGCCAGGCTGGGGCCGGCGAGGGCGGCGACGCCCTCGCGCAGGCGATAGGCGGTGCGCGTGTGCCGGTCCGTGCCAAACGCGCGGTCGAGCAACTGCTCGACCAACTGCCCATCAATCTGCTCCAGCCCGATCACCTCGATCACCGGCTTCTCCTGCCCGTACGTCAAGGGACGGGCGCTCTATCGATAGTCGGCATGAACGCAAGCGGGCATGGCGTCGGCGCGTGCGTGGCGCTAAGCGCGCGGCGTGGAAGACATGCTCGAACTTGAGGTGCACGATCTGGAGGTGCCGGTGCTGACCGGCGTCTATTCAGAGGAAACGCACCTGCCCCAGCCGCTGCGGATCTCGATGACGGTGCTGCTCGACGCGCCCGCCCGCTTCGCGCCCGATACACCGCTGACCGCCTCGAAGAATTATCTCGATCTGAAACATGCCGCGACGACCGCGCTGCCGCCCGGGGTCCACTTCACCCTGATCGAAGGGGTCGCGGATCATATCGCCGAGACGCTGTTCCTGCAGGATGCGCGCGTCCGCCGGGTGAAGATCAAGATCGTCAAGCTCGCCATCGCCGAGGATGGCGAATCGATCGGGATCACCCTCGTCCGCCACCGCCGCTGACGCGCTGATCAATAGGCGTTGGTCGGCGCCCGCCGGCACGGGCCCAGTTGCTGCAGCACGAAGCGATAGTCCTGCTGCGCGATCGCCGCGTCGGCCGGCTCCAGCGCCTGGGTGCTGCGTGCGGGCAACGCTCGGGGCAGGGCGCAGGCCAGGCGATACCATAACAGGGTATCGCGCTGCGACGGGCCGGCCGAGTCGTCGACGATCTCCGACAGCGCCACGGCCCAGCGCGGCTCTTCGCCGGGGCGGCGCAAAATGTTGAGCGACACCGGGCGGTTGTCCTGCGTGGTCAGGAACACCTGCGTCTCGCCTTCGCCCGGGAGCGACCCGGCGACGTGGAAGGCGTTGCCGACCCCGGTCACGACCGGCGGTGCGTCGGGCGACACCAGTTCGCGACTGATTCGCCGGGTGAGGGAATCGAGCTCGGGGTCAAAGGCGCGCTGGGAATCGGGGCCGGTCAGCTGAATCTGCGTGGGATCGCCGGGCACCGGGCGTGCGAACAGGAGGACGCGTGCCTTGCGATATTTCGGCGCACGGCCCCCCGGGCCGACCGGCGCATCCAGAACATACCCGACCCTCGGTGGGATCGCGCCCGGACCGCGGATCAGCGCCACGACATCAGCCTCGATATAAAAGCGCATAAAACCCGGCGGAACATTCGCCGCCTCCGCGCCTTTGATGCGCACGGCAGAAGCGATCGTCGCGTCGAGAACGATCGGGCTGGCGATCACCAGGTCGGCTGTCTCCGCATAGGAGAGCGCCGGCGCGGCATAAGCTCCGGCTCCTGGTTGCTGGGCGGCGGCGGTGAAGGGGGTGACGGCAATGAGCGCGAAACCAAGCGCGGAGGCACTAATCGTTCGGGTGACCATGCGCATCGGTTAATCCATCCCCTCTCTATGATACAGAAATAAATCTGTCGCAGGGCGATTGTACGTTTGTTGCGTCCGACAAAGCGTTTGCGTGTCGTTAAGGCGCAAGTTAGGAGTCGCTCGGTGCAAGGGTACCGTTTAGCCCTTGCCGACGGACCGGCACGCCCATTTTCCGCCTAGCGGAAGCCGCGGCAGGCCGCCCGGCCCCCTCGGGCCATAGGGATTAGGGAGTGCTTTTGCTGAATGGCCTACTCTGACCAGAAGATGAGCGGGAGCAAGGTCGTCGCGATCGTCATCGTGGCGCTCATCCATGCTGCTCTCGGCTACGCCTTCGTCACCGGCCTCGCGTTCCAGTACGTGAAAAAGGTGTCGGAGAAGCTGAATACGTTTGACGTTGAGGAACCACCGCCCCCGCCGCCGGACGAACCGCCACCGCCGCCGCCTGACGTTCCGATGACGCCGCCGCCCGTTGTGGCGCCGCCGCCCATCGTGACGACTCCGGCACCGCCGGTGACGATCGCTACCGTGCCGACTCCGCCGCCGGTCTATGTACCGACGCCGGTCGCGCCGCCTGCACCCCCGCCGCCTGCGCCTCCCGCGCCGCCGGTGGTCAGCAAGGCTGCCGGTGCAAAGGGTAACCCTGCGGACTGGATCACCACGGACGATTATCCGCCCAGCTCGATTCGTGCCGAAGAAGAAGGCACGACCGTGATTAAGTGGACGATCAACGCCCAGGGTCGCGTGGAGAATTGCGTCACCACCGAGTCGAGCGGCTCGAATGCGCTAGACCAGGCGGCATGCCGCGCGCTGACCCGTCGGGCCCGGTACACGCCGGCCACGGACGCAGCGGGCAACCCGATCGCGACGACGCAGACGCGCCGCGTGGTCTGGAAGCTGCCACGGGATTGATCCAGCCTTAATAGAATCGCGCTTTTCAGAGGGAAACTAATCGAATGATCACCACCATCTTCGCTGCTGCCGCAGGTGCGGCAGACCACGGCGGCGAGAACCCGTACGGCCTCGCCGCCGCGCTTGAGCAGGGCGGTATCATCGCCCAGAGCACCTTCGGCATCCTCGTGCTGATGTCGGTCGTCTCGTTCTACATCATGTTCACCAAGCTCTTCGAGCAGCAGAAGATCATCAACCAGGCGAAGCGCGTCCGCGGCTCGTTCTGGCAGACGACCTCGCTGCGCGAGGGTTCGGCGAAGCTGGAGAAGAACTCGGCCTACAAGCAGATCGTCGACGACGGCCTGCAGGCTCAGGAGCAGCACTCGAAGCTGACCGACCCGGTCGAGGCACATGACTGGCTGCACGGCTCGCTCGCGCGTTCGGAAGCGATGATCAACTCGCGTCTGGGCACCGGCCTGGCGTTCCTGGCGACCGTGGGTGCGACCGCACCGTTCATCGGTCTGTTCGGTACGGTTATCGGCATCTACCGCGCGCTCATCAAGATCGGTGCGGCTGGCCAGGCGTCGATCGACGCGGTCGCCGGTCCGGTCGGTGAAGCGCTCATCATGACCGCGCTCGGTCTCGCCGTCGCCGTTCCGGCGGTGCTCGGCTACAACTGGCTGCAGCGTCGCAACAAGTCGATCGCGGAAGACCTGTCGGCCTTCTCGAACGACGTGCTCGGCTACCTCGCCTCGAACGGCGCGGTGCGCCCGGCGGTTGCTGGTGCGGCCAAGCCGGTCGCAACGAAGCCGGCTGCCACCACCACGGCCGGCCAGGCCGGTGGCGTGCAGACCCGCTCGTAATGGGAAAGCGGGGTTGCCAGCCGGCGACCCCGCCACCTTTCCCGACCGGATAACCGGTGGGAACGAAGACATAGGATAGCCTGACTTATGGCGATGAGCGTTGGTGGAGACTCCGCCGCAGAAACCCCGATGTCGGACATCAACACGACGCCTCTCGTGGACGTCATGCTGGTGCTCCTCATCATCTTCCTGATCGCGGTGCCGGTCGTGATCCAATCGGTTCCGGTGAAGCTGCCGAGCGTACGCTTCGACCCGACCACCACCAAGCCCGAGAACGTTTCCCTCTCGATCACGACCAAGCCTGATGGTGCCTGTGCCGTTTACTGGGGCATGACCCCGGTGACTCACGAGGAGCTGCTGGATCGCGCCGTGGCCAAGCTGAAGGCCGAGATCGAACGGCAGGGCGGCGTGAACGCCCCCGGCCTGGAACTGCCCGAAGCGCATGTGCGCGGTGACGTGAACGTGCCGTGGAAGTGCGTGGCAGGCGCGATCTACAACATGCAGATGGCGGGCTTCGCTCGCGTCGGCTTCATTTCCGAGCCGCCGCCGGGCACCGGCACCGAGCGTCTGTAAGCAAGCCACCAGGAGTAATCGATATGGCAATGAGTGGCGGCAAGGACGATGGCGAGCCGATGATGGAGATGAACACGACGCCGTTGATCGACGTCATGCTCGTTCTCCTCATCATGTTCATCATCACCATCCCGATCCAGACCCACGCGGTGAAGGTCGATCTGCCGGTGAATGATCCGAATGCGACTCGGCCGCCGGTCGATCCGCAGAAGAACAAGATCACCATCGCGACCGATGGCACCGTCAGCTGGAACGGCTCGCCGGTCGATCCGGTCCGCCTGCGTCAGTACCTCGACGTGGCGGCAGCGATGAACCCGGAGCCCGAGCTGCACTTCCAGCCGGATCCGACGGTTCGTTACGACACGGTCGATCAGACGCTGGCAGTGATCAAGCGGTCGAACGTGACGAAGCTCGGCTTCATCGGCAACGAGCAATATTACCGCGAATTCTGATCACTCTGGTCATCAGAAGCGCAACGGGGCGGCCTCCTGGAGGTCGCCCTTTTTTTGTGCCTCATTCGCAGGGCGCGCTTCGGCGCCTTGGTCTGGCGGCGCCCGAGCTGGACGCCGACGAGGCCCCGCGCTGCGCCTCTATCTGCCGCTTCCCCGCACTTGCGCCGTTGTCAGAAAAGTGACACCATCCTGTCATAAAAGCGTAACGAAGCATGTGGCTTCGCGCTGAACGGGAGAAGGTGTGATGCGCGTCGTGTACCTCCTTGCTCTGGCCGGCTGCTTGGCCAGCCCCGCGCTCGCGCGCGATCGCACGGGCTTTAAGGCGATCGAGGCACGGGATTATGCGGCAGCGGAGAAAGTGTTGCTCAACGAGCGGCGCATCTTTCCCAGCCGGCCCGAGCTGATGATCAACCTCGGCACCGTCTATGCCCGCACCGGCCGCCTCGCGGAGGCGGAGGGCTTGTATCGCGCGGCGCTCGATGCCGAGGCGGTGGAGATGGCGTTGCCGGACGGCGCGCTCGCCACCTCGCATGACGTCGCCCGGCGCGGCTTGCGCAGCCTAGCGCCGAAGACCCTCGCGGTCAGATAAGCGCGCGAACGCGCGGCCGGGGGCGAGTGGACGCCGTCTGGCTCGCCTCCGGTTATCAAAGCCGAGGCAGGGTGACCCCGCGCTGTCCCATATATTTGCCCGCGCGATCGGCGTAGCTGACCTCACACGGCTCGTTCCCCTGCAGGAACAGAAACTGGCAGGCGCCTTCGTTGGCGTAGATCTTGGCCGGCAGCGGGGTGGTGTTGGAAAACTCCAGCGTCACATGCCCCTCCCAGCCGGGTTCCAGCGGCGTGACGTTCACGATGATCCCGCACCGGGCATAGGTCGATTTTCCCAGACAGATGACGAGCACGTCGCGCGGCACGCGGAAATATTCCACCGTCCGCGCCAGCGCGAAGCTGTTGGGCGGGATGATGCAGACGTCGGTCTTGCGATCGACGAAGCTGTTTGCGGCAAAATCCTTCGGATCGACCGTGGCCGAATCGACATTGGTGAAGATCTTGAAATCGTCAGCAACTCTAGCATCATAGCCGTAGGAGCTAAGACCATAGCTGATGCAGCCATCGCGCCGCTGCGCCTCGACGAACGGTTCGATCATGCCGTGTTCGCGTGCCTGTTCGCGAATCCAACGGTCGGACAGAATGGACATGCGGCTGCTCCCTTGCCGTGCTCTTCGCCTCCCGCGCTGGCGGTGACAAGTCCCGGCGTGTCAATCGCCGGGTTGGTGGGTGGGATCAGCGGGGGAGGGTGATCGTCGCGACCAATCCGCCGTCGGGACGATTGGCGAGCGTCACCTCGCCGCCGGCGTCCTGCACGATCGCGCGGGTCAGCGCGAGGCCGAGGCCGATCCCGCCGGTGTCGCGGTTGCGCGATCCTTCCAGCCGGGTGAAAGGATTGAAGACGGCAGCCAGTTGATCGTCCGGGATGCCGGGTCCGCGATCGGCGACCGACACCGCCACTGACCGCTCGCCTGCGGTGATCGCGACTTCCGCCGCGCCGGCATATTTCACGGCATTTTCGATGAGGTTGCGGACGGCGCGGCGGAACAGCGTCGGGCGCAGCCGCATGCGCAACCGCTCGACGTCTTCAAAGGCCACGTCGGCGCCCAGATCACGGAAATCCTCCACCACGGCATCGACCAGCGCGGCGAGGTCGACCTCGGTCACCGCCTCGCTCGGCCGCCCCAGCCGCGCCAGCGACAGGATGTCGTCGAGCGTGCGGCTCATTTCCTCGATCGTCGCCGCCATGCGCGCGCGATCCTGTTCGTCCTCGACCGATTCGATCCGCACGCGCAACGCCGCCAGTGGCGTACGCAGATCATGGCCGATCGCGCCGAGCATTCGGTCCTTCTCGTCCAGCATGTCGGTGACACGCCGGGTCAGGCCGTTGAAGGCGACGATGAGATCGCGCACGTCACTCGGCCCCTCGACCGGAACAGCCGAAATCTCCCCGCGCGGGGTGAAAGCGCCGGCTGCCACCGCAAGCGCGCGCATCGGCCGGGAAATGCGGCGCGCGATCCACAGCACGGGCAGCAGGATCAGGATGTAGATGATCAGCGTCTGGCCCAGCAGCGCCCAGAAGATGCGGTTGTTGTGGCGCGGCCAGGGCGCGTTGGTGGTCACCCAGCTGCCGTCGGCTTGCTGGACGGCGAACATCAACGTGTCGGTGGGCCGCCCGCCATGGCGCGCCGCCGCACGCGGGCTTCGATGGTCGCCCGGCCGGATGCCGGTATCGATCCGTCCGGGCGTGACGCCGAGCTCGACCAGTTGCTGGCGCAGTTCCTCGCCAACCTTCGGAAGACGCTCAAACCCCGCGGGAATGGGATTGCTGGCGCGTTGCCGCACCCGGCCACGGTCGGTCACCAGGGGCCGGTCGACCGCATGGTCGAGCGCGTCGGCCAGCCGCACCGCCGCCGGCCTGGTCGCCTGAGCGATCTTGAAAGCCGCGCGCTCGCGCAGGATCAGCGCGAGGTTGATCGCCTGCGCCGCAAACAGCGCGATCGCCAGCAGCAGCGCAAGCTGCCCCGACAGGTTGCGGGGAAAGCGCAGGATCACTGGCGGGTCACAGCCGGGTTACTTCCGCGGCGAGCGTATAGCCGCCGCCCCACACCGTCTTGATGAGCTGCGGATTGCGCGGATCGGCCTCGATCTTCTTGCGCAGGCGGCTGACCTGATTGTCGATCGCGCGATCGAACGCCGCCGCCTCGCGACCCTGTGTCAGGTCGAGCAGCTGGTCACGGGTCAGCACCTGGCGTGGCCGGGTGACGAGCGCGTGAAGCAGGTTATATTCTCCGGTCGACAGCGGCACGGCCACGCCCTCGCGGTCGACAAGCGTTCGCTCCCCGGTTTTCAGGATCCAGTCAGCGAAGGCATAGGCCCCCGCCTCGGGCGCATGCTGGCGCGCGCCGCCTGCCTGCACACGCCGCAGGACCACCTTGATCCGGGCGGCAAGCTCACGCGGGGAGAAGGGCTTCACCATATAATCGTCGGCGCCCATCTCCAGCCCGACGATCCGGTCGGTTTCCTCGCTCTTGGCGGTGAGCAGGATCACGGGAATGTCGCTGGTCGCGCGGATATGGCGGCACAGGCTCAGCCCGTCCTCGCCCGGCATCATGATGTCGAGGATGACGAGATCGATCGCATAGGCGCCCAGCCGCATCCGCGCGGCCTCGGCATCGCCGACCTGCGTGACGCGAAACCCCTGTTTGACCAGATATTGCGCCAGCGGCTCGCGGATTGACCGCTCGTCGTCGACGAGCAGCAGGTGGGGCGTATCGACCATGATGTCGGCATCTAGCATGTCATGCTCCGCCGGAAAGGGCCGGGCGACATGATCGTCGCCCGGCTCCGGTCATGGGTTGATCGCACGACGCGGGCTCAGCGCGCCGGGCGAGCCTCGACGTTGGGGGCACCGCGCATCTTCATCGCGCCGCGGGCGGCCTGCCGCTCGGCCGCGTCGATGCGGCCATCGCGGTTGGTGTCGACGCGGTCGAACATGGCGCCGGCCGCTGCAACGGCTTCGGCCTTGGTCAGCACGCCGTCGCGGTTGGCATCGGCACCCATCATCATGCCCATGCCGCCGCCGCCATGACGACCGCCGCGCTTGCCCTTCCACTTGTCGCGCATCGCCTGGCGCTCGGCCGCGTCGATGCGGCCATCCTTGTTCGCGTCCATGCGATCAAAGCGCTGGCCGGCACGTGCACGGAACTGCTCGCGGGTTACCTCCGCCTCAGCGCCGCCGCGGCGACCGCGGTGCTCGTCAGCTTCCAGCTTGCCGTTCTTGTCCGCGTCGAGCCGGTCGAAGCGGGCATCAGCCGCGGCCAGCGCCTCGGCACGGGTCACCACACCGTCGCGGTTGGTGTCGGCAGCGCCGGGGCCCCGCTGCGTGGCAGCGGTGGGGGCGGCGGTCTGGGCGATGGCCGCACCGGAGATCGCGGTGCCAGCGAGGGCGGCTGCAAAGATAAAGCGTTTCATTGACTTACGGGTCCTTCCTAAAGGAGAAGCTCTTGCTTCCCGTCATGGGACCCATATGCACACCGATTGTCGCGCGTGTTTGTCAGCGCGCCGCAAAAGTGTCGCAAATTGTCACGGTGCTGCCGCTTCCGGCTCAATCGATCAGTCGTTGGCGCAGCGCCTCGCGGCGTGCTGCATCCACGCCCAGCACCGCCTCGGCATATTGCTCGACCGATCCGTGGCGCTCCTCGATTGAGCGCGTCGCGGCGTGCAGGTAATCCGCATCGACGCCCATCAACGTCACGATCGCGTCGTCGGTGATCTGGCTGCCATAGCGCTCGCGGATCGAATCGCCCGCGGCCGCGATCCGGCGCGCCTGATTGCCCGCGACGTTGGTGAGGAGGTAATCCGCCATCACGTCATCCTCATGAACGCCGAGCAGGCGGTGGAGCAGCGCCGCCGCAAGCCCGGTGCGGTCCTTGCCCGCCAGGCAGTGCAGAAGGCTCGGTCCCTCGCGGGTGGCCAGCGCGTCGAAATACAGGCTCAACGAGCGGACCAGCACGTCGCGATAGGGCATGTTGACGTAGAGCCGCGTCATCGCCTCCTTCGCCTCCGCCGCCGTGGCGATGCCGCGCCCGGCCTCTTCGTGCGGCGCCAGTTCGGAGCCGACGGTCTCGCCCGGCGCGAACAGCACGACGGCGTCGAACGGCTCGGGCCGCAGGCACGGCATCGACTGCCGCTCGCTGTCGCCGCGCAGGTCGATCACCGTCGACAGGCCGATCTGCGCCACGCCGGCGAGGTCATCGGGGGTGGCGCCGCCATGCTGTCCGGACCGCCAGAGGATCCCGCTCTTCAGCCGGCCATCGCGCGCCGCATAGCCGCCATAATCACGGAAATTGTGGATGCCTTCGAAGGTGCGGACGCGTTCGTTCATGCCCGCCGCGCTACCCCATTTCGATGACAATGTCGCGTCGTTTAATGAAGATGGCTTAGCTGAACGAGCGGCAGTGCTCCCCGCCGATCGTCACGCGGGGTCGCCATCCTTGTACTTCATCTCGAGGAAGCGGCCGCGCGTTTCGAGCGAATCGAGATCACCGCGGGCAAGCTCCTCGCTCATCTGGCCGATCTCGCGCTCGATAAGTTCCAGCCCCTCGATCAGCTGGCGGTCGGGCGTCTTGCCGTTGCGCTCGGTAGCGCGCAGCTCGGGCGGCACGCGTTGATAGTCGCGGACGAAATCGGGCAGCTGCTCACCGACCAGCCGGCGGATGTCGGCACCGGCGGGCGTTTCGTCGCCGACCGTCTGCAACTGCTTGCCCAGCGTGTCGAGCCGCAGGCCGATTCGGTCGGCGATCTGGACGGCAGGCGCGGGCAGGGCCGGTCGCTGCGCATCGAGCCAGCGCGTCGTCTGCATCGGCAGCGCCTTCAGGTCGCTGCGCGCCAGCTTTTCATGAGTCACCGGGCGCGGGCCGGGGGCAAAGGCGATCGCGAGCGTCACTGCCGCCATCATCATCAGCACCGCCAACGCGCCGAACAGCCCGATCGGCATTATCGCGATGCCGATGATCGCCGCGGCAAACAGGATCGCAGCATTGGCCACGCCGATCGCCGCGACGCGCTTCGCCACGCTGCGCCGTTGCCGCGGCCGCCGGCTGACCGCGCGCGTGCCCGGCAGCGTGTCGAACGATTGCAGCCGCACGCGATCGAGCGTGTTGCGCGCGCTCGACAGCGCCTGATCGGTCTCGTGCGAGGTCACAGCGACTCCAGCTTGAAGGTCTCGGGCGAATTGCCCAGCCGGTTCTGCGCCGCGCCTTCCGCCCGGGCGATATAGCCGCGCGATTTCTCGACCTCGCCCGACAGCGTGTCGACGGTGGTCTTCATCGAATCCAGCGCCTTCAGCTTGAACGTGTCGATCGCGTCCATCGTCTCGTAGATGTTCTGGAACGCGCGCTGCAGCGTCTCAAGCGGGATGGCCGAGCTCGCCGCCTGCTCATGGATGCGCGCGGTGTTGGACCGCAGCAGCTTGCCGGTCGAATCGATGATGTTGGCGGTCGTGGTGTTGAGCTGCGTGATCTGTTCCAGCACCAGTTTCTGGTTGGTCATCGCCTGCGCCACCGTCACCGCGGTGCGCAGCGCCGCGACCGTGGTGGTCGATGCGCGATCGACGCCCTTGATCAGTTCGACATTGTTCTTCTTGACCAGGTCGAGCGCCAGATAGCCCTGCACCGTGACCGCCATCTGGGTCAGCAGGTCCTGCGTGCGCTGCCGGGCGTAGAACAGGGCGGTCTCGCGGATCGCCTTCGCCTTGGCGGGGTCGGTCGCATCAAGCTCGTTGGCCTTGTCTTCCAGCTTCTGGTCCAGCATCTTCGACAGCTGGATCATCTGTTCCAGCTTCCCCATCGCGCTCCACAGATTGGCACGCTCGGTGTCGATCGACGCATTGTCCATCAACAGCTCGTCCTTGCCCGATGCCAGGCTCTTCAGGATCGAGGCGATGTGCGTCTGGCTGGATTTGTAGCTGTCGAAATAATTGCGCATCTTGTTGCCGAACGGGATGATCCCGAACAGCTTTTGGGGCGCGGTCAGATTGCCCTTCTTGCCGGGATCGAGATCCTCGACCACGCGGCGCAGCTGGGCGAGATCCTTGCCGACGCCGGTTTCCTGATCCATCGCCCGCACCGGTCGATCGAGGAAGCGGTTGGACTGGCCCGCCGCATCGCGGATTTCCTTGGCGCCCATGTTGGTGATCGCATCGACCACCTTGCCGAATTCCGGGCTGTTGGCGTCGCGCTCCATCAGCTGCTGAACGGCGTAATCGGCGCGTTCCTCCAGCTTCGATTTCACGCCTTCCTCGACCGGTACAAGTCCCGCGGCCTTCTCCGCCGTCACGGTGGGCACCGGGTCGGGCGGCGTCAGCTTCAGCGCCGTGTCCGTCGCGGTGATCGTTTCAGGGGTGGTCGCCATCTACATCCTCCAGCGTCAGCCTCCACGATGGCGGCTGACGGTGCTTCGTTCAAGTGTACCAGTGATATAATACGCTGGTCGGACCCGCGCAAACGTGCCTGATTTTACGCGCTGTCTTTCGATTGGCACGGAAAAGTAACGAAGCTGCCACGACAGGGGCCTAGCGGCCGCTCACCACAGCCAGAACATTCGGGGGAATATCATGAACCGCGCCTTCTCGGGCGGCGTCGTCGCGACGCTGCTCGCCTGTTCTTCGACGGCCGCACTCGCGCAGGCTCAGGTGCCCGGAGATGATGGCGATATCGTCGTCACCGCGCAGAAGGTGGAGCAAAGGATCGAGGACGTGCCGCTCGCGGTCACCGCCGTCACGCAGGAGCGGATGCGCGAGATCGGCGTCAATTCGCTGTCCGAAGTGGCGCTATTCGTCCCGGGCCTGCGCGTGCAGGAGCAGAGCGCGAACAACCCCGGTTTCGTGATCCGCGGCATCACCTCGGATTCGGGATCGTCGCAGCAGGGCGCGCGCGTCACCCTCTACTATAACGGCGTTGATATCAGCCGCTCGCGCGGGGCGTATCAGGACCTCTTCGATCTCGAGCGGCTCGAGGTGGTGAAGGGCCCGCAGGCGACGCTGTTCGGCACCGCCGCCGCGATCGGCGCGGTCAGCATCGTCTCGGCGAAGCCGCAGCCGGGCTTTTCGGGTGAATTGCTGGCGAGCTATGGCAATTACGATCGCGCGCAGGTCTCCGGCTTCCTTAATGCCGGGAACGATACGCTCGCCGCGCGCCTCGCCTTCGCGTACAAATATCGCGACGGCTATGTCCGCAACATCGCTGGCGATCCGGATGTGCCGAACCAGAACCAGAGTCGCGTCGATCAGGACGATCTGAACGGCCAGGATCAGCGCGGCATCCGCGGCTCGCTGCGCTGGACGCCGTCGGACGCCGTCACAGCCGATCTCGTCCTCACCTATGACGGGCAACGCAATCCCGGCACCGCCTTCAAGAGCCGTGTGTTCGCGCCCACCGGCGGGCAGACCGGCGACTTCGGCTATGCAGAGCTTTCCGGATCGCCGTTCAGCCAGGAGGTGCTCGGCAAGCGCAAGCTCGGGCTCGACCGCGACGTCTATGACGCGAACCTGACGATCAACGTCGATGTCGCGCCCGGCGTCACCTTCACCACCGTCAACGGCTATCGTCGCTTCAACGCGCTGGAGACGTTCGACGCCGATGGCGGTCCGGCCTGGTACCTCGAATTCGCCGAGGATGCGAAGGGCGACCAGTGGAGCCACGAAGGCCGCTTCAACTTCACCGGGGAGCGCTATCGCGCCTCGTTCGGCTGGAACGCCTTTTTCGAAAACGGCTATCAGCGCGTACCCTTTTCGACCGAGGAGGGCACGTACATCGCCTGTTCCATCGCCGCGCCTTATGCGCAGGTGCGCGCCGCGCTGAACGCCGCTGGCCTGCCGACCGGCACCAACTGCATCGCGCCCAACGGCACCATCCCGGCCGCGCAGGCCACGCAGATCCTGTCCCGCGGTGCCGCGACGGTCGTGCCCTACAGTTCCGAATTCACCAATTATGGCAACAACGACACTTATTCGGTGTTTGCCGACGCCACCTGGATCCCGACCGACGCGCTTGAGGTGACCGCCGGCGCGCGCGTGCTGATCGAGGATCGCCAGTCGGGCTACAGCGCAATCCAGCCCAACTCGGTGCTTCTCGCGCCGCTCGGCGTGCGCACCAGCCTGCTCGGCACGGTCGGCACCGGCGGCGCGAAGTTCGTGGCGGAGCGCAGCTTCGCCGCGGTCCTCCCGCGCGTGAACGCGCTGTACCGTGTGACCGACGACCTCAACGTCTTCGCCACCGTCAGCAAGGGGCGCCGCTCGCCCGTGGTGCAGCTCGGCTCCGCCGCCGGCCCGGCCGGTGCGATACCCGCGCTGCAGATCGTGCCGGAGGAAACCGTCTGGAACTACGAAGCCGGCATCAAGGCGGGCAGCCGCACATTGTCTGGTACGCTGTCGGTCTTCTACCAGACCTATGACGACTTCCAGGTCAGCGTCACCGATCCCGACGGCCGCGTGACCACGCAAAGCGCCGGCACCGCCAACAACCTTGGCGTCGAGCTGGAGGGCACCTGGCGCCCGACCCGCTTCCTCAGCGTCTTCGGCAGCTTCGGCTATATCGACGGCGGGATCAGCGACAAGCCGCTGCCCGGCGGTGGCACCAACGCCTTCGCCGGCAACCGCTTCCGCCTCCAGCCGGAGGTGATCGCGGCGGGCGGCGCATCGCTTCGGCTGCCGCTGGCGGACGGCGTCACCTTCTACGCCACGCCCTCGGCGAGCTATCAGAGCAAGGTGTTCTTCGAACTGCCCAACCGGGAGGAGATCAGCCAGGACGGCTATACGCTGGTCAACGTGCGTGCCGGGGTGGAGTTTGCTGACGGCCGCTACCGGATCGGCGGTTTTGCCCGCAACCTCACCAACGAACGCTATCTGATCGACGCGGGCAACACCGGTGGCACGTTCGGCACGCCGACCTATATCGCCGGCGAACCGCGCTTCTACGGCATAGAGCTGTACGGCCGTTTCTGATGAGATGATCGGCCGGGCAGGGAACTACATCTCTGCCCGGCTGTTCTGCCGGCTCTAGCCGCAGCGCAGCAAATAGGCTAACGGCGCCTCAACGCCGCGAGGGCCGCGGCCATTCAGGAATTCCGATGCAGTTGCGCAACATCGCCATCATCGCGCACGTCGATCATGGCAAAACTACTCTTGTCGACCAGCTCTTTCGCCAGTCGGGCACCTTTCGAGACAATCAGCGCATCGAAGAGCGCGCCATGGACTCCAATGATCTCGAGAAAGAGCGCGGGATCACCATTCTGGCCAAGCCGACCTCGATTGAGTGGGAAGGCACCCGTATCAACATCGTCGATACTCCGGGCCACGCCGACTTCGGCGGCGAGGTGGAGCGTATTCTCTCGATGGTCGACGGTGTGATCCTGCTGGTCGATTCGTCGGAAGGCGCGATGCCGCAGACGAAGTTCGTGACGGGCAAGGCGCTGGCGCTGGGCCTGCGCCCGATCGTCGTCGTCAACAAGGTCGACCGTCCCGACCAGCGGATCCAGGAAGTGCTGGACGAGGTGTTCGACCTCTTCGTCAGCCTCGACGCCACCGACGAGCAGCTCGATTTCCCGGTTCTCTACGCCTCGGGCCGCAACGGCTACGCCAGCGAGGACCCGGATCGCCGCGAGGGCACGCTGACCCCGCTGTTCCAGAAGATCGTCGATCACGTCCCGCCGCCGGCGCTCGACGTCGACGCGCCGTTCACCTTCCTCGTGACGCTGCTCGATCGTGACAACTTCCTTGGCCGCGTGCTCACCGGCCGCGTCAATTCGGGCACGGTGAAGATCAACCAGCCGATCCACGCGCTCGACATGGACGGCAAGGTGATCGAGACGGGCCGCGCGTCCAAGATCATGACCTTCCAGGGCCTTGAGCGCGTGCCGACCGACTAGGCGCGCGCCGGCGACAACATCAGCCTCCCCGGCCTCGCCGGTGCGACCGTGC
>NNBT01002004.1_pt1 | contig 108801 bp, 103 predicted proteins | sample 1173831 | NCBI WGS metagenome assembly NNBT01 (sample SAMN07173936, study PRJNA388173) | plant metagenome | isolation source: symbiotic tissue sample KVJ10 | place: Norway: Troms, Kvaloya island | reverse complement strand
TGGCGGGCGCCAGCAGCGCGTCGCCAAGAAGGTCCGCGCCGGCCAGGTCTTCATCAACGGCTATGGCGCCGGCGGCGGCATCGAACTGCCCTTCGGCGGCACCGGCAAATCCGGCCATGGCCGCGAGAAGGGTTTTGCCGCGCTGGAGGAGTTCGCGGTGACCAAGACGATCGTGCACAAGCACGGGTGAGGGGGCGTCGTTGTCATTCCGGGGCGCGCCTTAGGCGCGAACCCGGAATCCACGACTGGGTGAGCCGTCATTCCTCCCTGACATCCGACCCGGTCGTGGGTTCCGGGTTCAGCGCTGCGCGCTGCCCCGGAATGACAGGCCGATTCACATCATGATGACGTGCCGGATCGTGCGGCCTTCATTCAACGCGTCGAAGCCCTCGTTGATGCCGTCGAGCCCGCTCTGGCTGGTCATCAGCCTGTCCATAGGCAGCTTGCCGCGCAGATAGAGGTCGACGAAGCGGGGGATGTCGCGCACCGGGATGCAGGAGCCCACGTAAGAGCCCTTCAGCGTGCGCTCCTCGCCGACGAGGCGCACGGGGGCGAGCGACAGCGTGTGGGCGGGGTTGGCGAGGCCCGCCGTCGTGGTCGTGCCGCCGCGCCGCGTGATCTGGTAGGCGAGGTCGAGCGCCTTGACCGAGCCCGCCATCTCCAGCCCGTGATCGACGCCGCCCTTGGTCGCGGCGCGGATCGCCTCGATGACGCCGGGGTCGCCCGCGTTGAAGGTGTCGGTGGCGCCGAGGTCGCGGGCGACGGCGAGCTTCTCATCCGAGAGATCGACGGCGATGACGCGCGACGCGCCGCAGGCGGCGGCGCCCATCAGCGCGCTCAAGCCGACACCGCCGAGGCCGACGACGGCCACCGTTTCGCCGGCCCTGACCTTGGCCGTATTCACGGCAGCGCCGACGCCGGTCAGCACCGCGCAGCCGAACAGCGCTGCAATCTCATGGGGGATGTCGGCCTCGAGCTTCACCAGCGAATGGCGCGAGATCACGGCGTATTCGGCGAAGGCGGAGACGCCGACATGGTGATGCACCGGCTTGCCATGGGCCGAGAGCCGGCGACCGCCGCCGATCAATTCGCCGATGCCGTTGGCGGCATTGCCGGGCTCGCAGAGCGCCGGGCGGCCCTCGCTGCAGGGCGAGCAATGGCCGCAGGAGGGCACGAAGACCATGATGACGCGGTCGCCCTTCTTCAGATCCTGCACGCCGGGGCCGGGTTCGACGACCTCGCCGGCCGCCTCATGGCCCAGCACCATCGGCACGGGGCGCGGCCGGTTGCCGTCGATCACCGAGAGGTCGGAATGGCAGAGACCGGCGGCGCGGACCCTGACCAGCACCTCGCCGGGGCCCGGCGGAGCGAGTTCGACCTCCTCGATCGAGAGCGGGCGGCTCTGCGCATAAGGCGCGGAAACCGGGCTGGCGTTCAGGACGGCGGCGCGGATCTTCATGCAGGCGTTTCCTCGACAGGCTTCTTGGATCGACGTCTTGCCGCCATCGGGCCGCAAAAGCCGTGCGCTGTCAAAGACCGAAACGTGATCCGGGCCATAAGGGATCAAAGCAGGGCGCGTGGCGGCCTGCTCTCTCGGGAGCGGTGAAAGACGATGGGCGGCTCAGGCCGCCTTGTCCTTCATGCCGCCATCGGTGAGGCGGTACCAGGCGATGATCGCCGAGACGTAGAGTTCGTTCAGCGCGTGCAGCGGCAGCGGCGTGATCGGCACGACCGGGAAGGGCAGGCGGCCCCTGTCGCCGGTCGCGATATAGTCCGCCATCGCCTTGCCCATGGCGCTCTGCAGTCCGACGCCGCGGCCCATGCAGCCGATGTCGACGAGCAGGCCGGGCTCCGGCTCGTGCAGATGCGGCAGGAAATTGCGCGTCAGCGCGACCCGCCCGCACCAGCGGAAATCGAAGGGCACGCCCTTCACCTGCGGATACATCTTGCCGACGACGCGCTCGAGATGGGCCCAGTCGGCGGCATCCTTGGGTTCGCGGAAGGGGCCGCGCCCGCCCATCAGCAGCCGGTTCTGATGGTCCTTGCGGAAATAGAGCAGCAGCTGGCGCGTGTCGGAGACGACCTGTCCCTCGGGCAGGATCGTGCCGGCGATGTTGTCCGACAGGGCTTCCGTCGCCACGATGAAGGAGTTCGGCCGGATGACGGTCTGGCGCAGTTTCGGAATCAGGTCGCCGGTGTACCCATTCGTGGCGACGACGACACGCGGTGCCGTGACGGTCGCGCCCTGGGCCGTGCGGACGCTCCAGGTCGAGCCGCTGCGCGTGAGCGAGACGACCTTGCTCTGGCCGTGGATGGCGGCGCCGGCCGCGATCGCCGCCTTCGCCAACCCGCGCGCATAGGCGAGAGGCTGCACGCCGCCGGCGCGCCGGTCGACCCAGCCGCCGAGATAGCGGTCGGTGCCGAGCAGGCTCGCGGCCGCGTCCTTGTCGAGGTATTGCGCATCGACGCCGCGCGCCTGCCATTCGGCGGCGCGCCGCTTGACCGTCTCGACCATGGCCGGCGTGTGCGCGCCCTGGATCCAGCCTGCGCGCGTGTGCGGCACGTCCATGCCGTGTTTCGCGATCAGGTCGAAGACGAGATCGGCGGTCGAGCCGACGAAGCCGATCAGGGCCTCGCCCGCGACGGGCCCGAACTTGGCGATGATCTCGCTGGGGTCATATTTGATGCCGGGGATGACCTGCCCGCCATTGCGGCCCGAGCCGCCCCAGCCGGGCTCATGGGTCTCAAGCACCACGACAGAGACGCCGGCCTCCGCCAGATGCAGCGCGGTCGACAGCCCGGCGAAACCGGCGCCGATCACGCACACATCGGCGCTGACGCCCTGCGTCAGCGGCGGTGTCGGGACGGCGGCCGGTGCGGTTGCAAACCAGAGTGAGGGTGCGAGCGGGAAGGGTTCGGCCACTGGGCTCACTCCTCAGATCGGACGCAGCACGCGGCGCAGGAAATCCTGTGTGCGCGGATGGGTCGGCGCGCTCAGCACCTCGCGCGACGGGCCCTGCTCGACGATGACGCCGCCGTCGAGGAAGAGCACGCGGTCTGCGACCTCGCGGGCGAAGCCCATCTCATGGGTGACGACGAGCATGGTCATGCCGTCCTCGGCCAGGCTCTTCATCACCTGCAGCACCTCGCCGACGAGCTCGGGGTCGAGAGCCGAGGTCGGTTCGTCGAACAGGATCGCCTTCGGCTGCATGCAGAGTGCGCGCGCGATGGCGACGCGCTGCATCTGTCCGCCGGACAACTGGCCGGGATAGGCGTCCATCTTGTTGCCGAGGCCGACACGGTCGAGCAGTTCGCGCCCGCGCGCCATGGCCTGCGCCGCTGGCTCCTTCTTCACGAAGATTGGCCCTTCGACGACATTCTCCAGCGCGGTGCGGTGCGGGAACAGGTTGAAGCGCTGGAACACCATCGCCATCGCGGTTCGGATGCCGACGATCGAGGGTTTGTCGCGCTCGACGCGGGCGCCGTCGATGGTGATCGCGCCGCCATCATAGGATTCGAGCCCGTTGATGCAGCGCAGGATCGTCGATTTGCCGGAGCCGGACGGCCCGATCAGGCAGACGACCTCGCCCCGGGCGACGCTGGCCGTGATGCCCTTGAGCACCGGAAAGGCGCCGAAGCTTTTGGTGACGCCGGAGATCTCGATCATCGGCGCGCCCGCCACCGCATTCCCGGTCATCGCCGCGTCCCCTTGCCGAAGCGGCGTTCGAGCCAGCTCACCAGCCCCATGAGCGGCAGGCACATGGCGAGGTAGAGCAGAGCGACCAGCGTGTAGACGGTCATGTTCTTGAAGGTGGAGGAGGCGATCAGCGTGCCCTGCAGCGTCAGCTCGGCCACCGTGATGGTCGATGCCTGCGAGGAATCCTTGAGCATCATCACCATGATGTTGCCATAGGGCGGCAGCACGAGGCGGATCGCCTGCGGCAGGATCACCCGGCGCATGGTTATCCCCCAGCCCATGCCGATCGATTGCGCGGCCTCGACCTGGCCATGGTCGATCGCCTCGATGCCGGCGCGGAAATTCTCCGACTGATAGGCCGAATAGGCGATGCCCAGCCCGATGATCGCGGCCTGCAGGGCCGAGAGCGCGATGCCGAATTCCGGCAGCACAAAGTAGATGTAGAAGAGCTGCACCAGGATCGGGATGCCGCGCAGGGTGTTGACGATCACCTTGGCGGTCGTCCCGAGCCAGCCGATACCCGACACCCGCATCAGCGCCCAGACGAGGCCCAGCACGGTCGACAGCGCGAGCGAGCCCAGCGCGACGATGAGCGTGAACTTCACGCCCTGCAGCAGCAGCGGCAGGAACTGGGTGGCGTCGCGCAGGAAGGTTTGCATGCGGTTCTTGGCGGTCCAAGGCAGTCAGTTAGGTGTGAACCTCAGCCGTCATCCTGGACAAGCCGCGAAGCGGCGCCGATCCGGGATCCATCATAGGATGCAACAGTGCCCTACGATGGATCCCGGAGCGGCGCTTCGCTGCGTCCGGGATGACGGTGTGGTTCGTGCGGGAGAACCCGACCGGCCCTCAGACGAGGCCCCACTTGGCCAGGATCTTGTCGACCGTGCCGTCGGCCTTGAGCTTGGCGAGGCCTGCATTGATCTTCTTCAGCAATTCGCCATCGGTCTTGCGCACGCCGATACCGACCGAGCCGGAGATCACCGGCTTGTAGGACTTGACGATGCGGACCTTCGGGAACTGTCCCTGGGAAAGATTGTAGGCGATGATCGGCAGGTCGAAGACGGCGGCCTGGACGCGGGCGGCGTTCACGTCGGCGAGGATGTCCGGCAGGGTCTTGTAGAGCTTGACCTCGGCGAACAGGCCTGAGGTCTGCAGCTTGTCGACATAGGCCGTGCCGATCTGGACGCCGATGGTCTTGCCCTTCAGGTCTTCAAGCGTGACGTAGTCCTTCGTGTCGGTCGCCGGCACGATCAGGCCTTCGCCATAGGTGTAGATCGGGTCCGAGAAGTCGATGACCTCCTTGCGGACCGGGGTGATGTACATCGCGGCGGCGACGATATCGACCTTGTTGCCGGTCAGGGACGGGATCAGCGTCGAGAACTGCATGCCCTCGACCTCGACCTTGAAGTCGGACGCGGCGGCGATCGCCTTGATCAGATCGACCATCACGCCTTCGATGGTGTTGGTCTTGGTGTCGAGGAAGGTGAAGGGGCTGCCCGTCGGCGTCGAGCCGACCTTGAGAACCGCCTGCGCCCAGGCTGGGCTCAGTCCGCCGGCAAGCGCGCTGCCTGCCAGCATCGACAGAAAGGTCCGACGTTCCATCGCAGTGATCCCCTGATTGTCGCGTGCGACCTGCGCCGCCGCCATGATTTTCATGTGCGTGAAGATACGAGCATAGGACGATCTTGCCGGCAAGCGATTTCACGTGCATGAAATAGGGGCGACGAACGGAGCCTTCATGAGCAGCCCTGCCGCCACGCCGTCCCGACCGGAGGTCGATCAGGAGATCGGGGCGGGCCTGCGCCGCCTGCGGCGGGAACGCAGCCTCTCCCTGATCGATCTGTCGGCACGCACCAACCTCTCCATCGGTTTCCTCAGCCAGATCGAACGCGGCAAGTCCTCACCGACCTTGCGCGCGCTGGTCAGCATGGCCGATGCGCTGGGCGTCGGGCTTGGTGATCTCTTCCCCCAGGCAGGCGCCGGCGGCGACCAGACGGCGACGATCGTGCGCGGTGCTGCGCGCAGCGAGCTGCAGCTCTGGCGCTCGGGCATTCGCAAGCAGCTGCTGACGCCCCATACCGAGGGCTCGAAGCTCAGCCTCTACATCGTCGAGATGGAGCCCGGCGCCAGCACGGGGGACGAACTCTACACCCATGGCGGGGAGGAGGCGGGGCTGGTGCTGAGCGGCGCGATGAGCCTCAGCGTCGAAAACGAGAGCTGGACGCTTCGGGAGGGAGACAGCTTCCGGTTCCTGTCCTCGCGGCCGCATCGCTTTTCCAATGCGGCGGAGGGCGAGACGCGGGTGCTCTGGGTCAATTGTCTCTAGCCCGGCCTCGCGCGGCGGGCAGGCCTTCGGGTCAGCCTTTCTGGTCGTATCCGAGATAGGCGCCGAGCTTCATCATCGCCTGGTAGAGCGTGCGGCCTGTGGCGTCGTCGAGGATCAGCGAGCGGTCGTCGACGACGAGATAGATCAGGTTTTCATCCTGCCAGTCGGATGAGCGCCCGAACTCGATCTCCATGGGCTCCGAGCGGTCGGTCGCATCGACCAGCACCCCGTCAAAATATGGCGTCGTCGACATTCCGGGCGCCTTTCGGGCCGATCGCGGCCCGATCGGCTGCGAATCCAACTTGTCCGATGCTCCCGCCACGCACAAGCGCCGCCATTTTGCTTGTCATTGCCGGCGTCACGGACCAAACAGCGATGACAAGCCGGCGCCCGCCCCGGAAGGCGCGCCAACGGCGCCGGTGGAGATATGTGAGATGGCCAGCCCCCTTCGATTGCCGAAGTCGAAAATCCACCACATCGACGGCGCGCAGTTCCAGTACGGCCTCGATGAGGTCAATCTGAGCGCAGAGCGCTTCGCTGACCTGTTCTGCAACGGCCGGGTGAAGCGTGTCCGGGAATGGCTGGCCGACGAGCTGCCGGTTCCGCCCTGGGTGCCGGCGCTTCTGGCCGCCATGGTCTCGCCGGAGGGACGCACCCGCGCCATCGCAACGGCCGAGCACCTCATCGCCGCAGGCGCAGCCAGCCGCACCGGCGGAGAAAGCTAGGCCACAGCCGCGCAGGCCACCTCGACCTGCGCATCGCGGAGGCCGTCAAGCTGCGTGCTGGCGATATAGTCCATCGAGCATAGCGCAAGCACGTCGCCGCCGCGATGACCTGCGCAGGTCGAGCTGTTCCAGCGGTCTTTCCTGACCCGCCATCCTTGCAAAGCCGCCGACCCAATGGCAGGTTGGTTATATCCGCTCATGCCGAACGGTCGGCATCGGGAAGGGGATAGAACCATGATCGACCGCCGCCATCTGATGGGCCTTGCCGCCTCGCTTCTCCTCGGTCTCGCCCCCGCGACAGGCGTGGCGCAGGCGCAGCCGAAAGAGCTGGTGATCTTCGCCGCCGCGAGCCTGAAGAATGCGCTCGACGAGGCGACCGCCGCCTGGGTCAAGGAGACGGGAAAGCCGGCCCCGAAGATTTCCTATGCGGCCAGCAATGCGCTCGCCAAGCAGCTGGAGAACGGCGCGCCTGCCGACCTGTTCCTTTCGGCCGATCTGGACTGGATGGACTATGCGGCGGGCAAGAACCTGATCAAGCCGGAGACCCGGGTCACGCTTCTGGCGAACCGCATCGCGGTGATCGCCCTCGCGGATTCGACCGCAAAGGTCGCTCTTGCGCCGGGCGTCGATCTCTCCGCCGCGCTCGCGGGCGGCAAGCTCGCCATGGGCAATGTCGACTCCGTGCCTGCCGGCAAATACGGCAAGGCTGCGCTCGAGAAGCTCGGCGGCTGGGACAGGGTCAAGGATCAGGTCGCGCAGGCCGACAATGTCCGCGCGGCTCTGCTGCTGGTCTCGCGCGGCGAGGCCCCGCTCGGCATCGTCTACTCCACCGACGCCGCCGCCGACCCCAAGGTCAAGGTGCTGGCGACCTTCCCGGAGGATTCGCATCCGCCGATCCTCTATCCTGTCGCGGCGACCCGGGACTCGACGCATCCCGATGCACAGGGCTTTCTCACCCACCTGCGCGGTGCTGGTTCCAAGGCCGCCTTCGAGAAGCAGGGCTTCACTGTCCTGAACAAGGCCGCCAATGCGTCCTGATCGCCCGTGAGCGACTGGCTGTCTCCCGAAGAATGGACTGCGGTCCGCCTGAGCCTGGTCGTCGCGACCACGGCGATGCTGGTGAGCCTGCCCTTCGGGCTCGCGGTGGCGTGGTTGCTGGCGCGCGGCCGGTTCTGGGGCAAGTCGATCCTCGATGCGGTGGTTCACCTGCCGCTGATCCTGCCGCCTGTCGTGACCGGCTATCTCCTGCTGATCTGGTTCGGTCGGAGGGGGGCGGTCGGGCAGTTCCTGTATGACTGGTTCGGAATCGTCTTGTCGTTCCGCTGGACTGGGGCCGTGCTGGCGAGCGCGGTGATGGGCTTTCCGTTGATGGTACGGGCGATCCGCCTCTCGATCGAGGCGGTCGATCGCAAGCTGGAGGATGCGGCAGGCACGCTCGGCGCCAACAGTGCCTGGGTCTTCCTGGTCGTCACCTTGCCGCTGTGCCTGCCCGGCATTCTCGCCGGCATGATCCTGTGCTTCGCCAAGGCGATGGGCGAGTTCGGCGCGACCATCACCTTCGTCTCCAACATCCCGGGCGAGACGCAGACGCTGCCATCGGCGATCTACACCTTCACTCAGGTTCCCAATGGCGACGCTGGTGCGATGCGGCTGACGCTGATCTCGATCGCGATCTCGGTGGCGGCGCTGTTCGTCTCGGAATGGCTCGCGCGGCTCGTCGGGCGACGGATCACGGTCGAATGAGTGCGGTCATCGAGGTCGCCGTCCAGCACCGGCTCGGGCAGTTCGCGCTCGATGCCGCCTTTACCTCGGACGGCCGGCTGACGGCTCTGTTCGGGCGATCGGGCTCCGGCAAGACATCCCTGGTCAACATGATCGGCGGGTTGATCGCACCCTCATGCGGGCGTGTGGTGGTCGATGGGCAGGTGCTCGTCGATACGCGGTCGGGCGTCTTCGTTCCCAAACACCGGCGCCGCATCGGGTATGTGTTTCAGGAGGCGCGGCTCTTTCCGCATCTCAGCGTCCGCCAGAACCTGCTGTTCGGGCGCTGGTTTGCGCCGCGCGAGGCCCATGCCAGCAGCAACCTCGCGGATGTGCTCGATCTGCTGGGAATCGGGGATCTGCTGGAGAGGCGGCCGGGCGCGCTGTCGGGCGGCGAGAAGCAGCGGGTGGCGATTGGACGCGCTTTGCTGTCCAAGCCCCGGCTGCTCCTGATGGACGAACCGCTGGCGTCTCTCGACGAGGCGCGCAAGGCCGAGATCCTTCCCTATATCGAGCGGCTGCGCGACGAATTGCGGGTGCCGATCGTCTATGTCTCGCATTCCGTGGCAGAGGTTGCGCGGTTGGCCACGACGCTGGTCACGGTCGAGGGTGGACGGATCACCGCCTGCGGCCCGCCGGAAAGCGTGATGTCGCAGCTCAACGATGTCGGCCTCACCGGCGTCGCCGAGGCGGGCTCGATCATCGAAGGGCGGGTGGCCGGCCATGACGAACTCTACCATCTCACCCGGCTGGAGACGAAGGCGGGGCCGCTTCAGGTCGTCCGGAGCGGCTTGTCCGTCGGCATGCGAACGCGCGTGCGTATCCTCGCCAGGGATGTTCTGGTCAGCCTGGAGGCGCCTGTCGGCGTCAGTGCGCTCAACATCCTGCCCGGCACGATCGCCGAGGTCGGCCAGCGGCGCGCTGGCGGCGTCGTCGAACTGGTGATCGATTGCGGCGGGGACAGGATCCTCGCTCGCCTGACCGCCAGATCGGTGGATGAGCTGGCGCTCGTGCCGGGCAGGGCCGTCCATGCCGTGATCAAGAGCGTCTCGATCGATGCCCCCTGACATCGTGAAATCGAACGATGGGCGTCAAAGCAGAGGATGCCGACATGCCTGAACCCTCCCGGAAACCGGCCGCGTTGATCAGCGTCCGGGTGGATTTTGCCAACGACAGCCGGCTGGGCCCCGGCAAGATCGATCTGCTCGAGGCAATCGAGGACACCGGCTCCATCTCCGGCGCGGGCCGCGCCATGAACATGTCCTACCGCCGTTCCTGGCTGCTCGTCGACCAGCTCAACCGCATGTTTCGCCAGCCCCTGGTCGAGGCGTCTCCGGGAGGCGCCAAGGGTGGTGGCGCCCATCTGACCGCCATGGGGCGCGAGATCGTCGCCCATTACCGGGCCATCGAGATCAAGGCTGCAAAAGCGGCGTCACTGCATATCGACGCGTTGCTGGAGGCGATGGCGGATCTCGGCGAAAAAAGTGAGCCCCGCCGCTAAGCCTGCGTACGGCCCCTGCGGGATTTCGATTCCGATGAAGGGTTGCGCAGGCTCGCCGAACGCGATCCGCAACTCCTTTTCCGGTTCGGCGACGCAGGCGGGCCCGTTCAACTTCGCGTGAGCGTGTAACGAAGCCGCGCGTCGTCGCGAATGCCCGGTGTCGGCCCCATCGGGTCGATCCCTGCATCTGAACGAGGTCGCCATGTTCAACCGTCGCCACGCCATCGCCGCTCTCGCCGGCTCCGCCGCTCTCCTCTCCGGCTTCGGGGCCTCTGCCCTCGACACATCAGCCTATTCGCAGGCCGCCTTCGACGCCGCGATGAAAGCCGGCAAGCCGGTGCTGATCGACGTCTCCGCGCCGTGGTGCCCGACCTGCAAGGCGCAGGCGCCGATCCTGTCGGAGCTGACCAAGCAGCCGCGCTTCAAGAATCTCGTCGTCTTCAATGTCGATTTCGACAGCCAGAAGGACGCGCTGCGCGGCCTGAAGGCCCAGCAGCAGAGCACGCTGATCGTCTTCAAGGGTGGCGCCGAAATGGGCCGTTCGGTCGGCGACACCAACAAGGCATCGATCGAAGCCCTGCTCGCCCGCGCGATCTGAGGGGCGTTCCGTCATGGCCAGCGCCGGCTTTGCTCTCCTCGCAGGCATCCTCTCGATCCTGTCGCCCTGCGTCCTGCCGCTGCTGCCCATCGTGCTGGGCACGGCCGTCTCGGAGCATCGCCACGGGCCCCTCGCGCTGGCGGCGGGTCTGGCGCTGTCCTTCACCGCGATCGGGCTCTTCGTGGCGACGATCGGCTTCGCGATCGGGCTCGATACCGGCGTGTTCCGCATGGCGGCGGCGATCATGCTGATCGTGCTCGGCCTGGTGCTGATCCTTCCCGCGCTGCATGCGCGGGTGGCGGCGGCGGGTGGCCCGCTCAGCAACTGGACCGAGCAGCGCTTCGGCGGATTTTCGCCGAGCGGGCTGCGCGGCCAGTTCGGCGTCGGGCTTCTGCTCGGCGCGGTCTGGAGCCCCTGCGTCGGGCCGACGCTGGGGGCGGCTTCGGTGCTCGCCGCGCAGGGCGAGAACCTCGGCGCGGTTGCGCTGACCATGCTCGCCTTCGGTATCGGGGCCGGCCTGCCGCTGATCGCGCTCGGGATGCTGTCGCGCGCCCGGCTGATGAGCCTGCGCAACCGCATGATGGCGGCCGGGCAGGGCTTCAAGACGGCGCTGGGCGGTTTCCTGGTCGCGGTCGGACTGCTGATCCTGACCGGCTGGGACAAGACCCTCGAGGCCGCGCTGGTCTCAGCCTCGCCGGAATGGCTGACGCGGCTGACGACGACGTTCTGATGGTCGCCGGCTGCCGAGCGGCGCGCCCGGGCTGATGCGCGCCTGATCAACGGGGCCGGGTTGCCGGCGTGCGGCAACCCGGCGCCCTTGTGCAGTGCTACTGCCCGATCTTCACCTTGAGGAACTCACCGATCGTGCCGTTCCAGGTGGTGACGCACTCCGCGCCGCAGCGGCCGGCGAAGGCGGGCAGGATCACCTTCGTCAGAGCGTCCTTGCGCAGCGCCTCGTCTTCCGGCGTCGCGGGCACGAGCTTCATCGCCGCCGGGGTGCCCTCGCTGCAGGCCTTGCCGGTGTTGCAGTCGAGCCCGGTCTGGGTCTCGGTCTTGGCCTGGTCGAAAATCGAATCCTCGAGCTTGCGCAGGTTGGTGGCGAGGAAGGCCTGCACCTTCGGATCGAGCGTGTTCCACCATTTCAGATTGGCGAGCTGGGCGGAGAGACCGAAATTGATCGGCATCGGCGAGATGAACTTCGCGCTCTCATGCCATTTCGAGCGGTAGCCGGAGAGCGCGCCGGTGATGGCGCAATCGATTACGCCGCTTCCCAGCGCCGGCTGGACCTCGGCGAAGGCGAGATTGATCGGCGAGGCGCCGATATGGCTGACGAAGGCCTGCTGCGAGGCGCCCGACGCGCGAACCTTGCGGCCCTTGAGGTCGGACACCTTGGTGAAGGCGTCGCGGCAATAGATCACCTGCGCCTGATAGGTGCCGAAGCCGAGCAGCTTGAGGCCGTGCTTCTCCTCCAGAAACTTCGCATAGGTCGGGCGGAAGACCTCGACGACCTTCTGCAGCTCCTCGACCGAACCGACGAGGCCGACGAGGTCGGTCGCCTCGTTCATCGGGACTTCGCCCGAATTGTAGTTCAGCACCGTGGTGGCGAATTGCAGCGTGCCGGCCGAGACGAGGCGGAAGATCTCCGGGCCCTTGAAGCCGAGCTCGGTGAAGGGCTTGACCTGAACCTTGATCGCGCCGCCCGACTCCTTCGGCACCGTCTCGTTCCAGAACGGCACCTCGCGGTTGGTGTACATCGACAGATTGCCGATGCTGCCGACGGCGTTGAAGCTCGTCGCGGGCAGGCCCTGGGCGTGGGCGGCGCCGCAGAGGAGGGTGCCGGCAACGGCGGCGATCGGGACCAGGCGTTTCATCGCAAGCTTCTCCTCTTTGGGCGGGTTTTGGCGGCTTCAGCCGCCGGCTTTCGGGTTCAATACTGTCGGCAGCCAGAGTGCGAGCTGCGGGAAGGCGATCAGGACCGCGATCATCGCCAGCATCGCCAGCACGAAGGGCAGCGAGCCGATGCATAGATCCATGAAGTTGCCCTTTCCGCGCACGGCCTGGACGACGTAGAGATTGAGGCCGACCGGGGGCGTAATCAGCGCCGCCTCCATCAGGATCACGAAGATGATGCCCCACCAGACCGGGCTGTAGCCGAGCGCCGTGATGACGGGGACGACGACCGGCGTCGTCGCGATCATCATCGACAGCGTCTCCATGAAGCAGCCGAGGATCAGGTAGAAGACCACGATCGCAACGAGCATGCCGAGCGGCGGCCAGCCCAGCGACAGGACGAGATCGGTGATCGCCTTCACCAGCCCAATCGACACCATCACGAAGTTGAGGAAGAAGGCGGCAATGACGATCAGCATCACCATGCAGGTCGTACGAACCGTGCCCTCGAAGGCCCGAAGCAGCACGGGCAGCGTGAGCTGGCGGTTGGCTGCGACGAGGCCCAGGGTCGCCATCAGGCCGAGCGCGGCGGCTTCCGTCGGCGTCGCGATGCCGGCATAGATCGAGCCGACGACGACGAGGAAGAGCCCCAGCGGCGGGATGAGATGGCGCAGGCCCGCGACGCGCTGGCGCCAGAGATCGCCGGTGTCGACCTCGGGCCCGGCCCAGTCCGGCCGGTAGAGCGCCAGGCCCAGCACCATCAGCGAGAACAGCCCGGCGAGCATGAAGCCAGGGATGAATCCCGCCGCATAGAGATCGGCGACCGAGGTGTCAGTCAACACGGCGTAGATGATCATGTTGATCGAGGGCGGGATCAGGATGCCGAGCGTTCCTCCGGCCGCGATCGAGCCCAGGAAGAGCGGCCGGTTGTAGCCGCCCTTGTCCATGTTGGGGATCGCGACAGTGCCGATCGTCGCCGCTGTCGCAACCGAGGAGCCCGAGGTCGCCGCGAAGATCGCGCTCGCGGCGATGTTGGTGTGGATGAGGCGGCCCGGAATGCGCGCGAACCAGGGCGAGAGCGCGCTGAACAGCCGCTCGCTCATCCCTGAGCGGTGCATCAGCTCGCCCATCATGATGAACATGGGCGCGGCGATCAGGATGAAGTCGTTGGAGGAATTCCAGGCCAGCTCGCCGACGGCGCCGGTCATCGGGAAGAAGGCGTAGTTGGCCTGCAGCACATAGGCCATCAGGGCGAGCGCAGCGGCGACGGGGAGGCTCAGCCCGACCAGGGCGACCAGCAGGGAGACCGCGGTGCCGATCATGAGCGGGCCTCGGCACCGGCGGCCGGGTTCTCGACACCGGACTGCTCGATCTCCTCGGTCACCCGCAGCGAGCCGATCAGCGCGTCGAAGCCGGGCCGGTCATGCGCAATCAGCCGGGCGATCGCCTGGATCGGGATCAGCACCGCCATGCAGGCAAACCAGACCAGGCCGACGCACCAGATTCCCTGCGGGATCACCATCGGGACCTGCAGCAGGGAAACCGACTTGGCGTTCAAGGCCCAGGATTGCGCCAGCGTGCCCCAGGCGAACCAGGCCAGCGCCACGGCGATCAAGGCAAGCGCCAGCGAGGCGATGATGTCGCAGACGACCCGCACCTTGCCGGGCAGCACGTCGAGCAGGATGTCGACGCGGATGTTGGCCTTGGAGGTGACGGTGAAGGCGAGCCCGAGCCCGATGCAGGCGGCCAGCGCATAGCCCGAGATCTCGAAGCTCTCGACCATGCCGCGCTTGAACAGGTAGCGCGTGATCACGTCGATGGTGATGAGAAAGCTGCAGCCGATGAGCACGATCGCTCCTGCGGCCCAGGCCAGGATGCGCGAAATGCGCTGAGGCAGCGGCTCGTCGGGAAGAAGGCGGGAGATCTCGCTCATGAACGCGCCGGGCGCAGGCGGGTGGTCGTCTTCATCAAGGCCGGTCTCCAGGCGCATGCTGCGCCTCGTTTCGCATGTGACCACGCGTCAGGGTCGCCATGCAATAGTCCCGCCACTGCGATGGTGCGCCGGTCATGAGACGTAGCCGTCGGCCCTGTCGGCGGCGGTTGCCGCGGGGTCGCGCTCGCGCGGGTCGCCATGGCCGCCGCCGCCCGGCGTTTCCATGCGGACGATGTCGCCGGCCTTCAGCACGCAGCCGATGGTCTTGGCCGGCAGAGCCGTGACCTGTCCGTCGCGGATCAGGGAAAGCCGCCCGCCGCGCCCGGGCTCGCCGCCGGCCAGCCCGTAAGGCTGCGAGTCGAAGGCGTCGAAGGAGGCGTTGAGCAGGCCGTGCTCGGCGATGAAGCGCCATTCGCGGACGAGCCCGAGGCCGCCGCGCATCTTCCCGGCACCGCCTGAACCGGGCAGGAAACCGTAATGCGTGAAGCGCAGCGGGAAGATCGCCTCGATCATCTCGATCGGTGTGTTCTGGCCGTTGTGGAACCCGGCCGAGAGGCCCGAGGGGCCGTCCGCCTCGGGATGGCCGCCCCAGCCGCCGATCTCGGCGTCGAAATAGACCTGCCGGCGGCCATCCGCATGGCGGATATTGACCGCGTGGTTGAAGGTCACGCCGTAATAGGAGGCGGGAATGCGTTCGGGGATCGCCTCGGCGAAAGCCTTCAGCACCGCCGTGGCGATCCTGTGCCCGGTCAGCATGCGCATCGAGACCGGCGCGGGAAACTGGGCGCTGACGAGCAGCCCGTCGGGCGCGCTGACGGTGATCGGTCGATAGCAGCCGGAATTGGCGGTCGCCTCGATGCCGGATGCCGCGATCACGGCGTAATAGACCGCCGAGCGGGTCGTCGCCATCGTCGCATTGATCGGCCCGCGCGCCTGCGGCGAGGAGCCGGCGAAGTCGACCGTCAGGCTGTCGCCCGCGATCGTCAGCGTCACCGCGATGCGCTTTTGCCCGGCCTCCATGCCGTCGCCATCGACGAAATCCTCCGCCTGGTAGACGCCGTCGGGCAGGGCTGTCAGCGCGGCGCGCATCGCCGTCTCGGAATGGTCGAGCAGGGCCTGCCCGACCTCGCGCAGCGTCTCGACGCCATAGCGCGCCGCGAGCTGCCGCATCGCCCGGGCGCCGACCTCGAGCGCCGCGATCTGGCTGAGGAAATCGCCGCGGAAGGTCTCGGGCTCGCGGACATTCTGCAGGATGGTGGCGAAGAGGTCGTCCTGCATCTGCCCTTCGCGGACGATCTTCACCGGCGGCAGCCGAAGGCCCTCCTGGAAGATCTCGACGGCATGGGCGTTGTAGCCGCCGGCCGCGCCACCGCCGACATCGACATGGTGGATCAGGACGCAGGTGATGGCGATGCGCTGGCCCTCGACGAAGACCGGCTTGAAGGCGAGGAAATCCGGCAGATGCTGGCCGCCGCAATAGGGATCGTTGGTGACGACGACATCGCCCTCGCGCCAGCGCTCCAGCGGCAGATGCCGGGCGATAATCTCCTGCAGGCAGAGCTCCATCGAATTGAGATGGACCGGCATGCGCGCCGCCTGGGCGATGTTGCGGCCCTCCCCGTCGAACACCGCCGTCGAATAATCGAGCAGCTCGCGCACCGTGGTCGAGCGGCTGGTGCGCCAGACAGTGATCGACATCTCCTCGGCGGCCGAGACCAGCGCATGCGAGACGATTTCGAGGAGGACGGGATCGACCTTGCTATCGACCTGGCTCATGACAGCGTCTCCCGGGTCGCGACGAGATCCCCGGAGGGCCGGACGACGAGCCGCCAGCCGGCGGGGATGATCAGCGTGGTGTAGGCCTGCTCGATGATGGCCGGGCCGTCGATGACCATGCCGGCGCCGAGCCTGCCCTGCTCGTGGACCGGGGCTTGCGTCCAGGCGCCACCGAGATGGACCTGGCGCTGTCGGGCAGTGTCTGCCTGGCCGCCCTGCGGCGCGGAGGCGGTCGCCACGCCGCCGAGCAGCCCGACCGCCGCCAGCCGCATCGTCACCAGCTCGACCGTCTCGTCGGGATCGTCGAAGGAGAAGCGCTGGCGGTGCGCCTCGTGGAAGCGCGCACACAGCCCGGCGAGCGCCGCGTCGTTCCGCGGGACCTCGTCCAGCGGCACCAGCAGCTCGAAGGCCTGGCCGCGATAGCGCAGATCGGCCGCGAGTTCGAGGCGACGCTGGGCGGCCGGCAGGCCGTCGGCCGCCAGCAGCGCCTCGCCCTCGGCCAGCAGCTCGCCGGCGAGCGCAGCGAAAGCCGGGGCGGCGCCGGCTTTCAGCGGCAGCACCCTGGTGCGGGCGAGATCATGGACGATGTCGGATTGCAGAATGCCATGGGCCGAGAAGGTCGAGGGATCCTTGGGGAAGATCACGGTGGTCATGCCGAGTTCCTCGGCGACCTCGACGGCATGGAGGCCGCCGGCCCCGCCGAAGGACATCAGCGCGAAATCGCGCGGATCGAGCCCGCGCTCGAACAGCGAGAGCTTGATCGCCCCGGCGAGCTTGGCGACGACGACGGCGAGGATGCCGGCCGCGGCGCGATCGCGGTCGAGGCCGAGCGGGCCGGCGATGCGGGTCTCGAGCGCCAGGCGGGCACCGTCGAGATCGAGCGCGAATTCGCCGCCGAGGAAGGTCACGGGGTCGAGCCGCCCGAGGATGAGGTTGACGTCGGTGACGGTCGGCTCGGTGCCGCCGCGGCCATAGCAGACCGGACCGGGTCTCGCTCCCGCGCTGCGCGGGCCGACCTGGAGGCGCCCCGAGGCGTCGAGCGAGGCGATCGAGCCGCCTCCGGCGCCGATCGTGCGCATGTCGACCATCGGCACGCGCACCGGCAGGCCGTCGATGTCTCCCTGCGCGACGACGGCGCGGCGCCCCTCGCGGATGACGGCGACATCATAGCTCGTGCCGCCCATGTCGACGCCGACGACATTCAGGAAGCCGAGCTGGCGCGCGACACCCTCGGCGGCCAGCACGCCGCCGGACGGCCCCGAGAGCAGCAGCTTGACCGGCGCCTCGCCGGCGGCGCGCGGCGTGGTCGCCCCGCCATTGGACTGCACGAGATAGAGCGGCGCGGTCAGCCCCTCGGCCGCGATGCGGGCCAGGAGCGCGTCGATATAGCGCCGCACCACCGGGATCAGCAGCGCGTTGAGCACCGTTGTCGAGGTCCGCTCGAATTCGCGGATCTCGGGCGAGACCTCATGCGAGCAGGACACCGCCAGCCCCGGCAGGCGCGCCAGCAGACGGTCGCGGATCGCGATCTCATGGGTGGGGTTGGTGAAGCCGTTGAGCAGCGCGATGGCGCAGACGCTCGCGCCCGACGCGGCGACCCGGTCGATGGACGCCTCGACGCTGTCCGCGTCGAGAGCGGTCAGCACCTCGCCGACGGGGCCGATGCGCTCGACCACGCCGAAGCGCCGCCGCCGCGGCACCAGCACGGCCTGCGGCTCGGGCTTGAGGCGATAGATCTCCTTGCGGGCGTGGCGCCCGATCTCCAGCACGTCCTCGAAGCCGGCCGTGGTGATCAGCGCGCCCTCGGGCAGGTTGCGGGTGAGCACCGCATTGGTCGCGATCGTCGTGCCATGCATCAGCAGGCCGACATTGGCCAGCGCGAAGCCGAAGCGCGCGGCCGCGCCGTTGATGGCGTTCATCAGGCCCAGCGACGGGTCGTCGGGTGTCGTCGCGGCCTTGAAGCTCTGGGTCTGCCCGCTCGCCTCGTCGAGGAATTCGAGGTCCGTGAAGGTTCCGCCGATATCCACGGCGATGCGAATCCGTCTGGCCTTCATGCGATGTCCCGGATCCGTCGGTCTGTGCTGGTCGGTTGTGTGTCGTCAGGATGCGACAGCTCGCAGCCGGAAGTCCACCGGCGCGCGTCGATGCGAGCGGCGCGGTCATGCGAACCGGGTTCTGCCATCCCGGCGATGCAAACCGTGATGCTGATATTCGCGACGCTGAGGGGTGCAGGATGCACGGCCCATCGCCTCCCTCGGCGACGGGCAAGGCTCTGCCGGCCAGTTCCAACGTCTCGCGAATTGCGAGCGTTTTCGCTGTGGAAGAGGGGCTCGTGCAGCTCCTCTCCCACACGGCCTCGCGTCACGACCGTTTCAGCTTTCCAGCCAATATGAACCGCTGGTCCGGACTAGAGGTTTTCCGCCAGCGCCTGGACCTGGATTTCGACGAGGATGTTCTCGGCGGCGAGGCGCGATTCCACCGTCGCGCGGGCCGGGGGCTGCGCCGGGTCGACCCAGGCTTCCCAGGCCGCATTCATCTCGGCGAAGGTCGAAATGTCCTTGAGCCAGATATTGGCGACGACGATACGGGTCTTGTCGGTTCCGGCCAGCGTCAGATAGCCGTCGATCTGCGCGAGGATGTCGGCGGTCTGCTCCTTGACGCCGCCGCTGCGATCCTTGGCGGTCAGGCCCGAGAGAAAGGCAAAACCGTTGGCGACGAGCACCTTGCTCAGCCGTCCAGTGACTTCGTGGCGCGTGATCATATTGTCTCCTGAAGCGTTGGTCATGGGCATCTCCTGTCGGTCCAGGGCTGTCTCGGCGATCAGGCCGCAGATGGCAATGCGCGGCGTCATTCCGACAGCATGAAGTCGGCCGCGCGCTCGCCCACCATCATCGCAGGCGCATTGGTGTTGCCGGAGGGGATTGTCGGGAAGACCGAGGCGTCTGCGACGCGCAGCCCCTGCAGGCCATGCACCCGCAACCGCGCATCGACCACGGACTCGGAGGGGTCGGGGCCCATGCGGCAGGTCCCGCAGGGGTGAAACACCGAATAGGCCTGCTGCCGGATCGACTGGAGCAGCCCCGCATCGTCGGCGCAATGCGGGCCGGGCTTGATCTCGCTCTCGATGAGCGCGGCGAAGGTCGGCGTCGCCGCCAGGCGACGCAGGAAACGGGCTCCCGCGAGGATGTCGACGACGTCGCGCGGGTCGGACAGGTAGTTCGGCGCGATCTCCGGTGCAACGCGGTGATCGGGCGAGCGGATCGCGACATGGCCGCGGCTGTGCGGCCGACAGGGCGAGACGCTGGTGCTGAAGCCGGGAAAAGGATCCGGCTTCATCAGCGCCCGAACGCCGGGCAGGGCGCGCTCATAGCTCAGGGGCGAGAAATAGAGCTGCATGTCCGGACGGTCGAGATCGGGGCGTGTCTTCAGGTAGCCTCCGCCCTGGTTGACGCTCAGCGAGAGTGGGCCGCGCCGGTGCAGCATGTAGGCCAGCGCCATACGAATCCGCCCGTTCCAGGACAGCAGATCGTCGTTCAGGCTCGGACGCCGCGATCGATAGACATGGTCGTAGCAGAGATGGTCCTGCAGATGCTGGCCGACGGCCGGCAGCGCCTGCACGGTCGCGATACCCTGCGCGGCCAGCAGGTCGGGAGCGCCGATGCCCGACAGCTGCAGGAGCTGCGGCGCATTGATCGCGCCGGCGGCGACGACGATCTCGGCTGCGGCGTGGTAGCTGACCGGCTGGCCGTCGCGCCAGCCCTCGACGCCGACCGCACGCTTCCCCTCGAACAGGATGCGCGAGACCAGGACATCGGTCTCGACCTTCACATGACCGCTCCTGCGGGCCGGGTGGAGGTAGGCCCGCGCCGCCGACTCGCGCAGGCCGCCGCGCGTGGTGATCTGGTAGATCCCGGCGCCTTCGCCGGTTTCGCCGTTCAGGTCGGGATTGAAGGGCAGTCCCGCCTCCTGCGCCGCCTGGACGAACAGCGGCGTCAGCGGATGAACGGCGTTCGAGATGTCCTCCACATGCAGCGGGCCGCCAGCGCCGTGCCAGGCCGAGGCGCCAAGCGCGTGGTCCTCCATGCGCCGGTAGGTGGCGAGCACATCGCGCCAGCCCCAGCCCGGATTGCCCAGGCGCTCCCAGCCGTCGAAATCCTCGGCCTGGCCGCGCATGTAGACCATGGCGTTGATGGCGCTCGACCCTCCGACGACCTTGCCGCGTGGCTGGTAGATCTCCCGGTCGGCAAGGTTGGGCTGCCTTTCGGTCCGGTACATCCAGTTGAAGCGGGGGTTGTAGAAGGTCTTGCCGTAGCCCATCGGCAGGTGCAGCCACGGGTTCAGATCGGCTGGTCCGGCCTCCAGCACCAGGATGCGGCGACGCCCGGACAGAGCCAGACGCCCGGCCAGCGCACAACCCGCCGAGCCCGCGCCGATGATGATGACATCCCATTCCTCCAAGGCGGACTCCGTGCCGGCTTTCGGCGTTGGCTGAGCAGCAAGCTCTAGGGCCGATTGGGCTTGTCGCGAAGGGCCGTTCTGTTCGGCCGACCAGTCCAATCCTGCCCAGGTTCAGCGCGCCGCGAGATCGTCGATCGCCTGCCGGAGACCGATCACGCCGGCCAGGATCTGTGCGGGCGTGAAGCCGCTGAAGCCGAGGACCAGCCCGTCGCGCGCGACCGGTTCCAGGCCGAAACGGCTGATCGGCGCCACCGTGATGCCGCGTTCCGCGGCGACTCGGGTCAGGGCCACGGCGTCGAGCCCGTCTCGCAGATAGGCGATGGTGTGCATGCCTGTATGGGTGGGGACGACATCGATGTCCCCCTTCAGATGTGCGCACGCCGCGTCCAGCAGCGCTTGGTGGCGCTCCTGATAGAGCTTGCGCATGCGCCGGACATGGGTGGCGAAATGCCCTTCGACGATGAAGTCGGCGACGATGCCCTGCAGCGCCGTGGGCACGCCTGGCGAATAGGCATCGAGGCAGATGCCGATCTGCGCGGCGAGTTGCGGCGGCGCGACGAGAAAGCCGAGCCGCAGCGACGGAAACAGCGTCTTCGAGAAGGTGCCGACATAGATGACCCGGCCGGTCAGGTCGATGCTGGTCAGCGTCGCCATCGGCGCGCCCTGGAAGCAGAACTCGCCGTCCCAGTCGTCCTCGATGATCCAGGCCGAACTCGCTTGGGCTGCTTCCAGCAGGGCCAGGCGACGCTCGAGGCTCATCTTGGCGCCGAGAGGCTGCTGATGGGCCGGCGTGACGAAGGCGAGCTTGAAGTCCGGCGCGCGCCGCAGCCCCTCCTCGACGACGAGGCCGGATTCGTCGACCGGCACTGGCACGATGTCGGCCCCCGACAGGATCAGGCTGTTGCGGGCGCCGATCGCCCCGGGATTTTCGAACCAGACCTTGTCGCCCGGGTTGATCAGCGTCGCGGCGAGAAGCTGGAAGGCCTGCTGTGCGCCTGCGACGATGAATATCTGCTGCCATTCGCAGGCGATGCCGCGGTTGAGGCGCAAGTGAGCGGCGATCGCCTGGCGCAGCACCGCCTCGCCATGGGGGTCGGGATAGCCCAGCACCTGATGGCGCGCCTTGCGCCAGTGTCGCCCCGACAGCTTGGCCCATTGCGCCATCGGGAAGGCATCGAAGGCCGGCATCGCCGTGGTGAAGGCCCGCGGCTGGTGCGGCAGGCGTGCGCCGAACAGCTTCGAGGCGGAATCCATCGCTTGCGCCAGCCGAAGCTTGGCCGTTGGCACTGCGACAGCGGCCGCGGCCGGGGCCGGCCGCTCGCTGGCCAGCGCCCGGCTGACATAGGTTCCTGCCCCGACGCGAGTCTCGACCAGTCCCTCGGCTGCGAGCCGGTCGAAGCTCTCGACGATCGTGGTGCGGGCGACACCGAATTCCTGCGCCAGCGTGCGCGTCGCCGGCAGGCGCTCGCCGACCTTGAGCGCGCCGCTCAGGATCAGTTCGCGCAAGCCCACGCAGATCTGCACGCTCAACCCATGCGGCCCGTCACGGTCCAGCACGATCGACTGCAGCAGGACGCCTTCCTCGCGCTTGACCATGGTCTCTCCGATGCGCGCCCCCAAGAGATTGGACTGCTGCTTTGATCAGAATGGACCTTGGGTTCAGACCAATTCAAGCCCCCTCTCCGGACATGCCGGAGGCCGCAATCGCGCGGTGTCGCGGCGTCAGCATTGGCAGTGGCTATGAAGATCACGCGGCTCGAAAGCTTCACCACGCCCGATGTCGGCTTTGTCCGTGTCACCTGCGAGGATGGCAGCCAGGGCTGGGGGCAGCTCTCACCCTACAATGCCGACATCACCGCCACCGTTTTCCACCGCCAGGTCGCGCGTTGGGCGATCGGCGCGGATGCCCTGGCCATCGACCAGCTCGTCGCCACGATCGGCGAGCGCGAGCACAAGTTTCCAGGCTCCTATCTGTGCCGGGCGCTGACCGGTCTCGACACAGCCTTGTGGGACTGGCGGGGGCGCAAGGAGCGCAAAAGCGTCTGCGAACTGCTCGGCGGTACGCCACGACCGTTCCCCGTCTATGCCTCCAGCATGAAGCGCGGCGAGATTACGCCGGAGGCGGAAGCGGTGCGTCTCGCCCGCTTACGCGACGCCCATGGCTTCCGCGCCTTCAAGTTCCGGGTAGGGCGCGAATGCGGCCGCGACCAGGACGAATGGGTGGGCCGCACCGATGCCATCGTCCCGCAGGTGCGCGCGGCGCTGGGGGCGGATGCGACCCTGCTGGTCGACGCCAATAGCGGCTACTCGCCGGCCAAGGCGATCGCGGTCGGCCACATGCTGCAGGACCATGGCGTCGTGCATTTCGAGGAGCCCTGTCCCTATTGGGAGCATGGCTGGACGCGCGAGGTCCGCGAGGCGCTCGAACTCGACGTCACCGGTGGTGAGCAGGATTGCGACCTCGCCGTCTGGCGGGCGATGATCGACGGGCGTGTCGTCGACGTGGTCCAGCCCGACATCTGCTATATCGGCGGGGTCGGGCGCATGCTGACCGTGGCGCGCTGGGCGGCGGAGGCCGGGCTGCCGGTGACGCCGCATTCGGCCAACCAGTCGATGGTCACCGTGTTCACGCTGCATGTCATGGGCGCGCTCGCCAATGCCGGGCCCTATGTCGAGTTCTCGATCGAGGGGCCCGACTATTACCCCTGGGAACAGGGCCTGCTGCGCAACCCGCCCAAGGCCAAGGATGGCATGGTCGCGATTCCCTCAGAACCCGGCTGGGGCGTCGAGATCGAGCCATCCTGGCTCGAGCGGGCCACCTACCAGGTGACCGAGGTGGCTTCGTGAGGGTCGACCGGGCCGGACTGGTCGAAGAGGCGCGGCGGAGCGGTACGCTGGTGGGGCTGCCTCCCGGGCATTTCATCGACGGGCGCTTCGTGGCCTCGATCTCGGGCGCGGAGATGGAGAGCTTCGATCCCGGGCGCGGCGTGCCGTTTGCGACCTTCGCTGCCGGCGATGCCGCGGATGTCGCGCGGGCGGTGGCGGCGGCGCGGGCAGCTTTTTCGGGCCCCTGGTCGCGCCTGACGCCGGCGGCGCGCGGCGAGATCCTGATGCGGGCAAGCCAGCTGCTGCGCGAGCGGGCCGCGCGCTTCGCCGTCGTCGAGACGCTCGATTCCGGTAAGCTGCTGAGCGAGGCCGAGGGCGATGTCGGCGGCGTCGTCCGCTGCCTGGCCTATTACGCCGGGGCCGCAGACAAGCTGCAAGGCGACAGCGTGCCGCTCGGGCCCGACTATCTCGGCGTGACGATCGAGGAGCCCGTCGGCGTGGTCGCGCAGATCGTGCCCTGGAACTATCCGCTCTCGACAGCGGCGCGCGGCATCGCGCCGGCTCTCGCCGCGGGCTGCACGCTTGTGGTCAAGCCGGCCGAGCAGACGCCCTTTACCACGCTGATGCTGGCCGAACTGCTTCATGAGGCCGGCCTGCCAGAGGGCGTGCTCAATGTCGTCGCCGGCACAGGCGCCGATGCCGGGGCGGCGCTCGTCGGCCACCCCGGCATCGACCACATCACCTTCACCGGCTCGGTCGCGACCGGGCAGCGCGTGATGCAGGCGGCGGCCGAGCATGTGACGCGGCTGCAGCTCGAACTCGGCGGCAAGTCCCCTGTCGTGCTGATGGCCGATTGCGAGATCGAGACTGCGGTCGAGGGCGTGATCGGCGCGATCTACGAGAACGCCGGCCAGATCTGCTCGGCGGGCGCGCGGCTGATCGTCGAGGACGCGATCGCGGAGGAGGTTCTGTCGCGCCTGGTCGCGCGCGTCGAGGCGATGACGCTCGGCCACGGACTTTCGAAGGCGCAGATCGGGCCGATCAACTCGCCGCAGCAACTCGCGCGTGTCAGCGCTCATGTCGAACGGGCGCGCACCGCCGGCAATCGCATTCTGGCCGGCGGCGGTGTCGTTCCGCCGGAGCAGTGCGGTGGAGGCTGGTTCTACCGGCCGACCATCATTCTCGCTCAGGGTATGGACGATCCGCTGGTGCAGGAGGAGATCTTCGGGCCGGTCCTGACCGTCCAGATCGTCACAGGGCTGGAAGAGGCGATCGCGGCGGCCAATGCGACCTCTTACGCGCTCGTCGCGGGCATCTACACATGCGACCACGCCTCAGCCTGGCGCTTCGCTCGAGCCGTCGATGCGGGCCAGGTCTACATCAACGAGTTCTTCGCGGGCGGCGTCGCCATGCCGTTCGGCGGCAACCGGAAATCCGGTTTCGGCCGGGCCAAGGGCATGGCGGGCTTGCGCAGCTACTGCAAGCTCAAGAGTGTGGTGGCGCGGCTCTGATGCGGCCGGGGGGAAACGACCGTATGTCGAGCGATCTGTTCAGCGCCGATTTCAAGGCGGCGCCGTATTGGTGGGATGGCGTACCGCGCCCCGATTTGCCGGCCTCGGACCCGCCACAGCAGGTCGATGTCGTCATCGTCGGCTCTGGCTACACGGGCCTGCAGGCGGCGCTCCAGATCGCGCGGGGCGGACGCAGCACAGTGGTGCTCGACGCGGAAGCCGCCGGCTTCGGTTGTAGCACGCGCAACGGCGGCCAGATCTCGACCAGCATCAAGCCGGGTCTTGCGGAACTGACCCGCCGCCATGGCGAGGCGAAGGCGGTCGCGATCCTTCAGGAAGGGCGGCGCTCGCTGACATGGCTCGGCGAATTCGTCGGTGAGGAGGGCATCGACTGCGATTTTGGCGTGGTCGGGCGTTTCCATGCCGCCCATTCGCCGGGGCAGTACGAAGAGCTGGCGCGCAGCGTCGCGAACCAGCCCAAAGGTCTCGAGGTCGCCTGCCACATCGTGCCGCGGGCCGAGCAGCACAGCGAGATCGGCTCGGACCTCTATCATGGTGGTGCGATCTTCGCCGAACACGCCTCGATCGACCCCGCGCGCTATCATCAGGGCCTGCTCGATCGCGTCCTGGCCGCCGGCGCGGAGCTCGTCCCGTTCTGCCCGGCCACGGCGATCACGCGCTCAGGCTCCGGCTTTCGGGTCGAGACGCCGCGCGGGACGATCGCCGCGCGCGACGTCGTCATCGCCACCAACGGCTATACCGGCCCGCTCACCGGCTGGATGCGCCGCCGCGTCATCCCGATCGGCAGCTATGTGATCGCGACGGAGGCACTCGATCCGGCGCTGATGGACAGGCTGATTCCGCGCAACCGCATCGTCAGCGATACCCGTAAGGTCGTCTACTATTACCGCGCCTCGCCGGACCGCCGGCGCATTCTGTTCGGCGGGCGCGTCTCGCTGAGCGAGACCGATCCGCGCCGCAGCGGGCCGAAGCTCCATGCCGATCTCGCGGGGATCTTTCCCGAACTGGCGAGGACCCGCATAAGCCATTCCTGGTGCGGCTTCGTCGCCTACACCTTCGACGAACTGGCGCATATCGGCCGCCATGACGGCATGCACTACGCCATGGGCTATTGCGGCTCGGGCGTCGGCATGGCGAGTTATCTCGGCATGCGGCTGGGCCAGCAGGTGCTCGGCCTGGCCGAGGGAGCGACCGCCTTCGACGATCTGCCGTTCCAGACGCGACCCTTCTACAGCGGCAATCCCTGGTTCCTGGCGCCGTCTGTCCTGTTCTACCGCTGGCGCGACCGGCTGGCGCGGTGATGACCTCTGATTGGCCTTCCCGAATTATCAGAATGGACCTTATGGGCAGACCAATTCCAACAAATTCTCCAAAGTGACAGAGGTGGGACGAGGCGCAGCGGCGCCCCCAGCCGCCGATGCAACTGTGTCGTTCAGATCAGGAGACATGACATGCCCCAGCCGATCCTGCCGTCGCGATCGACCCTCGTCCTTCTCCTGAGCCTGGCCGGCGCGATGCCGGCCTTCGCGCAGGAGCTCACCGTCGTCTCCTTCGGCGGTTCCTACCAGGAGGCGCAGAGCAAGGCGCTGTTCGTGCCTGCCGCCAAGAAACTCGGCATCAAGCTGAAAGAAGAGACCTATAGCGGCATCGCCGATCTGCGCCTCAAGGTGAAGGCCGGCGCCGTGACCTGGGACATCGTCGCCAGCGGCTCGGGCAGCGCGGCGCGCGCCGGGTCCGAGGGCATCCTCGAGAAGCTGGACTACAAGGTCATCGACACCTCGAACTTCATTCCCGGCACGGCGCAGGATTTTTGCGTCGGCGGCGACGTGTTCTCGACGGTGCTGGCCTGGAACACCAAGACCTATGGCCAGAACGGGCCGCAGAGCTGGGCCGATTTCTGGGACGTGAAGAAGTTTCCCGGCAAGCGCTCCTACCGCAAGGGCGTGGCGGGCTCGCTCGAGCCCGCGCTGATGGCCGACGGCGTGCCGCCGGAGAAGGTCTATGAGGTCTTGTCGCAGCCTGGCGGCATCGACCGCGCGATCAAGAAGATCCGCGAGCTGAAGCCCCATGTCGCGGTGTGGTGGGCCTCGGGCGCGCAGCACGCCCAGCTCATGAAGGATGGCGAGGTCGACATGATCACCGGCTGGAACGGCCGCTTCGACGTGGCGGCCAAGGACGGCGCCAAGGTCGCCTACACCTTCAACCAGGCGCTGCTCGACTATGACTGCTACGGCATCGCCAAGGGGGCACCGAACAAGGATCTGGCGATGAAGTTCCTCGCTGAGATCAGCAAGCCGGAATACCAGGCCGAGTTCACCAAATACATCACCTATGGGCCGACTAACAAGAAGGCCTATGATCTCGGCCTGATCGAGGCGGCCTATGCCAAGACACTGCCGTCCCACCCCGACAACGCCGCCAAGCAACTGCCGATCGACCTCGACTGGTACACGAAGTTCGAAGCGCAGGCGTCGGCCGCCTACCAGAACATGCTGACCGAATGAGGCAGGCGGCCGATCATGGGGAGCCGATGGCTGCGACAGCCGCGGCTTCTCCCGCTCCCGCGATGGGCAATGCCCTGCCCATCGCCGTCCGGCGCCTGAGCAAGGCCTATGGCGCCGTGACCGTGCTCGACGATGTCGATCTCGATGTCCGGCCCGGCGAGTTCCTGACCCTGCTGGGGCCCTCGGGCTCGGGCAAGACAACCCTCCTGATGGCGATCGCCGGCTTCCTGCGTCCCGACAAGGGCAGCATCCGCTTCGGCGAACGCGAGGTCGTCCGGCTCGCGCCGCACAAGCGCGAGATCGGCATGGTCTTCCAGAACTACGCGCTGTTCCCGCATATGAGTGTCGCCCGCAATATCGGCTTTCCGCTGCGGCTGCGGCACGTGCCGGCCGCCGAGATCGCAAGGCGCGTCGAGGCCGCGCTGGAGATGTTCCAGCTCGGCGGCTATGGCGAGCGCAGCATCACCCAGCTCTCGGGCGGCCAGCGCCAGCGCGTCGCGCTGGCGCGCGCCATCGTCTTCGAGCCGCGCATCATTCTGATGGACGAGCCGCTGTCGGCGCTGGACAAGCAGTTGCGCGAGCGCATGCAGATCGAGCTCAGGCAGCTCCATGACCGGCTCGGCACCACCACCGTCTACGTCACGCATGACCAGCGCGAGGCGCTGACCATGTCGGACCGCATCGCCGTGCTCGATCGCGGCAAGATCGCCCGGATCGATACGCCGCGCGCGATCTACGACCATCCCGGCAGCCGTTTCGTGGCGGAGTTTATCGGGGAGTCGTCGTTCCTCGATGTCGATGTCGCGGACGGCGTCTGCCGTGCGGCAGGGACCATCATCCGGGCGCCGAAGGTTCCGATCGCGCAGGGACGCTGCGTGATGATGCTGCGGCCCGAGCGGCTGCGCATTCTCGATGGCAGCGAAAGCGAGGGGATGAACCGCTTCGAGGGCAAGGTCTGGAGCGCGATCTACCAGGGCGACACCCTGCTGCTGCAACTCGTGCTGTCCGACGGCAGCCCGGTCACTCTGCGCATGGCCACACGGGGCGACGACGGCCCTCCGCCGGCCGGCGGCTCGCCCATCGCCGTGGGGATAGCGATCAGCGACACCGTCCTGCTCTCCGAGGAGGGGAGGGCGCGGGCGTGAACGGGCCTTACCACAGCCTCGCGCCCGAGCGCGAAAGCGATTTCCACGCGGCTGCGCTGCGCGGCGACCACTGGCGCGAGCGTCTGGGGCTGGCGGCGCTGGCGGCGCCGGCGCTGTTGCTCGTCGGCGTCATGGTGCTTCTGCCGGTCGGATGGCTGTTCGGGCTGTCCTTCCAGGACGATGCGGGCGCGCCGAGCCTCGAGCATTACCGGCGCATGCTGGCCGAGCCCTCCTATGGCCGGACCTTCCGCACCACCTTCGAGATCAGCCTGGCGACCACGGCGATCTGCATCCTGCTCGGCTATCCGCTGGCCTATTTCCTGTCGCAGCTGCCACGGCGCGCCGCCAATCTCTGCCTGATCGCGGTGCTGCTGCCGTTCTGGACGTCGTTGCTCGTCCGCACCTATGCGTGGCTCGTGCTGCTGCAGCGCAGCGGGCTGATCAACACATGGGGGATGCAGCTCGGCCTGTGGAGCGAGCCGCTGCAGCTCGTTCACAATGTCGGCGGCACGCTGCTCGGCATGGTCCACATTATGCTGCCCTTCCTCGTGCTGCCGCTCTACAGCACGATGCGCGCCATCGACCGCGACCTCCTTCGCGCCGCCTCGAGCCTGGGATCGACGCCCGTCCATGGCTTCTGGAGCGTGTTCGTTCCGCTGTCGCTGCCGGGCCTGGCGGCGGGCTCCGCGCTCGTCTTCGTGCTGTGCCTGGGCTTTTACGTGACGCCGGCCATGCTCGGCGGCGGCAAGGTGACGATGGTCTCCAACCGCATCGCCAACGACATCGAGCTGTTCTTCAACTGGGGCGCGGCAAGCGCGCTCGGCGTCGTGCTTCTGGTGATCACGCTCCTCGTCCTCGTCCTGGCCGCCCGCCTGTCGCGTGGCGTCGGCCTGTTCGGCGGAGGGCATTGAGCATGGGCTGGCTTGATCGCCCCGCCAGCGACACGCAGATCACACATCGCTCGCGGCTCTGGCTCTACGCTGTGGGCGTGGTCGTGCTGGCGTTTCTCGCGCTCCCGACGCTCATCGTGATCCCGATGTCGTTCTCGCACTCCCAGTATCTCGAGTTTCCACCGCGGCAATGGTCGCTGCGCTGGTACGAGGTCTATTTCTCATCGGGAAGCTGGATGGCGGCGACGGCGACGTCGCTGAAGGCCGGAATTTGCACCGCCCTGCTGGCGACCCCGGTCGGCACGCTCGCCGCCTATGGCCTGCATGTGTCGCGGCTGCGCTTCGCCGGGATTGCGATCCTGGCGCTGCTGACGCCGACCATCGTCCCGGTCATCCTCGTCGGTATCGCGCTGTTTTACGCCTTCGTGCAGCTGAAGATGGTCAACTCGTTCCTCGGCATCGTGCTGGCGCATACGATCCTGGCCGTCCCGATCGTCATGATGATCGTGGGCTCGGCTTTGAAGAGCTTCGACCTCGATCAGGAGCGCGTCGCGCGGAGCCTCGGTGCGACGCGGACGCAGGCCTTTCTCCAGGTGACGATGCCGCAGATCGGCTTTTCGATCGTCACCTCCGCGCTGCTCTCCTTCCTGACCTCGTTCGACGAGGTGGTGGTCTCGCTGTTCGTCTCGGGTGGCGACAACTCGACGCTGACGCGCGCGATGTTCATGGCGCTGCGCGATCAGATCGACCCGACGATCGCGGCGATCTCGACGATCATGATCGTGATCACCTCGCTGCTCCTGGCGGCGTCGCAGTGGTGGGGCAAGAGCACCACCTAGAGGCTCGGACAGTGTGCCGACCTCGTGCGGAACCTGCTGTGCGGTTCAGCGCTCTGCCAGCACACGGGCATTGGCGCGCACCGAGCGTTCGCTGACGCTGATGCCGAGACCGGGCCCGTCGGGCACGACGACATGGCCGTCGCGGTTGGCGACTCGCTCTTCGAGCACGTCCTCTGTCAGGACATGGTGGGGCATGTAGAACTCGCAGCCGAGCGAGATGCCCGGCGTCGCGGCGATGAGCTGCGTGCCGGCGGCGAGCCCGATGCCGCCCTCCCAGAGCGTGCCGCCATAGCCCGGCAAGCCCGCAGTATCGGCGATCGCCATGATGCCTTGCGCCTTGAGCAGGCCACCGGCCTTCATCAGCTTGATCGAGATCGCGTTGGCCGCCTTGAGGCGGACGATCTCCACCAGGTCGCGCGCATCGAAGCAGCTCTCATCGGCCAGGATCGGCGTATCGAGCGCCGCGACGAAGGACGCCATCGCATCGAGATGGTCGCGCGGCACCGGCTGCTCGATGAAGGTCGGCTTGAACTGGTTGACATCGCGCAGAATCTTGATCGCGCCGAAGGGTTGCAGCGCCTGATTATAGTCGAGCCGCAGGTCGATTGCGTCGCCGAACTCGGAGCGCATGGCCTCGAGATGGGCGAGATCTTCGGCGTGCGGCTTCACGCCGGTCTTGACCTTGTAGATGACGTTGCCGGCCGGAACCATGACCCGCATCCGCTCCAGATCCGCTTCGAAATCGGGATCGGCGATCGAGAAGGAGAGGGGAATCGTGTCGCGCACGCGCCCGCCGAGCAGATCGGCGACGGACAGGCCCGCCTGCTTGCCGACGATGTCGAACAGCGCCATCTCGATGGCGACCTTGGCTTCGGCATGCCCGACCAGGGCCTTATCGAGGATGGCCATCGTCTCGCGGATGCGCCGCACCGGCCGGCCCATCAGGACAGGCCGGAGATAGACGTCGATGGCCGCCAGCGCTGCCTCCGCCGTGCCGGTGAAGACCTCCCAGGGCGCGGCCTCGCCCCAGCCGACGATGCCGTCGCTGGCGGTGAGTTCGACCAGCACGCGCTTGACCGTGCCCTTGACGTTGCCGACGCCCTGGAGCCGCGCCATCTTGATCGGGCTCTCGATGAAGAACAGCCGGATGCGCTCGACGGTGGCCGTGTTCATGATCTGCAGGCTCATACGAGCCCCCCGTTGACGTGGATCGTCTGGCCCGTGACGTACGACGCCGCCGGCGAGGCGAGGAAGCCGATCACGGCGGCGACCTCCTCGGGCAGCCCGCGACGTCCGAGCGGAATGATCGCCTCCATGCGGGCGATGGCCTCGGGCGAAAGCTTGCTGCCCTTGCTGTCGTCCTTGCGGATGAGGCCGGGGGCGACGGCGTTCACGGTGATCGCGTCGATAGCCAGTTCATGCGCCATCAGGCGCACCGTCGTCTCCAGCGCCGAACGGCTCGCCGCCGTCGCCGCAAAGGGCTGCATGTCGGTGCGCAGCGCATGCGCGACGAAGGACGATGTCGCAACGATGCGGCCGCTGCCGCCCGCCTTCAGGAGCGGCCGTGCCAGCCGCGACATATGCAGCAGCGCGATCGCCGATTCCTCGAAGGCCTGGCGGAGTTCGGCCTCCGGAAGGTCCATGATGCCGCCCTTGCGGGCATGGCCGGCCACCGCGATCACCCCATCGAGCCGGCCGAACCGCTCGCCGGCGAGAGCAACCGCCTGTTCGGCGGTTTCCTTCGCGGCGACATCGCCAAGGACGGTCGCGACGGCGGCTCCCGCTGCCCGGGCGATCTCGGCGACGGCCTCGAGGCCGGCCTGATTGGAACCGGTGTGCAGCACGAGGCCGATGCCCGGGCCTGCAAGCGCGAGCGCGGTCGCCCGCCCGATGCCGCTGGCTGCGCCGGTGACGAGATGCACGCGCTGGTGTGAGGCCATCAGGATACAGCTCCGGTGACGGGCTGGGCTGCCCCACCGCGGTGGAAATGGCCGAGGAAGGCCTGCGTCGCCGCCTCGCGCGGCGCGTCGATGACCTGTCGGGCCGGCCCCTCCTCGACGACGACACCGTCGCGCATGAAGATTACGCGATCGGCGACCTCGCGGGCGAAGGCGATCTCATGGGTGACGATCACCATCGTCATGCCCTCGGACGCCAGCTTCTGCATCACACCCAGAACCTCGCCGACGAGTTCGGGGTCGAGCGCCGAGGTCGCCTCATCGAACAGCATCACGTCGGGCTCCATGGCGAGCGCACGCGCGATCGCGACGCGCTGCTTCTGCCCGCCCGAGAGGCGGCTCGGATATTCGTCCGCCTTGTCGGTCAGGCCGACCTTGGCCAGCAAGGCCATCGCCTTCTCGCGTGCCTGTGCTTTCGGCGTGCCCCGCACGGTGACCGGCGCCTCCATGACGTTGCCGAGCGCCGTCATATGCGGGAACAGATTGAAATGCTGGAAGACCATGCCCGTGCCCGCGCGAAAGCGGGCGAGCTCGCGCGTGCCCGGCAGCTTCGTGCCTGGCCCGAAGGCGAAGCTGTCGGCGCCGACGCGCACCTGCCCGCCATTGGGCGTCACCAGCAGGTTGATGCAGCGCAGGAGTGTCGATTTTCCCGAGCCCGACGGCCCGATCAGCGCGACGACCTGGCCCTGATCGACGCTCAGATTGATGTCCTTGAGGACGACGAGATCCCCGAACTGCTTGCGCAAGCCCGCGATCTCGATCTTCGATTGCGTGTCCATCGCCAAAGCCTCAATCGCTCGTGGACAGCTTCTTCTCGCCCTGCCGGACGATGATCGTCAGCGGGTAGAGAAGCAGGAAATAGGCGACCGCGACCGCGCTGTAGACCTCCAGCGGCCGATAGCTGTCATGGGCTGCGATCTGGCCCTGATAGAGCAGGTCCGGCACCGCCAGCACCGAGACCAGCGAGGTGTTCTTGAACTGGATGATCGACTGGTTCATCAGCGGCGGCACCATGCGCTTGAGCGCCTGAGGTAGGATGATCCGCCGCATGGCCTGGAACGGCGTCATGCCGAGCGCAGCCGCCGCCTCCGGCTGGCCGGGATCGATCGAGACGATGCCGCCCCGGATGATCTCCGCATAGAACGAGCCGCCATAGAGCGAGAGTGCCAGGATCGACGCCGTGATGGCGGAAATCTCGATGCCGCTCAGGATCGGCAGGGCGTAGTAGAACCAGACCAGTTGCACCAGTACCGGCGTGCAGCGGAAGACTTCGATATAGGCATGAGCCAGCCAGCGCAGCGGGGCGAAGGCCGAGAGCTTGGCGAGCGCCCCGACCAGCCCAACCATCAGGCCGAGGCTCACGATGGCGACGGTGAAGCCGACCGTCACCCCGAGCCCGTTCAGGAACAGCCAGCGATAGCTCCAGAGGAAGTTGAAGTCCCATTGGTACATGGCGTGATACCGATCACAGAGGCGTTCAGTCTGCGAATTGCAGTGTTGGTTTTCGCGCTGCAACCGCGCCGTCATCCTGGGCGAAGCGAAAGCCTCGTCCAGGGATGACGGCGTGGTTCAGTTCAAGAACCGCAGCCGCTCAGAGCGTCACGCCGGCCGGCATGTCGGCTTCGGTGATGCCGACCGCTTCCATGTTCTTGATGATGACGCTGCGGATCAGGCCGAGGCCGCGATTGAATTCGAGCCAGGTGTTGACGTAGTCGCGCCAGGTCTTGTCGGCCTCGCGGCGGAAGCCGGCATTCGAGGTCGTTGCGAAGACCGGGGTCGGGACGACGAGCTCGCCGAGCTGCGGGTTCTTCTTAAGCATGGTCAGCGAGAGCATCATGACGATGCACTGCGCATCGGCGCGGCCGGTCATCACGGCGGTGGCTGCCTCATCGACGGCCTTAAAGCGCGAGATCTGCGCCTTGGGGCACAGCCGCGTTGCGACCTGGTCCTGCGAGGAACCGGCGTCGACGGTGATCTTGACGGCCGGGTTGTTGAACTCGTCCCAGGTCTTCTTGCCGAGGCCCTTCTTGGCGATCATCGTGAAGGCGTTGTTGAACACCGGCACCGAGAAATCGATCACGAGGGCGCGCTTGGGCGTCGGGTTCAGGCCGAAGAAGATGTCGGTCTTGCCTGACTGGAGATCGAGGACCGAATTGCCCCAGGTCGTCTCGGTGATCTCGAGCTCGACCTCGAGTTCCTCGGCCAGCGCCTTCGAAAGATCGATGTAGAATCCGCCCCATTGGCCGGTCGCGATATCCTTCATGTAGTAGGGCGCGGCGCCCGCGACGGCGCCGATCCGCAGCTTCTTGGTGCGGCGGATGCGGTCGAAGGTCGTCTCCGCGGCCGGGGCCGTCTGGGCCTGGGCCGACGAAACGAGACCGGCGGTCGCGAGACCCGCAGCCGTGGCGCCGATGGCGGTCGCGATATTCCTGCGCGAAATCATGGTGATCATCCCCTTTTATCGGTGCTTCGGTCGTCTGCGGCGTGCCTGCGGCCCGCCTGCCTTACTCGATTGGAAGCCCTTGGCAATCAAGCGGCATTTCGGGTGTCCTGATATGCGCCCCGGGCGGCATCGGCGCCACGGGATTCGCTTGCAAGCCGCGAGCCGGCCCGGGTCGCGAGGAAATCGGCGAGCGAGGCGTCCTCCTGGCGCACGAAGCCCTTCTGCGGGAGCTTCCCGCCCAGGAACAGCTCGACCATGGCGACGCAGCCGGCGGCCGTGGTGAGCTGGATCGCGCTCATCGCGGGCGTGCCGTCATAGCGCAGCACGACGCTGTCCTCCTCCAGGCGCCCGGCTTTCTCGCCGATGCCCGTGACGAAGACGATGACCACGTCCTTGCGGGTGAAGGGGGCCGAGTGGCTGAGGATGCGCCGCATCGTCTCCTTGTCGTCGGCGAGTTCGAGCCCGCGCAGCAGCAGCTTCATGATCTCGGCATGGCCGGGATAGCGCAGCGTCTTGTAGCTCATGTCGCGGACCTTGCCGGCCAGCGTCTCGGTCAGCGTGCCCAACCCGCCCGAGGTGTTGAAAGCCTCATAGGCGACGCCGTCGATCATGACGCTCTCGAGCCCTTCGAGCGCCGGCACCAGGATCGGCTTGCCGTCGAAGACAATCTCGCACGGGTTGCAGTACTCGTTGATCAGCCCGTCGACCGACCAAGTGACGTTGTAGCGCAGCGCGTTGGTCGGGTAGAGCGGCAGCGCGCCGACCCGCATCTTGATCGTCTTCACGCTATCGAAGCGCGCCGCCATGTCGGCGCCGAGAATGCAGATGAAGCCCGGCGCCAGGCCGCATTGCGGAACCAGCGCCACATTGGCGCCGGCGCCGATCTGCTTGATGTAGGCGGTCGTCTCGACATCCTCGGTCAGGTCGAAATAGTGCGTGCCGGTTTCGACCGCGATGCGCGCGATGCCCTTGTTGAGGAAATACGGGCAGGCGCTGACGACGATGTCCCGCGCGGCCAGGAAGACGCGCAGCCGTTCCAGATCCGCGGCGTCGACGACCTCGGTCGCAAAGCGCCCGTCTGCCGCCTGGGCGAGCTGTGCAGGCGACGCATCGGCCAGCGTGACATGATGGCCCTGCTGCGCCAGCATCCCGGCGATGATCGCGCCGATCTGCCCGGCGCCCAGCACCGCGATCCGCTTGCGTTCGATCGTCATCTTGTCTCTCCTGTCACGTCTGTTCAGAGTGCCGCCTGGACACCGACCGCCTCGGGATCGACCCCTGCCTTTTTCAGCCAGGAGAACACCGGGGGCAGCCTGTCGGCGATGGATTCGACTGCGATGTCGAGGAAGACCGGTTCGCTCAGTGCGAAGGCTTCCGTCAGCGCCGTCTCGAGCTGGGCCGGGGTTTCGATCCGGTAGCCGCGAATGCCGTAGACGGCGGCAAGCTTGCTCATGTCGTAGGAGCCGAAATCGACCGCGAAGCTCGGATCGTTCGTACGGGCGTCATGGGGCGCCCCGGCCTGGGAGGCATGGACCCGCTCGGTGACGCGCTGCAGCGCCTTGATCCAGCCGAAGCAGGCATTGTTGAAATGGATCAGCACGGCGGGGATCTGCAGCCGCGCCAGCGTCTCCAGTTCGCCCGCGGACATGCCGAGCGAGCCGTCGCCGAACAGGGCCACGGGGCGCAGATGCGGCGCGGCGAAATAGGCGCCGACCACGGCGGGGATGGCATAGCCGAGTCCGCCGAAGAAGCGCGGGATCACGAGCTGCGAATCCGGATCGCGCAGCCGCAGGAAGCGCGTCGCATAGGGTGTCGCGGTGCCCGCATCCGAGACGACATGGCAGGGCGTCGGCAGATGGCGGTTGAGCGCCTCGATCACGCGCTCCGGCCGCAGCGGCACGGTGTCGTCCTGGAGACAGGGCGTCATCGCATCCCAGAAATCGGCGCGGCGACCGTTGATCTCGCCGACCCATTCATCCGTCCGGGCCGCGAACGCGGCCGGCACCTTGGCCAGAAGGGCTTCGATGACCGCCTGCGCGTCGCCGACGAGCGGCAGGTCGATCGGGTAGGTGTTGCCGATCGTCTCCGGATCGAGATCGATCTGCACGATCCGGGTGGCGCCGTTCGGAACCGGCCACTGCCAGTTCATGGTGGCTACCGATCCCATGCGGCAGCCGACATAGATCACGAGATCGGCCCGCCCCAGCGCCCAGATGGCATGGGGATGGAAGCCGTTGTCGCCGATGATCCCGGTGCCGAGCTTGTGGTCGTCGCGGATGATTCCTTGCCCGGTGATGGTCGTCACCACGGGAATCTGCAGCCGCTCGGCAAACGCCGTCACGGCCGCGGCTGCGCCCGATCGGTTGGCGCCGCCGCCGGCCACGATCAGGGGGCGCTTGGCTGCCAGCATCTCGTCCAGCGCATGCGCCAGATCGGCCTCGGGAGGTCGGGTCCGCGAGGACGGCGCACGCCGGCATTGCGCCTCGACATGCAGGGAAACCCCGGTCTCCGGCAGCGTCTGATAGAGGATGTCCTCCGGCAGGGTCAGCACGACGGCGCCGGGCCGGCCCGCCGTCGCCTCGCGAAAAGCGCGCCGGACCAGTTCCGGCAGCTTTGCGATATGCCTGAGCGTCTCGGTGCGCTTCGCGATCGGCCGGAACAGATCATCGACAGCAAGCTCTGTCAGCGTGCCCCGCCCGACACCGGGCTGCGGGATGTCGTTGACCAGCAGGATCAGCGGGACCGATGACTTGTTGGCCTCTGCGACGCCCGGAAGCCCGTACAGGGCGCCGGCCCCGCTGGGCACCTCTGCGACGCCGGGCTTGCCCGACAGCCGCGCATAGCAATCGGCCATGAACACCGCAGAGCGCTCGTCGCGGCACATGATGTGCCGCGGACCGTTCGCCGCGCTCCGCAAGGCTTCGTAGAGCGCGACATTGGTGTCGCCCGGCACGCCGAAGATGACGTCGACGCCGTACTCGGCCAGCATGTTCACAAGGGCGGACGCGCCGTTCATTCCAGAAGCTCCTCGGTTCCTTTCGGTTATCCGAGGGCCGGGAGGCGACATAAAGTTTCAGATCGACGGCCGTAATGGGAATGTAGCGCAAAATCGATGGGAAATGGAGTTATTGGCAGTGAAACGCTCAAAAACGCTTATCAATCGGGCGCGATGCCTGCGCCTCGGGCGGCGTTTGCCTGCTGGCGCGTCACCTTTCGAATTTTCGCGCCAGAAGAATTGACGACGTCGTCCGGCGAACGCCCTCCATCGCCGCAATCGCGTCGATGACCTCGTCGAGATGCGTCGATGTCGTGCATTTGATCTTCACGAACAGGTCGAAATAGCCGCTGACGGTATAACACTGGACGATTTCGGGACGCTTTCGAAGCTGAGATACGACGTTGACCTGTTGCTTGACTTCCAGCTCGATCATGATCACCGCGGACAAGGTCGTGGCGTGGACCTCTTCCTTGCCCATGATGGTCGTATAGCCCGCAATGACCCCTTCACGCTCGAGCCGATTCAGGCGTCCCTGTACGGTCGCGCGCGATACGCCGAGCGTCTTGGCGACCTCCGCGAGGGGAATCCGCGCATTGGCGGTCAGGATATCGACCAGTTCCTGGTCTTTCCTGGCGTCAGAGGGCCTGCCCATTTGTCCTCCGCACCCGCTCGTTTCACTGGAATATGCAGGTAAAACAATCGAAAGCGGAAACCAATGCCTGATGACGTCGAAGGCCTGGTCATTCGCGCCGCCCGTTGACCGCATGGCAGGCGACCCCGTCGATCACCGGCGGGCTCTCCACGCGGCAGCGATCGAAGACGAGCGGGCAGCGCGGATGGAAGGTGCAGCCCGAGGGCGGGCTGATCGGATTGGGGATCTCGCCCTTCACGCCCTCGCGGGTTTTGCCGACCATCGCCACGTCGGGCACCGCGTCGAGCAGCATGCGCGTATAGGGATGGCGCGGGTTCGAGAAGAGCTGCCGCCCTTCCGACACCTCGACGAGGCGGCCGAGATACATCACGCCGATGCGGCTCGCCATGTGCCGGACGACTGCGAGGTTGTGGCTGATGAAGAGATAGGTCAGCCCCAGCCGCTCCTGCAGATCGCGCATCAGATTGAGGATCTGCGCCTGGACGGAGACGTCGAGCGCCGAGGTCGGCTCGTCGCAGACGATGAACTCGGTATTCGAGGCGAGCGCGCGGGCGATCGCGATGCGCTGGCGCTGCCCACCCGAGAATTCGTGCGGGAACCGCCGCGCATCGTCGGGGTGCAGGCCGACCAGCGTCAGGAGTTCGCCGAGACGTGCCGTGATCGCCGCCTCGCCCTCGACGATTCCGAAGGCGCGGATCGGCTCGGCGATGATGCGGCCGACGCGCCAGCGCGGGTTGAGCGAAGCATAAGGGTCCTGGAAGATCATCTGGATGCGCCGGCGCAGGCGCTGGCGCTCATCGGCCGCCGCCGCGTCGCTCATCGAGACGCCGTCGATCGTGACCGTACCGGCGGAGGGCGGCAGCAGGCCGACCACCATGCGCGCCACGGTCGACTTGCCCGATCCGGATTCGCCGACGAGCGCGAAGGTCTCGCCCTTGCGGATGTCGAAAGAGACGCCGTCGACCGCCTTCAGACACTGCCGAGGCGCGCCTTCCAGCATGCGGTTGAGCCAGGGCTTGGAGACGTCGAAGACGCGCCGGAGGTCGCGGACCGCGACGAAGGGCGGCTGATCGTCGGCGCGGCTGCTCATGGGACGATCTCCGCGCTAGCGCTGCCGGGCAGGTCGTAGAGGTGGCAGGCGACCCGGCGATCGCCCACCGCGACCAGCTCCGGGCGCTCGACATGGCAGCGCGCAAAGACCTGCGAACAGCGCGGGTTGAAGGCGCAGCCCGGCGGAATGGCGGAAAGCCGCGGCATCGAGCCCGGGATCTGGACGAGGCGAGTGGTCTCGCCCTCCAGCGAGGGAATCGCGCCCATCAGCCCCTTCGCATAGGGGTGCAGCGGCTGCTTCACCACGTCGCGCACCGGGCCGATCTCGACGACCCGGCCGGCATACATCACCGCGACGCGGTCGGCCGTCTCGGCGATGACGCCCATGTCGTGGGTGACGAGCATGAAGGCGGTGCCGCGCTCCCGGCAGAGCGTCTTGATCAGCGCGATGATCTGCGCCTGCACGGAGACGTCGAGCGCGGTGGTCGGCTCATCGGCGATGATGAACTCCGGCTCGGCGCAGAGCGCCAGCGCGATCACGACACGCTGGCGCATCCCGCCGGAGAATTCGTGCGGATAGCCGTCGATGCGGCGGTCGGGCGCGGGGATGCCGACCTCGTCGAGCAGGGCGATGGCGCGGGCGCGAGCCTGGGCGGCGTCGAGATCGGTGTGGACGCGGATCGTCTCGATCAGTTGCTCGCCGACGCGATAGAGCGGGTTCAGGCTGGTCAGCGGATCCTGGAAGATCATGCCGATGCGCTTGCCGCGAACCTTGCGCATGGCGTCATCAGGCAGGTCGTCGATGCGCTGGCCGGACAGGCGCACCTCCCCGCCCGTGATGCGCCCGGGCGGGTCGATCAGGCCGATGATGGCCGAGCCGGTGACGGATTTCCCGGCCCCGGACTCGCCGACGACGCCGAGCACCTCGCCGCGCGCGACATCGAAGGAGACGCGATCGAGCGCCCGCAAGGCGCCGCGTCGCGTGACGAACTCGACCGTGAGGTCGCGGACCGAGAGGACGGGGACGGCTTCTGCAGACGGCATCGCGCTCATCTCAGCTTGGGGTTGAGCGCGTCGCGCAGCCAGTCGCCCAAAAGGTTGATCGCGAGCACCAGCGCCGCCAGCGTGATGCTGGGAAAGGTGACGATCCACCAGTCGCCGGAAAACAGGTACTTGTTGCCGGTCGAGATCAACGTGCCGAGCGAGGGCTGCGTCGCCGGCAGACCGACGCCGAGGAAGGACAGGGTCGCCTCCGTGATGACGGCCAAGCCCAGATTGATCGTCAGGATGACCAGCACAGGACCGATCACGTTTGGCAGAACATGCCGCAGCATGATCAGCGGAGCCGGCAGTCCCACCAGCCGGGCGGCATAGACATAATCCTTGCTGCGCTCCACCAGCGTCGAGCCGCGGATGGTGCGGGCATACTGCACCCAGAAGCTGAGGCCGATCGAGATCACCAGCACGTAGATCGCCGTATCCTCGCGCGAGACACCCTTGAAGATGCCGCGCACGACGCCGTCGATCAGCAACGCGATCAGGATGGCGGGAAAGGTGAGCTGCACATCCGCGATGCGCATGATGATGGAATCGACCCGGCCGCCGAGATAGCCTGCGAGCAGGCCGGCCAGATCGGCCGCCATTCCGTCCGGCTGGGGCGCGAGCGGCGGCACCCGGGTCAGCAATTCCGTCGCGTGCGCGATGTCCGAAGGGGTGGCTCGCGCGAGAAAGGTGTCGATCGTGTCCCGGATCGCAGCGACGTCCGCACCGGGGAACGGGCGGAATTCCCAGACGACGTCGCACGCGCCGGGAACGATGTTGATCGCGGTACCACCGTCGATCCGCCCGACGTTGAACGTGGTCGCGTCGATGCCGGAGCTGGCCTCGTCGCCGAGGGCCTTGAGGAAGGAGACGAAGGCGGAGGCCGGGTAGATCGCGCTCGCGCCAGCGCTGGGGTCGCTCGAATGGGCCGGCTTGCCCGTGAAGCTGGTTCGGAATCCGAGGAAGCCGCGATGACGGTCGCCGAGTCTCATCCGCGTCGGCTCGCCGATGATCGCCAGCGCAGGCCTCGGCTCATGGGCGAGCAGATCGGCGATGAGGCGCGGCACGCCGAAGCATCCGACCTCTTCGTCGTAGGAAAGCGCGATATGGATCGGCCGTTGGAGCGCCGCAGCCGCGATCGCCGGCATCGCGGCCAGGCAGCAGGCGACGAACGCCTTCATGTCGGTCGTTCCCCGGCCATGGAGCCGTCCGTCCCTTTCCGTCAGGACGAAGGGGTCGGAAGACCAGCGCTGGCCCTCTACGGGGACGACATCGGAATGGCCTGACAGGACGATACCGCCCGGCCCAACAGGCCCAAAGCTCGCCAGAAGGTTGGCCTTCGTCCCGGTGTCGTCATGGGACAGGCGGATGCGAGCGCCGAACGGCTCGATCGTGGCGACCGCCCAATCGACGAAATCCAGATTCGATCGGTGCGATGTCGTGTCGAACCCCACCAGGGTTCGCAGCAGAGAGACCGAATGGTTCATCGAGGGGCCTCCGCTCACAGGATCAGGCCGCGAGCGACGGCGTCGACCTGGCGCGAGCCGCGTGCAGGCGCTCCTGGGCGAGTTCGATAGCCGCGGCCTGTGTCGGCATGCCGTCGCGATCCGCACGCTCGAAGATCACCGACAACGTTGCTCCGAGGCCATTGAGTCCGTCGTCGAGCCGCGACTGTTCGAAGCCGTTGCGCTCCAGAGCGACCCGGATCATGCCGCCGGCGTTGATGACGAAATCGGGGGCATAGAGAATGCCGCGATCGCGAAGCCGTTCGCCATGCGCGTCTCGGGCAAGCTGGTTGTTGGCCGCTCCGCCGATGATCGCGCAGCGAAGCTGGGGCAAGGTCTCGTCGTTCAGGACGGCCCCCATCGCGCAGGGCGCGAAGATGTCGGACTCGACGGCGTAGATCGCCTGCGGATGCACCACTTGCGCCGAGAACGCGGCTGCCGCTCTGGCCGTGCGGTCTTCGTCGACATCGGCGACGACGAGCTTGGCGCCGGCCTCCGCGAGATATCCGCACAGATGCCAGCCGACATTGCCCAGCCCCTGGACGGCAACCGTGCGGCCCGACAGCGTCTGCCCGCTCCAGCGATGGCGCGCGGCCGCCTCGAGCCCGATGAAGACACCGAGCGCCGTGGTCGGAGACGGGTCGCCGGTGCCGCCCAGTTCGACCGGGAGGCCGACGACATGGCGCGTCGTCTTGTGAACCTCGGCGAAGTCGGCGACCGTGGTGCCGACATCCTCGGCCGTGATGTAACGGCCTGCCATGCGATCGACCGCGCGGCCCATCGCCTGCAGCAAGGCGGGCGACTTCTGCCGGCGCGGATCGCCGATGATGACCGCCTTGCCGCCGCCGAGATCGAGGCCCGCAGCAGCCGCCTTGTAGGTCATGCCGCGAGACAGGCGCAGCACGTCGCGCAGGGCGTCCTCCTCGCTCGCATAGGGATACATCCGGCAGCCGCCGAGCGCAGGCCCGAGCGAGGTGTCGTGAATGGCGATGATCGCGCGCAAGCCGCTCTCGGCATCGGACACGAAGACGACCTGCTCGTGATCGGCAAAGGATTCGGCGGAAAAGACAGTCATGATGGTTTCCAGAGATGGACGGATCAGGAGCGTGGCGAGGGGGCCGTGAGGCGAGGCCGGTCGGGCGCTGTCCTGCTGACGGTGGCGAGCGCGAAGCCCGCCAGGATCAGCGCGATGCCGATGAGATGGAACGCTCGCACCGGCTCGCCCAGCACCAGGAAGGCGAGCGCGGCTGTGAAGAGCGCGACCAAGTGGAACGAGGCGCCTGTCACGGTCGCACCGAGCGTGGCGACGCAGCGGTTCCAGAGCACGAAAGCCAGCAGCGAGGCGAAGATGCCGATGTAGAGCACGGCGGCGAGCGAGCTGGCGTCGCGCGGGATTGTCGCGCCGCGATAGAGTTCCAGGGCCCAGAAGGGCATCAGCACGCCGAGGCCAGCCGCCATCGTTGCCGCAAGGAAGACGAGTGGGTCGATCTCGGCGGGCTTGCGCCGGAGCAGCACCGAGTAGAGCGCGTAATTGGCGACGGCGACGAGGACGAGAAGCTCGCCGCCTCCGAGCGAGAGCTGCCCGAGGCTGCCGACATCGCCACGCGACACGATCCAGGCGACGCCGACGAAGGAGAGCGCGATGCCGCAGAGCGTTCGCGGTGCGACCCGCTCGACGCCGAGCGCGAAGGCTGCAAGCGGCACCATCAACGGCAGGGTCGAGTTCAGGAAGGCGACGCTCGCTGCCGGCACGGTTTGCAGGGCCAGGTAGCCCAGCGCGTTGTAGCCCGCGATGCCGAAGGCCCCGCAGCCCAGGATCAGCATCGCATGCCGGCGCAACAGGTCCCGTTGCTCATAAGCGCGTCGCGCCACGAAAGGGACGAGCACGGACAGCGCCACCAGCCATCGCCCGACCGCCAGCGAGACCGGCGGAAAGGTCGCGCCGAGCGCGCGGCCGAGCACGAGGTTGCCGGCCCAGAACAGCGGCGGCAGCCAGAGCAGCAGCGCCGGCCGCGCCCACAGCGCCGTGAGAAGCGGCCTCACGACAGGCCTTGGAGGCCGACGCGCAGGCGGCGGTTGTGACGGCCCTTGTTGTCGATCTTGAGGATCCGAAGCGGGCGCGAGGCTCCGGTCGAGGCGAGATGGGTGCCGCCACAGGCCTGGCGATCGAGTCCGACGATCTCGACGATCCGGACCTGCCCATCGGGTGTCGGCGGTGGTGCGACCGAGCGCGACCGTATCAGGCCCGGCTCGGCGCTGGCCTGCGCCTGCGTCACGAGGCTGTCGCGGACCAGGAGGTCCTGGCGGATGACGTCGTTGATCTCCGGTTCGAGCGCCTTGAGGCGATCATTGTCGGCCTCGGGCAGGTCGAAATCGATGCGCGCCGTGCCGTCCTCGTTCATCTGGACGCCGGTTACGAGCGCGCCGTTGAAAGACTGGTAGACCAGCGCATTGACGATATGCAGGCCGGTGTGAAGCTCGCGCATGAGCTGCCGGAATGCGGGATCGACCACGGCTTCGACCGGCCCGGCAGGCAATGCGACGGCATCCGCCAGCAGGTGCCAGACCGCGCCGTCCTGCACATCGAAGCCGACGACCGCGCTCTCGCCATCCGCCCAGCGCAGGAGACCGCGATCGGCCAACTGCCCTCCGCCTCCAGGGTAGAACGGGCTTTCGGACAGGAGCAGCCTTCCCGGCGCTGATGCCAGGACCGTGCTCGAAAGCGTCAGCGTGTCGGGGTTGTCGAGGCAGAAATAGCGACCCATGCCGAAGATATCCTGAAGCTTGCGGGCTTGGACGAAAACCGCATCGCGGTGTCCGTCGGCCCGGTGTCCAGGAGAGAGTGGCAGAGTTGTGCGCTGCGCTATTGGCTGTAATTGCGAAAGGCGTCAGCCTCGCGCGGCGCGTTGCCATTGCAAAGGTGTGATGCCGAAGCAGCGCTTGAAATGCCGGTTCAGCGCGCTCTGATCGCAGAACCCGGCAGCCAGCGCAGCCTCTGCGATGGGCGTGCCCGCTCTGAGTTTGGTCAGCGCCGCCTTTAATCGAACCTGCGTCAGATAGGCATGGGGTGTCAGGCCCGTCGCCCGCTTGAACAGCCCGATGAGCTGGAACGGCGTCAGGCCCACGCTCGCGCTCATGTCGTCGAGCGTCAGCTCTTCCTCGTGCCGGTCGATCATCAGCGCCTGCACCCTGCCTGCAAGGTCGCTGTCGCGGGGAGCAGCCGGAATGCGCTCGCCGCCACTGCCGTGACGGCCCAACAGCACGCCGAAGCTGTGCACCAGCAGCTCGCGCTCCTCGAACGGGTCGCGCCCCTCGTCGAGGGCCCGATGCAGCGATAGGAAGGAGGCGACCAGGGCATCGTCCCTGAAGACGTTTGCGGTGAAGTAAGGCGTGGTCTCGACACCCAGAAAACGGCCCATCGCATCAATGGCCGGTTGGCTCAGATAAAGGCCGCGATAGCGCCAGCGCCGGCTCCAGCCCATGCGCCCCGAATGAGGCTCGGCGGGGTTGAACACCAAGAGCGCAGAGGCGTTCGCTTCGTCCGTGGCCCCCCGGCTCTTGAATTGCGCGCCGCCGGCTTCCGTGACCGCGACGACCAAGGCATCGTGACTGTGGGGCGCATAGTCATGGCTGGTGAAATCGGCCGCGAGACAGCTCAGCCCCGGAACATGGGCGTCCTTCCAGTAGCGTGAGCTGTTGCGCGTATCGACCCGGGCCACGTTACAGTCTCCCTCGCGGCTTCCTCATAGCAGGCGACCGCATCGCCTGCGATCCCTGCTGCACTACTGCAGGCGCGACCGCGCGATGATCGCGGTCGCGTCGATCCCGCGCGGCAGGCTGCCGAAGGCTCTGTTCGGCAGCCCGTCGAGCCGTGACGTGACAAAGGCGTCGGCCACGGCCGGCGTGGAGTGCCGCACCAGCAGCGCACCTTCGACGACGGTCGCGATCATCGCCGTAATATGGCGGGCGCGATGCTCCTGGGCATCGACGTCGGACAGCTCGACCTCCAGCGCGTCGATGGCGGTGTCGAGGCGGTGATCGGCACCGCGGGCAAGAGACAGTTCGTCGAGAAGCGCCGCGACGGAATCGGGTTCGCGCTGCAGAGCCCGCAGGACATCCAGGCAGATGACGTTGCCGGTGCCCTCCCAGATGCCGTTCAGGGGCGCCTCGCGATAAAGCCGTGCCATCGGCTGCTCCTCGATGAAGCCGTTGCCGCCATGGCATTCGACACATTCGGCAACGAAGCCCGGTACGCGCTTGCAGTTCCAGAATTTCGCCACCGGCGTCAGGATACGCTCCAGGAGCCGAGCTTGTTCAGAGCCCGCTGCGGCTTCGTCGATGGCGCGCGCGAGCCGGAACGCGATCACGGTGGCGGCTTTGGATTCCAGGCATAGATCGGCCAGAACGTTGCGCATCAGCGGCTGCTCGGCGAGGACGCGCTGAAAAGTTCTCCGCCCATGTGTGTGATGCAGTGTGAGGTTGAGCGCCCAGCGCATCAGCCCGGCCGAGCCGATGGCGAAATCGAGACGCGTCAGATGCGCCATCTCGATGGCCGCACGGATGCCGCGCCCTTCCTCGCCGAGGAGGATGGCGTAGGTATCGTCATATTCGATCTCGCTCGACGCATTCGAGCGGTTGCCGCACTTGTCCTTCAGGCGTTGGATGAAAAAGCGGTTGCGGCGTCCGTCCGGCAGGGACCGGGGCACGAAGAAACAGGACGGTCCGCTCGACGTCTGGGCGAGCGTCAGGAAAGCGTCGCTCATCGGCGCCGAACAGAACCACTTGTGACCCTTCAGGCGGTATTCCCCGCCGGTCCCTCCGCCATCGACCGGGACCGCCAGCGTCGTGTTGGCCCGCAGGTCCGAGCCGCCCTGCTTCTCGGTCAGAGCCATTCCGATGGTCGCGGCGCGCTTCTCAGGCACGGGGATGGCGCTTGGATCATAGGCTTCGGCGAGAACCTTGTCCTCCCATGCCGCGCGAATGGCGGGCACGAGCCGCAGGCTGGGAACCGCGGAATAGGTCATCCCGGTCGGGCAGCCGACGCCGTTCTCGATCTGGTTCCAGAGATAGCTCAGCGTTGCCCGGGCGGTGTGGGCACCGGGGCGGTTGGCGGTCCAGGCGAGGGAATGCACGCCGGAGCCGAACGCCAGTTCCATCAGGACATGGTAGCTCGGATGGAAATCGACGGTATCGACCCGGTGGCCGAAGCGGTCATGGGTCCTGAGCGTGGGAGCGTGCTTGTTGGCGAGATGGGCGTGCTCCTGGACTGTCGCGTCGCCGGCCGCGGCCCCGAGCCTCATGGCGCGCGGTCCGATCCAGCCCGCGCCTTCGCGCTCGACGGCAGAACGCAGGACGACATCGGCCTCGAACACGTTGATGCCGACGAAGGCGCCAGACTGGTTCGTGACCTCGTGGGTCGTACTCGGATAAGTCCGTGCGTCGGTTGCCAACACCATGTCCCACCCTCCCGCGTTCTCGTTTGGATGCGGATGTTAGGCCAGTTTGGTGTGCGGCTATTGGCTAAATTTGATCAGGGCGTCGTCGAACAGGGCGGCAGGGTGCGGAGCCTGTGACGCACGACTACCGCGCGAGGACCATCAGCGTGGGCGTATAGGCATTCACGGCCCGAGGGCGATCGTGTCCGGTCGCTGCGCAAAAACGCGCACCGATCAGAACTGCCCAATCTGATTGAAAGCCATGATGTACCCGCTACCCAAGCTGCGGGCCGTTGGTAGCGGGAGAGGGACTCGAACCCCCGACACGCGGATTATGATTCCGCTGCTCTAACCAGCTGAGCTACCCCGCCCCACAGATCGACCCGCCGTTGACCGGCGATCCGTCGGAGGCCGCGATATAGGGGGGCGGGTATGGGCTCGTCAAGCCTTGCGGTCGCCCATCTTCGGCACGGCGAGCTTGCGCAGGCGCACGACCTTGAAATAGCCGGCCCCGACATGAACCGTTTCATAGCGGCCCGTCTTCGCGGCCCAGCCGGTCAGGCGGCTGACCTTGAAGTCGGAGCTCCAGCCGACCGCGCGCGCCAGCGGCGCCAGCGCCGACCAGAGCGTGGCGAACGGACCGCCATCGTCGACTAGGCGGCTCGATATGATGATTTCGCCGCCGGGCTTGAGGACGCGGTCCATCTCGGCCAGCGCCTGCTCGGCATCGGGCACGAGCGTGATGACGAACTGCGCGGTCACGGCGTCGAAGCGCTCGTCAGCGAAACCCAGCCGGCAGGCGTCCATCACCATCAACCCGCGCACATGCGCCAGATTCTGGCTCGAGACTTTGCGGTTGGCGACCTTCAGCATGTCAAGCGAGAGATCGGCGCCGAGCACCCGCGAATCGGGACGGAAATAGGACAGGGTCAGGCCGGTGCCGACGCCAATCTCGAGAATGTCGGGTCCACAGGCGCAAGCCGCCTCAACGGCCTCGCGCTGCGGGCGCGCCAGCAGGCGCTGGTAGATTCGGTCGTAGATGCGGGCCCAGAGCGCATAGACGCGCTTCTGGCTCTCGAGATGGTCGGGCACCGGCATGGAGCGGCTCGCGGGATAGGACGTTGCAGGGGGCCGGCAGGCCGGTTTCAGGACAGGGCGAGGGCGGCGCGCGGGTGCGGCGCCGGCAACGCCAGCGGCGGCCGGATGATCGTGCCGCCGCCGAGTACGCGGGCGCCTGGGCCGGCATCGGCATAGACGACGCAGGCCTGGCCCGGAGACACGCCCTCCTCGTCGGTGGCGAGCTCCACCTTCAGCCCGACCTCGTCGCGCATCAACCGCGCTTCGCGCGGCGCGCGGGTCGAGCGCACGCGCACGGCTACGTCGAGCCCCTCGGGGGGCAGGGATTCGAGTGGCATCTCGCCGAGCCAGTTCAGATCGCGCAGCCGGATCTCGCGGACATTGAGCGCGTCGCGCGGCCCGACGATGACGCGGGCGTCGTCGGCGTCGAGCCGCAGCACGTAGAGCGGCTCGGCCGCGCTCAACCCGAGCCCCTTGCGCTGGCCGACGGTGTAGCGCAGCACCCCGTCATGGCGGCCGAGCACGCGGCCGTCGAGATGGACGATGTCGCCCGGGCGCGCGGCGCCTGGCTTCAGCTTCTCGATGACATCGGCATAGCGGCCATTGGGCACGAAGCAGATGTCCTGGCTGTCGGGCTTGTCGGCGATGCCGAGGCCGAGCTCGGCCGCCAGCGCCCGGGTCTGCGCCTTGTCGATTCCGCCGAGCGGGAACCGCAGCAGATCGAGTTGATCCTGCGTCGTGGCATAGAGGAAATAGCTCTGGTCGCGGCTGGCGTCGGCGGCGCGGAACAGGCCGCGATGGCCGTTCGGCAATTCGCGCCCGACGACGTAATGGCCCGTCGCCAGGGCGTCGGCACCGAGTTCACGGGCCAAGCCCAGGAGATCCTGGAACTTCACCGTGCGGTTGCACTCGACGCAGGGGATCGGAGTCTCGCCCGCGAGGTAGCTCTCTGCGAAGCGCTCGATCACGGCGTCGCGGAAGCGACTCTCATAGTCCAGCACGTAATGGGGAATGCCGATCTGCTCGGCGACCCGCTTGGCGTCGTGAATGTCCTGGCCGGCGCAGCAGGAGCCGGCCCGATGGACGGCGGCGCCATGATCATAGAGCTGGAGCGTCACGCCGATGACCTCATAGCCCTCGCGCTGCAGCAGGGCTGCGACCACCGAGGAATCGACGCCGCCCGACATCGCCGCGACGACGCGCGTGGCCGAAGGCGGCTTGGCGATGTCGAGGGAGTTGCGCGGTGTCGTCATCGGGGATTGCGGAGTCCGGCGGAAAGGCGGGCCATTGCCCGGCTCTATATCGGCTTTGGGCCGTTGCTGCCAGCGACGATGGGCAAAACCTGCCGGCCCGGCGGGGGAGAGCGGCCGATCTTGCCGCTGTCCTTGAGTCCGCATTCTTCTAAGTCTCTGAAATCATGAGGCTTGGCTCTGGCTTGCGGTTTGCTGGACTGCGGTCGGCGCGTTCTGCGCCGATGCTCCGGATGAACCGATGTCGATTCAGCCTTTCTCGAACGCCTTGCCCGTCGCCGAGCCTGCGGTTCAACGCCGGCGCGCGGAGGACCGCGATGCTGGTGGCGAGAGGGAGGCCTTCGTCCTGCCGCGGGAGGATCAGGCGCGGGACGCGTCTCCGCCGGTGCGCGAGAATGCCAGGGAAGCGCCCCGCGAGGGCGGCGAGCCGGCTGCGCGCGCCGACGACAAGCCCCGCTCCACCGACACGAAAGCCGATGCCGCCGGCGCCTCCGAGCGGGGGGCGAAGGCCGCCGAGACGGATGGCAATACCAGCGACAAAACCGCTGAAGGCGACATGGGCAAGACCACCGGGTCCGCCGCCAAGCCCGCGGCGCCCGTCGCAAAGCCGGCCGCGCCTGCGGCCGATGTCGGCGCCTTGGTCAGCATCGCGGTCGCCGCGGAGGCGGAAGGCCAGGCTGTGACCGCCGCCAACGCGGCCGGCCAGATCGCGGCCGGCAAGACCAGTGCAGCCACAATCGCGACGAGCGAGGGCAAGCCGGCGGAAGACGAGGTCGCGGCCGTCGGCACGGAGCCGCCAACCGATGCCGCCGCTATCGTCGTCGCGCTTCCTGTCTCGCCCGAGGTATCCGCTCAACCGGTTCCGGGGCTGGCGCTGCCGATCGCCCCGGCTGCGGCCACCGCGGCCGCGGACACGAGCGAGACGGCCGATCTGTTGTCGGGCAAGGCCGGGCCGTCGGCTGCCGCAACAGCGCTGTCGCTGGCCGTCGCCCGCGAGAACCGGGCTGCGACGGCTGCGAACATCGAGGTTGTCGGCGAAGGCGCGGCCGGCGCAGATGCGACGGGCGTGGATGCGACCGTTCCGGGTGCAAAGGGCGAGGCTGCGGCGACGGTCAAGGCGCCTGCGCCGAAGTCCAACGAATTCGCCGCGGCGGCAGGATCGGGCTTGCTCGACCTTTCCGCTCTGGATGTGCAGGCCGCCGTGCCCGGTGTTGCGACGGATGGCGCCGGCAAGACGGCTCAGCCCACCGCGCAAGGCTCTGCTCCTGCTGCTGCCCAGGCCGCAGCGCCGGCCGAGCCGAAGGCCATCGAGGCGCTCCAGCAGGGCGCCAATCCGATCGATCTGTCCGCGCTTGGCCAGCAGGGCGGCGCGCGGCCTGAGCCCGCTCGCATCCTGACGATGTCCGAGCCGGTCGCCACCCAGACCCAGGCCGCGACGCCGGGTCGTGCGACGAGCGAGAGCCAGCCGACGCCGCTGCATGTTCTCCCCATCGAGATCGGTCTGCGGGCGCTGGCAGGCGCGCGGCAGTTCGACATCCGACTGGACCCCGGCGAGTTGGGCCGCGTCGACGTCAACCTGTCGATTTCCGACACTGGCGAGGTCACGGCGCGCATGGTGGTCGACCGCGTCGAAACCCTGCATCTGCTGCAGCGGGACGCCCGCACGCTCGAGCGGGCCTTTGAACAGGCCGGCCTGAAGCCGTCCGATGCCGGTGTCGACATCACGCTTCGCGACCCGGCCGACCAGTCGGGATTCCGCCAGAACCGGCAGCATGACGAGGCGCCCCAGCGCGCCCGCAGCTTCGAGAGCGGCTCAGAGACCAACGACGAAAAGCCCATTCCCGCGCTGTCCACGCCCGTTCGCCGGTTCGTCCGGCTCGGCGGCGTCGATCTCAGCGTCTGATCACAGGAGGAGCACCATGGCCGTCTCCAGCACCACCAGCAGCACCAGCAATGCGGCGACCAACAGCACGACCGCCACCGGTGGCGCTGCCATCGCCCAGAACTTCGACCAGTTCCTGACGCTGCTGACCACGCAGCTCAAGAACCAGTCGCCACTGGACCCGCTTGACACCAATCAGTTCACGGCCCAGCTCGTCCAGTTCGCCGGCGTCGAGCAGCAGCTCAAGACCAACGAGACGCTGACGTCCCTGCTCAGCCTGAATTCGGCGGGCACGGCGACCAGCGCGGTGGGCTTCATCGGCTCGACCATCACGGCCGACGGCGCCACGACACGGCTCGAAAAGAGCAAGGCCGAGTGGCAGATCAATTCGCCGCGCGGCGGCTCCGCCACGATCACGATCAAGGATTCGAAGGGCAGCGTCGTGCAGACCCTGACGAAGACGCTCGTCGCCGGGGACCAGACCTACACCTGGGACGGCAAGACCTCGACCGCGCAGACGGCGGCGGACGGCGAGTACACCATCACCATCGACGCCAAGGATACAGCGGGCGCTGCGATGACGCCGACCACCAAGATCGCCGGCGTGGTCGACGGTGTCGACTTCACCGGCTCGATCCCGACGCTCAAGATCGGCAACATCAGCGTGCCGATCGACAAGGTGAAGAGCGTTGTCCGCACAAACTGACCGCGAATCGAAGATGCGGAAAGCCAGCGTCTTCGCCTTAGGCAATTCTTAAAGCGGTAGGCCTATGCTCAGCACAAGTAGCTCTGTTGAGTTGTGTGAGTGTATCATGAGCGAGCCTTTGCGACCGCGGGTTAAGTACGTGATCGGACCGGACGGAAGTCCGCTGACGATCGCCGACTTGCCGCCGATGAATACGCGCCGATGGGTCATCCGGCGCAAGGCAGAGGTTGTCGCCGCCGTGCGCGGCGGTCTGCTGAGCCTCGAGGAGGCCTGCCAGCGCTACACGCTGACAGTGGACGAGTTCCTGAGCTGGCAGATGTCGATCGACCAGCATGGCCTGGCCGGTCTTCGCACCACCCGAATCCAGCACTATCGTCAATAACAGGACGCGTTTCGCACGTTCAAAGCGCCGGTCCCTTGGGCCGGCGCTTTGTCGTTGCTGGAAGACGCTACGGAGGCCGGGTTGGCGGGCGCCGACAATCGGCCTGGCCGCAGCGAGCGGCGGGCTGTGCCCGACTGCGGTCCTTTTCAAGACCCAGCTTTCAGGGGCGAACGCCAGCCCTGGCGTCGGTCAGCCCTCACGACTGGCGGTATGTCCGTGCGCGGGCCAACCGCCCAGCGCGTGACGGCTCACGCAGGCAGAGTTTCAGTCGATGGCCGGGGCGCGTTCGACCATCTCCAGAAAAATCGCAGCACAAGCCAGCCACAGGATTGCGGTCCAGATCAGCATCCAGTCCTCCCTCCATGCGCGCTTCTTTTTGGTCGTTCGCACGCAACTGAGCTCAACACTCTAGTCGCCACATTATGAACGAATTTGGTCGCCGGATAACCATCTGTTTTCGTTGCTGCACTGCGAAATTTTATTCGCGCATGCAAGCGGCCGCGCCAAATGGTGGTGGCGCGACGGCCACACGCCGCAAAGATGGCGGGGGGTAGCGGCCGCGAAACGCGATCTTTGGCGACGGCCCGGCAAAAATTAACCGGGCGCTAACCATGCACCGGGAAAAACTTGCCTAGTGAGCCGCTTCCCAGCGCGGCCATTGTGGCTTTGTGAAACGGATAGCGGCGTGAGCGGCATCGTCGAACAGTTCTCGCGTTTTGGAGCAGCCCGCCTGGCGGCGATGCTGGCGGTCACGCTCGCGCTCGTCGGCTTCTTCGGCTTCGTCATGCTGCGGATGTCGCAGCCGGCCATGAGCGTGCTGTTTTCGGACCTGTCACAGCAGGATGTCAGCGCGATCCTGAAGGATCTCGACACGCGGGGCGTCAAATACGAGCTGCGCGGCGACGGACAGACGGTGCTCGTCGCGAAAGCCGATGTGCCGCGCCTGCGCCTCGACCTCGCCAGCAAGGGCATCCCGGCCGGCGGCGGCGTCGGCTACGAAATCTTCGACAAGGGCGACGCCTTCTCGTCGACCAGCTTCGTGCAGAACATCAATCATCTGCGGGCGCTGGAAGGCGAGCTGTCGCGGACGATTCGGTCGATCAGCCGCGTCCAGGCTGCGCGGGTCCATCTCGTGATCCCCGAGAAGCGCCTGTTCGAGCGTGATCGCGAACCGCCGCGGGCCTCGATCGCGCTGAAACTCGCCGGCGAACTCGATGCGGCGCAGGTCCGGGCCGTGCGCCACCTCGTCTCCTCTGCGGTGGACGGGCTCAAGCCGGAGCGGGTCTCGATCGTCGATGAGCGCGGACGCCTCCTGGCCGACGGCGCCCAGAGCGACAACGGCGTCGCCGGGCTCGGCATCGAGGAGCGTCAGGTCGGGATCGAACGGCGTCTCAAGCTCCAGATCGAGGACATCGTCGCCAGCATCGTCGGCCATGGCCGGGCCCGGGTGCAGGTTTCGGCCGCCCTGGATACGAACAGGATCGAAAGCCGGTCCGAGACCTTCGACCCCGAAAGCCGGGTCGTGCGCTCCAGCCAGAACCGCACCGAGGCCTCGACGACGACAGAGGGCGGCGGCGCCGTGACGGTCGGCAACGAATTGCCGGGCGCGCAGGGGGGGCAGGGCGGCAACGCGGCTCCCAAGGACGCCACGCAGAAGAACGAGGAGGTCGTCAACTATGAGATCTCCCGCACCACCCGGACCGAGGTGCTGGAGGGCGGCCGCGTCAAGAAGCTGTCGGTCGCCGTGCTGGTCGACGGCACCTATACGCGCAGCCCCAACGGCGACGTCACCTACCAGCCCCGCAGCAATGAGGACCTCGAGCGCATCGGGCAGCTCGTGCGCACGGCCGTGGGCTTCGACGATGGGCGGGGCGACAAGATCGAGATCGTCAATCTGCGCTTCGCCGAGGCGCCGCCGGCTGTGACCGACCTCGTCGAGCAGAGCCTGGTGCAGCAGCTGCTCTCCTTCACCAAGGAGGATGTGGTGCGCTTCGCGGAGCTCGCCGTCATCTCGCTGCTGACGGTGATCGTCCTCATGGTCGTCGTGCGGCCCCTGCTCAAGCAGGTGCTGGCCCCCGAGGCCGGCGTCGTGCGGGTGCTGCCGGGCTTCATGCGCAGCGGTGGGGCGTTGGTGGCGGGCGAGACGACAGGTGACCCGGCCGCTCCGCGGGCACTGTCGGGAAGCGACTCGTCCATCGAGGTCGAGCCGCCGCAGTCTGACCGCATGCTGGCCGTCGCCCAGATCAAGGGGCAGCTCAAGGCCCAGTCGGTCGAGAAGATCGGCAACATGGTCTCGCAGAACCCGGCCGACAGCGTCGCGGTGCTGCGCACCTGGATCCACGAGAAGTCCCCGGCATGAGGGGGCCTTTGAACCATGGCTGAAGACCGTTCCCTCGCGACGCGAAGCACCGGAGGCCGCGACACCGGCGCCATCGAAGGCGGTGGCATGGGCGTGACCCTGATCGCGGATATGACCGGCCCGCAGCGGGCGGCGGTCATCCTGCTCGTGCTCGGCGAGGAGCACGGCAAGACGATCTGGTCGGAATTCGACGACGAGGAAATCCGGATCATCACCCGGGCGATGGCTGAGCTCGGCACCGTCGACGCCGACGAAGTCGAGCGCCTGATGCTGGACTTCGTCGGCAAGCTGTCGAGCGCCGGCGCCGTGACCGGCTCTTTCGACCGGACGATCTCGCTGCTCGAGAAAATCCTGCCGACCGACCAGGTCGCCATGATCATGGAGGAAATCCGCGGTCCGGCAGGCCGCAACATGTGGCAGAAGCTCGGCAATATCGACGCCGTCGTGCTCGCCAACTTCCTGAAGAACGAATATCCGCAGACGATCGCGGTCATCCTCTCCAAGATCCGGCCGGATCACTCCGCCAATGTCCTGCGCAACCTGCCCAATGATCTCTCGATCGAGGTCGTCGGGCGGATGCTGCGATTGGAGTCGGTGCAGAAGGAAGCGCTCGACCATATCGAGAACACGCTGCGCACCGAATTCGTCGCCACCCTGACCCAGACGCGACGCCGGGATCCGCACGAGATGATGGCGGAAATCTTCAACGGCTTCGACCGCCAGACCGAGGTGCGCTTCCTCTCGGCGCTCGATGCGTCCAATCAGGATGCGGCGGCCCGCATTCGCGCCCTGATGTTCACCTTCGAGGATCTGGGCAAGCTCGACCCCGCCGGGTTGCAGACGCTGATGCGCCAGGTCGACAAGGACACCCTCGCGCGCGCTCTCAAGGGTGCCAGCGAGGGGATGCGGGACTTCTTCTTCAGCGCGATGTCGCAGCGCGCCGTCAAGAACATGCAGGACGATATCCAGGGCATGGGACCGCTGCGGCTCAAGGAGGTCGACGAGGCGCAGACCAAGCTGGTGACGCTGACCAAGGAACTCGCCGACAAGGGCGAGATCGTCCTGTCCAAGGGCAATTCGGAAGACGAACTGGTCTATTGATGATGAGCAGCGCCACGAAATTCACGTTCGGCACCGATTTCCGCGAGGGCGGGCGGCGCGCCGCCGGCGAAGCGGACATCGCGGCCGCGCGGGCCGAGGGCGTCGTCGCCGGCCGCGAGCAGGGCCGGCGCGAGGCCGAGAGCCAGCTCAACGGGCTCGTTGCGCAGCTGGCGCGCGCCGCCGAGCGCCTGGTCGCCCAGGAGGCGGTCCATGCCGCCGAAGTCGAGGCGCAAGCGGCCTATGTCGCCCTCGTCGCGGCCAAGGCGCTTGCGGGCGCGGCGCTGGCGGAAAGGCCGATGGCGGCGCTGGAGAACGGACTGCGCGAGTGTCTCGCCCATGCCAGGCTGGCGCCCCATCTCGTCATGCGGGTCAATGACGGCGCCGTGGAAGCCGCCGAGGGGCTGGTCAAGCGCCTCGCGCAGGAGACCGGCTTCGCCGGCCGTCTGATCGTGCTCGGCGAGCCGGACATCGCGCCCGGAGACGGGCGCATCGAATGGGCCGATGGGGGCTTCGTCATCGCGTCGGAGCAACTGGGTCGGCTCGTGGAGCAGGCGGTCGCGAGTGCCTTTCCCGGGTACCGCCCACCGCAGAGTAGGGACGACCGATGAGCGCGGACAACGATCTCAAGCTGCCGCCCCTGAATCCCGCGGATCTGTCCTTCGACCACAACGACAGCTCGGTCGCGCGGTCGGGTCCGATCCCGGTGAAGACGGCCGAGGACCTCGAACAGGTCTTTGACGTCCCGGTGAACGTGTCGGCGGTGCTGGGCTCCTCGAAGATCGCGATCGGCGACCTGCTGCAGATCGTGCCCGGCGCCGTGCTGGAGCTCGACCGGCGCGTCGGCGAGGCGATCGACATCTTCGTCAACGAGCGCCTCGTGGCGCGCGGCGAGGTCGTCGTTGTCGAGGACCGGCTCGGCGTGACCATGACCGAAATCATCAAGGCTGACCGGTGATGTCCGGACCAGCCGTTACGCATTCAGACAGAAGGGCCTGAACCATGCGCCTCATCATTGCCGGGGGTCTCAAGGGACAGCTGATCGCGGCGGCCAAGATCGCCATCGCCCATGGCGCCAACGTCACGCATACCGAAAGCCTCGAGCAGACGTTGGCCGTGCTGCGCGCCAAGGGCGCCGACCTGCTGATGGTCGAGGTCACGCTGCCGGTGGCGCAGTTCGTCGCGGCGCTGGAAGCCGAGCGGATCCGCACCCCCATCGTGGCCTGCGGAACCTCGACCGATGCGCGCGCCGCCGTCGCCGCGATCCAGGCCGGCGCGCGCGAATATGTGCCGTTGCCGCCCGATCCCGAGCTGATCGCCGCGGTACTCGAGGCGGTCGCTGCCGATCAGTCGAGCCTGATCTGGAAAGATCCGGCGATGGAGCGCGTGGTCCTGCTCGCAGGCCAGATCGCCCGTTCGGACGCGCCCGTTCTGGTCACCGGCGAAAGCGGCACCGGCAAGGAGGTGATCGCGCGTTACCTGCACCAGAAGTCGCTGCGCAAGGACAAGCCCTTCGTCGCCGTCAACTGCGCCGCCATCCCCGACAACCTGCTGGAGTCCGAGCTGTTCGGGCATGAGAAGGGCGCCTTCACCGGCGCCATCGCACGCCGGATCGGCAAGTTCGAGGAAGCCAATGGCGGCACGCTGCTGCTGGACGAAATCTCGGAGATGGATGTCCGCCTGCAGGCCAAGCTGCTGCGCGCCCTGCAGGAGCGCATGATCGACCGCGTCGGCGGCAACCAGCCGGTCAAGGTCGACCTGCGGATCATCGCGACCTCCAACCGCAATCTCGGCGATGCCGTGCGGGAGGGCACGTTCCGGGAGGACCTGTTCTACCGGCTCAATGTGGTGCATCTGCGCCTGCCGGCGCTGCGCGAGCGGCCGGGCGACATCCTGGCGCTGGCCGATCATTTCGCGCGCAAATACGCCGAACTGAACGGCATGCCGCTGCGCCCGGTGGCGGCCGATGCCCGCAAGCTGCTGCTCTCGAACAGCTGGCGCGGCAATGTCCGCGAGCTTGAGAACACGATCCACCGTGCCGTGCTGCTGGCGAAGGGCATCGAGATCGGCGCCGAGGCGGTGATGACGCCCGAAGGCGAGACGCTCGGCCCGGCGGGCTCGCGCGACAGCGCCACACGCGCGGCGCAGACGGCCGAAGCGGTGACGCGCTCGCTGGTGGGTCACACGGTCGCCAATGTCGAGCGCGAGCTGATCCTCGATACGCTCGATCACTGCCTCGGCAACCGCACCCATGCGGCCAAGATCCTCGGCATTTCGATCCGCACGCTGCGCAACAAGCTCAGCGAGTACACGTCAGCCGGGATCGTGGTGGCCGAGCCGGGTCAGGCGCGCATCAACGCGCTCTGACCGGGCAGGCGCGCCTCAATAATAGAAGCGGCGGCGATAGCGCGGCCGGGCATAGTACCGCGGCCGGGCATAATAGCGCGGGCGCGCATAGTAGCGCGGGCGGGCGTAATAGCGCGGCCGGCGGCGGTAATAATAATACTGGCTGAACTCAGCGTCGGTCTTGTCGAGCGCGTCCTTGACCTCCGCGGTCACCGCCTCGTCGTCGCGGGCCGGCACCGGCGCCGGAGCGGGCACGGGAACCGCTTTGGGCTGCGCTGCCTCAACGGCAGCGACGCCGCCAAGGCTGGCGGCGGCCATGCCGCCAATTAGTGTCATGATGAATGAGCGTCTATCCACGACATCCTCCGAGGCTGTTATCATCCGCATCTTCCAATGCCTTCATACGGCGAAAATGCGGGTGAGGGGTAATGCATTTAGATGATGCTTTGTTCCATCCGGTGCTTTCGTCGGTTTATGGCTAAGGCGCGAGTCAGCCTTCTCATCATGACGGACGGGTCGCGCCGTCCTACCGCTGCTGAGTCTTTGGCTACCGGCCCGCATGCTCATCGACCGCATTGAGGGGGCGCGCGACGCTTTCAAGCGGCTGGCGTTCGGCGCGGACGGCGTAGCGGGCCGCGATGGCCGCGGCGGCCAGCATCAGCGCGGCACCCAGCAGATAACCGGCGAAGACGCTGCCGCGCGAGCCGGTGTCGATCAGCACACCGAAAAGCCAGGGACCGGCGACGCCGCCAGCGCCCGTGCCGACCGCATAGAACGCCGCGATCGCCAGCGCGCGCATCTCGACCGGAAAGGTCTCGCTGACCGTTAGATAGGCGGAGCTCGCCGCCGCCGAGGCGAAGAAGAACACGACGCTCCAGCACAGGGTGAGCTGCGGCGCGGTGAGCACGTCGCGCCAGAACAGATAGCCCGTTCCCGTCAGCAGCAGGCCGGACAGCGCGTAGGTCACGGCGATCATCGTGCGGCGACCGACCGTGTCGAACAGGCGGCCCAACACCAGCGGCCCGAGGAAGTTGCCGGCGGCGAAGGGCAAGATGAACCAGCCGATGGCCTGCGACGGCACCTGATAGAAATCGGTCAGGATCAGCGCATAGGTGAAGAAGATCGCATTGTAGAAGAACGCCTGCGACACCATCAGAGCGAGCCCGACCAGCGCTCGCTGGCGGTGGGTCACGAACAGCGCCTGGAAGACCTCGCGCAGCGGCGTGACGCCGCGTGGCCGCAGACGGGTCATGGGCAGGTTTTCGTCGCGGCTCCAGGTCACGCCGGCCTGCGCCTCGATCGACGCCACGATGGCTGCCGCCTCGTCGGCGCGGCCGTGGCTGATCAGCCAGCGCGGGCTTTCGGGAATCCACCGCCGCAGGACCAGGATGCACAGCCCCAGCGCCGAGCCGATGAAGAAGGCGAGGCGCCAGCCGATCTCCGGGTCGATCACGGCCGGATTGAGCAGCACGATCGCGCCGAGCGCGCCCAGCGCTGCGCCGATCCAGAAGGAGCCGTTGATGACGAGGTCGACCCAGCCGCGCACGCGGGCGGGGACGAGTTCCTGGATCGTCGAATTGATCGCCGTGTACTCGCCGCCGATGCCCATGCCGGTGAAGAAGCGGAAGGCGATGAAGCTCCAGAAATTCCAGGAGAAGGCCGTGCCGGCTGTCGCGGCGAGATAGACCAGAACGGTGATCGTGAAGAGCTTCTTGCGGCCAAGGCGGTCCGTCAGCCAGCCGAAGAACAGGGCTCCGAGGACCGCGCCGGCGATATAGGCGGCGCCAGCCATGCCGATCTCGGTGTTGGTGAAGCGCAGCGCGGGGCTTTCCTTCAGCGCGCCCGAAACCGAACCGGCGAGCGTGACCTCGAGCCCATCGAGGATCCAGGTGACGCCGAGGGCGACGACCACGAGGGTGTGAAAGCGCGACCAGGGCAGGCGATCGAGCCGGGCAGGGACATCTGTCTCGATGACGGCCGGGCGTTGGTCGATCGAGGGAGCGGGCGCTGCCATGCCGAAGGCTCCATGTCTGCCGGTGTCTGGTCTGCCGGAAGCGGGCGCCTGGCGGTCATCAGGCACGCTGGATGACCAACGCCGGAAAAACGGGGGCGGCGCTGGCCGCCCCCGTCGTGTTAAATCAGCGAATGATCACGCGCCGACGCACGACCGGCCCGCGACGGCGGCCGTAATAGGGGCGCGGACGGCGACGGACGATGACGCGTTCGCGAACGACCGGCCGGCCATAGGGACCGCGCCTGCGGACGACGCGCTCGCGCACCACGACCTGGTTGAAGTCGGCATCGGCCTTGTCGAGGCCGGCTTTGGTGGCCGCGTCGAGGTCGCCGGGCTTGGCCGGAACCTGCACCGGGCTCTGGGGCTCGGCTGCCTGGGACAGGGCGATGCCGCCCAGGCTGGCCGCAGCCATGCCACCGAAAATGCTCATTACGAAGGAACGTCTATCCAAAGTCATTCTCCAGTATTTCCGGTTCTTGGAACCGATGATCCCCACGCCGCCAGAGGACAGGCCGAATGCGGCCGTAGAGCGGCCATTCAATAACGGTCTGTTCAGGAAAGGGTTCCTTGGCCGGAATTTCCGGGCTTCTTAACCACTCGTTCACCATGAGCCCGGCAAGAATTGCCGGGTTGTGCGCCTGTCGGCGCGGGGAGCGGGCTGGTCGATGACCGATGTGACGGCAAGCACGACGGGCGGCGGTCTCGACATGAGCCGCGGGGCGATGGGGAAACTCCTCAATCGCCCCGATCTGTTCCTCGCCATCGGCGTCATGGGCATCCTCGTGGTGCTCATCTTCCCGCTGCCGGCGCTGCTGCTCGACCTGCTTCTGGCGCTCTCGATCATCCTCTCGGTGCTCGTGCTGATGACCGCGCTGTTCATCGAGGAGCCGCTGGAGTTCTCGGCCTTCCCGACCGTGCTTCTGATCGTCACCATGTTCCGGCTGGCGTTGAACATGGCCTCGACGCGCCTGATCCTGGCGCATGGCCATGAGGGCGGCGCAGCCGCCGGCCATGTCATCGAGGCCTTCGCCAATTTCGTGATGGGCGGCAATTTCGTGATCGGGGTGATCGTCTTCACCATCCTGATCATCGTGAACTTCGTCGTCATCACCAAGGGCTCGGGCCGAATCGCCGAGGTCGCGGCGCGGTTCGCGCTTGACGCGATGCCCGGCAAGCAGATGGCGATCGACGCCGATCTCGGCGCCGGGCTGATCGACCAGGATGTCGCCAAGGTCCGGCGCAAGGCGCTGGAAGACGAGGCGAATTTCTTCGGCTCGATGGACGGCGCCTCCAAATTCGTGCGCGGCGACGCGATCGCGGCCTTGCTGATCACCTTCATCAACGTGCTCGGCGGCATCATCATCGGCGTCGCCCAGCAGGGCATGAGCTTCGGCGCGGCGGCGCATAACTATACGACGCTGACCGTCGGCGACGGTCTCGTCAGCCAGATCCCCGCGCTGATCGTCTCCACCGCGGCGGGCCTGCTCGTGTCGAAATCCGGCGTGCGCGGCGCCGCCGACAAGGCGCTGGGCAAGCAGCTCTCGGGCTATCCGAAGGCGCTGGGCATGTCGGCGGCGGTGATGCTGCTGATCGCGATCCTGCCGGGCATCCCGATGCTGCCCTTCCTCGTGCTGGCGGGCGGCTCGGCCTGGCTCGCGCGCCATTTCGGCCGCATCGCCAAGGCCAAGGAGGACGAGGTCGCGGACGCCGCCCTGGCCGCCTCGCCGCTGCAGGCCGACGGCTCGCCCAAGGAGGAGACGCTCAACGACCTGCTCAAGCTCGACGAACTCAAGATCGAGATCGGCTACGGGCTGCTGCCGCTGGTCAATTCGGCGGGCGGGCAGGACCGGTTGACCGACCAGGTGCGCGCGCTGCGGCGCCAGCTCGCCGCCGAGCTCGGCTTCGTCATGCCGGCGGTCCGGATCGTCGACAACGTCCAGCTCGAGGCGAACCACTACTACATCAAGATCAAGGAGATCGATGCCGGTCACGGCGTCGTCTATGCCGGCCAGTACATGGCGATGGATCCGATGGGCGGCAGCGTGAATCTGCCCGGCCACAACGTGCTGGAGCCGACCTTCGGCCTGCCCGCGACCTGGATCGACGGGGCGCTGCAGGACGAGGCGCAGCTGCGCGGCCTGACCGTGGTCGATGCGGCGACGGTGATCTCGACCCATCTCACCGAGGTGCTGAAGTCGAACATGCCGGAGCTGCTTTCGCATGGCGAAGTGCAGAAGCTGCTGCGCGAACTGCCCAAGGACCATGCCGATCTGGTCAAGGAAATCGTGCCGAGCCAGATCTCGACCACCGGCATCCAGCGCGTGCTGCAGCTCCTGCTCGCCGAGCGCATCTCGATCCGCGACCTCGCCACGATCATCGAGGGCATCGCCGAGGCCGCCGGCGGCCTGAAGAACCCGCGCGACATCGCCGAGCATGTCCGCATGCGGCTCGCCCGCCAGATCTGCGCCCAGTTTTCCAACATGCAGGGCAACCTGCCGATCATCACGCTCTCGCCGGCCTGGGAAAGCGTCTTCGCCGAATCGATCGTCGGCCAGGGCGATGAGCGCCACCTCGCGATGCAGCCCTCGCGCCTGCAGGAGTTCGTCCACCAGGTTCGCGAGAAGTTCGAGGATGCGGCGCGCATCGGCGAGATGCCGGCGCTGGTCACCTCGGGCCTGGCGCGCCCCTTCGTGCGCCAGATCGTCGAGCGCTTCCGGCGCGAGACGCCGGTGCTCTCGCAGGCCGAGATTCATCCGCGCGTGCGGTTGAAGACGGTGGGAACGGTCTGAGGAGGCCCGCCGCCGCCCTTTTTCCACGGGTGGGCAATGACGGCGGCGCAGTGGTCAGCCTTCCTGCGTGTCGCTAAGCCCGCCCCATGTCCACGAACACCCTGTTCTTCGCCGCCATGTGCCTCGTCTGGGGGCTCACCTTCCTGCCGGTGAAGATCGCGGCGGAGCATGTGCCGCCGATCTTCTTCGCCGCGGCGCGTTTCGTCATCGCTGGCCCGCTGCTGCTGGCCTGGGCCGGGCGCGATGCCCTGCGCGTGCCCGCAGCAGCCCGGTGGCGTCTCCTGGGCACCGCAATGCTGGTGAACACGGCCTGCTATGCCCTGGTGTTCTGGGGAACGGCGCATGCGCCGACGGGGCTCGCCGCCATCGTCAATCTCTCGTCGATCCCGATCTGGTCGCTGCTGGCGAGCCGGCTGGTCGAGGGCACGCTCATCACGCGCCGGCAGGTCGTCGCGGTGGCGCTCGGACTGCTCGGCCTGTGCTTCCTGTTCTGGACGCGGGCGGGCGGCGGGCTGGGCGTGGCGGGCCGCGACCCGCTCGAACTCTGGGGGCTGGCGTCCGTGGCGCTTGGGACGCTGTCCTATTGCGTGGGCGCCGTGCTGACCCGGGCGATCGCGCCCGCCATTCCGACGCTGACGCTGGCGGGCTGGCAGTCGACGATCGGGGCGGTGGGGCTCGTCGCTCTGTCGCTGCTGATCGAGCCGGTGACGCCGGGCCATCTCGCGGCGCTGGCGTCCTGGCCCACAGGGCAGGCGCTCGGCTTCATCATCGTGGCCGGCTCGCTGATCGGCTACACGATCTATCTGCGGCTGCTGCGCGACTGGGGCGCCTTCCGGGCCGGGCTTTACGCCTTCGTCAGCCCGGTGATCGCGGTCGCGGCGGGCGTCATCGTGATGTCGGAGCCGTTCGGCTGGGCCGAAGGCTTTGGCGCGCTTTTGATGTTCGGCGCGGCGGCGATCGCGCTGCGGCGCTGAGACCGCTCAGGGCGGCGGGGCGATGCGGGTGTTGCGCTTGAGCTGCGCGCGCTCGAAGACCAGCACCACCGGTAGCGACATCACCAGCGGCAGGATCAGGTAGAACAGCCGCCAGATCAGCAGCGCGGCGAAGACGGCCGGCGCCGGCATGCCCGGCATCACCGCCAGGAAGACCGCCTCCATGACGCCGACGCCGCCGGGCACCTGGCTGAGCAGCCCGGCCGAGAAGGACAATAGGAACGCGCCGAGCACGATCATGAAGCCGGGATTGCCCTGTTCGGGCAGGGCGAAATAGATGATGCCGGCGGCGCCCGCGAGTTCGATCGGCGCGGCGAGATATTGCCGGGCCACGATCGGCAGGCGCGGATAGATGACCTCGAACTTGCCGATTTTGAACGGCTTGAACTTGAGCCAGGACCCTATCGTGTACAGCGCCACGAAGGCGAGCATGCCGACCCCGATGAGCCGCGCCGCGCCGTCGCCGATCGTGAAATGGCTCGACAGCCGCCCGAGCGGGCGCAGGATCTCGGGCTCGTAGAGCAGGACCAGCCCCATCAGCAGGATCGTGCCGAAGGCGAAGGTGAAGGAGCAGAGCGCCACCAGCACGGCGACTTCGGCCGCCGTCAGCCCTTTCGCGGTATAGGCGCGGTAGCGCACCATGCCGCCCGAGAACACCGAGGCGCCGATGTTGTGCGACAGCGCGTAGGTGACGAAGGAGCAGACCGAGATATAGAGCCAGGAGATGCCCTTCTCCTTGCCGAGATGCAGCAGGGCGATGCGGTCGTACCAGGCGAGCGCAGCATAGGCGACGAGGGTCGCCAGCGCGGCGTGGAAGAAGGCGTCGCCGGGAATGACGGCGATCTTCTGGCCGATGCGGCTGGCGACGATGCGCAGATTGTCCCAGAAGCTGCCCTGGGCGAGCAGGGCCTCGATGGCCGCGTCGGTCCCGGCTTCGGCCTTGAGCTTGTCCCAGAGCAGGTCGACAGACCAGACGACCGCAACGAGGCCGATGATCGGCCAGAGATAGTCGAGATAGCGTTTCATGAGACCCGCGGGCTGCGACAGGCTTGGGACAGGACGCGCGCCCCCTTGAAGCGATGGGCGCCGCTGCCGCCTGTGTGCCAGCGGGGCCGGCGAAGGGCAAGCGGCGTCGCCGCCGCCTGCCTCGTCATGGATCGCTATTTGCCGTTGGCCTTCAGCCAGTCGCGCATCATCGCGATTTCCTTCTCCTGATCGGCGATGATTCCCGTCGCGAGCTTCTTCAGCGCCGGGTCCTTGCCATGGGCGAGCATGACCCTGGCCATGTCGATCGCGCCCTGGTGATGCGGGATCATGCCGCGCACGAAATCGGCGTCGGCATCGCCTGAGAAGGCGATGTCCATGTCCTTGTGCATCTTCGCGTTGGCGGCCTTGAAGGCCGTGGTCGCGGCGCTGTCGCCCGCCTTCGCGGCGGGGGCGCCGTGAGCGCCATGGCCCTGATGCTGCTGGGCGAAGGCGGGGCCCCCGAGAGCGAGGGCACTGAAGAGGCCGAGCGCGAGGCCTGCGGAAACGAGACGCGTCATGGGATGTCCTTGTGATGGCTGGAGATGGCGGCCGACATCACGCCGGGCGACGCCGACCTCTCGAAACAAAAGCGGAGAATGCGGTGGTCAGGCCGGGTCGTGGCGCGGCGGACGCTCAGCCGGCTCGGGGCTCAATGCGGCGCGCGCCGTGAACGGGCTCGGCACGATCGCCCGCCAGACCGTCGCCAGGGCGTGAACGGGGAGGGCGGGGGCCTGGCCGAGCAGGCCGCAGCCGAGGACGCAGCAGGAGGGGCCCGACGCCTTCGCCTCGCCAGACGGGGCGGAGGATTCGTGGCAGGGCGCAGCCTCGCCATGGGCATGGTGCGCGGCCGGCGCGGCGACCGCCGGGACCGTGGGCGGGAGGCGCCAGGCCGAGGCGGCGAGCGTCGCATGCGGCAGCACCGCGAGCAGCATGACGCCGAGCGCCAGGACGAGCCGCGTCAGCGCCAAGCCGCCGCGCGCCCCACCCGCTCTCGCCCGATGATGCCACTTCGTCATGAGGTGATGTCTCCGCCCCGATCATGTCATGATCGCGGCAGGGCGCCAGCCGAATCCGGCCGGCCGCCGATCCCTGTTCCGCTGCCCAGGCCGACATGACCCAGACCCTGACCATCAGCCTCACCGGCACCACCGACCTCCCACCCGGCAAGATCGCCGCCATCGTCACCTCGCTGGAGATGCGCGCGCGACCGCCCGAGCGGCCCGACCCGCCGGGGCTGGAGGGGTTTTCGCTGGAGCGGATCGGCGCGGACGAACTCGACCGCTATCTCGCCATGTACCGGCGGCTGGGCGAGCGCTGGATGTGGTTCAGCCGGCTGGTCAAGCCCCGCGCCGAGGTCGCGGCGATCCTCGCCGACAGGGGCGTCGAGACCTACATGGTGCGCCGCGAGGGGGCCGATCAGGGCCTGCTCGAGCTGGATTTCCGGGTGGCGGGCGAGGCGGAGCTCGCCTTCTTCGGCCTCGATGAGGCTGTGGTGGGGAAAGGAGCGGGGCGCTGGCTGATGAACCGCGCACTGGCGCTGGCCTGGGCGACGCCGATCGCGCGCTTCTGGGTCCACACCTGCACCCTCGACCACCCGTCCGCGCCGGAATTCTACCAGCGCTCGGGGTTCACGGTGTTCAAGCGGGGCGTGGAGGTCGATGACGATCCGCGGCTGGAGGGGCATATGCCGCTGGCTTGCGCGCCGCATCATCCGGTGATCGGGTAGGGGAGCCGGGGGGGCGTTCAGCGGGGCAATCTTCAGCTTGCCCGCGCAACTCGCCTCTCCCTGCTTTCGGCATCATCAATCTGCAATGTTTGCGCAGACGGTTTGGAGGGCGGCATCATGGTCGATCATCCTCATGCCAAGACGATGAGCATCGTGGCGATGAATCTCGATGGCCAGAAGCAAGTCTTGATGGTGGACACCGACCTGAAGATGGACGGTGAGGACCCGGCCTATCAGGCACACAAGGTCGCCAGCCTCCGCGAGGCGTGTCGTTCATTCGTCGAAAAATTCCCGCTTCTGGTCGATACCTATGCCATCCGGGCCTGGAAATAGGTCGCGCGGCTGCGGGAGGGATGGTGGCTCCGAGCCAGACCCGGTTCTATCCAGTTCGGGCCAAACGTGGACTATCCTCGCGGATGCTCGCCGCAGTTCAGCAGCATTCTCGGCGTCGTCGCGCCGCCGGCAGACCTGCGCCAACAAGAAAAGCCCGCCGGATATCCCGGCGGGCTTCTGAACTTCCAACGACTTCAACCGCCCCTCACGCCCTGGGACGCAAGCCGATCGAGTCCATCATCGCCTGGTCGCGGGCGGCTTCGGCGGCGCGCTCGGTCGCCTTCTCGCGGTCGTCGAGGATCTCGACCTTCTTCATGTCCTCGAAGGCCTCCTGCAACTCGGCCTTGGCCTCGTCGAGCTGGCCTTTGAGGTTGTCGGCCGACTGGCGCAGGTTGTCGCGGCGGCCCAGCGCCGCCTTGGCATAGGTCGGATAGGCGAAATGGGCGGGGTCGGAAATGCCGGCCCGGGCTTCCTCGCTCTGGATCTCGCGGTCCAGATCGGTCGCCATGCGGTGAAAATCCGCGATCATCATCTCGATCTGGCTTACCCGGCGACGCTTTTCGTCCACCTGGAAGCGCTTGAGACGCAGCAATGTGTCTCGCGACTTCATGTCGTTTCCAACTCCTGATTACGCATCGGGCGTGCACCGACCCCTCGGCGCGCGTCCGCAACTCCATCCCGCGAGACAAAAAGGACAATGGCGCAAGGAGGTTGACCGTTCCTTACCGGAAACCGCCGCATTCGATGCATGGCCCGGTCGCGCCTGCGCTGCTGACGCGGGGCGACGGGACGGTCTAGTAGCCAGCGGCCGGGGAGCGGGCCTGCCGCTCGCGTCCGATCGTGGAAGGCCCGCCTTGCCTGCCATCCTGCCTGCCAAACTGCGCGGCCTTGCGCGCCTTCCGCCGCATGCTTTGCTGATCTGCGGCCTCGTCGTCACGCGCATCATCGGCTGGGGCTCGACCTTCTATGCGCTATCGGTGCTGGCCCGCGACATCCAGCGCGATCTCTCGCTCGACGTCACGTTCGTGTTCGGCGGCATTACGCTCCTGCTGCTGACGGGGGCGGCGCTCGGACCGGCCGTCGGCAAGAGGCTCGACGTCCACGGCACGCGCGGGTCGATGTGCATCGGCGCGGTCGCCTGCGCCATCGGTCTCGTGCTGCTGGCTCTGGCGCAGGGGCCTGTCAGCTATCTCGCTGCTTGGGTCGTCATCGGCATCGGGCACGCCTTCTCGCTGGCCAATGTCGGCGGCGTCACCGTCTCGCAACTGATGGGCGAGCGGACGCGGCGCGTCATCGGCCTGATGATGCTCGCCACCGGCCTGTCTTCCACCGTGTTCTGGCCGCTGACGGCGATGCTGTCCGAGGCCTATGGCTGGCGGGCGACCTGGCTCGTCTTCGCCGCGCTGCAGATCGTCATCGTGCTGCCGATCTATGCGATGGTGCCGCGTCGGCCGGGGTCCGTATCAGGGCCGAGCCCGACGCCACTGCCTGCGGGTACGGCCGATGGCGGGCGGGTTGCGCTCGCGCAGCGCCGGGCGGCGTTCTGGCTGGTGGCTGCGGTGTTCTCGGCGAGCGGGCTGGTCTCCTGGGGGCTGCCGCTGCATCTGATCGACCTGCTGCGCGACGCCGGCATCAGCGCGACGGAGGCTGTCGGCATCGCCGCGCTGAGCGGGCCGGCGACGCTGCTGGCCCGGCTTGTCGATGCGACGCTCGGCGAGCGCCTGCCGGTCGAGCGGACAGCACTGGCGGGGCTCGTGCTCGGGCCGCTCGCCTGCCTCGTGCTCGTGCTGGCGCCGGGGACGCCGCTCGCCGCCACCGTCTTCGTCATCAGCTTCAGCGCGGCGATGGGGGTGATCTCCGTCGCCCGGGCGACGCTGCCTCTCGCCTTGTTCGGTCGCGGCGGTTTCGGCAGCCTCATGGGCCGGCTGACGGTGCCGCAGAATCTCGCCTTCGCGGCCGCGCCGCTGATCTTCGCGGCGATGATCGCGCATCTCGGGCGGGACTGGGCGCTGATCGCCTCGGCCGCGATCCAGCTCCTGGCCGTCATCGCCATGCTGGCGCTGCTGCGGTTGCTCGCGCGGGCCTGAGGCTTCAGCCGTTCATGATGGTGGCGAGCCGGGCGTAGCATTCGCCCAGAGGCGTCGCGTCGTCCTTGGCCTGCTTCAGGAAGCCCTCCAGCGCGGGGTTGAGACGGATTGCCTCGTCGACCTCGGGGGAGGCGCCCTGGCGGTAGGCGCCGAGCCGGATCAGCTCCTCCATATCGGCATAGGTCGCCAGCGTCGCGCGCGCCTTCTGCACGACCGGGTAGAAAGCCGGGTCGCAGGAGCGTGGCATGGTGCGCGAAACGGATTTCAGAACGTTGATCGCCGGGAAACGGCCGCGCTCGGCGATCGAGCGCTCCATCACGATATGCCCGTCTAGGATGCCGCGCACGGCGTCCGCCACGGGCTCGTCATGGTCGCCGCCATCGACCAGGACGGTGAAGAGCCCGGTGATGGCGCCGTCGCCGATGCCGGGGCCTGCGCGCTCGAGCAGGCGCGGCAGTTCGGCGAAGACGGTCGGCGTGTAGCCCTTGGTGGTCGGCGGTTCGCCGGCGGCAAGGCCGATCTCGCGCATCGCCATGGCGAAGCGCGTCACCGAATCCATCAGGCACATCACCTGCAGACCCTGATCGCGGAAATATTCGGCGATCGTCAGCGTGGTCATGGCGGCCTGCTTGCGCATCAGCGCCGGCTCGTCGGAGGTCGCGACGACGACGACGGAGCGCGCCAGGCCCTCCGGGCCGAGATCGTCCTGCAGGAACTCCTGCACCTCGCGGCCGCGCTCGCCGACGAGGCCGATGACGTTGACGTCGGCGCGGGCATAGCGCGCGAGCATCGAGAGCAGCACCGATTTCCCGACGCCGGAGCCGGCGAAGATGCCCATGCGCTGGCCGAGGCAGCAGGTCAGGAAGGCGTTGAGCGCGCGCACGCCGAGATCCAGCGGCTTGCCGACGCGACGGCGCGAATGCGCGGGTGGCGGGTCGTTGCGAAAGGTGTAGAGTGCTTCGCCCTCGGGCAAGGGCGGCCCGCCATCGACGGGGCGGCCCAGCGCATCGACGACGCGGCCGAGCCAGGCCGAGGTCGGCTTGAGGCCCGGCGCCGCCTTGTCGATATAGGCCGGGCAGCCGCGGCGCACGCCGTCGAGCCCGCCATAGGGCATGACCAGCGCTTTTTCGCCGGAAAAGCCGATGACCTCGCAGGGAACGCGCGTGCCCGGCGCGATCTCGATGCCGACGCGCCCGCCCAGGCTCATCGCGCCGATCGGCCCCGCGATTTCGACGAGCAGCCCGCGCACGGCGATCACGCGCCCGTAGACGGTGACGGAGTCGAGCCCCGCGATCGTGGCGGCGAGCTGGGAAAGACGATTTTGGCCGTGCGCGGCGCTGTTCATAACTGTTGCCGTCAACCTTTCGTTTACCTGTGTGATTAACACTGTGTATCGAGGCTGCGTCGAGGCGCGGGGTCATTTCGACCCGGTTCCACGAGGCGGTCTCCGCGAAAGGCAATTTCGCGGGCGATGACGAAACGATCCGTGTCAAATTCGACTCACCTCGGCAAGGATCGTCGTCTTTCTCCCAGGAAGCGCTTGCGCACCGGAATCAGGGTTTGTTAACCATTTCTCCGTAGCGTGTCGCGTGGCGTTTCATCGGGCAAGTACGTCGTCGTCCAGGGCCGTGGGGGTCCGGACGAGAAGAGCGGTCAGCTTGCCCGCGGGCGAAATTGGGGACGTGGACATGCGGGTTCTGCTGATCGAGGACGATAGCGCAACCGCTCAGAGCATCGAACTCATGCTCAAATCGGAAAGCTTCAACGTCTACACCACCGATCTCGGTGAGGAAGGCGTCGATCTCGGGAAGCTGTACGATTACGACATCATCCTGCTCGACCTGAACCTGCCGGACATGTCCGGCTACGAGGTCCTGCGCAGCTTGCGCGTCGCCAAGGTCAAGACGCCGATCCTGATCCTGTCGGGCCTCGCGGGCATCGAGGACAAGGTCAAGGGCCTGGGCTTCGGCGCCGACGACTACCTGACCAAGCCGTTCCACAAGGACGAACTCGTCGCCCGCATCCATGCGATCGTGCGCCGCTCGAAGGGCCATGCCCAGTCGGTCATCACGACCGGCGACCTCGTCGTCAATCTCGACACCAAGACCGTGGAAGTCGACGCCGCCCGCGTCCACCTCACCGGCAAGGAATACCAGATGTTGGAGCTGCTTTCGCTTCGCAAGGGCACGACGCTGACCAAGGAGATGTTCCTGAACCATCTCTATGGCGGCATGGACGAGCCCGAGCTCAAGATCATCGACGTGTTCATCTGCAAGCTGCGCAAGAAGCTCGCCAACGCGTCGGACGGGAAGAACTACATCGAGACCGTCTGGGGCCGCGGCTACGTGCTGCGCGAGCCCTCCGACGTGGAGCAGCGCATCCCGGCCTGAGGCCGAACCGGAGACCGCGTCACAACGCGGTCATGATCCGATGCGAAAAAGAGCGTGGCCTGATCGTCGGATGTAAACGACAGGCCGACGAGGACCCCGCCGAGAGGCGGGGTTTTTGTTTGCGCGGAGCGTCGCGGCCGTTGTGATCGTCTGGATTGCGGCGATCTGGCGGGGGGCGTGGTGCGAGGCAGCAAGCGTTCGCGGCGCGTCGCTTCCGTCAGAAGCGAGCGCCGCCCTGCGCCAGCAGGGGCTCTACCGGCAGTGACATATTGGCTGGCTGGGCGTGGACCGAGTTGCGGTCGCGGTACAGCCCGCGATGCTTGCTGTCGGGGACGATGCTGGTGGTGATGCCGATCACCGTTTCCGCCGCGCCGAGCACGACTGCGCCCTGCGGCGCCAGGCGCGGGGCGAGCGCGGCGAGCACCTTGGCCTTCGTCGGAACGTCGAAATAAATCAGCACGTTGCGGCAGAAGATGACGTCGAACTGGCCGAGATGCCCGTTCGGCTCGAGCAGATTATGCGGCTTCAGCTCCACCATCGCGCGCAGCCGCTCGGACACCTGCCACTTGTCGCCATTCTGCTGGAAGTGCTTCAGCAGCATCTGGATCGGCAGGCCGCGCTGGATCTCGAACTGGCTGTAGATGCCGCTCCGAGCCCGCTCCAGCACCTCGGCCGAGATATCGGTGCCGAGAATCTTGATCGTCCAGCCCGCCAGTCGCGGGGCCATCTCGTCGAGAATCATCGCCAGCGAATAGGCTTCCTGGCCCGTGGAGACGGCGGCGCACCAAATCCTGAGCGAGCGGCTCGCCGCATTCGTGACCAGCTTCTCGGGGAGAAGCACGTTGCGGAACAGCTCGAACGGCGTCTGGTCACGGAAGAACAGCGTCTCGTTCGTCGTCATCGCTTCGATGACCGCCTGCTCCAGCGCCGCATCGGCGCCCTGGCGCAACTGCTGGACCAGGGTCGCGAGGCCGTCGATGCCTTTGCGGCGGCAGAGGATGCCGAGACGGCTTTCGGCGAGATAGCGCTTGTCGGCGCTGAGCGAGAGGCCCGAGCGCAGATGCAGCAGCAGCCGCAGGAAGTTGAAATCGGCGTCGGTCATGACAGTTGACCGGCGCGAACGAGGCCGCGAATGGCCATGCCGATGTCGTCGAGCGCGATGACCGCGCTGGCGTGCTGCGCCCGCACGACGGAACCGGGCATGCCCCAGATGGTGCTGCTGTATTCGTCCTGCGCAATCACCGCCGCGCCGGCTCGGCGCAAGGCGCCGGCGCCTTCCGTACCGTCAGCGCCCATGCCGGTCAGCACGAGGCCGAGCGCGGCCGGGCCGAGATGGCGCGCGGCGTCGTTGAACAGCACATCGACGGCCGGGCGGCAGAAGCGAACGGGCGGGGCGTCGCTGATGCTCGCCGTAATGTGGCCGAGGCGGCGGTCGATCCCGAGATGGCGGCCGCCGGGCGCGACATAGATGGTGCCGCGGCTGAGACGCTCCCCGTCGAAGGGCTCGCGGGCAGGGATACCGATATAGCTGGCGATCTGCTCGGCAAAGGAGGCGGTGAACAGCGGAGGCATTTGCTGGACGATGACCGTCGTCAGATCCTGCAGCGCGTCCCCCGCATCGAACAGCACCTTCGCCACGGCGCGGGGGCCTCCTGTCGAAGCGCCGATGCAGAGGTAACGCGGCACGGTCGAAACGATCTGGCGCAGGCTTGTCGGGCCCGGCCGGCTGATGTCGACATCGATCTCGGGCGGCAGATAGCCGGTTCGCAGGCGGGTCTGCGCGATGTTGGCGAGCTTGAGCAGGAACTCGCTGCGGAATTCCAGGGAGACGGTCAGGCCGCCGCGACTTTCGGGCTTGGAGACGACGTCCATCGCGCCCTTGGTCATGCATTCCAGCGCAATACGGGTGTTGCGCTCGGTCAGCGTCGTCGCCAGCAGGACGCCTGTATTCGGGCTCTCCTTGAGGATCTGGGGCAAGGCCGTGGCGCCGTCCACGCCGGGCATGTCGAGGTCGAGCACCATGACGTCGGGCTTGAAGCGCCCGGCATGGGCCACCGCGGTCTCGCCGTCGCCGGCGACCGCCACGAGATGAAACTGTCCGCTCTCGCCGAGCCACCGGGCGAAGAGGCCGCGCACCACGACGGAATCGTCGGCGATCACGACCGTCTTGTGCCTTTGGCCTCCTGTCGCGCCGGCCGGCGAGAGACTGCTCATGCGTCGCGCCTTCCGCCGGACCATCCGCGCATCGCGACGCTCCTGGCCGCCCGTCTGCGGCGGGGCTGGCGTCCCGATGCTGCGGCTGCGTCGCTCAAAGCAGCCCGACCTGGTGGAACTTCGAGGCCACGATTTCCTTGTCGAAGGGCTTCATGATGTATTCGTCGGCGCCGGCATGCATGGCCCGCGCGATATGGGCGATGTCGTTTTCAGTCGTGCAGAACACCACCTTCGGCCGCTTGCCGCCGGGCATCTGGCGCAGCGTGCGAAGGAAGTCGTAGCCGTCCATGATCGGCATGTTCCAGTCGAGCAGGACCGCGTCGGGCATCTCGCCCTTGCAGGAGTCGATGGCGCGGGCGCCATCCTCGGCTTCCGTGATGCGGAACTGCAGACCCTCGAGAATGCGCCGCGCAACCTTGCGGATCACGGCCGAGTCGTCGACGACGAGACAATATTTCATGGTCAATCTCCAGATCGGTGCCGTGCCTGGGTCAGGCTGCGGCCTCCAATTCAAGGGCGAGGATTGCATCGACGTCGAGGACGACGAGCAGGCGGTCTTCAAGGCGATGCACGCCCGTCGCGAGGGCTGCCCAGCTCCGGTCGAGATGGACGGGGCTGGGCTCGAAGGTGGACTGATCCAGCCGCATGACCTCCCCGACGGCATCCACGATCAGAGCATAGGCTTCGCCCTCATGGTCGATGCCGACGGCTACCAGTTCCGTCTTGCCTTCGCGATCTTGTCTGGGGGTTGCCGGTCGGCCGAGGCGCTTGCGCAGGCAGATCGCCGTGACGATCCGCCCGCGCAGGTTGAGCAGGCCGATGATTTCCGATGGCGCACGCGGAACGAGCGTGATGCGATTGGTGATGAACACGTCGTGGACGCGCCCGATCGGCAGGCCGAGAATCTGCTCGCCGATCATCACCGTGACGTAGTCGAGGGACTCGAACGCGTTCACGGGAGAGGGCGCATCGATGGCCGGGTGGAGGTCCTGCCGACGAGACGGATCGGTATCGTGCAGCATCACGCGGCCTCCCTGACCGGCCGGCGCTCCGCCAGTTCGCCGAGAAGCGCGCGCCGATCGAACTTGGCGACGACTTCGTCGATCCGCTGCTGGCTGGCGCGCATGTGGAGATCGGGCGTCACCAGCGCCGTCAGGCCGATGATGCGAAGCCGCGCGCCGTTCGGACCGTCGCGCAGCGCCGCGGCGAAGGCGAAGGCGCCGTCGATGTCGCTGTCGATGTCGACGAGGACCGTTGCGATCGCACCGCCGGCGAGGAGCCCCCGCGCCGCCTCGAAGCTGGTGGCGGCAATGATGCTGTGCCCGGAGGCCTTGAGAACGGGCGTCAGCATGTCGCGCAGGAAGGACGACGGTTCGACGAGCAGGATCTGCGGCGTCGCCGCCGCTTCGCCCGCCGCCCTGGCGTGACGCCAACCGCGTTCCTGCATCGGCAGATAGCTGGCCAGATCGACGATGTCGGTGGCGCGGCCACGGATCATGGCGGATCCGACGATCCCCCGATCCTGCGTGGTCGCCATTTCGATGTTGAGCACCTCGTCGACGATGTCGACGATCGCGTCGACCGCCAGCGCCACCGTCATCTCGCCTTCGGAGATGATGACCAGCGGCTGCAGTCCCTCCGTCCGAAGCCTGGTTTCGCCGACCGGGACGACCGGCACCAGCCGGTTGCGGTAATGCAGCAAGGCGCGGCCGCTGCCACTTTCAAACTGCGCGGCGTCGACCTCTTCGAGGCGCGTGACCAGCGAGAGCGGAACGGCCCTGAGGCCGGAGCCTGCCTTGAACACGAGGACCGTGGTTTTCTCGGCGGCAGGGGCCACGGCCGCCGACGGCGCCTCGACATGAAAGGCGTCGCCTGCTCCTGCGGCGCCGACCAGCCCGGCAACCCCGTTGGGGTCGACGATCAGCACCACGGCGCCGTCGCCGAGGATCGTGTTTCCGGAGAAGATCGGGATGTGCCGAAGCTTGCTCGACATCGGCTTGACGACGATTTCCTCGGTATGGAAGACGCCGTCCACAAGGATTCCGAACTGCCGCTCGCCGATCTGCGTGACGACGATGAACCCATCTTCCGGCGGCGGCGCCGCTTTTCCCATCAGTCCCGACAGGACGATGATCGGGAGCAGCCGTCCGCGCAGCCGCAAGATTGGCGCGCCGTTGATGTCCTCGACGCGATGATCGGCGCCGGCCTTCACCCGCACGAGTTCACGCACGACGATCTGCGGGATGGCGAAGCGCTGGTCTCCCGCCACCACGATCAGGGCGGCCACAATCGCGAGCGTGAGCGGGATCTTGATCGTGATCGTCGTGCCCAGTCCGGGCTTGCTGGCGATGTCGATCAGGCCGCCGATGGCGTCGACATTGACCTTGACGACGTCCATGCCGACGCCCCGCCCCGAGATCGCCGTGACGTTGTCGGTGGTCGAGAAGCCCGGGTGGAAGATGAAGCGGCTCACCTGCGCATCGGTCATGCGCTCGATTTCGACTTCGGTCGCGAGACCGCGCTGGATGGCCTTGCGCCGGATGCGCTCGCTGTCGAGCCCGCGCCCGTCATCGGCCACGGCGATGGTGACGGATCCGCCCTCGTGGTAGGCGGCCAGGCGGATGGTGCCGTGCTCCAGCTTGCCGACGGCCAACCGTTCTTCGGGCAGTTCGATGGCATGGTCGGCGCAATTGCGGACCATGTGCATCAGCGGATCCTTGATCAGGTCGAGGATCTGCCGGTCGAGTTCGGTGTCGGCGCCCTCGGTGACCAGTTCGATCCGCTTGCCGAGTTCGGCGCCGAGATCGCGGACGATGCGGGGCAGCTTCGACCAGGCGTTGCCGATCGGCTGCATCCGCGTCTTCATGACGCCGTCCTGCAACTCGGCCGTGATCAGGGAGAGGCGCTGCAGCGGCGCCTTCAGGCCGTTGTCGTCTTGCTTGCGCGAGATTTCGAGGAGCTGGTTGCGGGTCAGCACCAGCTCGGACACCATCGTCATCAGGTGCTCGATGGTGTCGACATTGACGCGCAGCGTGGCTGGCCCGGTCGGCCGGTTCTCGCGGCTGGCGGCCTGATCGCCGGTGTCGGCAGCCCCCGGCTGCTCGATGCGCCCGTCACGGCCGCGTTGCGGGCCCGGCGCATTGCGGAAGACGAGATCGAGGCCATCCTCGGTCAGCGTCCCCGGCGTGGAGCCGCCATGGCGGGCGAGGTAGGCCGCCACCGGGTCGGCAACATCGCCTGTGACCGGCTGCTTGCGCTCCAGTTCCGCCCTGGCATGATCGGCGAGATTGCGCAGTTCGCGGATCAGGTTCTCGTCGTTGCCCGGGGGCTCCTCACCCTTTTCGGCGAGTTCGGTCAGGATGTCCTTTACGCGGTCGATCGTCTCGAGAATGGCCGTGACGGCGATCGTGCTGACACTCGCGCCATCGCGGAACTGACCGATCACCGATTCCGCGGCATGGGTCAAAGCCTCCAGCCGCGGCAGGCCGATGAAGCCGCATGTGCCTTTGACGGTGTGGACCAGCCGGAAGATGTTGCGCAGGATGTCGCGGTTGTTCGGCTCCTGCTCGAAGCGCACGAGTTCCCGATCGACGGTATCGAGGTTCTCGCCGGTCTCGGTCAGGAACTCTTGCAGCAAGTCGTCCATGCAGGGGACCACCACTCAACGCGACAACACACGCCATCACCTAAGCCCCAGAAGGGTTTATGATCGGTTGAGATTATCGCTGCAGACGCCGTTATTTGGCGAATGCACCGCTCAATCCGCCTTGTTGGCCGCAATGGTCACGGTCTCGCCGTCGATGGCGAAGGTGATGGTCATGCCGGCGGCGCGCGCGACCATGCCGGTATAGAGCGGCTGGACGGCGTGGGCGTCGATCGTCCCGGTCTCGGAACGGCCCGCGATCAGTTCCTCGACATGCGCGGGGATGCGCGCATGCGACCCCGTCGCCGTGATCGCAAAGCTGCCCTGTTCGCCCTCGACCGTCGTGCGCGAGACGAGCTTTCCGCCCCGCGGGACGGCCTGCGCGGCGAGGATGAGAAGGTTGAGCACGAGCTTGACCTGGTTCTTCGGCAGTAGCGCGCGCGGCGCTTCCCAGTCGAGCGAGAGCTTCTCGTCGTTGAGAAAGCCGTTGGCGACGTTGCCGGCATCGCCGAGGTCGATCATCGCACCGGCCGAACCCGCGGCGCCGAAGGCGAGCCGGGCGAACTGTAGCCGCGCCGATGCGTTGCGGGCGCTCTTCTTGATAAGTTCGAGCGCGAAGTCGCGCATCGAGGGATCGTCTTCCTCCAAAACCTCCAGCGCGTTGACAATGGCCCCGACCGGGCTGATCACGTCATGGCAGACACGGCTGCAAAGAAGCGCGGCCAGATCGATTGGCTCGAGCGAGATGGCGGTCATGGGTATGTCCTGGGGTCATTGCTGCGTGGCGCTCGCGGCGGACTGAACGCCGGTCTCCTCAGATATGGTGGCATCTTGGTTTTCATGTGGTTAAGCCCCATTTCGCGGCAGGGTGGAGCGAAGGACGTGCAGCGGTGACGATCTGCCAGGAGGCGATGGGTCCCGACCCCGCGCCGCGCCAGGACCCGAGTGTCCAAAACCCGGGTCTTCAGGACCCGCGCCTTGCGGATCGCGACGATCTGGCGCGCCGGCTGGCGGAAGCGGCGCGGTTGAGCGGCGCCGTGCTCTTGGCGATGCGCGCCGCCCGCGACGTGAAGATCAAGCCCGACGGCTCGCCGGTCTGCTCGGCCGACATCGCAGCCGACCACACCGCCAAGCGCGCCCTGGCCCGGCTTCTGCCGGGCATCCCCGTGATCAGCGAAGAAAGCGTGGCGGATGTGGCGCCTGCGCCCGTGTTCATCCTGCTCGATCCGCTCGACGGCACGCGCGAATTCCTGGCTGGCGGCGACAGCTACTGCGTCGCGATCGCCCTGATCTGCGGTGACCGGCCGATTGCTGGCGCCATCGCCGCGCCGGCCAGCGGGCGGCTGTGGTTTGCCGGAAACTGTGCCTTCGCGCAGGGGCTGGCACCCGACGGCGCGACGGTCGGAGAGGCGCATCCGATCAAGGTGCGGCCGATGCCCGCGCAGGGGCCGGTGACGCTGATCAGCCGCTTCCATGGCGACGCGCTCAGCGACGACGTCGCCTCGGCGATGGGCTCGACCGCCACACTGCCGATGTCGTCGGCGGTCAAGTTCGGCCTGATCGCAGCGGGTGAGGCGGATCTGCATGTGCGCGGCGGACAGACCATGGAGTGGGACATCGCGGCCGGCGACGTCATCCTCTGCGCGGCAGGCGGGGTCATCCTGACCATCGACGGACAGGTGCCGCGCTATGGTCAGGTCGGTCGCGACTATCGCAACCCGTCCTTCATCGCGGCGTCGAGCCTGGATCTGGCCCGGCGCGCAGTGGCAGCCGCGGCCAGGATCTGAGGCGGGCGGCGCGCCTCAGTCAGCGGGCGATGCTGTTGACGACATCGCTCCAATGGCTCTCGGCCATCTGCAGGCGGCTTTCGTCCTCGACGAAGCGCCGCCGGTTCTCGGGCGTGCGGAACAGGAACAGCCGCGAGCCGACGATGGCGAACTGGCGGGGATCGGTGTCGACGGCGCGCCCGTCGGCGACTGCCGAGGCATCGAAGCCGGCAAAGGCGGGCTCGTAGACGGCCGGCGCATCGCGAAACGCCTCGCGATTGGCGGCAGAGACGAAGCGCCAGACAGCGCCGCGATGGACCATCTCATACTCGCGTTGGCCGGCGACGGCGCGGCCTTCGAGCTGATAGGCGACCGGATCATAGCCGTGCAGGGCAAGTCCGGAATGGCTGTCGCGCTGCATCGATTCATTGAGCGACGGCAGTTCCGGCAATCCCGACGGCAGGCCAGCCAGCGCACCGCGCGATTCGGCCAGTGCAGGGGCGAAACCGGCCAGGACAGGCATGGCCAGGCAGAGCATCCCCAGAGCGGGCAGGGACATGCGGAGTCGACGCTGCCTTGTTACGGCCTTCATCACGGGCAATTCCTGACTGAATGATCATGCCGCTGGGGGAACCAAGGCCCGCCCTGCGATCTTCACGGGTTGGATACACTTTCGAGGGTATCAAACTGGTTACGGAACTGGTTCGCATTTGCGCGGCCTCGTGCTCGAGGGTCGGATTCTTTCCGATCGCCCGAGTCCGGCGTCACCCATCCACCGTTCTGGCGAGATCTTTCCGGGCTGTCGGCAGGCCGGGGATCGAGACGTCGGAGCGGATCGTCGGCACGTGCCGGCGTCCCACCCGGAGACCCATCTCATGACGCAAACCCGCCGCAGCCTCATCACCGGTGGCATTGCGCTCGCCGCGGCCGGCACGGCCCCCTTGTCGGCGCCCGTCCTGGCCCAGCAATCCTACGGGCAGAGCCGGTCGTTCTCGCAAAACGAGCTCGTCACCTCCGGTCACCAGTTCTTCGGCAATGTCTCGCGCGGGCTCGCGCTCGCGGTCGAGGAAGCCGTCCGGCGCTGGGGCGAGCCCAATGGCTATGTCCTCGGCCAGGAGGCGGCGGGCGCCTTCGTCGGCGGGCTGCGCTATGGCGAGGGCACGCTGTTCACCCGCAATGCCGGCGACCGCAAGGTGTTCTGGCAGGGTCCCTCCGTCGGCTTCGATTTCGGCGGCGAGGGCTCGCGCACGATGATGCTGGTCTACGGCCTGCCGGCGGTCGAGGCGCTGTATCAGCGCTTCGTCGGCGTCGACGGTTCGGCCTATTTCATCGGCGGCTTCGGCTTCACGGCGCTGGCGGCTGAGGGCGTGACGGTGGTGCCGATCCGTACCGGCGTCGGCTGGCGCCTGGGGGTCAATCTCGGCTATCTCAAGTTCACGCCGCAGGCGACCTGGAACCCCTTCTGATCGCAGTGATGACAGGGCAAGTCGTGGTTTCGGCCTTACGCTGTCCTGCCGCAACGATAGTGCCCTTGGAGAGGCGCCCGAAATCGGGTTTCCTCTTCGCGTCGCGATGTCCTAATCTGTCGGTCCACTGGACGCGGAGCCGTATCTCTTGATCGAAGCTGTCATGCTCGTCGCACTCGGCTTCCTGTGCGCCAGCCTGCTCGCGCTGGCGGCCGTGCCGGCGCTGACGCGACGCGCCGACAGGCTGGCGCGTCGGCGTGCGGAGGCCGCCTTTCCCCTGTCGCTGGCGGAGATCGCCGCCGATCGCGATCACCTGCGCGCCGAGCTCGCGCTGCGCGCCCGCACGCTCGAACAGGAGGCGGAGAGGGGCTTCGCGGCCAAGGCCGGCGCCATGCAGGAGCTCGGCCGCCGCGACATGCGGATCGGCGAGCTCGACGGCGCGGTGCGCGAGCGCGACCACCGCATCGCCGGGCTGGAGGCCGATCTCGACACGACCCGCGGCGAACTTCAGCAGACGCTTGCGGCGCTGGCTCGCGAGACCGCGACGCTCGCGGAGACGACCGCCACGCTCGACAAGCGGATCACCGATCTGGCCGGCCTCGAACGCACGCTCGCGGAGACGCGCACGTCCCTGACCGGCACCAGCGCCGATCTTGCGGCCCGCGATGACGAGTTGGCCCGCGAGCGCGACACGCTCGGCCGCAGCCAGGTCTTGCTGGCCGAACGCGAGACGGAGCTTCTGCGGCTGCGGCAGGAGCATGATCAGCTCCGCGTCGCGCAAGTCGAGGACCGGACCCGGATCATGGTTCTCGAAAGCAGTGCCCGCGATCTCGCTGACCGGCTATCTGCGAAAGAACAGGCTCTCGCGGACAGCGAGGCGGGGCTGAAGGCGATGACGGTCGACCGCGACAGCGAGCGGCTGCGGGCCGATGCTCTCGCGGCGCGGGCGGAGCAGGCCGAGGCCGGGGTCGCGGCCGCCGATGCACGCGCCGTGGCGGCCGGAACCGAAGCGTTGCGGCTCCAGGCACTGCTGGCGCAGGAATCGCATGCCCTTGGCGGCGAGAGCGAGGCGAGGCTGGCGATGGAGCAGGAGTTGACGCAGGCAAAAGCGGCAATGGAGACGGCGCGGCAGCAGGCGGTGCAGGATGCCTCTGCCCTGCGGGAAACCCTGCGAGCACGCGAGGCGCAGCTCGAAGAGGTGCATGCCGAGGTCCAGACGCTGAAGGGGGCTCTGGAGCAGTCGCGCGCCGAACGCGCCACGTTCAAGCGCGAGGCGACTCAGGCCCGCAAGGCGGGGGCGCTCGCCACGGCGCCCGACCGGCAGGAGAACGCCGCGTTGCGCCGGGAGATCATGGCGGTCGCCGAACGGTTGATGAACCTGCCGCCCAAGCAGGAAGCCGCCGAATAGCACGGCCTGCCGTCGAAAGCGGCTTTCGTTCCGGCGCGATCATGCTCTAGGAAGGCGCGCGATATCCGCATCCCGCCCAGAGCCCAGCCCGAGATGGTCTTCGCCCCGTGACTGAAACCTCCTTCGATCTCCTCTGCATCGGCGAGCCGCTGGGCGAGTTCAACGCCACCCGCGCCGAAAGCGGCGCCTTCCAGTTCGGCCATGGCGGCGACACCTCGAACTGCGCCATCGCCGCTGCGCGACAGGGCGCGAAGGCGGCCTATCTCGGTGCGCTCGGCGAAGACATGGCGGGCCGCTCGATCCGCGATCTCTGGCGCCGCGAGGGCGTCGACGATGCCCATGTGACGACGCATCAAAGCGCGCCGACGGGGCTCTATTTCGTCGATCACGGGCCGTCCGGCCATGTCTTCTCCTATCTGCGCGCCGGCTCGGCCGCGAGCCTGATGGGCCCGCGAGACGTGCCGCGCGATCTCATCACCTCCGCGCGCATCGTGCAGGCCTCCGGCATCAGCCAGGCGATCTCGGCCTCCGCCTGCGACGCCGTGTTCGAGGCCTTCGCGATCGCGCGCGATGCCGGTGTGACCACCGCCTACGACACCAATCTGCGCCTCAAGCTCTGGCCGCTGACGCGGGCCAGGGCGATCATCAACGCCGCCTGCGGCATGGCCGACATCGTGCTGCCGGGCTATGACGACGCCACCCAGCTCACGGGGTTGAGCGATGCCGACGCCATCGCCGATTTCTATCTGCGGATGGGCGCGAAGATCGTCGCGCTGACGCTCGGCCATGAGGGTTCTCTGGTGGCGACGCCGGAGCGCCGCGAGCGGCTGGTGCCGATCAAGGTGCACGCCATCGACGCCACCGGCGCCGGCGACTGCTATGACGGGGCCTTTCTCGCTGAATACATCCGCACCGGCGATGCTTTTGCCGCCGGCGCCTATGCCAATGTCGCCGCGGCCCTGTCGACGCAGGGCTTCGGTGCCGTCGCTCCGCTGCCGCGCCGCGCCGATGTCGAGGCGCGAATGGCGCTCGAAGCGAAGAAAGCAAACTGATGGCCGTCAAGGTTCTGGAAACGGCGGGCAAGCTGTTCGCCCGCTACGACGTGCTGATCAGCGATGTCTGGGGCGTGGTGCATGACGGCGTCTGGGCTCTGCCGCCGGCCTGCGAGGCGTTGGCGCGCTACCGCGAGCAGGGCGGGGCGGTGGTGTTGCTCTCGAATGCACCGTCGCCGTCTGAACAGGTCGCCGATCTCCTCGACAAGAAGCGGGTGCCGCGCGGCGCCTGGGACAGGCTGATCACATCGGGCGACGTCACGCGCTCGCTCATTGCCGAGAGCCACCACCGCAAGATCTTCCATATCGGCTGGCAGAGCGATCGTGCCGTCTTCGACCAGGCCGATATCGAGCTGGTCTCCGAGGATGAGGCCGATCTCGTCGTCGCCACCGAGCTCAACGACTACCGCACCGAGCAGCCCGAGCAGTACCGGCCGCTGCTGGAGCGCTTCGCGGCGCGGGGGCTGCCCTTCATTTGCGGCAATCCTGATCTCGTCGTCCATGTCGGGCATGACCTTCTGCCCTGTGCCGGCTCGCTCGCGCTGATCTATGAGGAACTGGGCGGCAGCGTCGCCTATGCCGGAAAGCCCTATCGCCCGGCCTATGACCTCGCTTTGGAGGCGGCCCGCTCGGTGCGCGGCGGCCATCCGGTCGATCCGGCCAAGGTGCTGGTGATCGGCGACGCGGTCCGCACTGATCTCGCCGGCGCGCGGCTGATGGGCTTCGACAGCCTCTTCATCGCCGGCGGCATCCACCGCGACGAGACCATGCGCGACGGCGTGCTCGATCCGGTGGGGCTCGAGACCGTGTTGGGGGGAAGCCCGGTGAAGCCGGTCGCGGCGATGGCGGCGCTCGGGTAGGGCGTCTAGCGACAGACCTTGCGGCAGACGTGAAACAATCGTCTCGGGCGTCGATGTCGGCAGCAGGCGAGCGACAGGGCGCTGCCTGGCCGCTGTCGTTCCCGGAGTAGCCTTGCGATCGCACCTTCGCCGAGACGTGTACCGAACGACCAGGCGCGTGGACAAATCCCGGTGGCGTCTCAATGCATCAACTGACCGACGAGCCAAAAGAGCAGTCTCGTCTCAGCGGTTAGCTCTGGCGTTCGAGTGGCCGTGTTGTGCGGCGCGGCGTAGGTTTTTCCTGACCGGAGCGATCGGATGCTTTCGAGAACAAGCGGCATGAATTTGATAATTGCGGCTCTACTTACTCTTTGACTTACGAAGGCGCGAGAATTTCAAGGTGACCATACGTTAACGTGTGGCGATATAGGATGTTTTTGGAATCATACCTTAGGTTGTAGGGTCCCGCTTTTTGGGAAGTGATTGATGCGTTCAAGCTCGCTTTCGCTGGTTTTCGCCTTTGTGTTGGGGCTGTCTGGGGCGTCGTTTGCCCGAGCGGGCGAGCTCAGGATCGTCGGCACGGGAGACGGCGTGGATCTGCTTGAGGCCCTCGCCGCCGAATACACCAGAGCCAATCCCGGTCAGATGGTCATCGTGCCGCCAAGCATCGGCTCGACTGGCGGCATCATCGCGGTGGGGACCGAAACGGAAATCCTGGGCCGGATCGCACGGCGATTGACGGATGCCGAAAAGTCCCAGGGGTTGGTCGAGACGCCTTTGGCGCGAATTCCGGTGGGTATCTTCGTGCATCCTTCGGCGGGCGTGAATGCATTGTCGGCCGCCCAGACCGTCGAGATATTCCAGGGCAAGATCCACAATTGGAGCGAGGTCGGCGGACGCGACGTCGCGCTTCGCATCGTTCGCCGCCAGCCCAGCGACAGTAACTTCGTCGCGCTACGCGCCGGAATCCCGGGCTGGGCGGATCTGGCGATCGCGCAGCGTTCGAAGCTGGCGCTGACGACCACGGAGATGTTCGACACGGTTCGCAGCACGGAGGGCGCTATCGGGTTCGGTCCCCTGTCCACGGCTTGGGCGAAAGACGTCACCTATCTCAGAATCGACGGCCATTTTCCGACGGATCCCGATTACAGGAGCGTGACCGCGCTCGCGCTGCTGCACAAGACCTCCACCGTCACAGACGCCGCCAAGTCCTTCCTCGCCTTCGCGGCTACGCGGAGAGCCAAGGATGTCGTGCGCGGCTTCGGCGGTCTGGTGGACTAATCGTGGCCGCCGACCTCAAATGGCGATACTCACTGGGGGCGCGCCTGGGCGCCCTCGTGGTCACGATGGCGACCATTGTCTTTGCCCTGGTCAGTTGCTTCATCATCTGGCGTCTCGGGGAAAACCTGGCCGAGCAGACGGTCAAATTGACAGATGTGACAAAGGTCGAGCTATCCGAGCGCCTCAAGGGCGAGTCCCTGCTCGGCCAATACCGGATGGAGGCGACTTTCAACGAATTTGCCGCCAGCACCGCCAGTCTGGCATCGCGTGAGTACCTGGCGAAGGCTATCGCGACGAACAATCATCCCAGCTTGCGAAATATGATCGAGAAGGGGCGGAATCAGATCGGCGCAGACGGCTTGATCATCATCGACATGAAGATGAGAATCATTGCGGCCGATGTCGCCAACACTGACATCGTCGCGGTCAATGCCGCCTTCAGATCTCATGAATTGCGCAAAAAGATCGAACAGCTGATCAGTGACAACATCCGTTCAATGGCCAGCACATTGAATTCATTTCTGCAGACTGACAGCTCCATGATCGCGGCTCTTGGGGCAAGAACAGATCTGACTTCGACCCTTGTCATAGCTCAGCCTGTCTTCGATGATTTTGGAGACATCATCGCTGTTTTGATTGCCAACCGTCATTTGAAGGCGGTGGAGCCGACGCTTGTGAAACTCGCCGAGGTCGTCGGTGCGGGGATCGCGATCACCAGCGGCGACAAAATCGTATCTCACGCCGGACTGAGCGAGACCGTCCATAACGTCCTGTCTCCGCGCATCGATCACATGCAGAGGACAACAGAGGGCGCACTGCTTTACCGGTGCAGTGCTTTCGCTCCGGGAATGAGTGTCTGCGCGTTCAGACCGGAGACGGAGCTCACGGCCCAAAGGGACGAGTTGGTTCGGATCAGCCAGGAGCAGAGCCATAGCCTGGCGGTGTGGCTGATGATCATCGGCCTCGCTTCGATCACGCTGCTCGCCTTGGCGCTGTATTTGATCACGCGCGATTTTACACGCCCGTTGAACCAGATCGCCATAGCCATAGGGCGCGTCGCTACTGGTGAAACCAGCATCTCTATCGTCGAGATTGACCGGGCCGATGAAATCGGCGTGATCGCGCGGGCGGTCAATGTATTCAAGGATAGCATCGCAGAAGCCGAGCAACTGCGAAGTGAAAAAACGAGCGAGGCCAAAAAGGCTCAGGCCGACAAGAAGGCGGTCATGGCGCGTCTGGCCGATGAATTCCAGGCGACGGTCGGCACGGTTCTCACCAGCGTCTCGACAGCCGCAGCCGATCTGGAGGCGACGGCCAATGCCATGAATACCAGCTCGGGCAGGACGCGCGAACTGTCAACGGTCGTCGCGCATGCCTCCGAGGACGCCGCTTCGAACATCCGCAACGTTGCACAGACAACGGATCAGCTCGCCGCAAGCGTGATCCTGATCGGCCATGAAGTTGACCGGGCTCGCGATGTCGCCAGCGAGGCCGTACGGCAGGCCATCGATGCCGATACGCAAATGGCCCATCTGTCCTACGCCGCGCGTAAAATCGGCGACATCGTCGCGATTATCACTCAAGTGACGGCTCAGACCAATCTTCTGGCCCTCAACGCCACGATCGAGGCGGCAAGGGCCGGCGAAGCCGGTCGTGGCTTCGCCGTCGTTGCGGGTGAGGTCAAGAACCTCGCGTCCCAGACATCCCAGGCGGCGCAGGAGATTGCAGGCCAGATCGCCGAGATGCAGGCTGCGACCGACGCCTCCGCAGGTTCGATCAAGGATGTTGCAAGGACGATCGCCGTGATCTCGGACATCTCCAAACAGATCACCGAGGCAACGGGGCTGCAGACCCGGTCGACCCAGAACATCGCGCTCAATCTCCAACAGGTCGCCGCTGCATCCGCCGAGATTTCGGCGAACCTTCATGAGGTCAACGTATCGGTCAGCGACACAGGGGTCGTCGCCAGCCAGGTTCTGTCGTCTGCCAACTTGCTGACGCAGCACAGCCAGCTTTTTGAGGGACAGGTGGCTCGTTTCCTGGCGACGGTCAGGGCGGCCTGAAGCCCAACCACCGCTCTCCTACCGCCCAGCTCATGGGGGCGGGACCTCATCTGGCCCGCATTCCCGCCCGGACGTCGAACGCCAAAGCAACCGCAGCGAGGCGCCGCGATTCCATCGTGACGGGGCGGGTTATGCCCCGAGCCGCCCCGCCCGCAGCCGCTTCCCGACGTCCTCGAACAACCCGCGAAACGGCTTGAACACGAAGCGCACCGTCGAGCGCCCCGGCGGCACGGCGACGGCCCGGAACAGGACGTTGGCGCGCAGGATCTCCGCGGGGGCGCCGTCGATCTCGACCTGCCACCAGGGGTGCCAGACATCGTTCAGGACGACATAGCCGCCCTGGGGCGCGTCGACGCGGAGCGTCACTTCGGTGGTGCCGTAGTCGGTGATGCGGACGCTGCCGGCCGGGCTCTGGCCGGGTGGGGGCGCGCCTGCGGAAGCCGCTGCGCCTGCGGGCCGGCCGGTCGCCAGCGGGTCGCGCGGCAGGGGCGCCACGGCGCGGTCGAGCAGGACGCTCCGGCGCGGGTCGAAGCCGGCGGGCCACTGCCCGGTGGCAAGGATCGCATCGAAATCGGCGGTCTCGGCCTTGGTCACGAGCAACACGCGCGGGAGCGCACGCGGGTTCTCGTAGACATAGGCGTCGGGTGTACGGGCGATCAAGGTCAGATCGCCGGGCTTCAGCGTCTTGTCGATCTGCTCGACGGGGACGCCGGTGGCGATGAAGCGCAGGCCCAGCATGTCCGCCAGCAGCGAGCGGTAGCCCGGCATCAGCGGTGAGAAGCTGCGCTGGTCGGGGAGGGCGACATGGTCGCCCGCGCCGGTCGCCTTGCTGTAGAGGCCGAGTCTGAGCGGGTTGTAGCCCAGCGTGTTGTCGAGCCGGTGGACGAGGCTGGCATTGGGCCAGTGGAAGCCGATGCCGGCGAGTTCGATGCGGTCGCGCCGGTCGGGGCCGGCCGTGCGGGCGGTCTCGCGCTTGAGCAGCGCGATGGTTTCGTTCGTGCTGTCGGCGCGCAGCACGTCATAGTCCTGCGCCGGCAGGGCGGTGGATTCGCTGGGACCATTGTTGACGGAGAGGTCGATGGTCAGGGTCGCGGCCAGTACGATCGCCGCCGCAAGCCCGGCGCCTCGCAGAGCAAAGCCGCGCGCGGCGACAAGCGCGCCGATGGCGAGTACGCCGCAGAGCAAAGTGGTGACCAGCGGCACGGCCGCGACCGAGAGCCTCCCCACCGTCCAGGCGAGCCAGAGCGCGAGGGCGAGAGCGCCCGCGAAGATAGCGACCTCGACGACGCGCTGCCAGGGCTGCGCGCGGGGTGCGGTGTCGGTCATCACGAGATGGGTGAGATAGCCGCCGAGCAGGGCCAAGAGCGCGCCGAGGATGAAGAGCGCATCGGCGGGCCGCCGGTAGAAGGAGATTCCCGGCAGTTCGAACAGCAGGCGGAAGCCCGGGGTGAAGCGGCCGAGCGCGAAGATCAGCACGAGCAGGGTCGCGACGCTCAGCGCGACGATCTCGCGGCGCAGCAGCGCACCCCGGACGACACCGACGGTCAGGATCAGCCCCATCGGGATCAGGCCGAGATAAAGCTGGCTCATGTTGCGGGCGAGGTAGAGCTCCTGCGGGCCGAAGCGGGCCTCGAAGGCCGGGCTCGGCGCGCCCCAGAAATTCTCCAGCGGGCCGGCCGCGCCGAAGAGATTGGCGAAGAGCCCCGTCAGCAGGGCGGCCGGGTGCAGTGAGCCCTTGCCGGCGCCGATCAGGTCGATCGCCGGGCGGTTGGATTCCTCGGCCAGAAAGGCCGTGAGCAGGATCGGCACCGTCGCAACCAGGACCGCGCCGAGCGCGCCCGCAAGCAGCGGGAGCAGGGCGGTGCGCAGCGCCTGCCAGGGGCGGCGGGCCATGGCGATGGCGGCGATCACCAGCCCGGCGAGGACATAGACGCCGAGCAGCGCAACCTGGTCGCGGCCGAGCACCATGAAGCCGGCGACGATGCCCGCGGCAAAGCCGTAGGCTACCGAGCCGCGCTCCAGCGCGCGTGCGATCAGCGCCAGCGTGATCGCAAAATAGCCGAGGCTCAGAACCTGGCCGATATGCTGGATGCGCCAGGCGGCTGCCGCCCCGAAGGCGAAGGCCAGCGCGGCGACGACCGCGCCGGCTGGGTGCCAGTCGCGGTCGCGGAAGATAATGACGAAGGCGAGCGCACCCGCCAGCAGCGTGCCGAGAACCGCCCCGTCGCCCAGCCGGAATCCGGGGACAGGCTCGAGCGCGGCGATCAGCGCGAAGGGCGGGGAGAAGATCAGCGATTGCGGATCGGCGATCTGGGGCGATCCGGCGAAGACATAAGGCGTCCAGAACGGCGAGCGGCCGCTGTGCCAGGCCTCGGCGAGGAACTGCAGCTGCGGCTGGAAATGCGCCTTGGCGTCCCAGGGAATGGTGACGACGCCCGAGAGCCAGGGCCAGGACAGCGCGATCCAGGCCAGGACAACGATCGCCATAACGCTGGCGAGCGGCCAGCGGACGGGCTCGGCGGCGGAAAGGGGGCTCGGCTGGCTCGACATCAGGCTGCGGTGCCCGAAGTCGGCACGGCGATCAAGCCCTCGTCGCCAGCCATGGAGCCGGCCCCGCTGCGGTTCAATCCTTCGGCGCGGCCCTCGCCATCAGCGCGTCCATGTCGATGGAATGGCCGGCCCGGTCGCGCTTGGAGGCGAGATAGCGGACATTGTGGACGTTGGGCCGGCCCAGCACACGCTGCGTGCCGACGACCTCGACCCCCGCGGCCTTGATCGCGCCGACCTTCAGCGGGTTGTTGGTCAGCGCCGTGACACGGCTGACGCCGAGCTGCTTCAGCATGGTCGCAGCGAAATCGAACTGGCGCTGGTCGAGATCGAAACCGAGCACCTCGTCGGCGTCATAAGTGTCCCAGCCCTGGCTCTGCAGCTTGTAGGCGCGCATCTTGTTGGAGATGCCGTTGCCGCGGCCTTCCTGGTCCAGATAAAGGAGGATGCCGCCCTCGCTCTCGGCCATCCACTGCACGGTTTCGCGCAGCTGGTCGCCGCAATCGCATTTCAGCGAGCCGAACAGGTCGCCCGTCAGGCAGGCCGAATGCAGGCGAACCGGCACGGCGCCGGTCAGATCGGGATTGCCGACGATGATCGCGACCTGGTCGCGCAGGCCTTCGCCACCGCGGAAGACGACGAACTCGGTCTCGGGCGCGCCTTCGAGCGGCACGGGCGCACGCCCGACGATGGTCAGCGTCGCGGCCTGGGCGGCGCGGTAGCCGTTCACAGCCTCGATGGCGATCTCGATCAGCGGCTCGCCCGCGATCTGCGCTGCCGTAACCGGAACGATGATCGCAGCCGGCAGAACGAGCGACAGCCGCGCCAGCTCGAGCGCGGCGTCATCGATGTCCGAGGCGGGCGCCACGGGCGCATCGACCTTGCCGTCGATTTTCAGGGCCAGCATCTCGATGCGCGCCGGATCCAGCGACGGCATCGCCAGGATGCCCGTTTCGCTGCGGTTCTTGGCGCCCAGCCGGCGCAGGCGCGCCGCGCTGAGGACGAGATGCGCAATGCCTTCGGACAGGCCGTCCAGCCGGCCGACGAGTTCGCCGTCCGCCAGCTCGGCGGACAGGGCGAGCGCCAGCCTGTCGCCGGCGCGCAGAAGCACGGGGCGGGCGGCGCGGAACTCGGCAATGGCCCGGTCCACCGCCACGAGGCTCGTTTCGAGCGGGCGTCCGAACAGCGTACGCGACTGAAGCATCGGATTGTCCGTCAGATAGGGCGGGCGCTTGGTGTGACCTGCGCCTGCCAGGGGGAGTAGGCTTGTACGGGCGCAGCACCGATATAGATCAATGCTGCACCCTTTTCCATCAACGTGCCTGAGGCGATGGCAGTTCCATCTCAGGCCAATCCACGCCTGCGGCCTTGGGCGACATGCAATCCATTAAGGATGCGTATACGCTCGGGACATTGAACGTTGGATGAATGCGCAGACCGGCGCTTCAAAGCCGGCGCGGCGGGCAGGGAGAGCGTGATGGCGCAGGTTCGCGATGACACGGGACGGGGTGCGGTCTACAGCGCCGCGGCGCGCCATATGCACTGGGTCACGGCTGGTGCAGTGCTGGTGATGGTCCCGGCGGGCCTCGCCATGACCTATCGCGGCAACACGCTGAACATATGGGACGGCACGACCGATGCGATGTACAGCGCGCACAAGCTTCTCGGCTTCCTCGTGCTCTGGCTGGTCGCCGGCCGGCTGGCCTATCGGCTTCTAAAGGGTGCGCCGGCCGACGAGCCGACCCTGCTGTGGTGGCAGAAGGCCGGTTCGCATCTGGTGCACTGGCTGCTCTACGGGCTGCTGCTGGTGGTCCCGCTGCTGGGCTGGGTCGGGATTTCGCTCTACCCGTCGCTCAAGGTGTTCGGCCTGTTCAGCCTGCCCGCCCTGGCGACACCGAACCAGGACCTCGCCGGCAAGGTCCTGGAGATTCACGGAACGCTCGCCATCGTGATGGCGCTGCTCGTCTGCGCCCATATCGGCGCCGCGCTCTACCACCATTTGATCCGCAAGGACGGGGTGCTGCGCCGGATGCTGCCGGGCCTCAAGCCGCGCTAGCGGTCAGGCTCAGACCGGCCGCGCCCAGAGATCGTGGTGGCCGACGAGGGCCGTTGCCTCGCCCTTCTTGGCCGCGAGCCAGTCAGCCACGGTCGCGGGATCGACCTGGCCGGTTTCGAGGACAGCATCGGCGATGCCCTTCGCGAGCGTCTGCGCTAGTTCTGCGCGCTGCGCATCGATCCGCCAGGCGCTGTCGCCGATGGAGACCGCGAAGCCCGATTTGCGGAAGGCTTCCGCCATCGCATCGGTCGCCTCGGGGCCGGCGGCGGGGCCGAACCCCTTGTCGCCATGCTGGTGATGCTTGAAGGCGGCCAGCACCTGCGCATCGGCGGGGTGTGGCGGCTGCCAGATCTCGCGACCGTCATAGGTCAGCACGGTGTAGAGCGGCAGGCGCAGGCTGGTCAGCGCGGCGACGAAGCGCTCGATCCAGCGTTTCGAGGTGAGGTCGAACAGGGCCGCGGCGGTTACCAGATCGGGCTGCCAGCCCAGCACCCATTCGAGATCCTTGTTGAGGTCGGCCTGGCGGGTGTCCACGGTGATCATATGATCGCCCTTGGTCAGCACGAGCTCCTCGCCCTGCTCGCGCGCCTCGTCGGCCCAGCCGGCGAGGGTCTGGCGGGTGGCGGCGAGCAGGCGCTCGTCGAGGTCGACCAGCGTCCAGTGCTGGCGCGAGGGCAGCGCGGCATAGGTGCCGCGCAGGTTGGAGCCGGCGCCGCAGCCGAGATCGACGACCGTGACCGAGCCCTTGGCGCCGAAATGCGCGCCGACGGCAGCCAGAACCTGCGGATTGCGGGCGGCGTGATCGGCGGGCTCGCGCAGGGCCAGCCATTCGGGAGAGAAACCGGCCATCAGAAACCCTTTCGCCCGTGATCGGGCAGACACACTCCGGCGACGATCGCCGCCGTCTCGCGCCAGCGCGGCAGGCTGGTCGCAGTGAGCCACGCTGCATCGGCCATCGCCAAGCGTCTTTGCGGCGCATCAATCAGGCTTGCCATGGCCTTGGCAAGTGCGGGCGCATCGCCCGGCGCGACTTTCAGCGCAGCAGTGTCGGGCGCCGTGTCCGCCGCGGCGCCGCCCGTCGTGCAGACGATCGGCAGGCCGCGCGCCAGCGCCTCGGTCAGCACCATGCCGTAGCCCTCGAACAGAGAGGGCATGACGAAGACATCGGCTGCGTCATAGGCCGCCGCCAGGGCAGCGTCGTCGACCGCGCCGGCGAGCGCGATGCGGTCGGTCAGGCCAGCCGCGGCGATCCGGGCGGTCAGGTCGCGCGTGGTGTCGGGCGAACGGTCGGGCGCGCCGATGATCGTCAGGCGCCAGTCGCGGTCGCCCAGGCCGGTCAGCGCCTCGACCAGAACGTCATAGCCCTTGCGCGGGACGATCGAGCCGACGGCGAGAAGATGAAGCGGCCCGTCCACCGGGCTGCCCTTGGCCCGTTGCGCGGGGTCCACGCCTGGCACTGCAACCGTGATGCGGGCTTCGTTAATGCCGAAATCGGCGATCAGGCGCTGCTTCGTCGCCGGGCTCGTCGTCACCACGGCGCGGGCATGGTGCAGTGCGGCTGCCTCGCGGGCGAGCAGCGCCTTGGCTGTGTCGGGTTCGAGCCCGGTCTCGAGCCCGAGCGGATGATGGACCAGCGCCACGACGCGCCCGGCCAGCCCTGCGGCGATGCCTTCGGGGAAGGCGCCATAGGCCAGCCCGTCGATCAGGAGCGTGTCGTCATAGGGTTGGGACAGAATCGCGCGACCGGTTTCCGCCAGATCGTCCTGCGACGGAAACGGAAAGGTCCCCGGCAGGATCACATGCCGGGCGTCGATGCCCATCGCGCGCCATTCCGCCAGCAGCCTGCGATCATAGCCATAGCCGCCGGTCGGCAGGTCGATATCGCCGGGAATGGCGAAGGCGATCGCGCTCACGCGAGCGCGCCCTCGTAGCTCGCCCGGGCCAGATCGGTCTCGTGCAGGGTCACGCGGATACGGGCGAGGCCCGCGCCATCCTCGCCGAGCGCGCCGGATTTCGCCGCTGTCGCCATGGCGTCGAAGACGTATTTGCAGAGGAACTCGGTGGTCGTCAGCACGCCGGCAAACTGCGGGAGAACATCCAGGTTCTGGTAGTTCAGCGGCTTCAGCGTCTTGTTGAGGGCATCGAGCGCCGCGCCGATGTCGACGACGACGTTCTGCTTCGTCAGCGTCGGCCGGAAGAAGGCGACGTCGACGACGAAGGTCGCGCCATGCATGTTCTGGGCGGGGCCGAAAAACGGATCGGGCAGGGAATGGCCGATCATGATGCGATCGCGGACTTCGACGGAGAACATGGGCGTTCCTTGGGGTTGGCGGATTAAAAGTCAGGCGGGGAGCCGTCTGCGGCCGAGCGATTGCGAAAAGCGCAGCAGAAAGCCATCCGGGTCCTGAACCAGGAATTGATGGACGCCGGTCTCTTCGGTATCGCTCACCCTATACCAGCGTTCCTCGGGGCCGAAGAAGAGCGGCCAGGACGCACGCTCCAGCGCGGCCAGCAGCGAAGCCGTATCCGTGACCGTGATCTCGAAATTGACGCCGCGGCCATAGGGCTTTTCGCGCGGGCCTGTGTCCCAGCACCGCTCGGAGGGCTCTGTCTCGTATTCCTCGAGCATGAACTCGACGCCCTCGCGCTCGATGGCTGCGAAACCCTGTTCGGGACGGTCGTAGAGCACGCGGAAGCCGAGCAGATCACGCCAAAAGGCGAGGCTCGCCGGCAACGCGGTGATGTTGAGTTCCGGAACCAGGGCAGGGCGGGGATGTGAGCGGAGAACGGCCATGGCTGCGTTCAATAGCAGATCGCCGCTGTCAGGCCACGCGATGAGCGATCGAGCACCTGCGGCAATCGCCTCGGCGCATCCGCGAAGGGAATGTCTTCTGTGATCAGCGCATCGAGCGCGTCGTCGGCGAGCAGCGCCATGGCCGCAGCCGAGCGGCGGGCGTAATCCCAGCGCGGGCGCCGCGAGGGCGAGATTCCGCCGACCTGTGTGGAGATGAGCTGCAGCCGCCTGGCATGGAACGCGCCGCCGAGCGGGGCGGCGACCGTGCCATCGCCGTACCAGCTGAGCTCGACGATGCGCGCCTCGAGGCCTGCGGCCGCGATGGCGGTGGCGAGGCCCGGCGCCGAGGCGCTGGCGTGGAAGACGAGATCGGCCTCGGTGGGCGCGTCAGCCGGCAGGGCGAAACCGAAGCCCAGCGCCTGCGCCACGATGGCGCGGGCAGGCTCGACATCGACCAGCGTGACCTGCGCGCCCGGAAGCCGCGCCGCCAGCCAGGCGACAAGCAGGCCGAGCACACCGCCGCCGACCACGACGATGCGGTCGGCCGGGCCGGAGCCGGCGTCCCAATGGGCATTGAGCGCCGTTTCCATATTGGCGGCGAGAATGGCGCGGCGCGCCGGCACGTCGGCGGGCACGGGTGTCAACCGGCCGACAGGGGCGACGAAACGGTCCTGGTGGGGGTGCAGGCAGAAGACGGTCTGGCCGAGCATCGTCTCGGGGCCTGCCTCCACGACGCCGACCGCGCAGTAGCCGTACTTCACCGGGAAGGGGAAATCGCCCTGCTGGAAGGGAGCCCGCATGCGCTCATATTCGCCGACTGGGACCCGGCCCTCGCAGACCAGGCGCTCGGTGCCGCGGCTGACGCCGCTCCAGAGCGTACGGACGAGGCAGTCGTCATCGGCCAGGGCGGGAAGCGCTTCTGCGTTCAGGGCGCATTCACGCGGCGCGACATACCAGAGCGCCGTCACCGATGCGCTTGCACTGGACGAAAATGCCGGCTTTAGGTCTTGCGCCGTGTCGTTTCCCGCCATGTCCGCGTCTCCCGTTCGTTCCGCCTCGCCTGCCTTGCCCCGATGGATCGCATGACAGAGACCACCATGAACCCGCGCCCCGCTCCGACCACGTTCCAGCCGGCGGCGCAAGGGCTGGCCGCGACGCATGAGGCGGTGGCCGTGCCCGGTCTGACACCGGCCGGGCTGCAGTCCGAAGCGGTGCTCGCGAGACGGCGCGGGCTCGTGCTGGCGGTCAACCTCGTGACGCTGGCGGCGCTGCTCTACGGACTTTCGCTCGTGCTGGGTGCGGGCGGCTGGACCATCGCCGACGGCGCCATCTTCGTCGCCTTCCTGTTCGGTGCGCCCTGGACCGTTCTCGGATTCTGGAACGCGGTGCTCGGCTTCTGGCTGCTGCATGGCGTGAAGGACGGGATGGAACGGGTCGCCCCCTTCGCGGCCGCCGGCGATCTGCCGACGCCGGTCGCGGTCCGCACCGCCATCCTGATGACGCTGCGCAATGAGGACCCGGCTCGCGCCTTCGCCCGGCTGCATGTGGTCAAGCTGAGCCTCAACGCCACGGGAGAGGGCGGCTGGTACGATTATTTCGTGCTGTCCGACACCAACGACCCCGAGGTCGCCGCAGCCGAGGAAAGGCTCGCCGCCGCCTGGCAGGCCGAGGCCGGCGAGGACTGCCGCATCATCTATCGCCGCCGCAGCGACAATGCCGGCTTCAAGGCCGGCAATGTCCGCGATTTCTGCGAGCGCTGGGGCGACCGGTACGAACTCATGCTGCCGCTCGACGCCGACAGCGTGATGTCGGGCGAGGCGATCGTGAAGCTGACGCGGATGATGCAGGCCTATCCGAAGCTCGGCATCCTGCAGAGCCTGGTCGTCGGCATGCCGAGCCAGTCTGCGTTTGCACGCGTGTTCCAGTTCGGCATGCGCCAGGGCATGCGACCCTACACGATGGGGTCGGCCTGGTGGATCGGCGATTGCGGTCCGTTCTGGGGCCATAACGCGATGGTCCGGATCGCCCCGTTCCATGATGGCTGCCATCTCCCGGTGCTTCCGGGCGGCCCGCCGCTGGGCGGAGCGGTGATGAGCCACGACCAGGTCGAGGCCACCCTGATGCGCCGCGCCGGCTACGAGGTGCGCGTGCTGCCCGTCGAGATGGGAAGCTGGGAGGAAAACCCGCCGACGATGCTGGATTTCGCCAAGCGCGACCTGCGTTGGTGCCTCGGCAACCTGCAGTATCTCAAGCTGCTCGACATTCCGGGCCTGAGGCCGATGAGCCGCTTCCAGCTCGTCTGGGCCATCCTGATGTTTCTCGGCCTGCCGGCCTGGACGCTGATGATCGCGCTCTTGCCGCTGAAGGTGATCGAGGATCGCGGCCTAGCCGACTACCCGTCAGGACTTGCTGTGGGCCTCTATCTGCTGTTCCTCGTCATGTACCTGTCTCCGAAGCTCGCGGGCTTTGCCGACATCGTCCTGCGCAAGGACGGGGTCCGGCAGTATGGCGGTGCCCTGCGCTTCGCCGCCTCGGCCGTGATCGAAGTCGTGTTCGCCTTTCTTCAGGGTGCGGTGTCGAGCTTCCGGACGACTTTGTTCATGGGTGGGCTTCTGTTCGGCCGGGTGAAGATCGGCTGGGGCGGCCAGGCGCGCGACGCCCATGCCCTGTCGCTGGCGACGGCGGTGGCAGGGTTGTGGCCGCATCTGCTGTTCGCGACCTATCTGTTTGCAACGCTGTTGTGGTTGTCGCCCACCGTGCTGCTCTGGTCGCTGCCCCTGACGGCGGGCTATCTGCTGGCGGTTCCCTTCGCCATGGTCACCGCGCTGCCCTCGCTGGGCGCCTGGTTCGCGCGGCGCGGGCTCTGCGGCATCCCCGAGGATTTCGACCCTCCCGCCGAACTCGTCTCGATCCGCCAGGGCCCACGCGCATGACCGCCTCGATCTACCGTCCGGGGACGGCCAGGGCGCTGAGCCGGTCGCTACGGGTCTATCATGGCGATCCCGCCCGCAACGCTGCAATGGACGCGCTCTATGGGCAGTTCCTGCGTCCCGGAGAGCTGGCCTTCGACATCGGCTCGCATGTCGGCGACCGGATCTCCTCCTTCCGCCGGCTGGGCGCTCGCGTCGTCGCGCTGGAGCCGCAGCCGGGCCCGGCCCGCGTCCTGCGGCTGATCCATGGGCGCGACCCGCAGGTGACGCTGGTCGAGGCCGCCTGTGGCGACAAAGAGGGGCCGGTGACGCTGCGGATCAACAGCGCCAATCCGACCGTCTCGACCGCCTCGACCGCCTTTATCGGCGCGGCGCAGGGCTCGCAGGGCTGGCAGGAGCAGGTCTGGGACCATGAGATCGAGGTTCCCGGCACCACGCTCGACGCGCTGATCGCGCTCCATGGCGTCCCGGCCCTGCTCAAGATCGATGTCGAGGGTTTTGAGGCGCATGTGCTCGCTGGGCTGACCCGGCCCGTGCCGGCGATCTCCTTCGAGTTCACCACGATCCAGCGGGACGTCGCCGAAGCCTGCCTCGCGCTTCTGGAGACGCTTGGCCCCTATCGCTTCAACGTCGCGCTCGGCGAAAGCCAGAGGCTGGAGCTCGACGAGCCCGCCAGCGCCGAGGCGATGGGCGATTATCTGCGCGAGCTTCCCCATTCCGCAAATTCGGGCGATGTCTACGCCCTCTTTTCGAACTGAGACCTGATCACAATGCGCGCGAACCGCCTCCGTCTTGCCCTCTTCGCCCTGGCCCTGTCCGCCGCGCCCGCCCTGGCCGCCAGCGACGTGGCGGTCGAGGTCAAGAACGAGTCGGAGCCTGTGCTCTGCGCCGAGAAGGACAACGTCACCATCAAGGCGATCTCGCCCGAGGTCAGGCGGTTCCAGATCGAGGCGGCGCATCCGGCCTACATCGCCGGTCTGCTTCGCGACAATTGGGAGGCTGACTGGACGGCCTGCGACATGACGGGCGACCCCGTCTTCGCCGCGCCGACGCCGCCGCGCCGCGTGACCTTCTACGAGAGCATCGAGTACTGGCTCGTCGGCTACACTTTCCCGACCTTCTGGCGGCCGTCCGACACCACCTTCAAGGTTGGGGACCGTGTCGAGAAGGGCCTGCACCTCGTCCAGCTCTGGAAGCTCGGCAAGGACCGCTCGCATGAGCTGCTCGTGGTCTATCCGCAGGACGGCTACTGGCGCGCCCGGCCGATGCCGCCCTCGCAGCTGTCCGCCACGGCCTATGGCTCCTCCTTCCTGTTCGGGCCGATCGAACAGGATGGCGCGCGGCCCGTGGTCAACATCAGGGAGATCGAGTTCGACCCGAAGACGACCTCGTTCAAGCTGAGCTTCAAGGACGGCTCGACCGGGACACTGAGGCTCGACGGCGTCGACGAGAACCGCATGGTGCTGGACGCCGTGCTCGACAGGCCCGTCACCGGCGGCAAGGCCTTCGTCGCGCTGCGCTCGATGTATGTCACCGAAGGCAACAACGACGTCGCGCAGATTGCCATTCGCGAGCCCGGCGCCAAGGGCTGGCGCGAGGAGAAGCTGATGCCGTTCTCCGGCGGCAAGGCGACCGACATCTGGATGGGCCGCACGACGCATTCGCGGCACAACACATCCTCGCCCGACATGGTCTTCCGGAACTTCTCGAAGGACCCGAATCCGCCGGCCAAGCCGGCCAGCAAGTAAGGCGCTGCGCGGGAACGCTTTGCGGTCATGACGCGTTGCCGCATGACGCGGGGCGCGCGCCGCGCTAGCTTCGCGCACCGCCACCAGCTTCGAGACCGCCATGCCGCGCTTTGCCGCCAATCTGTCGATGATGTTCACCGAATGGGCGTTTCTCGACCGCTTCAAGGCGGCGTCTGATGCCGGTTTCGAAGCGGTCGAATTCCTGTTCCCCTATGAGCATCGTGTCGAGCAGGTCGGCCTTGCGCTGGCGGGTGGCGAGCTCGAACAGGCGCTCTTCAACCTCCCGCCGGGCGATTTCGCCAAGGGCGAGCGCGGCATCGCCGCGCTGGCGGGCCGCGAGGCGGAGTTCAGGGCCGGCGTCACAACCGCGCTCGCCTACGCCCACGAAACGGGCGTCAAGCGCCTCCACATGATGGCCGGCCTGGCGGACCCCGACGACCCCGTGGCGCAGGAGACCTATCGGGCGTCCTTGGCCTATGCGGCGGATGCGCTCGCCCCGCACGGCATCGATCTGCTGCTGGAGCCGATCAACGGCCGGGATATGCCAGGCTACTTCCTCAACGATTTCGACGCGGCCGCGGCTTACGTGCGCGACTCCGGCCGCTCCAACGTCCGGCTGCAATTCGACATGTATCATTGCGAGCTGATCCATGGCGACGTCGCGGGCAGGCTGAAAGCGCTGTACCCGCTCGTTGGGCATGTCCAGATCGCCAGCGCCAACGGGCGCCATGAGCCCGATTCGTCGGGCCCGGATTATCCCAGCCTGTTCGGCCTGCTCGACGAACTCGGCTATGACGGCTTCGTCGGCTGCGAGTACCGGCCGCGCGCAGGCACGCTCGAAGGGCTTGGCTGGTTTGCGGATTATCGCAAACCAGAGCCCAAAGGCGATCCGCTGGACGACGCGTGATGGAGAGCTTCCCGCACCCGGTGCTCGTCGCCGATATCGGCGGCACCAATTGCCGCCTGTCTCTGGTCGAGGCGCCGGGCGCGCGTCACCAGCCGCTGGCGCGGATCGCCACCGGCATCCATCCGACGCCGGAGGCGGCGTTGGAGGCGGTCCTCGTGACGCTGTCGCAGCGGCCGCGATCGGCCGTGCTCGCCGTCGCTGGGCCTCTCGACGGGCGCAGTGCGCAACTGACCAATGCCCGCTGGCATTTCGACGGGCCGCAGCTCGGACGGGCGCTGGGCCTCGAGCAGGGGCTGCTCGTCAATGATTTCGAGGCGCAGGCAGCCTCGCTTGCCGTGCTCGACGATGCCGACCTCGCCACCCTGATCCCGGGCGAACCTGAGCCGAACGGCACGCGCCTGGTGCTGGGGCCGGGCACCGGTTTCGGCGCCGCGGCGCTGGTGATGCGCGGGTCCCGCGGGATGCTGGTGCCGACCGAGGCCGGCCATATCGGCATCGGTCCGGAAGATCCGACGGAGGAGAAGATCTGGCCGGCGCTGATGGCGGGGCTCCAAGCGGCCGGGCTTCCGCGCGTCACGGTCGAGGGATTGCTCAGCGGCGGCGGGCTGGTGCGCTTCCACCGCGCTGTGGCCCAGCAATCCGGGCTCGTCGAACCGCATGTCAGCGCCGCCGACGTGACGACGCTGGCGCTCGACGGGGACCCGGCGGCCCTGATGGCGGTCGTCTGTTTCTGGCGCCTGCTGGCGCGGGTGGCCGGCGACCTGGCCCTGGCCTTCAAGGCGACGGGCGGGGTCTATATCGCTGGTGGCATCGTGCCGCGCCTGTTGCCGCTGGCCGACCGGGCGACGCTCCAGGCGGTGTTCCAGAACAAGCCTCCGATGGAGGAGCTGGCCGCGCGCTTCGCGCTTCACGTCGTCACGGCCCAGGATGGCGCCGAGCACGGTCTGGCGGCGATTGCGGCTGCGCCCGCACGCTTCGGCCTCGACGATCCCGCGCGCTTGTGGTTTGCCTGACGCAGCCGCGCCGGCCGGCGGGCCTTGACGGACCGCCCGCTGCCTGTGTCGCCCATCCTTCCCATCCAGATGCTGCGCGCGCTCGCAGCCTTCATGGTCTGCATCCACCATGTCCAGCCGGATGCCGCCGTGCTGGCGCGGCAGGGTGGGGCTGGCTTTGCCGGCAGCGACCTGCTGCCCTGGCTGGCGGGCGTCGATATTTTCTTCGTCGTCTCGGGCTTCATCATGGTGCACGCCTCGGGCGAGCTTTTTGGCCGGCCGGGCGCCACGAGACTGTTTCTGGAGCGCCGGATCGCCCGAATCGTGCCGCTCTACTGGGCCGCGACGACGCTTGTGCTGCTCGTGGGGCTCGCCGTCCCGGCGGTTCTGAACTCCGGAGCGCCGAGCCTCGCCCAGATCGCTGCATCCTATCTGTTCTGGCCGGCGGTCTCGACCCAAGGCTTCGTCCAGCCCGTCTATTCGCTGGGCTGGACGCTGAACTACGAGATGCTGTTTTACCTGCTGTTCGCCGCCTCCCTGGCGCTTCCCCGCGCGATGGCGGTTCCAGTCGTCGTGGTGGCGCTTCTGGCGCTTGTCGGCAGCGAACGCCTGGCGGGGCCGTTGCCGCTGCCCTTCGGCTTCTGGGGGCAGCCGATCGTGCTCGAATTCACTGCCGGCATGGGGCTGGCGCTGCTGCGGGCGCGCGGTCTGCGCCTGACCGTCCCGCTGCGCCTGATTCTTGTGGTGGCGGGGTTGGTGATCCTGCTGTTCGGGCGACATCTGCCGCTGCCGTCCGGCCCCTGGCGCGACCTTGCGCTGCATGGCTCGGCGGCGTCGCTTCTGGTGCTGGCGGCGGTGTCCGGCCGTGACGGGGGCGAGGCCGGGCGTGGATCGCGTATACTGGCGTCGCTGGGGGACGCCTCCTATGCGCTCTATCTCGTCCACCCCTTCATCATCCGGGGCCTGCGGGAGGTCTTCGTCCGGGCGGCCCTGCACGAGCCCGCCGTGTTCATGGCAACCGCCCTGGCGGGGGCTCTGGCGGCCGCGCTCATCATCCACCGGCTGTTCGAAATTCCCGCCACGCAGTGGCTGCGGCGGCAGCTGGGCGAGCGGAGGCCGGCGCCTATGTGAGGCGTTTGCCCTTCAGCGACTGCCCGACGACCCCGCCCGCCCGGCGGCGCTCGGCGCGGCGGGCCTTGATCGCCTCGGCATGTTCTGGCTGGGGATGATAGCCGCGCTCCATGATTTCCAGCGCGTATTCTTCATAGGTCAGGCCGAGCGCCTGCGCGTTCTCCTCGCGACGCAGGGCGATGTCGCGCGGCTTCTTCCAGGCCTTGCGATGGGCGAAGCGCCAGTCGAAGAAGCGGCCGATTGCGCCTGAACCCGTCGCGGCTCGGCGCTTGCGGTCGGTCAGCGAGGGACCGCCATTGTGGCCGATCCCGATCTTGCGTTCGCGCGGCATGGGTTCTCGATCGCGGGCCTCGTCGGGCCCCACGATAAGGGCTCAGCCGGGCCTGGCAAGCCGGGTGCGGTGGTCTGCGCGCGTGACAGCGCGGCCGCGCCGGTCTATCCCCCCTTCCATCTCCCCTCACGGACATGACAATGGCCCCCTTGCTCCATCTGCGCGACGTCGCGCTCACCTTCGGCGGACAACCGCTGCTGGAAGCGGCCGAAATCGCGGTTTCGGCCGGGGAACGCGTCTGCCTCGTCGGCCGTAACGGCTCGGGCAAGTCGACCCTTCTCAAGATCGCCGCAGGGCTGGTCGAGCCCGACAAGGCCGAGCGCTTCGTCCAGCCGGGCTGTACGGTGCGCTACCTGCCGCAGGAGCCCGATTTCACCGGCTACAAGACGTCTCTGGCCTATGTCGAGGCGGGGCTGGGACCGGGCGACGACGCCTATCGCGCCCAGTACCTGATCGACGAACTCGGCCTTACCGGCGAGGAGGACCCCGCGACGATGTCGGGCGGCGAATCGCGCCGCGCCGCGCTGGCGCGCGTGCTGGCGCCGGAGCCCGACATCCTGCTGCTCGACGAGCCGACCAACCATCTCGACCTGCCGGTGATCGAATGGCTGGAGCAGGAGCTGAAATCGCTGCGCTCGGCGATGGTGTTGATCAGCCATGACCGTCGCTTCCTGACGACGCTGTCGCGCGCCACGATCTGGCTCGATCGCGGCCTGACGCGGCGCATGGACAAGGGTTTCGGCGAGTTCGAGGCCTGGCGCGACGAGGTTCTCGCGCAGGAGGAGATCGACCGCCACAAGCTCGACCGCAAGATCGCCCGCGAGGAGGACTGGCTGCGCTACGGCGTCAGCGCGCGCCGCACCCGCAACCAGCGCCGCCTGGGCGAGTTGCACGGCCTGCGCGAGCAGCGCCGCACGGCCCGCTTCGCCGTCGGCAATGTCCGCCTGGAGGCCAGCGAAGCCCAGACCTCGGGCAAGCTGGTGATCGAGGCGGTCAACGTCGCCAAGGCCTTCGGCTCGAACGTCGTGATCAAGGATCTGTCGCTGCGCGTCGCGCGGGGCGACCGGATCGGCATCGTCGGCCCCAACGGCGCCGGCAAGACCACGCTGATCAACCTGCTCACGGGCCAGCTCGCGCCCGATTCCGGCACGGTGAAGCTCGGCGTCTCGCTGGAGATGGTCACGCTCGACCAGCGCCGCGAGAGCCTCGATCCGGCGACGCCGCTGGGCGATGCGCTGACGGGCGGCGGTTCTGACCAGGTCATGGTCGGCGACACACCGCGTCATGTCATCGCCTATATGAAGGACTTCCTGTTCCAGCCGCTGCAGCGGCGCACGCCGGTCGGCGCGCTGTCGGGCGGCGAGCGCGGCCGGCTGATGCTGGCGCGCGCGCTCGCCAAACCCTCCAACATGCTGGTGCTGGACGAGCCGACGAACGATCTCGACCTCGAGACGCTGGACCTGCTGCAGGAGCTGCTGGCCGACTACAAGGGCACGGTGCTGCTCGTCAGCCATGACCGCGACTTCATCGACCGCGTCGTCTCGGCGACGCTGATCTCGGATGGCGACGGCGTCTGGACCGAGTTCGCCGGCGGCTACACCGACATGCTGGCGCAGCGCGGCCGCGGCGTCGGGGCGAAGGTGAGGGCCCCCGTCGGCAAGGCGCAGGCCGGCGCGCCGGAGTCGTCGGTTGCGGCGCCTGCGCCGGTGGCCAAGCGCAAGCTCTCCTTCAACGAGAAGCATGCGCTGGAGACGCTACCCAAGAAGATCGAGGTGCTGCAGGCAGAGGCCGCCAAGCTGAACCTCGCGCTCGCTGGCGATCTTTACACGCGCGATCCCAAGCTCTTCGCCAAGGCGACGACGCGGCTGGAAGAGGTCACCCGCGAGATCGGGCAGGCGGAAGAGCGCTGGCTGGCGCTCGAGATGCTTCAGGACGAGATCGGGGCCTGACGCGCCTCCGCCATACCTTTCCCGTCTCGGGCCGATCGCAAAAACGCATTTGTTCGCGCGGCGGAATCTCCCCAAAGATCGCCGCACAACAAAAGGCGAGGATACGCGATGAGACTGACAGGCAAGACGGCGCTGATCACTGGCGCGGCGCAGGGGTTCGGGTTCGGCATCGCCGAGACCTTCGTCAAGGAAGGCGCGCGCGTGGCAGTGCTCGACCTCAACGGCGAGAAGGCCGCGGAGGCTGCCAAGGCGATCGGGGGCGGTGCCTTCGCCGTGACCTGTGACGTCGCCAAAGCCGCGAGCGTCGACAAGGCTGTGGCTGAGGTCATCGCGGCTTTCGGGCGACTCGACATCGTCGTCAACAATGCCGGCACGACCCATCGCAATATGCCGATGACCGAGGTGACCGAGGACGAATTCGACCGGGTCTTCGCCGTCAACGTCAAGTCGATCTATCTGATGGCGAAGGCGACCGTGCCGCATTTCCGCGCGCAGGGCGGCGGCGTGATCCTGAATATCGGCTCGACGGCGGGCGTCCGGCCGCGGCCCGGCCTGACCTGGTACAATGGCTCCAAGGGCGCGGTGAACCTGCTCTCGAAGTCGATGGCGGTCGAACTCGCCGGCGACCGGATCCGCGTCAACGCGATCGCGCCGGTGGCCGGCGAGACGCCGCTGCTGGCCACCTTCATGGGCGAGGACACGCCGGAGAAGCGCGCGCAGTTTCGCGCCACGATTCCTTGGGGCCGGCTCTCGACCCCGCAGGACATGGCCAATGCGGCGCTGTTCCTCTGCTCGGACGAAGCGGAGATGGTGACGGGAACCGTGCTCGCCGTCGATGGCGGCCGTTGCATCTGAGAGCGCTGCCAATCCGCCAGCGCGGCCGTCTGACGTGGTGTTCTGCGCTTCCGGTGCTCGCGGGCCCATGTCCGCTGCGCTCCGGTTCTCGAACGCCGCGCCAGCCGACACACGCTGACGTATTCTCAGCTGCTCTCAGGCGATGCGCGGATTTTCACACCGGCTTCGTGTGCAGCGCGATCTGCTGGCGCATCATCACGGTGCCGTCGAGCTCGAAGCCGCGTTGCTCGAGGGTGATGTGGGGGGCGGCGGCGTCGCCTTCGATGCGGAAGAGGTGCCAGCTCGCCATTTCGCCATGGCCGAGCGGGCCGATCGAGGCCGAGGGCACGCCGACGATCGGCACGTCGCGGCCCAGGCCCGGCCGCCAAGCTAACGAGAATTTGTGATTGTGGCCGTGGAGCACGAGGTCGGCGCCCTTGCGCGCCAGCATCGCCTCGAAGGCGGCGGCATCGACCATCTCGCGCGAGCGCCTGGCGCCGCCGACATAGGGTGGGTGGTGGATCAGGATGACGCGGATCAGGCCCTCGTCGCGGGCCCGGTCGAGCAGGATTTCGGTCTGGGCGAGCTGTTCGCGGCCGGCCCGGCCGGTCGCCATCAGAGGCAGGGTCGGGACGCCGGTGTTGAGCCCGACCAGCGCGATGTCGCCGTGACGGCGGTACCAGGGATAACCGACGCTGCCGTCGTCGCTGGCGACCCAGGGGGCGAGAATGCCGGCCAGTGCCTTCAACGAGGAGCGCGCATAGGCGTCGTGGTTGCCGGGCACGAAGCTCACCGCCTCGCGCGGTCCCAGCGTGTCCAGGAAGGTCGCGGCGGTCCTGAACTCCTGGGGCAGCCCGATATGGGAGACGTCGCCGGTGCAGGCAATGTGGTCGGGCATCTGCGCGCGAATATCCGCGACGATCAGCGCCAGGATTTCCATGTCATGGGCATGGCGGCGCTTGCGGCGCCAGTTGACATAGCCGGTCGCGCGCTTGCCGAGGAGCTGATGCAGCGAAAACCCCGCAAGCGGGGCGAGGTGCGGGTCGGACAGATGCGCGAGCTTGAACACAGTCTCAGCGCTTGCCCTTCCGACCGCCCTGTCGTCAAGCTCGCAGCGCGTCAGTGACGACGCAGCTAGCTTGATGGCCGGCTCAGTTGGCCGCGCCGGTCAGCTCGGAAACAATGCGCGAGTCGGTGAGGGTAAGGGCGGGCTGCCAGACGAAAGCGGGCTTGGCGCGCAGGCGAGCAATGATGAACGAGAGAAGCATGTTGGTGACCCCGGCTGTGAGGCCGCTGTATCTGCCCCATTCGTGGCGCGTTTGTGACGTAACGGAACGCGTTTCGAGGGTCCGTCATGCGCTATTTGCATAGACAATTGAGAGTTTGTTTGGAATTGGCCCGGGCATGAGCCGCGAGGCCGGATCGAAGGCCGCCGAAACGGCGCAAGCCGGGACCGGCTGGCTGCGCCGCACGCTGCTGCGTCTCTTCCACCTCAGAACGCGGCTCTTGCACGGCCTGACGCTCGGCGTCCGCGCCGTGGTTCTCGACGGCCGGGGGCAGGTTCTCCTCGTGCGCCACACCTATACGCCAGGGTGGTACCTGCCCGGTGGCGGGGTCGAGATCGGCGAGACGCTGGAGCAGGCCCTGGCGTGGGAGCTGCGCGAGGAAGGGGCGATCCGGCTCACAGGCCCCGCCATCCTGCAGGGCGTGTTCTTCAACCGGGCCCTGTCCGAGCGCGATCATGTCGCGCTCTATGTCGTGCGCGATTTCACCGTCATGGAGGACAGGAAGCCCGACATCGAGATTGCGGAGGCGCGGTGGTTTGCGCTGGACGACCTGCCTGAGGGCACGACGCCGGCGACGCGGCGCAGGCTCGCTGAAGTCATGCAGGCTGCCATCCCGGATGCTCACTGGTGAGCAATGGACGACCGCCAGAGGCTCTGCTACAGCCGCGCGTCATGACGATCGGGCACCTCATCTCCCTCCTGCGACGACCGGCGCGCTGAACGCGCTCTCGGCAGGGCCGTGCCGCGCGCGGACCCCGCCCTCACATGCCCAGCCTCTGCCCGTCCGCAGGTTCGCCGCCGTTATGACATCCTTGCCCCTGACCATTCGCCATGAGCTTCCCGTGGATGGCGCCGCCATCGAGCGCCTGCATGAACGCGCCTTCGGGCCGGGGCGCTTCGCGCGCACGGCGTTTCGGCTGCGCGAGGGCGTGCCGCCGGACGCCGACCTGACCTTCGCGGCTCATGTCGGGACCTTCCTCGTCGGCTCGATCCGGGTGACGCCGGTGGCGGCCGGGGGGCATCGCGCGCTGATGCTGGGCCCGCTGACGGTCGATCCCGCCTTCGAGGGGCGCGGCATCGGGGCGGCGCTGATGAACCGCTCGATCGAGGCCGCGCGCGCGGCCGGGCATGACCTGATCATGCTGGTGGGGGACGCGCCCTATTATGCGCGCTTTGGCTTCAAGGTGATCCCGCCCGGACAGCTCCTGCTGCCGGGGCCGGCCGATCCGACGCGGTTCCTGGCGCTGGAGCTGGTCGAGGGCGTGCTCGCGCTGCGGCGTGGCGCGGTCATGCCGCTTCGGTAGGCTTTCGTCATTGCGAGCGCAGCGAAGCAATCCAGGGGGACGTAGAGCGCTGCCGCTCTGGATTGCTTCGCTGCGCTCGCAATGACGGTGAAGCCCGTCAGGCCGCGTCCGGCCTCCGGTTGAAGCGCCTGCCGCTCTCGCCGATCCAGCCGGCGACGAGTGCGCCGAAGAGAAGCGCCAGGCCGATCAGCCCGATGAACAGCGGCGAGATCTGGACGCCGCGGACGATGCCGGAATCGCTGATGCGCAGTCCGATCCAGTCCGAGCCGGCGAACTGGCTGCCGGAGCGGCCCGGCACGATGCGCGGCACCATGACGGCG
>NNBT01002125.1_pt1 | contig 110289 bp, 88 predicted proteins | sample 1173831 | NCBI WGS metagenome assembly NNBT01 (sample SAMN07173936, study PRJNA388173) | plant metagenome | isolation source: symbiotic tissue sample KVJ10 | place: Norway: Troms, Kvaloya island | reverse complement strand
GTTTGGGTTGGTTTTTTCTAGCCCAACGGAGCGGGGGGGAAAAAGGAACACAAACCAGCGAGCCCAAGGGACAGGCAGGGGGGGGGGCACGAGCTTGGGGGGGGTATGGTGGTATTGGGGAGGGGGGACACCGAAAGGCCCTTGAACTCCAGCCCCCCCATAAAAGGCGCGTACACTTAAACACCTAGAGGAAGGAAAAGGGAAAAGGGGGGCCCTGGCCCTCCCCCCCCCCCCCCCCCCATAGGTAGGGGATTGGCCGCCGCCCTAAGTCCTCTCGAAATCGGACAAGAACGCCGCTGTTACGAGCCATTGGGTCGCGCTCGCCAACAACGAACGCTAACACAAGAGATGGTTACCAACAGAACGGTGAGTGCGACCACCTCGAGCGGGCGATCACACTCGCGCGATCGATTACGTCATCTGCGTCCAATGAGACATGTGCCATGATGAATTTGGAAGACTTTAAGAATTGCGTTGTCGTCGTTGCCCATCCCGACGACGAAATCCTATGGGCAAGCTCTCTACTTGCCAATGCGAAAAAGATTATCCTGTGCTACGGCGATTGCCCAGGCAGCAAACACTTGAGCGCAGGTAGGCGGGCGCTCATCAAACATTTCCCGCTGAAGACGGTCGTCGGCCTGAACGTTCTTGAATCTATCACCTATTTATCGACGGACTGGAGCAAGCCTGTCGAGACCGAATACGGCATCCTATGCGGCCGCAACAGGGACGCTTATGCGCGCAGTTTCAATCAGTTGATCGATGCCCTGCGAGAACACCTTCTGGATGACGACCTGGTGGTCACGCACAATCCGTGGGGCGAATATGGCCATGAAGAGCATGTCCAAGTCTACCGTGCAGTCTCCCGACTGAAGCTGGAGCGAAATTTCAGCCTGTTCGTGACAGGTTATGTCAGTGATCGGGTGCTCTACTTCATGGAGAAAAACACCCCGCGTCTGGGAAATCCTTCGACCCTGCTTTCGACGAACAAGGCCCTCTGCGAAACGCTCAAACGGTACTATCAGACGTATAATTGCTGGACTTTTGAGGACAGTTACGAGTGGCCAGACTACGAATGCTTCTATGAAGTGACGAACCCAGGCGCCCCGCTTCGCGTAAACGAAAAGACCATGTCGTCACTGCCGCTCAATGTCATCTGGTACGATGGGCAGCTGCCGGCCTGGCGCCGTTTTTACCGTTGGATAAAGCGAAGACTAATTACGGTTGCTGAAGGCACTCGAGGGTCACCGCGAGCAGCGCAATAGAGGCTGCAACCGCACATCAGATGGCTAAGTTCTTAAGCCTGCTCCCCGGCGGCTGAACCCCTGAGCAATCCTGCATAGATTTCCAAGAGCGCATCAACCCAATCAGATTCGGTTTTTGCGAGCGTCATCCCGTGCGCAAAGGCCCTTTCGCTCATCGCACGCATATCATCGACCGGCAGCCCGGCCAGGTTGCGAAGGACTTCGGCAAAGATGACATTTTCCTGCGTGTTGCAGGCGACGCCCATGCCCTGCGCCACCACTTCGTCGGCGAGGAAGGCCATATCCGTCATGACAACCGGCAACCCGCTCGCCGCCGCTTCTGCCGCCACAAGACCAAACGGCTCCGGCAAGCGTGAGGGAATAACCAGCGCGCGCGCATTGGCGAGCAGCGAGCCGATCTCGCTCTTCTCTTTCCAGCCGTGGAACGTCACTTCTGGGTACTCTGCCTCCAGCGCCGCACGCATAGGGCCGTCCCCGACGATCTGAAGTGGCACGCAAGCCAGCCGGGCGGCGGCAAGCGCATCCTGTGGTCCTTTTTCCTGCTCCAAGCGGCCGATGAAGAAGAAGTCTTTGTTGTGTTCGGCAGCAATGCGGGCCGTCACAAATGGCAAAGCGGGATTTCGGACAGCCATAAGGTCGCGCGCTTCATAGCCGGCGCGCTCGAATCCTTCGACCATGTTTTCATGGATTAGGACGATTTTGCCCCACGGCACATCCTTTCCCATTGCAGCAAAGAGCCGGGCCTGTCTTGCAACCCGCCATAGCTTGTGCAGGTATCCGCGCCGATCGCAATTCGTACCGATGCAGGCCCAACTGAGCGGTGCGCGAAAGCACATCTCTTCCTTCCGGTAATTCATATAGGCACCGTTGGGACAGGCATGGAAGAAGTCATGGGCGTGGATAGCCGTTCGATCAGCAACCTTCCGAAGCGGCCCGAATATCGATGGCGACAGTATTTGAGACCAAACATGGGCGTGATACACCGTACCGGGCGTGTCGTTCCGTTTGATCCAGTTGGAAATCACGGCGCTGGCGGTCCTATTGTCGACGCCGTTGGTTGCGGCCTTCAGCGGCTTTTCTCCTAGAAGCCGTTTCTGCCCGAGCTTTACCACATTGACGCCGAGGGCGGCGGACTCGGGATTGTCGCCATCATCGCCGACGATAAGCGTAACGGAAATCCCCCGCAGTATCAAAAGACGCATCAACAATAGAACTAGCATCGTCGCGCCACCGCGCGCTATGGAGAAGTCGTTTATAAGAACGACATGAGATAGTTTAGGGGCGTTGTTAATCAACGCATCCGTTTTATCCGGAAACTGGCGCAAACGAAAAAGATCTGTATCAACCGCGCTTTGGAGCCGGTTTCCGAGAATTATTATTTCATCATTTGCTGCCAATATATTCCCCAGAGAAACCGTCGTTAAACGCAGAGAGAGCCTTTTAAAATTATAGTTTCCATCTGAATTAGCGTTAGGATAGACTGACATCCAGAATAGCACGAGTCAAATCATCAGCCGTGACGCGGCCGAGAGGGGGCGGGCTGTAGGCGATGTGCTGGTTGGAAAATTCAACGATGGCTTTATAAAATATCGGCTATCGCAATGATCTATCTGCGATCGAAGATATGGTTTGACCAACCCGTGAAATCAGATCGGCGATCCCAAACACGATTGCCACTGCAATCAAGATGATCGCTGCCACAGCACCGACCGCGATAGATATAATCAAGCTCGTCCAGTATGGAGGGCCCTTGTAATCGCCGGGGGGTGCTTTCCAGAATGAAGTCTTTTTCATGAGACGAATAAGGCCATAGACACTTTGTCGGGGCAAGCGGGTGCTGGCGAGATGGTTATTTTTGGCCCCATCATCGGCGGCACGGCGGGGGTAGTGCAATAGCCGCAGTCAGGTATGCCTACTATATTAGCTAAGCTTCGGAAAAACCTGTCTTCCGCCAATGCTGTGCTAGTTCAAAAATGCTGCCAGCTCGCGGGTCCGCTCCACGGCCTGCGAGTTAGCCGCCGGCGAGGTCGCTCGCCGCAACGATCAGCCTTGCTGGCGGCGCCTACTGGGACGCCCGGCGACGCGATAGTCTGCGCCGCCGTTCGGGTCCATGTCTGCGGCTCAGGGCCAGGACCACGCCCCGGGTGTAACAGCGGCTTCTGCTCACTAAAAGCAATACGGATGTTGCCTCAAGGTAAACACGGCACCGCGCCACCCGTAGCAAAGGTGGGCGGCGCAAACCGTGATTTATTCCGCTCTTGCTGTTTCAGTACGGCTGATCTTTGGACGCCGCACGATTGGCCGTTCGCGTTTAAGGTGCAAGTCTGACGCGTGAAGAGCGGCAATTACCGCAGGACGCACATAGTCACGCAATTCGGCTCGCCAACGTGGTGTCATGGTTTCCCACTTGAACTGATGTTCCTTGCGAACGGACTCGTGCAACGCCCGTGCAGCCGCCTCGGTAGCTTCAGCAATGCGGCGCTGATCCATGGCGCTTCCAATAAAATGAGCAGGCTACATTTGTCGTTTTGATTCAGAGCAGAGTTTGCGGCGTCGCACAGCTACTTTCGCATTGCATTGGATCGGAGACAACCTGATATCATGTCGCGTCGTTTTGAAAAATATTAGTAATAGTGCGCCAGATATTACCGTCAGTGTCTCCAAGAGCGACTGAGGTTTCCGCATGGAATTTCGCTCTCGGACATCAGGTTGGGCGACATTATGACACGCTATGACCATCAGAAATCAGAACGGAACTCACGCGGGACCACAATGATGATACGTAACAGGGCTGGGACTCTTTATTCGTTTTCATTCGTCTAGGCGAACTCGCGAGCCTCCGACGCGTCGCAAGGGTGGTGAGCGGTATCACTTACTCAGCGGCCCGCGGCGTTTCAGCTCGTTCTCAATTGTTTCGCGAATGAAGGCGGCCATCCGGTGTGAAGCTGCCGCCTAATTGATCGGACACAGACTCCCATTTCCGTAACCGGTAGAAGTACTGTCGTGTCCGTGATTGGTTCTATATCGAAGCGTGAGGTCCTTTTGAGACCTGAGCGGCGCGACGGTGGGGGGGGCGCCGAGAAGTTGGCGATTATGGTGGAGACCAATCAGCTGGGCATGTCCGTGAGCCGGGTAACGTTACGGCATGGGGCACGCCCAACACGGTCTTCTCGTTGGCATCAGCTGGCAAACCAGGGAGCGCTGAAGGTTTCATTTTTGAATTCCGGCTTGGCCGGTTCCGATAAGGTTTGTGCGAAAAACATCGAGCTCGGTATCAGGCTCTCTTATTGGCGCTCCGTCGAGACTGACCCCGGCTCCCGCTGTTTTTTCGCGCGCAAAGCGATCAGCAGAGTCTTCGGGACCGAATTCGCGTGCTGAACGGTCCACCGGCGGCTGAGCCAAAAACATCGCAGGCGCCAAAGCGGCTGCGGCCAGCGCCGTCACAAGCAAGATTCGAAGCCAGACGCCACGCATAACGCTTACTCCGAAACATGTGCCGTCCGGGGATAATATAGATCGGTCTTACTTCATCGTCGAAAATCCGTAGGGGAAGTTGAACCTTGATGCGGTGCACATAAATGCATATGGTGGACTGTCTGTGCTGCTAGTGCGTACGATATCGGCGCTATGAGCGGCCGCCTTACACTCCGTCTCCGTCCTGAATTGTCCAACGGTCATGACTTGCGCGGGTTGACTTACCGAGAACGATATTATGAGAATAAGCGAAAACATGGCTCAACCCCTCACGCGCACACAGTTACATTGATTATCCAAATTCTCTCATTCAGGCATCGTTTCAAGTCCGCAGCATCAGCGCGGCTGAACGCATACGGCTAGAATACCGTTAAGTAAACGTTCATGATACTAGACAGGCTGTCTGGCCGTTTGCAACGCATAAATGCTGTCAGTGCCCGCGGCACTTGCAGCGCGGCCGAGGGCAACCATCCGCGCGAGGGGCGGGGATGTAAACTTTAGAATGCGAAAGGCCGATTCCAGCGGCGGCGGTTCACGTTTCATGCTCCGCATGTGGAACAACCTGGCCAAAGACGAGCCTGCACTCACGGATACAACATTCTTAAATTGCCGAAGGCGGAAAGAGCAAAGGCATGATCCTGCGCTCAAATTCGGCGTTGTCAGGCACATGAACGTATTCGATCATTGTCCGATTCTGCGGAAGGCTTGCAAGGGCGCCGTCAGTGCAGGACTTATCGATGACTGCATCGGCATCCGGCACAAACTCCGCGATCTCCTGAGAGTGAGCCGGCCGCGTGCGGGACGGATCCTACCTATCGGGAGAACCGGGCGACGCCGGCCTTCATGATCGGCAGGAAATCCGGCAAACGCGCCTCTAAAGGAAGCCGCGTCCCGGCCGCTTTATCTATGCGAAAAGTGGATCGACATCAGCCGCGTTCCGGGCAGGAGGCGCTCAATCCAGCGGTGTGATGACGCGCTGCCGGACAAGTAGCGACACACTTATCACGGCTCTCAGGCATGCAAGCCGACAAACAATCGGAAGGCTTGACCATCGAAAAAGTGGTGACGCATCGTGTTGTCATACGGCCGACGCAAAGCCTGCTGCTTTTTGAATTCTGCTCCTAGCTGCTTGCACTAGCCCACCATCGTAAGGTCCGCTGGTTGGATGCGGCCTCGAGTTCCGCCTTGATCTGCTGGTCTGACACTCTTTGCGGATGTGTCGCGCGGCACCTGCCAGGATTGCATGGAGCGCAGGCTGCCAAGTCGCCCTGGTTTATTCGATCGGGACGCGGCGTTAATGTCCACAGGCCGTCAGGGGAGGTAGGGATCGCTATCGAATCGGCAGTTTGCTACGATCCATCGGCCGTGGTTGATCGACGAAGATCTTGGCAACATTTTCGGATCTCTCCGAGCGGCTCCGGCGAAGAAACGATCGAAACTCTCGCATGGGCAGTGCAGGACTGAAATAGAAACCCTGCGCGACATCGGCGCCCGCTTCCGTCATGAATTTTAGATCGGCGCCTTTCTCTACCCCCTCTGCGACGGTCGAAAAGCCGAGCGCACGCGCGAGTGACAGGATTGTCCGCACGATCGCCTGCTGATCCGGGTTTTTGGCGACGTCTTGCACAAGGGAACGGTCAATCTTGAGCGTATCTGCCGATAGCTGGGAGAGAGAGGACAGGTTGGAATAACCCGTTCCGAAATCATCAATCGCGACGCGAATTCCCTGTGCCTGCAATTGCGCGAGTTGTCGTTTCACAAGGTGCCACGACCGCATCGCAACCGTCTCTGTGATTTCGAGTTCCAGCAGGGCTGGCGACAACCCAACCTGGGTCAGGATCGCTTCCACAGTCGTGCTGAAGGCTGGGTCCTCCAATTGGAGAACAGAGACGTTGACCGCGATCCTAATGGGGTGGCCGGCGTCGGCAAGGGCACGGGCATCAGCGATTGCCCTCGCCAAGACGAAGTGGCCAAGCTCGCGGATCAGACCCGACTCCTCGGCGATGCCAATGAATTTTGCCGGTGAGATATCACCTCGATTTGGATGGGTCCAGCGGACCAGAGCTTCAGCGGCTTCGACAGTTCCTTCCGACAGCGAGACCATCGGTTGATAAGCAACATGCAAGGCGCCGTCCTTGAGCGCGGCGCGCAGATCCTGCTCGATGGTCAAACGCTCCTGCATGGCAACTGCTGCCTGAGCGGTGAAAAATGACTGTGATCCGCGTCCCTGCCGCTTCGCTTCGTACATCGCAATGTCAGCTTTAATTAGCAAATCATCGTATTCGCTGCCATCCTCGCCGGAGATCGCAATGCCGATGCTGGTCCCCACCGTGAGATGCGCGCTGCCGATGACATAGACTTCGCCGAGCTTCGCGATGATGGCTTCCGCGCAGTTGCGTGCAGCATCTCGCCCTGTCACTCCACGAAGTACCACGAGGAACTCGTCGCCGCCCAATCGTCCCAACCAAAACTGCTCGAACTCGCCGCCCTGGCGTCTCTGGTCTAAGAACTGGCTCAGCCGCACGGCAAGCTGGCCCAGAAGGAGGTCGCCGGTCTTGTGGCCAAAGCTGTCATTGATCGACTTGAAGCGGTCAAGGTCGAGAAACAGGAAGGCCATTGCGCTTTGCCCGGACGCCAGCGCTGTCGTGATGTCGAGGCGCATCTTTTCGCGGTTTGACAGTTGCGTGACTTGATCGATGAAAGCCAACTGTCCAATCCGCCCAACGCTTTCGCGCAAGTTTGATAGCATGACCTCAAATGCGCGCCCTAGGCTACGCACCTCACCTAGACCGGTGGCATTAAACGGGATCGCCAGATTTCCCTGTGATACGGACGTCGCCGCGGCGGCGAGCTGCGGCAATCCGCGAGTGACACGCCGAACGCTGAACAAGACCACTCCCACGAGCACGCACAAAGATCCTGCAGCGAGAATCAGGAATGCACGAAAAAGCCCCGTGGCCTGCTGTTCGCTGATCAGGAACAGCTCACGTTGCGTCTCTTCGACTTCGGACATGGCCACATGCGCACAAATCCTCAACCCTAGAATGCCGATGACGCAGTTCGCGACGCGACTGGATAGGTCGTCGATAACCAACGCACCGCGGCTCGGCTCTGCCAATGATGACGGCTTTGGGCCCGCCACGCCGCCGGCCGTGACGATTTGATCGCCGTCGACGAGCATGATGCCCGCCTGAACGATCTCCGAAAACAAGGCGAAGGTGGTTTCGGCAGGAGCTAGGGTCCTCAATCCGATCAGCACGCCTGCAACATCGCCGAAATCGTCGAAGACCGGCTCGATGGCGACATGGAGGATGGTCCGCCCGGGTGCAACGCCAAGCATCCGGTTGACGTCATCGCGGGTCCGATAGGTGCCATTGTGCGAACGGCGATGCGTGCGGCCATTCTCGATAAGGATCGACATCATCGACGGCCTCAGCCCAAGAGCCGCCAGCGCCTCCGACACTCCCAACAAATCCAAGGTGCGGCTCGCGCCCGTAACGGCCCCAGCCTCATTGGCAACAAACAGCGCATCAAGTTCACCTGTCAGGCTGGCGGGAGCCAAAATAGCTTCGATGGCGACATTGTTCGATGAGACTACGGCCTTCACGAGGTCGAGACGTTGCGACAAGAAGCGAGTTTGCCGATTGGTCTCAGCAAAAAGGTTGTGCAAGCGTGCTTCTGCAAGCCTAGCGTCGGCCTCTAGTCTCCGGGCAATCTGCTGACGCGATAACTGCGAGAGCGCACTGGCTTGCTCGACGGAGCCGTGCTTCAACTGGGCCCAGGAAACAGCGCCGACTGCTGTGAACGTGGCTGCCCCGGTGAGAAGAACGATCCAGGCGAGGTGAACGCCAATATGGGTCGCTGCCATGCGCTCGGCCAACAGCCCGCACAGCCCCTTCAAGCCGAAGACCGCCCGTACAATGAAGTTCTGCAATGGGCCTCCCATATGACGCACAGCAGGGGCGCTGGGTGGTGCGGCGCTGGTCCCGTCTCGTGATACCACCGGCACTCCAATGAACGCAACGATCACCCTCTAAGAGCGAAGGCTAAAATCTCCGTAAATTATTTGCGCAAAGAACAAGGAAATGACGCATTCGATATCAGGAATTATTTACGTCCTCATGTGAGATTTCGGTAAATTCCTTGGCGAGCGCGCTCCATGATCTACCGAATTTGCACAGCGATGCTGCTAGCCTGTCTGACCTTTGGCGGGCCAGCATGGGCTGGTGAGCTCGTTGTCGTGGGCACCGGCGATGGCATCGAACTGCTGCAGGCCGTCGCCGCCCGATTCAGCCAGAGTGAACCGGAGATTGTGGTCAAGGTGCCCCCTAGTATCGGATCGGGAGGGGGCATCACAGCTGTCGGATCGGGAACCGCTGATCTGGCTCGCGTCGCGCGCGTGTTGACGGATGCAGAGCGTGCGCGTGGCTTGGAGTACGTGCCTGTGGCCCGTCTGCCAAGCGCCATCTATGTCCACCCCTCCGCAGGCATTTCACGCCTCAGCGCTTCGCAACTGGCGGAGATCTACGCCGGCCGCATCCTCAACTGGAAGGAGGTTGGCGGTCACGATCAGCGCATCCGCGTCGTCCGGCGCGAAGAGGCCGACAGCACCCTCGTGATCCTGCGCGCCACCATGCCCGGTTGGTCAACACTCGGCATCACCGAGCGCTCCAAGACAGCTGTTTCGACACAGGAGGCGGTTGAAACGGTCCGCTTGACTGAGGGGTCTATTGGATTTGGACCCTACAGCCGGATGCTGGAAACCGGCACAATCGTCGTGACTATTGATGGACGCCACCCGACCGATCGGGGCTACCCGAGCGGCGTCGAGCTAGCCTTTGTTTACAAGCGAGACAATCTTGTTCCCGAAGCAGCAAAGCTGATCGCTTTCTCTAAAGGTCCAGAGGCCCGGCAGGTGGTCATCAGCTTGGGCGCATTGCCCGCTGAACCCTGATCAGCCGTTATTTCACGGTGACATACGCGGTAACGGGGTGAGGCTGCCGCTACGGTTGGAGAACAGGCCTAGAAGCTTGTCTGTCAATGACCGCTTCTGAATTGCCGCGAAAAAGGCATCGGCATAGCAGGTCGCGCCGGCTGCAGCACAGCGCCTCTGCACCTCCGCCACCAGCTCGGGAGAACCGGCGACGTGGACGGTATCTTCAGCCCGTAAGGGTGGGAGATGGTCGGTAGGACGACCTTGGAGGAGACCTTCAGCCGCCCCGCCGCTGGCCGTTGCCACGACATGACCTACGCCGCGGGTCGATAGCCACGCCAGCGCATCCAGCATATAGAGATTTCCAGGATCGCGGGCGCCGGCAATGACCACCATGTCGCGGCTCGGTTCCCGGTAGCGCGATGCACGCGCGATCGCCCAGATGGGGGCCCATCCGGTCCCTGCTGCGACCAGGATGATGCGGCCTTCTCCTTGCCTGTGGAAAGCCTGGCCAAAGGGACCGTGCAGGGACACCTTGTGCCCGGCGGCAATCCGACCGCCGAGATGGGCCGAGACTTGGCTGCCCGCCAAGCGACGGATCTGGAATATCAGCTCAGTGCGTTCGCCTGTGCCGTCGTTGCGCAATGTGGGGCTGTAGTCGCGGGCCGGGAAGCCAGCGAACACACATTTCACGTACTGGCCCGGGAGGTAGGTCAACTCACGCGGCAGTAAGACGGTCACCTCGACGATGTCAGGCGAGAGCGCAATGATTGCGGTAACGCGGCCTGACAGTTTGATCGGGTCTGGTACAGCGTCGAACTCGATCACGGCATCCCCGGAGATACGTGCCTGGCAGGCCAGAACCGTATCGCCGCGCTGGGTTCCCCTGGCATCGATGGCACCGTCATAAATGCGGACGCGGCAGGTCTCGCACTGGCCCGTGCTGCAATCATGGGGAATGCGGAGGCCTGCCCCCATGGCCGCCTCGAGAAGGACATCGCCGTGCGCAACTTGGATCTGCCGGCCATTGATGACGAGGGATGCCTGACCGGCCATGCGGATCTCTCATTTCTCTTGCGTCAGAGCCGATCGGCGATCAACGAAGCTCAAGCGTGACCGGCCTCTGATGCCGGGTGTGGCGGGTCTGGCTGTGGTCGAAGACAGAAACCCACAGAAAAATGGGCATCCCAGCTTCGAAATCGAGATCATATTGGCTCCCGGTCTTCAGGGCACGTGACGCCTCGAGTGTCCAGTATCCATCCTTCCATTGGGCCGCCGCTCTCACATCGGCACGATCACCCTCGTAGTTTCCCATAATGATGACACCAGGCATGACGGTTCCTACCGGGATGCGCCGGTCGGCATCCTCGGTGTAGGGCGCGCTCGTCGCGTCTGTCAGCCACCAAACCGCGCCATCGTCATGGCTAGAATCCGGATCGTTTTCGGCGAAACGCCCAAGCGCCGCCATCGTCGTGGCCGCGTCAACCGGCAGGCGCCGCGGCTTGACCGGACCAGTATAGCCACCCGGTCCCTCGAAGCCGAAATTATAGCTGTAGAACGCCCTGCCAGGATCGTTCCAGTAGCCGCCTTGATAGCGCGCACGCTGCGCAGCCTCGTCAGCCGTCGCCTCACGCGGAGGTCCGATGTACTGGTCGTCCATGAATCCGAGCAGGCCGCCGCGCGAGGCCTTCCATTGCCACATGTCGATGATCGAACCGTCGGTGGTATAGTGCAAACCGCGTTGATTGAGCGACGACGGTTTCGATTCCAGCGGCTTCGGCCCGAAATGGGTTGCGCCGCCTCCACCCAGAGCGTTCGAGCGTGAGAAGATAATGGCGAACTTGTCCTCATAGAAATCGACGACATCGGCTTGGCCAGCACGCGAGCCGGCGACATGCCACCCGTCCTCTCGCTTGACCAATGGTAAGCGTGCCATAGACCTTGTCGGATCCTGCCAGCGGAAGGCGAAATGAATACGATTTCCGTCGTGAAACGCCCTGATTTCTACCGTCGATTCGCCGGTGCCGCCTAGATTGGCGCCTTGCTGGGTCCGGATTTGGACGGGTGCCGCGCTGCGCCAAACCGCTTCGTCGAGCACGCCGTCGAGAACCGGGCTCGCATCGGCTTTCGCCACCACCAGTCTGTCTCTGACGCTGAAATCAAAACCCGCAAGGGCTACGGCCACGGGAAAGGCGACGATGGCGGCGATCAGCAGAGGGCGTCGGGTGCGCTGGCCAATCGTGGGAACGAGTTGGGCCGGTCTGAAGATCCGCAGCAGCTGCCGCCAACCGCCATAGCCAAAATGGGCAATGATATGCGCCAAGGTGTAGGCCAGCATGCCGACAGCGGCGGCGAGATGGATTGATACCACAAAGCCACCGAACCCGAGATACAAGAGGACGCCCGTCCCGGTCAGGACCAGCACGATTCCGTAGAGAAGCCAGTGAAGAAAGACATTGAAGCCCAGCCAACGCGTTTTCGCGAATGGCTGCCGGATTGCTTTGATGCGGCGCCATGCAATGCGACTGCTCAGCCCGCTCAGTGCCATGTAGATCAGATAGGCGGTCGCAGCCCCAAAGAGTGTAAGCCCCGATAGAATATGGACGCTCCAGATCTCGCCTTGCGGCAAGATCGGTTCCAGCTTGCGCGAGAAGACGGCATCGAGCGCATCAGCCGAAATCCGCAAGCCGGTCAGCAGGCTTACTGTCGCAGCGATCGCCGCAGTCCAGTGCAGCACGAGGGTGCCGATGTCACTTGAGGGGAGGGTCGCTCTCGGCGCTGGTCGTGAAACCGAGCTGCGGGCGGCGGCGAGCTCGGACCCTTGGGGAGCCGCGGCGCCGACGGCTGGCATCGGGCTTTCAGAAGAGGTCCTGATCTCAGTCATATGTTGCCTTGCACTGACAGCCCAGACCGCAGCGCGATGCGCGTTCCTTGTCGTTAGTGAACCTCAATGGTCCATGCTGCACAAGCTTTCAGTGATGTTGCGAGGCACCAAGCGCACACGCCATCTGAGCACCCATAGCCGTCAGCTCATCACCTCGACCCGTTGGGGATAACTATTAAGGCAGGGATGCGGCCCCATAACCTCGTTCCTCGAAGGCCCCCTGTTCGGCGTATGGCAGCGCAGCGAGGAGAGGCTTTAGTTCAGGGACTGCGCCTTGACGTCGGGCGATCTCGCCAGCGACCTCGTTCCAAAACCGTGCACCACGGATCTCACCGCAAGAGGTCGCCTCTATCGCACTGAGACGTGCGATCTGACCTGCGCCTTCTCCCAGATCGCGCAGGAGCATTCCGCTCGACAGCGAAACGGCCGCCTGCCAAGCTCTTCGACGTGCCACAAGACGAGATCTCAGATCAGGCATCCCGTCAATCTGCCGAACTCTCGGTCACAGTCAATCTGCAGAACATAGACGATTGAGATATATCTAAATGCAGTTGCGTCGAAGGGCGGTGAATTCAGAGTCATTTGAGCGGCGTGATCGCGACGAAACGTTATTCACAACGGCGGTTCAGATCGGAGGGACGGCGCGAGGCGCACAACGGCGGCGGGATGCTGTGATCAAGATGCCCGCGACCACCAACCTGATGGCAGCAGAGCATCACGATCGCGATGAGCATGTCTCGCCTGTCGAGCGACTGGCGCCACTGCTTGTTCCCGGCTTCCTCGCCGCTCGAGCCGCCGCCAAGGCCATCAGATCCCTCTGTCAATGAGGGATCTGAAACCGAAATTAATGCTCAGACGAGAGACGTTGGCTCATCGGGTCTTGAGCTTACACGGACTGAGCGCGCGTGATGCATCGAACGAGCTATCGCGAAGAGATCCCATTCGGCTCGCTGTTTGTCTCCGCGGCACCCTGCATGAGAGAACGCAGTGGCACCCTGCATGAGAGAACGCAGTGGTTGGTTTCGGATAGGCAGCAAATGTCAGCTGCAGGCGCAACCCGGTTCGGCCGGGTGTTCAACCAACCGACCGGAGGCCGGCGTGCAGCATCCCGATCGCGATATAGGCCATAAAGATGGCCGCACACTTGTTCATCTGGCTAAGGCGCTGCACCGTCACACGATGGCGAAGAAGGCTCACGCCGATGGCCAAGAATGCCCACCAGCATGCTGAACCCATGAACACGCCACCGATAACCGCCGGGAGTGCATCATGTCCTTGATGCACCAGGCTTGGTACGGCGGCGGCGAAGAGAACCGGCGTCACGGGATTGAGGAAGCCGAAACCCACGGCGCCACAATAGGACGTGATGAGTTTGTGGTGCCCCTCGGTCATTTCCGCGGTGACGAGATCGCGCCGATAGATGCGGATCGAGAAGGCGAGCAGCAACATTCCTGAAACGAGGAGGATGGTCGGGGCGCTGAACCAAGCTCCGAGCAGAAGCGTGCCGGAAGCGGCGGCCAAGGTGCTGTAGACCAGATGCACCGTTGCAACGCCAAAACCTGTCGCAAATCCTGTTGGCAGGCCGCGCGAGAGCGTCTTCTGGATACACAGCATGCTGGTTGCGCCGATGGGTGCGGCAATCGAAAGGCCAATCGTGGCGCCGGTCAGTAGAGCGGTTGCGAGCATCGTCACGAAACCACGCTCTTGCCAAGTGCCGACATAAAGCGCTCCGACGCCTTTGGGCCATCGCCAATGAACCCGCGCACACTGTCGATCGACGCCGCTTCTGGTTTTGCCATCTCGGTCAGCCTCCAGCCTTCCCAGACAGCAGACCGCGTGCGAGGCGCGTTTATTCCCACCGTTCAAATCATTTTTGGCAGAGCAAGGCGGGGCTCACCGCCAATGGCTGGCAAATTCGCCGAGTTCCGTGACGTTGAGGTCGGAAACCGCCCAAAAGGTCATGCCGCCGCTCTGCCAGCGCACGAAGTTGTAGCCTTCCCGAACGCCCGTCTTGCGTCCCTCAGGCTCGTTGGTCTCGGTCGGCCAGATAAACAGGTCAATCAGATGCTTTCGGCGCTTGTAGACCAGCGTCGCAGCCGTGTTGCCGGGCAAGGCGTCGAGCCTGGCGCCCTGCAGGAAGAAAGCTTCGGTCGACAGGTCCTTGACCGGCGGAGCAAAGGGAAGCCGGCCGGCGAACCAGGGCTTGACCGTGTGCTGCTCGTTCGACACCACATCGACGAGATGGTTGGGCTGCAGGGCGCGGATGTGGGCAGCGACGATCCAGTCGGGCATCGTGTCGGCGCGCGGAAGGCTGGCGAAGATGGCCAGGCTTGCCGCAAGCGCGAGGGCGGCGGACGCTCCGGCGGCAAAGGCCGGCCGTGCGAGTAGCGATCGCTGTCGCGGCGGCAGCCGTTTGCGCACCGCCTCCTGCAAATGCGGCGGTGCATGGAAACGGGTCGCGTCGGCGCGCACTCTGTTCGACAGCGCAACGAGGCGCAGCTGCAGCCTCTCGCAATCGGGGCATGCTTCGACATGTCGAGAGACGAGGGCGGCGTCCGCCGGCGCGAGTTCGCCGTCAACATCGGCCTGAATGAGCAGGTGCATGTCCTCACAGGACTGATCAGTCATGGCCGTTCCCCGTTTTGACGAGGTGCATGAGCGCCTGGCGCGCACGCCACAGGCGAGACATGACTGTGCCGACGGGAATCCCGGCCACTTGTGCGATCTCCTTGTAGGACAGCCCTTCGACCTCCTTGAGAATGAGACATTCCCGAAGCTCGATTGGAAGCCCGGCGAGCGCCGTTTCGAGTTGTTCGGCCTGCTCTTTCAGAAGTAACGCTTGCTCTGGATCCAAGGCCGGGTCCGGGGCGCTGAGAGCGGCCTCCTCGTATTCTGCACCATCCGAATACTGCTGTCTCACTACCTTCCGCCGAGCTGAGATCGACGTATAGGCCGTGTTGCGCACGATGCGCATCAGCCAAGCCTTCGCATCGCCGCCGCGGAATGACGCGAAGTAGCTGAGGCCGCGTGCAACCGCATCCTGCACGACGTCCTCAGCGAGCGTCGGGTCGCGCACCAACCAGCGCGCCAGGCTGTAGGCTGCGTCCAGGTTAGGTATGACGACATCCTCGAAACTGGGCTGCTCATTCGACGCCGGGATTTGCTTGCGATCGGGCCATCTCAGCGGCCGGGATCTTTCATCCATGGACGAGGCTGCCGTGGCTCAACTGACAGGAGGCTGAGCCCAAGGAGCGTGGGTTGTCGGCCCCGCTATTGCGGTGTTGCACCATCAGCTTCAGCGCGGAATCCGTCATATCTGGTCGATACGGCCTGCACAGGACTGTCACAGTTATCCCAATCGACGACGTGGCCAGCATCCATGATCTTCGTCCCATCCAAGGCACAGACCTCAGCGGGGCCGATTATATTCACGCGCTGACCATGGTTGCGCTAATGGCGTGCCGGCATTGATGACGGCTGCCTACGGCTCGTGGCTCTGCAGACCGTACGACGTCACTGACCAGCCGCGCGCCATCCAAATGATGGACGACGCGCCGTTTTGCGGCCGCAAAGTGCATTTTGCGTGGCCCATGTCAGCACTGCGCCTTCCGACGGCGCCTCTCGATCGCTGCCACTTACTGTGCCTGAGGTCCGCGCCCGCCATGTTGGGCAGATCGCTGCCTTACCCAGCCGTCTGCAACGGGCAATCATATCCCGGTCTCTCAAACTTGGTCGTTACCTGCGCCGTGTGCGCAATCACGCTTCCCTCGCGCTCGATATTGCTGGAGATCGCGGGCCGCTTTGCCGTTGACGAATTGGCGCACCTCAAGCGCCAGTTCGCTATCTCCTTGTGGCTGGTCGGCATCGATGGCGACATGCGCCCAGCCGGCGCGAAGTCCGATGGCATGTCCTGCGCTGTCGTCCAGGAGCCCTCGATGCGGGCGGCCGCGCGAGGCGATGGGCGTCATCTAATTGGTGGTTCGGGCCGTTGCGGCCTCGAGTAACGAGTATCATCGAGATTTGCGTCCCCATCAGCCCAACGTTGCACACCCGTCAGCGACACCCGCGACGCTGAGGCCTCTTCGTTCTCATCGCTCATCGAGCAACCGATCTCCGCATTGAACCGAAGCTTGGTCGCTCGTCGCAAGATGCGGCCGAATGCTGCATTGCAGCAGATTTGTTCACAGGTTGATTACCAGTTATCTCAACGTGACGTGAGGACTTCCCGTTCTACGAACAATCAACTTCGGGAGGGGGCGCCTGTGATCTACGTCGCGATTGGCTATCTTGCGTGCTTTGCGATCTTCCTCGAACTCGCCGAGCGGGCGCCAGTGATGGATTAAGGTGGCTCCACCGCACGCCATGGACGGCCAAAAATGCTGTTGCTAAGGCAGCGGACATCAGTCTGCGGTTATGATGAAGTCGGTGTGGCTGCGTGCGGAATGCGCTGAGAGAGCCGGCGGTCATCAGGAGATTGCGGGCCACGGTCGACCAGACAGTCCTTGATAGCAGCTCGGCCTCCAGCGACCATCGCATCGACGATGCCTGGCTGCCTTCCCAACCAGCAAAACAGGCGGCCCTCTCAGGCCGCCCATTCTGTTTCAGAAGTCTTGCGCCGATATCAGCTGACGCAGGTCTAAACTGGCGGTCTCAGTCGACCGTCGGCACATGTTCCGAAAAACCCTGGCCAGCTGATTTGAAGCTGACCGATGCGGCGCGCGAAGCCGGGTTGACGACGTACTCGTGAATGATGACCTCGGCGATTCGGACAAGTCGATCCGCATCATCCGTCTTCGGGCGGAAAAAGTAGAACTCCTTTGCCTCACTGAAGCGCTTGCTACGCCCGAATCCATATCCAGTCAGCCGCTTGAACTCGCAGGGCTGACGACCGATCTCGGCACAGTGTGCCTTCCCGGCGTGGGTGTCGAGCCAGTCGTTAAGCGCGGCGTTGCGCATCCGCTGATGCAGGCGCTCTTCGAACTCCTCGCAGGACAGCCCGATGGGCAGGCGAACTTCCAGGCAACGTTCACCGATGCGCACCGGCGATTCCGGTAGCGGCTTGCCGTCAGGCAGGATGTGCTGGGCGATCCAATTGTCGAAGCCAAGGTCGCTGCACAGGTTCCCCTCCGCCGTCTTTGTCATGCTGCCGTAACGGTCTGTGTTGAGCTCGCGGAGCCGGCTGCGGATGTGCACCTGCGCCGTCACCGAGACTTTGTGGATAGCCGCGAAAAGGCGCCGCGCGACGCCCAGCAGTCCAGTCGCGACGATGGGGTTGCGGTGATCTTCACCGCACGCGCCTGCGTAGATGAACACCAGCGTCCCAGGTTCGTAGTCTGCCTTAAACCGGGGATCGGTGAAGGCGTCGCGGGCCAGCGGCAAAAGGCCAACGCCGCCGATGCGGGGCCACTGCACGGACCACCACCTCGTCACGGCGCCGGCGCTTCCCGGGGGTAGGAGAGGGGTACCTGGGAGCTTGGTCGAGGGTGTCTGCGAGGGCGGGAGATCATTCGTCGTCATTTTGAAAACTTTTCGTCCATTATCGGGGGTGAGACTGCCTCAGCCTCATCATTTCCTCCTCTTGGCCTCTGGTTCGGGGCGCGGTGCAACGTAGCAGGTGTCTGTCCGGTCCCCTTGACCGTCACGTCCTCGTTTCAAGCGTCGCGGTGCCGCGCCCTTTCGCCCGGCTTGCTGGCTTCGGGAAGGTCAGGTCGTCCCGCTCGAACGGTAGCGTCGTCATTCCAATGCGGTGTGCGTAGCCAGCATGGTCACGAACAGCAGCGGCGACCGCGCTCAGCTCGATGTGCCGATCGGACACAATCTCTGGGCGGTAGGCGATCAGATGTCGTCGCGACGGCGTTCGGCTCCTTCCCTGTTTCAGATATTCAGGGTGCGCGCAGACGCCATCGCTGTCATTGCGAGCATACGACACATGTTGATCTGCTCTTGAACGAGATTTTCTGTGGGTGCGCAGAAATTGTATCTCGCGATAGCTATATATTTGAAACTCAATTTCAAAATATCTATCCTCTTTCAATCAATAAAAGAATTTAGATTTGATGAATATTTAACATTCTGAATCTAGGGTCGGGGCGATCAAGTGGCGGAAAAAGGCATTTCGTTGACGTTCGAATTTCTCACTGTTGCGTCTGAGATTGCCTTTGGCCAGTGATCCCGCATGGCGCTATGGGCATGTCCTGTCGCAACTCGATGCCTTTAATGCGCAGGGGCCGGTCTGCCATGGCGCCAAGCTCGTGCCGCGCATATCGTTTGAGTATGTCGTCCGGAAACTCATCGATGACATGGGCGGCCTTGCCGATGACGGACGTTTCAACGCCGCTTGGATGAGTTTCTGCCACGAGAATTTGTTGGCAGAGGAGCGGGTGGCGCTTGCTGCCGAGGAAGACGCCTATGAACAGGGCCGCGCCGATGCCTTGCGCTCCTACGCACAGGGCACTGCTTCTGTGCCCCCTGGCCTGCCCTCATTCGGCGCGCGTTATCATCCGTCTCGACGCCAGACGCGTGTAGTCCACACGCTGATGGGCAATGGCCGTGATGTGGCTGATAGCGCTACCGATGTCGAACTCTCACGAGAGGCCATCCTCACCGGGTTGCCAGTCGAACGCTCGGTCGATCCCGATTGCTACAAGACTACGCGAGATTTCTACAACGAGTATCTTGAGGGCCATAGTGACCGCAATGGCGACAATAGGGCCAAGACCGAACTGGGTCCGATCGTCGAATTCATGTTCGCGCTGATCGGCGACAAACGTCCCCGCGACTACACGCGCAAGCACTTCAAGCAGCTGAACAAAGCGATCCCTCTCATCCCGATCAGCAAGGGCATTCCCAGGGAGCACTGTGCGAGCCTGCATGCCCGATATCTGTATCGTCTAGACAACCCTGCGTTGCCGCTGGAGCTGGTGACGGGCACCACAATTGTTCGGAATTACCATTCTGGCCTCAACCGGTTCTTCGGCTGGATGCAGAAAATGCAACTGATCACGCAGGGGCCGGTGCTCGATCTGGTGACGCCGCAGAACCGGTCGAGCTTGCCGCGTGACAGTTTCGACGATGCGGAGGTCTTGGCTCTGGTCGAGCTTCCGCTGTTCACAGGCTGCTGGAGCCAGGAGCGCTGTTGGTCTGCAGGTAAAATCCTGGTGCAGGGGTCGCTCTACTGGACCTACCTCATCTTGCTCCTGACGGGCATGAGGCCAGGCGAAGTCGGGTCGTTGCGACTGAACGATATCGGAGAAGTCGACGGTATCGCGTATTTCGACTTGCGTGCTTTCGACGCCCGCAAAGGGCGCGTCATGCTATCCGAGATGCGCTCACAGAAAACCAAAAATGCCTCCCGGATCGTCCCGGTTCATCCTTTGCTGATTGAGCTGGGGCTTTTGGAGCATCGTGATCATATGCAAAAAGCGGGAATCGAACGGCTTTTGCCCGATTGTGAACCCTACCGGAGACCTGATGGGCGTCTGCGGTGGAGCCAGGATATCACCAAGAGCTGGCGCTACCTGAAGTCGAAATATCCCGTATTCAGCCGAAAGGACATTACGCTATATAGCTCCCGGCATCTGGTGGCGCAGTGGATTGACGAGCTCAAGATATCGGAACGGACCAGGGGACGCGTTCTGGGTCACTCGACGTCGGGCGCGGCCGGCAATTATGGGCGCAATGGTCTGTTGTCCATGGACGAACTTCAGCTTGTGACGGGGATCACCAATCCGTTGATCGATCAGATGCGTGACCTTTTGCTGCGGGCGAAGCGTCGTGCTGATGCCGGAGAACTCACCCTCCTGAGACCGATCCGCCCCGCCGCGAGAGTGACACGACGTGCCCGCAGCACGTGACACCATCCAGCAAAATTTGCTGATTTGACTCTCCCACGAAGATGCCGAACGCGCGGAGCGCTCTTTCAGCGTGCCGATGTTTCGTCGTCCTCCATCAAGAGACCGTTGAAAACAGGCTAGCCTGCCTCACGGACGGCCGGCGGGACATGTGATCGGTATGTTCGATCGTCTACCGGCCCCTGTGCCATCACAGAAGGCCTACCGCCGCCTTGTGTTCTCGAATGGAGGGCTCCGGCAGGAACCCAACGCGGAGCACACTGTCGAGAACCGCCAAGAACATTCTCGTGGCCGTCGCGCTGTTCTTGACGATCGGCCGAGTGGAAACGCCTGTGACAACGGGATCGACCCTTTGAATCGCGCACTGAAGAGCGCAGTTGGAAGGGTCCAATCCGCCGAACGGATCGTGGCGGCGCATGGCAGCCGACAGCAGAGCATCGGACCCAGAAGACGCACCACGGCAAGTTGGGTTGCGACGTAAGATTAATGATTTACTGCTCTTGGGTATCGTAAATAAATGGTATTCTATTAGGTAAAATTGCGGCTCCAATCAAAGCGTCGTTTTAGTTGGCAGTATTTATCAGTGTTCCTGCGTCATTTAACGTGGGTTCTCTGATGTCTCGTTTGTTTGTGTTTATCGCGGCGCTTATGATTTGGTCATCTCTTGTTCACGATGACGCTCATGCCTCGCGGGCGCTGCCAGCTATCCTCGATGGGCTGCAAGGCGATGTCCTGGAGGCTGACGACGTCGCGCTGGCTCCGCTGTCATTTGTCCGGTTCTGCATGGATCATGGACAGGAGTGCGAACCCGGTACCGTGCCCGGGGCTGTGATCACGTTGACAGGCGAGACCCTGGAGTCGCTCGACTTGATCAATCGAAGCATCAACCGGCGCATCCGTCCTGTCACAAAGGCCTATGTTGGCGGTCTGGGACGGTGGGCCGTTAACCCCTCAGCCGGCGATTGCAATGATTATGCGGTCACAAAGCGCCACGAACTGGTCAAGAAGGGGTTTCCAGTCAGCGCGCTGTTGCTCGCTGTCGCACGCACAAGTTGGGGGGAGGGCCACCTCTTGCTGATCGTGCGAACCGACAGAGGCGATCTCGTTCTCGACAATCTGGAGACCACGATCCGGCCGTGGAATCATACGGACTATGCCTGGATCAAGCGCCAGTCGCCAATCGACCCGCTGCGCTGGGAGACGGTTTCGACCGGTGGCCGCTCGGCCCGCATCGCCGCTGCGGTTCAAAAGTCCCGGCTGCTGGCTGAAGCTCGGTCCGAAAAGCGCCGCGAAGCGAGGCGGCTTGTCGCGCAGGCTCGGTCTGACGATGTCGAAAAGGCGCCGAAAGCGTCTGGCGCCGGGGAGACGGCTGTCAGTGTTGCGACGGTGTCTTTGGGATACGACGCCTTCCCGGCATGGGCTTCACCAGCTCGTTTCGACGGAGGGGCCGAGGCAGCAAGCGGATTGACAACGGTGCGCAGTCTCCTGGCGTCGTTTTCTCTGGTGATCTCGATGGACTTGCTGGAGGGAGAGGCTTGGGCGTCCCGTCCGGAACCGTTCGATATCGCGCTCCTCGGCGACGAGACGCTGCTTCGGCAATCAGTTCGTTAATGGCGCTGACGCTGTCACCTACCCCTGTGTTCTGACCGCTACGGCGTTTCAAGTTGGGGCGGGCCAATATGACGCCCTGCCGCTTCGTCTATCAGCCGAACTGAATATGCCATGCCTAGGGCATCGAATGGCGGCGCGGCGGCCTGATAGGGTAGGCTTCGCTATCGCCCCCCGGGCGAATGGTGAAATCCTCGGAGGCAGGACGTCACCCGTGACGTTTCCGCCCAAAGGCGCCTTTGCACCCTGCTGGAAGGTCGGCTTGGTCCGAAGGCGCCTTGGCCGAGGGAAATGTCGGCTCTCCGATGGCGCGATTGGACTGACCGATCGCCTACATCTGTTCCCAGATCAACGGATCGGCTGGCGACTGCCGCTTAAGCCAAGCATAATCTGTCTCTCGACGTTCGATGACGTCAGACGATAAATTGTCGAGAACGAGATCACCGCGGTCGGTCTTGACGATCAAGAGCAAATGCCCTTCGCCTGCCGGTGTTCTCGCAGTCGCCATCAGAAGCGCCGACGGCGGCAGGCCCCATGCGATCAACTCGTGCCGCTTCGTCACGACGTAGTCGTTGCAGTTTCCAAATGCCGGATTGATGCGCCAGTTGGTGACGTCCCGTGAAGGCTTGATCCGACGATTGACGTCACGATTGATCCTGCCGATCGCATCTTCAATGTCCGGAGTGAGGTGGACCACGGCGTTTGGCGCGCCAAGCTGACACTCACCCGCATGATTCATACAAAAGCGGACGTATTCCAGGGGAGCCAGCTCAATCCTGCTCGGATCCATGCTGGCCCTGGAAGGCGGAGCAAGAGCAACATGTCCCCGCGGCGACGCGCAGGCCCCGGCCAGACCAGCCACGACCAAGACGGCTCCCGACGCGAATCTCTTCGTGCGATGCATGATCACCTTCTACCAGCGGCTTGGTAAACATTCTGCCGGTTTCTGCGGTTGTGTGGACGCACCAACGACGCCTATGCGCTGCTCAGGAGGCTCGCGCAGCCATCGATCGACGTGAGACTGTGCGCACGACGAAGCCGCGCGCGGGACGCGTATTTGCATAGGATCGGATCACAGCCAGTGGTTCAGCGCGACCAGCGACGCGCCCTTGTGCATGTTGCTGTCGCTCGCGATATGGCCATGCCGCAGCGGCAACTATGGTTAACGCTCTGGCAAGATTTATGCTATCGAATCGTCGGGTCTCTTTCTGAGCGGCTACGCGGCCCTGTCGGCTACCCGCGTGAGTCGGGCATTTTACCCTTCGGAGCGTCATCATTGTTCTCGCGCCAAGTTATTTCTCAGGACGACGTTAGCCTGGCGCCACTGGGGACCGACGGTGCGGCGCTCACGCTCGATGCCGTCATCTCTGGCTGCGAGCGCGCAGGCACGTCGGTATTCTTCTTCGGAAGCGAAGCGCACATCGTTTATCGGGTGCGCGATCGGGTGGCGGGGTCATTTCCGCGTTTGACGATTGCAGGCATCTGTGACGGCAATTTCCGGGGGGGCACTTCGCCGGCCATCGTTGATTTCATCGCCGGGACCAATCCTGGGCTGATCGTGCTCGATTTGAGCGAGCACCAGGCGCAGTCTTTTTTGAAGGCCCATCATCACCGGTTTACGGGAACTCCAATCGTCACTTTGACCGGTGCCTTTGCTGATTTTGCACGCGATGGCGAACGCTCACGACTGTCTTACCTCGCAGGGCGCATCAGCGGCTGGGTTCAGCTCACACAGGTCTTCAGGCAGTGTTTTTCCATTGCGAGATTTTCCCGCATCATCATCGCCCAACGCACTTGGGGCGCGGGCCTTCGGGTGCGGGCAGGGCGATCCGGCGCTGCGATACGGCGTGACTGAACAGCTGGCTGGTGGCGCGGTTGATTTTCAACACGCGTTCTTGAACGCCTTCTTGCTGAGGACGGTCCGCAAGAGGATCGCGATGTCGAGCCAGAAGGTCCAGTTGTCGATGTACCAGTGGTCGAAGGCGACGCGCTTGGCCATCTTTTCATCGGTGTCCGTCTCGCCGCGCAGACCATTCACTTGGGCCCAGCCCGTGATTCCCGGCCTGACGTTATGCCTTCGTGCATAAAGCGCGATCTTGCGCTCGAATTCCTGATCATGGGCCACCGCATGCGGGCGTGGCCCAACCAGCGACATCTGGCCGGCAACCACATTGAGCAGTTGCGGCAATTCGTCGAGATTGTAGCGCCGCAATACGCGGCCGATGCGGGTGATGCGCGGATCGTTTTGCCTCGCCTGGACGATGACAGTGCCATCATCCGTGGTCGTCATGGTCCGGAACTTGAAGATCCGGAAGGCCTCCTGGTTGAACCCAAACCGCCGCTGTCTGAACAGAACCGGACCAGGCGAATCCAGGCGGATGAGAGCGGCAATGGTCAAAAGGATCGGGGTGGCGACGATCAGGATCAACAAAGCTGCGGCGACATCAAAGGCGCGCTTGAAGGCGATCGCGGCTGTCGTCAGCGGTGGTCGGGTCAACCGCAAGCTCGATAGGCTACCGACCCGGACGATGTGGGGCGTGTCAAACCGATCCATGATCTTTTCTGGTGCGAGATGGATGGCCACAGGAAGGTTCATGAAGGCGTCGACGCAGGCGTCGATGGTCTCCTGATCAGACCACGGCAGCGCGATAAAGACAGAATCGGGCCGCTTTGACCGGCAGATTGCAACAGCGCTGGCCAGATCTGCGGCGAGCGCCGTCGCAGGATCGTTGATGCGACGCGAATCGTTGCTGCGAAGGAAGGCCACGTCGACAATGGCGAACCCAATATTCCACGGCTGGTGCCGGGAAACGAATGACATGACGTCGCTTTCGCGCCCGATCAGAAAGACGCGCTCGCTTGTGATGCGCCCGGTCTTGCTGGCGATGGCGATGGTTCGGACCATGACCGACCGAGCGAACGCGATGATGGGGATGCCGGCGAGGTAGCTCGTCACGATAACCGCGCGTGAATAGTGCTCGACGGTCTTGGTGAGAAACAAGATGGCGATGAACGCGACCATCGTCACGTTCCAGACCGAGAATGCCGAGGCGGTCTGCCCTTTTGTCGAAAGATAGTTGGCGATCTGATAGCGGCCCTGGATAGCGTTGATGAAGACGAAGATCGTCGCCAGCGCAGTGGCCAGTTCAACTGTAGTTTTGTCCCCTGGGATCGTCCCGTAGGCCTGCAGGTGATACGCGGTCGCGATCACCGCGACCATCGACATGATGACCAATCCGTCGAGGGCCGCCGTGACCAGCCCCAGCCAGTGCCGCCATCCATTGGCACGATCCTCTGTCCTAGGACCGGACGCGACATTCAACTCGGTGACAGTCATCTTGGCTCACGGGCTCCGTATCGTGCACGGGGGTGATGGCCCGTGTCCCTCGGCGCATCTGAGCGGAACGATCGACCGATCAGAGTGCGTCTGAGCAGTCGGTCGCAAGCGACATGCCGAAGTGGCATGCGTCAAAATGGCGATTCTTACGCTCAAACGGCGGTAAATCCGAGCAATGACGACAGGAGCTGCCGGGGCAAGGCGTCACTAGGATGGCGGTGCTCCAATTTGGCACAAGCCGATCCCAGGCACTGATCGTTTTAGGAGACGGTGATCATCCTGCGTCTGATCCTTGTCAGCACGCTAGCCAAGACAATGCCGACGATGCCACCGACGATCTTTACGACGGCGTCGTGCGGCCGACCGTGGCGGGTGGCCTCGAGGAGCTGACCAGCCTCCAAGCCGATGGCGAGCCCTGTCGTCAGCAGGAGAACCCAGCCGCGGTGTCTGGGGTAGGCCGTCGCCAGCGCACATGACAGCAAGACGAAAGCACCGAAGTGCTCAATATCGGGACTTGCCACAGCCAAATGCGGGCGGCTCTCAATCGGCGCCAGGGTCGCCACTATTATGATAAGTGCGGTGCACCACCCAACCACAATAGCGACCCGCTGCAGCGTTTTGTCGATGTCGCTCAAGCGCTCGCGCCTCGCCCTTGCTCTTCTGGAAAGATGCGACACGCGCCGCCATGGATCCCGCGCGGGCATGATCAAATTGGCCCTGGAGAAAGTGCGTTATGAGCCGGCTGAGGTGGATGATCAACCCACAAGCGCGGGCAGCATTGCGGCCGTTTCAACGACCGCGTTTGCGCAGTACCCGACTAACGAGCTCGAGCCATTCGATGGTTCAAACGGTGCCCCACCATCTTGGCACCAGCATCCCTTCCGCGTTAACGCTCGAAGTCTGACCGTCAAGAGGAGTCCGCCATGTCCGCCCCTGGCTTAAGCCATCAAAACAGGGGCATCGCCCGTGGGGGAAAGGCGGTCTACGGCGCCCCGCTGGGGATATTGATGCTGGAGGCTCGCTTTCCCCGTATCCCCGGCGATATGGGCAACGGCGCAACCTGGCCCTTTCCTGTGCTTTATCGGGTCGTGGCCGGCGCCAGTCCCGACAAAGTGGTGCTCCAGATGGCGGCCGGGTTGCTGCCGGACTTTATCGCCGCCGCGCAGGATCTTGTCCGCCTCGGCGCTGAGGCGATCACGACCAATTGTGGTTTCCTGTCTTTATTTCAGCGCGAGCTGGCAGCCGCCGTTGGCGTGCCAGTCGCAACGTCTTCGCTCATGCAGGTTCCTTGGGTGCAAGCGACGTTGCCACCGGGCCAGCGTGTGGGCTTGGTGACGGTTTCATCGCGTAGCCTTACCCCTGCGCATCTTGAAAGTGCTGGCGTGCCGGTTGATACGCCGGTTTCGGGCACAGAGGACGGTACGGAATTCTTTCGGGTTCTGATCAAAGCTGAGAAAGACGATCTGGACATCAGCTTGGCCGAAAAGGACGTCGTTGATGCCGCGCTGGCATTGGTCGCACGACATTCCAACATTGGCGCCATCGTGCTGGAATGCACGAACATGCCGCCCTATGCCGCCGCAGTGCAGGCTGCCACCGGCCTGCCGGTGTATGACATCTACTCAATGATCACCTGGTTTCACGCCGGCCTGCGCCCGCGCATTTTCGGAAGGTGATACGCTTTCAAGCAAGGGACGCATAAGGTTCACGCCCTGGGATGCTGTCGTCGCCTCTATAATAGGGAGGAAAGGCCATACTGGTCACGCCAAGTTGGCCCTTTTTTTGAGGACACGAGATCACGTTGTGTCGCCCTCCGGTGTGCGTCCGTTCTTGCACGTTGCATAAGCTTGTGGAGCGCGGCAATGGGTTCACATCGGTAAGGTCTAGGTGCCGTGACATCCTGACAGGACGCTGTCTTGTCATCCAGCGGCGATCGGAGTTCTGCAGGATTGGCCTTTCCCTCTTGGCAGGGCTGATTGAAGCTCGGGCTTCGACCCGCGGATTAACCGTTTTTCTCGTGATACAATCGCGCACGGAGCCTGCATGAGTACGCTTTGTCCCCGATAGCAAACTCATGAACGAGCAAACGCAATGACGATGCCCGACAGTGGTAGCGACACCGAGACCATGGGCGGCAAGGGCGCGTTGGAAGCGGTTCTCAGGCCGCTAAAGCGGTTCCCAGCCTCATGAGGTTGGCCATTATTCGCATTCGCAAGCGCTTCCGGCAACGCCGCTGGCGCTTGCTGGTCGGGCTGAGGCTGGTGATGATATGCCTTGCAGCGACCGCGCTCGTGCTGGTCTGGGAAGGTCTTGCCGAGCCTGACAATTCACCCCCCGTGCTCGCTGCTGCTCCCGAGGTCGTTACCCGCGTCACCGAGAAATTTGATGATCGCCCACAGACCGCGATTGCCGCGGAGGCCCTGTCGCAGTCAGGTGGCGATGTCTCTCATCTTCCGGCCTTCGAACTGGCACCGCCCTACGTCTCCCTTGACGGAACGACCCTCGTTCAAGGGCAGCGAAAACTGAAGTTGCATGGTGTCGAGGGGCCAAGCGCGACGCAGGTCTGTCTGGATGAGCAAGGTCGACGCTGGGCTTGCGGCTTGCAAGCAAGAGCTGCGCTGCACAACGTTCTGACGGGGGGATCTCTTTCGTGTCAACCGCGCGTTGCACTTGGCCGCGGTGACCTGACGGTCTCCTGCAGCATGAGACGTTCATCAGCAGAGAAGGCCCCACAGGACGTCGCCCGGACCCTGGTTGCCCTGGGCTGGATGCGGCCAACGAGTCTGCCAGCCCCCGACCTAGAGGATGCTCTCGCAAGTGCCAGGCGGGAGCGAGCCGGTCTTTGGCGTGGCGACTGGGCTTTATCGCCGGTCGCCCCGCCGCCATGATGATGGATGCGGCGATAGTCTTTTGCAGGTCCTCGGGTCCCTCACCTCGCAAGCGAAGGCAGCCCTATGATCAACTTCAAGGACGCGGGCACAGGGCCCCTTTGCGTGGGGAGGTTGTCGGCGATCAACATGGTTCTCAGCCGTTTCGTGCGTCGGCATTGCCTTGACCTTCTGCCGGTTAAGCCCAGGACCAGTGGCAGGGTGTAGACGGGTGTCGGCGGCACGCCTCAAAGAGTGAGAGGAAGCCGTCGAGATTGGAGTGGGCGGAGGCGCGAGGACTGTTGAGCGACTCGTGCACGCCGGCCTGCGCCGCGAGGCCGACGACGACACTGGGCCCAAAGGTAGCGAAGGCGGCCTGTAGCGCCTCACAGTCGGCGATGTCGATCGGTTCAAAGCCGAAGCCGCTGCGCGGCACCAGCCGTCGAGCGGCGCCTGCTTCAGCGCGTGGTTGTAGTAGGGCGTCAGATTGTCCATCCTCAAATCTGGCTGCCCCTGTCGAGCAAAGCTGGCGTGGTATGGATGCTGATAAACCCGGCGGCTCTGATCATACGACCGCGCTGCGGTGGAGCCATTGTCCTCTGGCCCACGTTGCCTTCCTGGGCGCATGATCTCTGGTGACCAATTCCCGATCCTCAAGAGGCTAAACCCAATGTTTTGGCTCGGGCGCGAGTCAATCAGGTGTGCGAAGCTCATCGGTGGCAGCCGGCGGCGTTTGCCTGTCCAGAATCTCATCGAAAGCAGCATCGTCGAGCCCATGGGAACAGCAGAAGGCGAAAAAGGACTCTGTTGGGCTAGCATAGCCAGCCACATACCCGACCAGGGTCAGTGTTGCATCGACAAATGCAGCGCCTACTGGTTGGTTATAATTTAAGCAGCCGTTGGCCGTTCCCCTTCGTCTCATGGACGCTCTTCTGATGCGTCACGCGAAAATCAGAGAGGAATTGAATTAAGGCCTGAAAATCACCGCAACGAACTTCTTGATTTATCGGACAATGATATCGATCGAATTTGATATTGAGCTGATATCATAAAGATTTATTTTATATAAAACTATGTTAAAATTCTATTAAAATGAGAATCTAATCATTATAATAATCGAGATATTTTCAGTTAAATTGATAATATAATTCATTTGTATTTTATATCATTGATGTTAATCATACATTTTGACCATGTATGTGTCTGCTCAAATTTTATACTTTCTGAACGCTCAAATACCTAATAATCATTGCGCCTCCTGTAGCGTGAAGCGAGGCGGTTCCGATGTTTAATAAGCTCATGCGAGCGGCTTGGATTCTGACTGCCGTCTCTTTCGTGCTGTTCGTCACTCAGCCGATTGGAATCAAGCTTCATTTCACATTCGCTGTCGTTTCACTTGGGGTGATGATTGCGATCTCATGGCTCCGCCTTGGCGGTGTATTTCGCCATATTTTCTTGGCGCTCGGATCCATCATCGTCATCCGCTACGTTTACTGGCGCATCGCAGAGACGATCCCCGATCCGAGTCAGATCGCGGACTTCATCCCAGGTATGTTGCTCCTGATCGCCGACCTTTTCTGCATCACGATGCTCGGCCTCGGACTTTTCGTGAACGCTCAACCGATCACGCGCCCCGCTGCGCCCCGTTTGAAGGACGAGGAGCTGCCGTCCGTCGATGTGTTGGTGCCGTCTTACAATGAAGAGCGCGACCTCGTGGCTACGACGTTGGCCGCGGCGAAGGCCCTCGATTATCCGATCCACAAGCTGAAGGTCTTCTTGCTCGACGACGGCGGGACTGACGAAAAATTCTACTCGTTCGATCATGTGGTCTCGTCTAACGCCCGTGCCCGACGCGCCGACCTGCAGCAGCTTTGCGTCGAACTTGGCGTCACCTACCTGACGCGCGAGCGCAATGTCCATGCCAAAGCGGGCAACCTCAATAATGGTTTGGCGCATTCGGCCGGCGACCTTGTCGTCGTCTTCGATGCCGACCATGTGCCAGCCCGCGAATTTCTTCACGAAACCGTCGGACACTTCGCGACTGAGCCCAAGCTGTTCCTCGTCCAAACCCCTCATTTTTTCATCAACGCCGACCCACTGGAACGCAATCTGCAAACCTTCAAGTCGATGCCATCCGAGAACGAGATGTTCTACGGCGCGATTCAAAAGGGCTTGGACAGCTGGAACGCGGCATTCTTTTGTGGCTCGGCGGCTGTGCTGCGCCGCGCGGCCCTGGATGAGGTCGGGGGATTTGCTGGCGTCACCATCACAGAGGACTGCGAATCCGCGCTCGAATTGCATTCGCGCGGCTGGAAGAGCCTTTACGTCGACAAGCCGCTGATCGCCGGGTTGCAGCCCGAGACATTCGAGTCGTTTATCGGTCAACGGTCCCGTTGGTGTCGCGGCATGTTGCAGATCTTCATGCTGAAAAACCCGCTGTTCAACACCGGCCTGACATTTCCGCAGCGACTGTGCTACGCCTCGAGCAACTTGTACTGGCTGTTCCCGCTTTCGCGCCTGATCTTCATGATCTCGCCGCTGTTTTTTATTCTGTTCAACCTGCAGATCTACAATGCGTCGCCTCAGAGTTTCGCTGCTTACACGCTGACCTACATTGTTGCCGTTATTCTGATCCAGCACTACCTCTATGGTAGCTTGCGTTGGCCCTGGATCTCGGAGCTCTACGAGTACATCCAGAGCGTCTATCTGTTTCGCGCCGTCATGAGTGTGATTGCCAATCCGCGTGCGCCGAAGTTCAACGTTACGCAGAAGGGTAACTCGCTAGCTGAGGACGAGCTGTCGCCGCTGGCTTGGCCATTTTACGCGATCTTCGCCTTCCTGCTCGCCACGTTGGCCTACACTGGATACCGCTATGTGACGGAGCCTGCTGCCCGCGACCTGTTGATCGTCATCGGTGCCTGGAACGTCTTCAACACCGTCATGGCGGGGTTGGCGTTGGGTGTTGTTTCGGAGCGCCGCGAGCGGCGCAAAATCCAGCGGCTCGATGCCAGCCGCCACGCCAGTCTGCACATCGAAGATCTGAAGGTTCCGGTCATCGTCAAGGATGCATCCGTGGGTGGCCTCAAGGTTCAGATCGCCGCTGGCGAAGGCCGCCAATTCGGTCAGTTGCTGGCGCCAGGCCGCCATCGCGCAACCATCAGGTTCGAAAGTGGGACAGCAGCGCCGCTGATGGCCCAGGTCGCCATCACGTCCTCGACCATCGCCGACGACAGCCGAATGCTCGGCCTGCGCTTTTTGAGCAACGGGACCGATCGCTATCGTATCATCGCCGATTTGGCCTATTCGGATCTTTCTGCGATGCGGGTCATGCGAGCGGCCCGTCAAACCCGCCAAAGCCTGATCATCGGAACCGCGCGCACCCTCGTCTGGTCAGTGCGCGAGGCGATGCGGGGAATGTTCTTCCTGCTCTTCCGCCGCAACAACCGACCAAACACGACCGGGCAGCAGACAACCTTTCCGATCGCTGGCGCACCGCCCGCCGACACGCCCGCACAGATCGACCCGGTCATAATGGCAGCGGCGTCGTCGCCAGTCGTTCAGCCCACGGCGGTGGTTGGACGCGGTGCGCGCCTGCCAGACGTCGGGCATGCCGGTTTTGCACCCGCCACCACCGCCTGACGCGCCCTCATCGCAATGATTACCGGAGCACCTGCCATGCGTGCGTTGCCCACCATCGCCTTCCTATTCGCCACCCCTTGCCTGATGATTCCCGCACAGGCCCAGACATCGCCTACGCGTCCGAACCTCGAGATCGCGCAGCAGGCTCGACTTGGCCCACGCCCCATCGCCGAAGCGAGCTTCCGTCCCCTGTCCGTGATGGATGATGTCCTGCGCCTGAATGGCGAGCAAAGCATGGACGAGCGGGCAATCTTCCTGACGCAGGCCGAGGCGCTCCGCGCGACAGCCTTCCGCGTTGCCTATCTGAATGCCGTCTCAAACCTGCCCGACGTCTCGCGTCTGCTCGTGCGGATCAATGACCAGACGATCGGTGAGGTACGGATGGATGCGAACGTCGCAGAGGCCATCACCATACTTACCATCCCACCGGGGGTGGTCATGCCAGGCTATAATTCGGTTCGGCTGATCGCCACCCAGCGACACCGGGTCGATTGCAGCGTGAGAGCTACCTACGAGCTGTGGAGCGCGATCTCGCTGAGCCGCAGTGGTTTCGTCGGGCTGCAGACGACGCCGGCGCTTCGCCGTCTCACCGATCTGCCTGCACTGGCTGCAAGCGGTGCCGAGCGCACGCCAATAAGGGTCCGCCTTGCGGCAACGACCGACACCGCGATGCTCGACTTGGCGATGCGGATGGCAAACGCCATCGTGCTTGCGGCCGGCATCCAGCGGCCGATCATCGAGGTTGCCGAGGAGCAAGGAGAGGGGCCGGGCATCGACCTGATCGTCGGCCGAGAGGCGCCAACGGGTTCGACACTACTCGAAGGCGATGTCGGCCTGTCCTATCTGCACGACGCAGCCGAGGGCCGAACGACGTTGACGCTTCGGCCGGGGCCGGATGGTGAACGCACGCTTCAGCGCCTGATCGAGCACGCGAATGCGCCGAACCGGGCCGGATCTGAGGCGGGCCGGCGCGCACTCGCTAATGCCGTGGGGCGCCAGGTGCAAGATGGCTCGCTGTTGAGCTTCAGCGAACTCGGCTTCGAGAGCAAAGCCTTCGATGGGAACTTCTTCCAGTCGTCGATGCGGCTGAACATGCCCAGCGATTTCTTCGCCGCCCCTTATGGCGCCGCTCGGCTGGAGCTCGATTCCGTTTTCCTCGGCGCCGCGGCGGTTGGGCGGCGCGTGAACATTCGCGTCAACGATCAGATTGCCGCCGTCGTGCCTGTCAATCAGGGCGGTTCGTCGCGGATCGAGCAGAGCCGCGTCGACTTGCCGATCCAGATGTTCAAAGCCGGCGCCAACACCCTCACCGTCGAGGCCGACCTCGTCGGTTCCGATCGGGTCTGCGACGCGACGGTTGCTCGGCCCTCCAATCCTAGGTTGCTCATCGCAGGCACGAGCCGCATCAGCTTCGGCTCGCTGGCACGCGTGACGGTGCTGCCGAGTCTTTCGGCGACCTTAACCCATGGCTACCCCTATCTTGGTCGTGAGGAGCCGACGACGGTCGCTGTATCCTCGGCGAGCCCGATTTACCTGAATGCGGCGATGACTTGGGTCGGCCGCATGAGCAGCGCGGCCCGTACCTCGATGCCGGTGAGCTTCCGCTTCGGCCCATTGGACGAGCCCGGCACCTCTGGGCTGTTCTTCGGACCGCCGAGCGAGGCGTCGCAGACGCTGGCGCGATCCACGCCGGCCCTCGAACATGCCAACACCGTCCATAAGGCTGCACTCGATGCCGATGCATTGAATGCGGCTGCTGCGGCCGACAGCGCTGATGCTGCCTCGCAGGAGAGCGTGGTGCCATCGTTTGCGGATCGGCTGCGCACCAGCGCCGCATTCAGCGTGATCAGCAGCCTGTCGCGCGGCGATCTAGGCCCGGTTGCCTCCTGGTTGGAGGATTTCGGCCTGATCGAGCGCGATACCCGCAGACGTGCCGCCAGTGCCTCGTCCATGCTGACGAGCGATGGTCTCACCATCTTGCAGGAGGTCGGCACCCTGCCACCGCTGAGCTGGCGGAGCATTTTCGAGAAGCGGCCGTTGCCGAACATCAAAACGATGATCCTGGCTGCAAACCCTGAGACGGTCGATGAACTGATCGCCAGGGCAACAACCGTTCATGCCTGGACCCGCTTCAATGGCGAAAGTGCGCTGCTTCGCCAGGAAAGCTGGGCGCCCGAGAACCGCGCTGCGCAGGAGCGGCATTATCTTCCGACAGCTTATCCCTCGCCGGCCAATCTCAGGCTCTCGATTGCCGGGTGGCTTTCATTGAACCAGAGCTACTATCTGGGCGGGTTGATCATGTTGGCCATGCTTCTCGCGCTGACGACGGCGCTGGTCCTGAAAGGGCGGCGGACGTGACGACCCGCTCTCCAAGCTTGGCCAGCGCGGCTCTGGCCGCCGCTCTGGCGGCCAGCAGCGGCGGCGCCACTGCCGCACCACAGGCGCGATCCGAGGGCGCAGTGGCCCACCGGAGCGCGCCGGCGCCGCAAGGCCCGCAAGGGGCTCTGCTGCTGGCCAAGACTTGGCCGTTCTACAAGGCGGCCTTCGTCAAGCCGGAGGGCCGCGTCGTCGACAACGGCAACGGCCACATCAGTCATTCGGAAGGACAAGGCTACGCGCTGGTGCTTGCCGTCGCCACGCACGATCGCGAAGCGTTCGACCTGATCTGGCGCTGGACCGTGCGCGAACTCTATATCCGTGATGACGGCCTAGCAGCCTGGCGCTGGGAGCCGGGCAGTACGCCCAACGTCACCGATCGCAACAACGCAAGCGATGGCGACCTTCTGATCGCATGGGCTCTGGGCGAGGCCGGTGCGCGGTGGGACGTCCCGGAATACACACAGTCGATGAAGCGCATCGTGGCGGCTATCTTTAAGCATAACGTCATCCAATCGCGCGTCGGTCCCATCCTCCTGCCAGGCGCCGTCGGCTTCGACGCCAAATCACAGCCGGACGGTCCGGTGGTCAATCTGTCCTACTGGGTTTTTCCGGCCATCGATCGACTCGAGGTGCTGGCACCCGAGCACGACTGGGCAGGACTGCGACGCTCTGGGCTGACGCTCCTCAGCGAAGGGCGCTTTGGCCCGCTGCGAATTCCGCCAGAATGGCTCGCGCTCGGACCGGCGCGGAGCGCGCCGGCGACCCAGTTCGAGCGGCGGTTCAGCTACAATGCCATCCGAATTCCACTCTACCTCGCCTGGTCGAACCGCGTGTCGCCAGAACATCTGCGGCCCTTCATAGCGATGTGGAACCCAACGGAAGACATCGGCCCCTTCATCATCGACATCGATGACGGCAAGGCGAGTGGCAATTTCGACGGCGCCGGCTATCGGCTCATCTTTGCATTGGCGCAGTGCGTCGCCGCCGGGCGACCGGTTCCGGCAGCACTGGCGACGGCCAAGAACGAACTCTACTACCCCGCAACGCTGGCTTTGCTCAGTATGCTCGCAATCAGTGAGAGGAGGCCCAAATGTCTTTGAAATCGCTCGTGATTTCCTCGGTCGCTGCTGCTGCCCTGCTCGGCCCGGTCCAAGCGCAGAACGCTTTCAAGATCGAAGTCCCAGCGCCGGCACAGCAGCCCAGGGCCGCCAAGGATGTCGGCCTCAAGCTGCCCCGGCCGGTCGGTGAAACGCGTGCTGCGCAGGCCGCCGCAGTGAAAGCCGTCGATGAGAGTGCTTTGCGCTTTTATGCTGGTCAAGGCGACACGGCGCGCGTCGCCGCTGAAATTCGCCGCCTGAAGACGCTCCATTCCAATTGGCAGCCGCCGGAAGATCTCTTCTCCCTCAGCGGCTCGACCATCGACGAGCAGCCGCTCTGGGCGCTCTTCAGCGCCAAGCGCTATGAGGAGCTGCGCGAGCGTATCGCCACATTGCAGGCCGAGCGGCCAGATTTCGTGCCTTCGGTCGATCTCGCGACCAAGCTCGTGCAAGCCGAGCGGAAAGAAGCGATCGTCATTGCTGCGGACGGCAAGGACTGGCCCCGTGTGATCGAACTCGCAACGAGTGCTGAGGACCTTTTGGTCTGCCGAGAGATCGACTTGCTCTGGCGCGTCGCAGTAGCCTTTTCAGGCGTCGAGGAACCTTCCCGAGCCGTCGAGGTCTATCGCTACATTCTGACGAATTGCGACAACAGCCGCGAGCGGCTCGCTACTGTGCAGAAGGCTTCGGCAATACTGCCGGCGCCAACTGTTCAGGAGTTGATTGCCCTTGGCAAGCGGCGCGGGGCGAGTGCCGAGTTCGATGCCGTGGGGATCGATCTCATCCGCCGGAAGTTGGGGCAGGCGTCGAGCGGCGAAGCCACCGAACTGCCGGACGCGCGCGAACTCAAATTGATCGAGGCCTCAGCCCGCCGAGGCGCTCCGGATGATGCTGCTCTGCTCGGCTGGTACAATTACGGCCGGAAGGACTACGCCGCTGCGAAAGAATGGTTCAGCCTTGCGACGAAGACAGCCGCCAAGCCGAAACATGTCGAGGGCTATATCTTGGCCCTGCGCAATGGGGGCGATCTCGAGCAGGCTGAGGATTTGGCTTATCGCCATCGTGAGGCTGACGTGCTGATCCGCAAGGCCTTTATCGAAATCGTCGCATCCGACATCACGGGCCCGACCGCCAGGGTGCTGTCGCCAGAGCGGCAGACCCGTCTCGAAGAGATCATCATCAGGGACAAATCCGCACTGGGCGCGCAGGCGCTGGGATGGAGCCTCTACAATGCCAAGAATTTCGCGCCTGCCCGGGCGTGGTTCGAGCGCTCCGTCGCCTGGTCTCCTTCAGAGGAAGCCGTCGTCGGCCTCGTCGTCGCAGCCCGCAGACTGAATGACCGGGCAGCCGCACTCGCGACCGTCAACGCCTATAAGCAGCAATATCCGGCGGTTGCCTCTCTTGACCGGCTCGGCGGCCAGGACCCGACATCGCCGCGTTCCGCGCGTCGGGTTGCCGGAGGTGGTCAGCAGAGTGGCGCAATGCGTGAAAGCATCAAGCTCTACGAGGCTGGCAAGTTCCAGGAAGCTGCCGCGCTGCTTGATAGTAATCAGAGGTCGATGCCGGTGGGCATGCAGGAACTGCGCGCTTGGGCACATTACAACGCCACCAACTACAAGGCGGCAGGCGAAATCTTCAACAAGCTCAAGACGGTTAGACCCAGCAAAGCCAACGAGCACGGTGAGTTCCTCGTCGAGATCCACACGCGCGGCAATCCCCATCGCTGGTGGTATAACTGAAACCAATGGCGAGGAGCCCTGCGATGGCAGGCTGGAACCCCACTGATTTAAGGCCGTACCGGCGCGGAGCGGCCAATGGCGCAGTGCCGTCACGAGCGAAGCGCAGCGTTGCGGCCTCCGCCGTGAAGTCAGTGCGCGAAAGGCTGCTGGAGCGTTCCCTGCGGCAGGCCGAACGTCAGCTGCAATCGCTGCGGTCGCTGGCGTATCACGACGAACTGTGTGGCATCTACAATCGCCGTGCATTCAATAACGAGTTGCAGCGATTGACCGACATGGCGCAGCGGTATGGTGGCGAAGCCGCTATCGTGATGATCGACGTCGACAACTTCAAGACGATCAATGACAAGTATGGCCACGCGGTCGGTGACATTGCGCTGGTCGCAATTGCCCAAGTTCTGAGGTCATCGATCCGATCATCCGACGTCTTGGCGCGGCTCGGCGGTGACGAGTTCGCGGTGATCCTCCACCATATCGACGAGACGTCGGCGCAAAGGAAAATCACTGATATGCGATCGCGTGTCGCCGCGACGCAAATTAATACTGCGTCCGGCCAACTTGGGCTGACAATCAGCGTGGGCCACTCGATGGTAGGCGTTGGCCTAGCCGAGGAGGCTATGCGATCTGCCGATCACGCGATGTATCGCAATAAGCGCGAGAGCCGAACGATCTACCAGCATACCTGACACGGTAAAATTGTCTGCGGCTCGTCGCGGAATGCGCGACTTGCGATGCCAGCAGGCAATCGTAGCGGACACGAGCTTCGTAAGAACGGTTCATTTCTTCAATCTGCGTCGGTTGGTCCGCATCGCGCAGGGCTGCAGCGCCCTATACGTCTCGGTCTGGCGATCGCCCAGCTCCTGGAGCCGACCCGCCCGGCTAGACCCCATGACGCCGTCATCGAGTGCCTTCGCCCTCTTCGGCAGCGCGCTTGCTTTGAGGGTGGACGGGCTCTGAACCTGCGCCTTGACGCTGAGCCTCCCTAACTTGAGGAGCACGCAAACGTCCGTTCCATGGTGGCAAGCGACACCCGCTCTCAGGCGTTGCAGGAGGCCTCACTGAACGGCCGATCGCCCAGTTCAACCGCAGCTGGCTTTCGCCAATCCAATTAGCACTTTAACTCCGGCCCGGCCTCGGGAAGATGTGGCCGGCTTCCGATCGGCGCGAGGGTCGCAAACGCTAGGAGCAGTGCCACGCTCCAGCCGACGACGATTGCGCTAAGCTCCGGGGGGTGTCCAAGTCGTCCAAACTTTGACCGGTGGCGGTCAAGCTATTTTCGAGATGAACGTGCATGCATCATTCATTTAGATGAGTTGCAAGCTCGGCTTTGCTGAAATGACTAAGTACGAGGCCTAGCCCGGCCTCGTGTCGCACAACGGGGCTAGGCCCGACTGCAGTTTGCAGTCGGGCTGCCGCGCCCGCGGCGCTAACCATACTATTGGATGCAACTGGTAATTCCCTGGCATGGCACGGCAGATGATGGGTGATTTTACGCTACGACGGACACCCGAGGCGCTCATGTCGACCGGCGATGATACGAAGAGTACAAGTAAACAGCCTGAGGTTAGGGCTCTCGAACAACGCGGTTCAGCTCGGCGTCCTTTCCGCGAACGTATCATGCCCGTCGCGTTCGGACTTGTTGCTATCGCGGTCCTGGCTGCATGGCTTGCATTGCTCGGCTACGGTATCCGGTGGTTCGTTGTCTGGCTAAGTAACTGAGAGTTAGACTGATCGTCGTTTAAAGTGGTCATAGCTTTTCGTTGACTGCGGCTCGCCGTCTCAACCTCCGTCGGGCGTCGGCGCTTCCCAGAGCAGACCATCAACCTGATTGCAGTGCTTGCGGGAGTCGTAGACCGCAACGATGATGGCGACGTCCGGTTGCCGCCGAAAGTCCGCGCGTTATAGCGCTGCTGCAGCATGCTGCGCTCCCCGAGCGGGGATACAGGTCGGCTGCCGTGACCTTGGCCTCCAATTCGGTAGCATCAACACCATATAGCGATGCAAAAATGCGGGATGGCGGGATAGCGCGCCGGTGAGCGTGGCGGATAAGGACTTCAGCGACAGGTTGTGCACCTGACGGCCCGGCGAGAGCCGTTTCGCTTCGGAGCCGATGCTATGGCTATAACGCGCGATTGAATTCGTCGAAATTCGATTCCGCCAGGCGAACTGACACTGACCGGTGTTGCACAGGGTCTCAACATACCGCTCAGTCGAGCTTTGTCGCATGTCAGGATTTTCCTCGCACCACCCGATATCCAACGTTGCTAAGTTGAAGCTGGGGCCGGTGCTCGCCGATTGACCTCTTGCTCCTCGGTCAACCGAAACTCAACACGATAGGGGAGGTGGATGCGCATCGCGATTGGCTTGGCGACAGCAGGCAGGCCCGAGACGGCGATGCGGGCCATTGCCGATCTCGCCAAACAAACGCGTCAGCCGGACGCCATCGTGGTTTCAGTCCCGGCGCTCGACGACCTCGCGAGCAATGCCCGCGACGACCCGCGCGTTCACATCGTGACGGGACCGCGTGGCTTGACCCGTCAACGCAATGCGATCCTCGACCAGACCGAGCTTTTCGACGTCGTCGTCTTCATCGATGACGATTTCGTGGCCGATGAGGGCTACCTGGCAGCCGTCGAGCGGGCTTTTGTAAGACATCCCAATCTGGTTGCGGCAACGGGCGTCGTGTTGGCCGACGGGATTACCGGTCCCGGATACGACCACCACCAAGCCGAAGCGATCCTGGCGTCAACCCGGGGGGCTCGAGACGACATTGAGACGACGTACAGCGCTTACGGCTGCAACATGGCCTTCCGCCTTGACGTCGCCCGCCGTGCGGGTGTCCGCTTCGACGAGCGCCTGCCGTTTTACGGGTGGCTTGAGGATGTCGATTTCAGTCGACGGATGGCTGATCAGGGGCAAGTTGCTCGCATCATGGATGCCTTTGGTGTCCACCTGGGCGTAAAGGGAGCAAGGCAGTCAGGGTTGCGTTTCGGCTACTCGCAGATTGCCAATCCCATCTACTTGGTGCGCAAGGGGAGCTACACTTGGCCCAGGGCCGCTTGGCTGATGGGTCGCAATCTCTTAAAAAACCTTGTCCTGGCATGGCGTCCCGAAGCCTACGTCGATCGGATTGGACGATTGCGTGGAAACGGGCTGGCTCTGAGTGATTGGCTGCGCGGCCACCTCACCCCGACGCAGATCGAACGTCTCCCATGAGCGCGAGCCGCGCTAACATCGATCGTGTCGTTGTCATCAGCGATGATGCGGTCGAGAGCGGTGGCGCTGCTGGGATCGCCTTGACGTCCGTTCGACTGCTGAGAGACCACGGCGTTCCCGTGACCCTTTTGAATGGAAGCAGCGCGCCGGCAATAGAGATTGACGGTGTTGAGGTTGTGTCATTAGGCAGCAACAGCATCCTCCAGGGGGGACGTGCCAAAGCCGCGACCCGAGGTCTCTTCAACGCAGATGCGAGGCGCTTTATCGATCAATGGATTTCGGAGAACGACACCCCGAGAACTGTCTATCACCTGCACAATTGGCACAAAGTCTTGTCGCCGGCCATCTTCATGTCGTTGCGCTCCGTTTCGTCACGGCTGGTGATGACCGCGCATGATTATTTTTTGGTCTGTCCAAACGGTGGCCAGTTCGATTATCCGCAAGGCGCCGTTTGCGAGCGCGTTCCGATGTCTGGCGCTTGTTTGTCGACGAATTGTGATCGGCGGCACTACGCTCACAAGCTTTGGCGCGTCGCACGTCAGCTCGTCCGACTAAGGGCGATCAATTTCAAGCAAAGCTCTGCAACCGTGATCGCGGTTCATGAAGGGATGCACCCCTATCTCACCCGGGGTGGTATTCCAAAGAGCCGTATCGCAACTTTGCGAAATCCCGTGACCCCCTGGCTTTCCGAGCGGCTGCAGGCGGAGCACAACCGCGAGGTCTTCTATATTGGCCGGCTCGAAAAAGACAAAGGCGTCGACGTCGTGGCGGCGGCCGCGCGCAAAGCCGGTTTGCCAATGTGCGTCATCGGCGATGGACCTTTACGCAAAGAACTGGCCGACGACCATCCGCATGCGCGACTGCTGGGCTGGCGATCACCGAAAGACATCGCCGGCTTGATCAAAACGGCGCGGGTATTGGTGGTCGCGACACGCTGGCGCGAGACGTTCGGTCTAGTAACGCTCGAAGCGATCATGAGCGGCTTGCCGGTCGTGGTCTCACGCCACGCGCTCATCGCCCCGGAGGTGGCTGCTCTCGGCTGTGCCGAAAGTTGCGATCCTGACAGACCAGACGCCATGGCGGGGATCTTGTCACGGCTCAGTCAAGACGATCAGACGATCCAAAGGATGAGCGAGGCGGGATTTCGACAACGCCATCAACTGGCTCCAACGCCAACGTCGTGGTGCGAATCGCTCATCGCTCTTTACCAACGGCAGCTTGATGGCGACGAGGCGACCACGTTGGTTGCCAGCGCCGAAAGGCGAAAAGGCTTGCCGATCGAATGCTGACGATCAGCTTGTCTCGGAGCACATCGCCAGCGTTTGCCGACACTAGCCAGCATCGCTGCGACACGTGCCGCTCACCCCCGCGAAGGGACGTCTTCGAAAAGGGACGCTGGCGAGGATCAGCAGCCTGGGTTGCTTGCGTGGTCAGATGGGCAAGCTGAGGAAAGGGATTGATGCGCGGCGCTGAGGGGCAAGGCCGATCCCCAAAAAGACGAGGCAACACTCCTAGCGTTCGGATCGAGATACAACGCTTCGCAGAGTGTCGGCAACACGCTGATTGAATGCTAAAATAGAATAGTTTCTCATAAAATACTGAGCTGCTGCCTCTTCTCGCGCATGTCTGGATGTGGGATTGAAAAAGAGTGCAGCCGTCGCTTCCGCCAGTGCCCCGGCGTCGTCTTCAATTGCCGAAATGGATGCCAGTTGGCGCGCATCAGCAAGCCCCTTGAAAGCGTGAACTGTGCCTGTCGGAACGCGGCCGAACGCCAGAGCCTCTAAGACCTTGATTTTGGTGCCTCCGCCCCAGATGATCGGTGTTGCTACGCTCGCTGCCCCTTCGTACTCCGAACGCAGATCATCGACAAAACCGAGCAATTTTACGTTTGGGGTACCCGCCCATCCACGGGCAATATGCTCTGGTACTGTGCCTGCTATTCTTAACTCGGCTTGAGGTGCTCGCTGACGGATTGCAGGCCAAACTTGGCGCAGGTACCAATTCATTCCGTCAGAATTTTGAGTTTTTCCCCAGTCACCCACAGAGAATACGATCCTGGATTCGTCCAATGATGGACCCAGTGCCTGAATTGATCCGCCATCGCGCGCCACTGGGAGGTTCGACAAAGTCGTAACGTAATCGCATCCAATTTCATCGGTGTCTTCTTCTGATGCTAGCCAAATATGATCTGCCAACTGAAGTAGTTTGTCGGTCAGGAATTTGTTTCCACGCAATTCGAGTTTCAAAAATAGTCGCATAAAAACTCTGTACTTCGACGTTGATCTTATTCGCGTATGGGTTCGGCTAAGTTCCCAATCGTCGGCATCGATAATCAAGGGGAGCTGTCGTTTGGATAACAAGCCTGCGGCTGCGGACGTGCGGGTGAAACGTCCGACGATCACATCGAGTTCATTTCGGTAGCAGAGGTCATCGATCAGCCGTTCGGCTTCTGCGTTGACCCGCAGCCCCGCAGTCGCAAGGCCGTTTCCCAGAACCATTCCCGCTGCGCGCAATGCTTTTTCCCAGTAGGCGTCATACTTACTGCCGCTGGTGCCCGGCATCGGTATCGTCGACAGTGATATCCGTTGTCCGTCGAATGATGAGGAAGATTCAAATGTCCAGGAGCGATCGGGGCCGCGGTAGTTCAGGTACAGAACGTTCACGTCTCCACAATGAGTCAGCGCGTCTAGAAGAAGGCGCGATCGGATTGCTCCGCCGCTGAATTCAAGCGGAAACGGCGGAAAAGAAATGACATACAAAATCCGCACGGGCGAAGCTTTCAAAATACTTGATGTTAGATCGCTTAAATTGATAAATAATAACAAACTCCGTCGTTCATGGAAGTGAATTTTGCTCGAGTTTGCATAATATTTATGGGTGGGTAGGTCTCATCATTTTATTTAGATTACCTGAGAAGACAAGATTTCATCCCAGCCGGCTGAGGAATTTTCATTTTCAGGGGATCAGCTAACGTATTGCTAGCCGTCACCGAGGGCACTGTCCGCGAGCCCGGCAATGCGAACCTCTTTGCGTATCGCATCGGGCGACGTTCAGCGTAGATCAGCTGCACGTTGGGTCCATGGCCGTCATGCATTCTGGGCAGCAAGCAATGTGATCAGGCCGGCGGCCGGAGCGCGTGCAAAACGCGGCAATCCAAAGGTAAAGGCCGATAGACGTTCGACATCTCGCCTGGACAGGGCGCCAAGGGCCCGCACGCTCACCAGATAGGCCACGCCTCCGGTCGTAAGGGCAGCAGGCAAGGCCAAAAGTGGATTTTCAATCCGGATCATGACCAGAAAGGTGGCTGCGGCAGCGATCACGGCCGATAGCAGAAGCTTCCCAAGCACGAGAAAGGGCGGCTGCAGTTTGAGGTGGGTCATGATGAACCAGAGGCCCGAAGCGACCAAGATCATGTGGATCAAAGCCCTTGCGATCGCTGCACCCATCAGCCCGTAGGCGGGGATGACGAGGATGCCGGCGGCGACGGACAGAACGGCTCCCACCAAGCTGCTGGCGAAAATGAAATCGCTGCGCTCATGGGCGAGCATCATCTGTGCGCCGACGTAAGACGCTCCCCCGGCTGCGGCGCTTGCGACAAGGATGCAGGCCACCGGCGTTGCGGCAGTAAACTGCGGTCCGAAAACAAGGGGCAGCAACACGGGCACGACAGCCGCCAGCATGAAACACCCGGGAAAGACCAGGAACGCGATCAACGACGTCGCGGTCGCGTAGGTGTCCTGCATCCGCTCGCGATGGCGCAGCCCATAGCTCTCTGAGAAGTGGGCAAGCAGGGCACCCGTCAGCAACAGAGGACCCTGCGAAGCCAGATTGGCAATCGTCAAGCCAGCGGTGAAAAGCGCGACCGCCTCGAGGCCAAAGTAGCGCTGAAGGAAAAACACCTCGAGGCGCGACCAGACGAACAGCGTGGTCAGTGATCCAGCCCAAGAAAACAGCGCAAACTTGACCATTCTGCGGCGAAGCTCTTTGTCGACGGCAGCCTTCCCACGCGCCGCGCTGAGCGCGATCGCGACCGGCAGGAGATTCCCCGCGCAATATCCCAACAAGGCACCATCAGCTCCCGCCCAGTTGGCACCGGCAAACACCGACACAAGCTGCAATGCGAGCGAGGCCACCGTGAATCGGGCGACCCTGTCGAAATGCTGCAATCCCCGAAGCACACCCAGCCCCAGGCTGGACAGGATCTGCAGTGCGACAAAAAGGGAGATCAGTCCCCAAGTCTGAGACGCTAACATGCCGCCCGTGTTTGCGGTCGTTGCCCGAACGACCAATGCCGCTGCCGTGAGAGCGCCAAAAAAAAGCCCATAGCGGACAAGATACGCGCTGAGATGCGAGGCCCGTTCTTTGTCATCTGCCGCCGTCATTTCGGGGAGGTAGCGCGTGAGCGTCTGATAAATGCCCAGATCGGCGAACGTCACTGCGAAAGTGACAATCCACAAGGCATAGGCAACTTGTCCCGTGCCGGTGGTACCAAGCAGCCTCGCGATGATGATCATGCTCAGCAGGCTGCCGAGGGCCGTTGCCAAAGCCGCCAATGAACTGAAAAGCGAGTTACGGTAGAAGCGCGTCGACATGGGCTCAGCTTCGCGTTTCTGGTCGATGGTCGTGCTCCCGGCGTGGATCTGAACGGTCCGATCGGTCAGCGATTGATGATCCCGCTGGTTCGCAAAGGGCGCGTCGATAAACAGCGAGCGTGTCGTGCGCGACACGGCGAGTGTCCAACCACTCCAAATCTTCGCATGCCGCCTGCCGCCATTTCAGCAGTTCGGCGGGGTCATCGAGCAATGTGTTGAGTGCCTCGGCCAGTCGCTGCGGGTTGCGGGGCGGAACGAGAATCCCCCGTCTGCCGTCTTGCAGAACCTCTGGAATGCCCCCCACCTTGCTGCCAATGACTGCACATCCTTCCTGCCGCGCCTCGGCGAGGACGAGGCCAAACGGCTCGCTGTGAGATACAAGAACAAAGATGTCCGCCGCCCGGTAGAATGGCCGGGGGTCGGCTTGGAAGCCGAGAAACTGGATCCGCGATGCGTGGCGGCAGGCTTGAGCCTGTTGCTCGAAGGCGCGCCTGTCTGGGCCCTCTCCGACGATAGAAAGTGTTGCCATCGGATGGCGCGCCGCGATCAGTTCAAATGCCGCGATGAGGTCGCTTATTCCCTTGCGTTCATTGAGGCCGGCGACGGTCAGAATGGCTGGCCTAGCCAAAGCGATGACATCGGGTAACCCGCTGCCATTGCGCCGGGGCGAGTTCAACGGGCCGTTTAGTACAACATCTATCTTGCGGGAAGGAATGCCGCGGTGAGCGATTTGCCGGGCGACCACCTCGCTGACAGCGATGACGCGATCACCAACGCCCATTGCAATAGCACTCCGCTGCCACTCGTTGTGGACAGTGGTCACAAGCCGCCATGGAGCGCGGTACCGTGCGAGTTTTGCGAGCAGAGCACCCGTCATCATATGGGCGTGCACGATATGAGGCTTCTGCCGGGCCACGATCCGAAGCAATGTGACCATAGACTGGGGTAATGTCCAAGGCGCACGCCAGTTTTGCCGCAAATCGAAGTGCTCGATACCAAAGCGCGTCAACAACTCGACGTATGAGCCCCCTGCACTTGCAAATGCAACGTCGTGCCCCGCCTCGGCTTGACGGCAGGCGATATCGACCGCGACGTTCATGATCCCGTTGCCGATCTCATGACAGTGATTGGCAAGGTGGAGAATTCTCACGAATCCAGCATCAATCTTGCGACGGCCGCCATCAACCACCGTCGATTGGCCCTCTCCTGCGTGGCGGCCTGATCAGTGGACGTCCGTCGCTTCCCTGGGCGTACAAGGGTATGACGACAGCGATTGTCGAACCCATGATGTCGGTCAAGCTGAGCCTGTTGCATGATCAGCGTCGTCTCCGATCTCTCAACGCGGCGGGCACGGTGACGGTCTTCCGCGTGCACTGCGTTGGTTGGACAAGCGGCAGAAGGACGGGCATCGGTTCGCCTTCACCCAAGCCGATTCCCACGACGGTTGAGCATTGGAAGTTCCAGTGGTCGGATCAAGTGGGCAAAATCCTGACGGAGCCTGCAACCATGAGGGCTGCGCGCTGCGACCCCGTCACGTATTATCAGATGGTTAAGAAGCCTGCGTGTGGGAGGATATGTGCGCTTTCATGCCGAAAAGCACGGATAGGCTGCAGGCAGTGATAGGGAATCGGCTCTGCCTGCGGTTAGCTGCATTGCTAGTACGGCTCGGATCTCATCCACCTCCGTGCGTCACCATATCGAGGCATCGCACCGATGTCGTTTGAATGGATCGGGGTCGCGACCGTCCTCGCCGGCGTGCTTGGTCTGACATACGGGCGGCGCTTGGCTATTCCACTGTTCCTGGTTTCGACCCTGTTGGGAGCGGCAGCTGCGTCGGTTCTGACAGGCCTGGGCTCAGCCAACTTGCCGCCATCGCATGTCCTGCTCATTTTTATGTGCATTCTTGCGATCCAAAAACCTCATCGGGCCTTTTTGCGAAACGCTTTTAGTCCACGCAGTGGCGGGGTGTTTCTGCTGCTGACTGCGGTTTATGCTCTGGTGGTCGCTGCGTTCATGCCGCGCCTCATGGCGGGACTGACCGACGTCTTCAGTATCGGCCGCAGCGATGATGGTGTCTCCGAACTGGTTCTGACGCCACTGTCCCCAAGCAGCGGGAACCTCACACAGAGCGTCTATTTTATAGGAAATGTTGCATGTTTTGCCGTTTTTTACGCGTTCGCACGTGATGGCCGTGGGAAAATATGGATAGCCAATGGCATGATCGCTTGTGGCTTATTGAATATCATGTTCGCCGCGATCGACTATGTAACATTCTATACTGATACGGCAACGTATATTTCATTCATAAGAAATGCAAGCTATACAATACACGATACAGCAGAGATCGTTGGTATCAAGAGAATTATCGGATCATTTACCGAAGCATCTGCTTTCGCTAGCATAACATTGGCGCTAATGGCTTTCTCATTGACGCTTTGGCTTAATCAGTATCCGTCTAAGATTGTTGGGCCGCTTAGCTTCATTCTCTTCCTCGCTCTTATTTTTTCGACCTCGACCACCGCCTATGTCAGCGTGGCCGTCTATGCGCTTGCCGTGCTGATCGTCAGCCTGATGAAGACTGTCCGTGGCGGAGCCACCACCACCCGACGACGAGCGCTGGTTTTCATACCCGCCTGCGCTTGTCTTGTCGTTGCTGCCATCAGTGCAGACGCGACCCTCTCCAACGCCGTCGTCGATTTGATCGATCAACTGGTTCTTCAAAAGGGGACCACCGATTCCGGCTTGGAGAGAGGAAACTGGAACAGCCAGGCCTTGATCAATTTTTTCGATAGCTACGGGATCGGTCTTGGGGTCGGCAGCGTTCGAGCGTCGAGTTTCCTGCTGGCCGCGCTCGCGACGATCGGTGTCCTCGGCTCGGTCACCTTTTGCATCTTCCTGATCTCCTGTTTGGCAGCCCCTCGGCGGGAGGGCGACCCGCGGTCCCGGTCGATTAAGGAAGCTGCGGCATCGACTTGCATCGCGCTCGTGATCAGCAGCAGTCTCGTCGGGACCACGGTTGACCTCGGCTTGATGTTCTTCGCCTGCGCCGGGCTGGCGGCGTCGCCAGTCACGACGCGACGATGGCCGCGGCATTGCCTCCGACAGCCTGTCCCGACATGGCAAGCGTCGTCTATCGCATGGCGCCGGCGGCCCGTCGTCAGTGATCGGCGGCCACGGTTCGATGGCGTGGAATCGTGAAGGGAGATGCGGAAATGCGTGCCAAATTCATGACGATGCGGCGTGAACTGGCGCGGATTGTCAGCGAGGGCGGAACTTCCGGCCGCCTTGCAGGGCTGGGCAGCATCGCGCTGGTTTTGGCGCTGTTTGCACAGAACATGGAGCGAAACGAAGGCCCGAAGGCCCAGAGCATTGTGAGCCCCGAGCCGTCCCTGCAGTTGACATCGCCAGGGCCGACAGGCGTCGCCACTTACAACCAGGCTCTCGGTCCGAAGGCCTTCACTGTGCATATCGATGATGACGCGATGCGCGTCAGGGCCGAACGCAGAACCTTCGTCGGCCGTGCTCCAGGACTGCGTAGCGTGGCGATCGTCGTCAACGATGTTTGGACCATCGCCGTGCCTGATCCCGGCGGTCGTTTTGCCGTCGATGTAGACCTTTCCAAAGCTGCCCGCGGTCCCCTCGTCGTCGATGTGTATGGCTGGGATGTGCCACCCGACAATCGCTCTTACAAAGTCTCCATCAATCTCCGTATCCAGTTGTTCGTCGACCGAGAGTCAAAGGACCTGAAGGATGACGATCGCCCGCCGGGCCATCCAGCGAAGGGGCGGCGCCTCGTTTTCAACGAACCCTTCGATCGTCTTTCTCGCGATGTTTGGCATGCCGGAGCCAAGCCCGACGGCCAAGAGTACGGAGCCGCGGCGTTCCTTGGCTACGATTCAGCCGAAGCCAACCCCTACAAGGTCATGGATGGCTTTTTGAGATTGCGCGCGACCCACAGGCCGGACCGGGCCGATCCGGCTGGCTGGAATCGCAAGTGGGTGACCGGCCATCTCTCGACAGGTTTTCCCGACGGGTCGACGAGTGCGGCCTATCGCAAAGGGTACTTTGAGGCCCGGATGCTGCTTCCGCGGGGTGCTGGATCATGGCCGTCATTCTGGCTGCTCGATCAGCACGGCATCCGCAACAGCGCCGCCGATGGCGCCGTCGAGATCGACGTGATCGAAGGTTACGGTCATTCGCCGACTTCATACGTGGCGACAATTCATGACTGGCCGCCGCCCTCGGCCAATGGGAAAGGGTATGTCCGAGCCCAGAGAAATATTACCGACCTCCCGGACGGGACTGTCGCGTTCCACGATTATGGCGTCGAAATCACCGATGACATGGTGATTTTCTACTATGATGGCGTCGAGAAGTTGCGCGCGCCGCTCTACCGCAAAGACCTCGTTTCTCCGTTCTTTTTAATGCTGGGCATGTCAATGAGCCATGATTGGCCGATCACCGTGCCTCCCTCGGGCTCTTATGATCTTTGGGTCGACCATGTGCGCGTCTACGAATAGCGCGCACCCTTCATCGTTGGCCATATCGCCTATGCACTGGCAGTGCGGCTCTCGAGGGGCAATACGGCGGCGGGACGCATGATCGCGCCAGCCGTGCCGGCTGGCTTTAGCAGCATGTCGATGTGCCTCCGCAGTCGGGTTTCAAACTCGTGACTGGAGAATTTGCGCGCGTGCGACGCGATCTTTGCAGGATCCCAGGTTAGGGCACTTGCTCTCTCGACCGCGTCGATCATCGCCTCCATTGTCTGGTCATCGAAGAACAGACCGGTTAAACCCGCTACGACCGTTTCCGTCGCGCCACCGCGGTTGAAGGCAATGACCGGTCTTCCACTCGCCATGGCCTCGACCGGAACGATGCCGAAATCCTCCTCGCCCGGGAAGATCAGGGCTTGGCAGCGAGAATAGTGATGCTTGAGGACGCTGAAGGGTTGGGGTCCCAACAGGGTCACGTTGGGCTTGGCGAGCCGACGCAGTTGCGCAAGCATTTCGCCCCCGCCAATCACGACGAGCTTGCGGCCTGTCGCGTTAAAGGCCTCGATCGCCAATTCGGGACGCTTGTAGCCCACGAGCTCGCCGACCATCAGATGGTAGTCGCCCAATTCGTCGTCACCGACGACCTCAAAATCATCGGTTGCGACAGGGGGAGGGATAACAACGGAGGCTCGTCGGTAGTAGCGAGACAGTCTGGCTGCCACCGTGTCAGAGTTGGCGATGTAATGGTCGACGCGGTTGGCAGAGATCGAATCCCAATTGCGGATGTAATGTGCCAGAAGGGGCATCATCAACCGTGTTAGGAAACCTGATCGATTGCGGTAATCATGGAACATATTCCAAATATATCGCATCGGAGAATGACAGTAGCAGACATGGAGTGATCCTGGCGGCGGGATGACCCCTTTGGCCGGCCCCGATTCGCTGCTGATGATCAGATCGTACCCGCGCAGGTCAAGTTGCTCCAATGCCAGAGGCATCAGAGGTAAATATCGTTGGTACATGCTCGCCGCCCGCGGCAAACGCGAAATGAAAGTCGTATGAATCTTATGGCGGTTGATCACGCTCGAAATTGCGTCTGGAACGTGGACGTGGGTGAAGATGTCCGCATCAGGATACATCCGGCATAAGGCTTCAACCACCTTCTCGCCACCGCGCATTCCGACGAGCCAGTAGTGGATAATGGCGACTTTCATGCCGTGAGATCCTGTGGTTCGAGGTCAGGTGAGAAGGTCACGCTTCGATGATCGTCGGCTCCGGTCATTGATGACGACGCCCGCGACTTGCGCATTGGCTTGACTGAGTGCGCTGGCAAGCGTTGCAACGGGTCCTGCCGTACGTCCGGCTTTGACCACGAGAATGTAGCAGTCGACGGTCGATCCGATCGCTAGGGCGTCTGGCAAGGCCGAACCGCAGGGCAGATCAAGGACGATGCGATCGAATTGATCGCGCATCCTCTTGAACGCCTGATGCGCCAGTTGGGTGTCAACGCGATCGCTGAGGCATGCGGTTCCCCGATTCATCCCCAAAGGCAGGAGCGACAAGCCTGCCGAAATTACGCACGCGACGGATTCCGGATCGTCTCCGGCGAGAACGTCGCCAAACCCGCGAACTGGTTGTGCATCAAAACTGCCGCCGAAGTTCTGCGACAAGGTTGGATTGCCGGGGTTGGCGTCGATCAGAAGCGTTTTTCGTCCTGATGCGGCGAAAGCAAGCGCGAGACCATAAGCAACCTGCGTCTTGCCTTCGCCCTGCCAGGCCGAGGTGACGGCAACGCATTGCCCGCCTCGTGGCCCTGAGACCATGTCATAAGCGGTGCGGATGGCTCTCAGATCGACGACCGTGTGCCGCAAACCGTCTTGGTTGCGTAAAGGATCATGCGCAGCGTCTGTCACCTTTGGCGCGAATGCGGGAAGACGGCGCTGTCGACCAAGCGTCCCCAGATATGTCAGCCCAAGTTTGGCTTCGACATGTCGGCGCGATTGAATTGGACTGCGCGAACTATGCCGAAACACCGAACCGGCTGCGCCGGTCAGTAGGCCCAGTGTTGCGCCAAAGCCAAGAATAAGCATCGTTCGAGGTGTCGATGGGCCCGTCGGCGGCAATGCAGCGCTGATGACCGTAGCGTCCGCTCCGGGGAAGTTTTCAAGGTCGATCTGCCCTGATTTTAGGGCAGTCATCACGATCGCAGCTTCCGCTTTCAGTTCGCGAATGGGACGCTCGAATTGACTTGAGCGCTGCACGTTGTCGATCCGTGAGCCGATCTGACGGCCGATATAGGCCGCAACCACCGCGTTGGTGAGCTGGGCGGCTTTGAGAGGATCCGGCGAGGTAAACGAAACCTGCAAGACATAGGACTGACCTAAACGGCGCACGTCCAGATTGCTGTCGAACTCATGGGATACCGCGGTGTAAGGGTCTGATGGCGGAGTTGGATCCGAGGGCTGGGACAGAAAGGGTGAAAGCAACGCACGGAGCGAAATTCGGGGCCGGAGAAACTGGGGATCGTTCAGAAGATCGTGGGCGTCGATCACTTGCCTTGATGTCTGCTGCGACCTCAGGATTTGGATTTGGCTTTCCAGCTGAGCGCTATCGATCGCGTATTGCTGAAGTGCCCGGTCCGACGCAGGGCGAAAACCATCGGATGAGCGCGGGCCGTAGAGGACGCGGGCACTTGCCGAATAGGTGGTGTCAGACAGCGCTACGACGCAGACAGCTGCGGCCACTCCCGTTGCGAGGCCTGCAAGGACGAGCCACCATCCAGATCGCAATGATGCGATCAGATCGAGGCCATCGGTCGCCTCCTCACGCGTGTCGGGCGGTGCTGCCGCAGATCGTTCAGGAACCGTCAGGCGAAGCATCTTCAATCGCTCCAATCCATCAATCGGTTGGCCAATTTGGGCAGCGCGGAATCGCCAGCTCTGGTAACGTGCTGGTCCAAGCCTGCGGCCCCCTAGACACTACCGTGTTGGCGAAGTACCGCCGGAACCGTCTGGATCATGATTGTCAGATCCAACGCCAGGGACCAATCGCTCACATAACGGCTATCGAGGGCGACCCGGGTGACGTAACTGCAGTCACTGCGTCCGCTGACCTGCCAAAGTCCCGTGAGCCCGGGCGGCACCGTGAAGCAGTGTCCAAACGCGTCCCCGTAGCGCGGGATCTCTTCTTCGAGGATCGGGCGAGGCCCGACGAAACTCATGTCGCCGCGCAGAATGTTGAACAGCTGCGGCAGTTCGTCGAGGCTGGATTTCCGCAGGAAGCGCCCAAATGACGTCACGCGGGGGTCGCGCGAGAGCTTTTGCTTCTCCCTCCATTCGTGAGCGGCATCCAGATTTTCGTGGAGATGTCGCTTCAATACGCTGTCAGCGTCCGTGACCATCGATCGAAACTTAAAGCATTCGAAAGGCTTGCCTCCCTGACCAATCCGCCTCTGGCGAAACAGGGCGGGTCCGCCATCCGAGCTTCTGATGAAGACGGCAACGAGAACCAGAAGCGGAACGAGAAGAAAGATGAGACCAACAGCCAAAGAAATATCAATCATCCGTTTGACTGCCTGCTCAAACTCCCTGCTTACGGCACCGCTTCTGCCGTGAGATACCGGTAGGGCATCCGAAATCTTAGGCGTATCGTGTATTTCTGTCATGGCGGCGCCCGTCTCAGAAAACCAATTGCGGGGACGAAAATATTGTGATCTCGCAGCATTCTACGTCGCCATTGTACTTTCTTGTAGCCAGCCCTGGCTAATCGCGTATTGAACTATTTTGGACCGACTATAGATATCCAGCTTTGTACTGGCGCGCATCTTATAAGTTTCGACTGATTTTGGCGTTACGCCCAGTTTTGCTGCGACTTCTTTATTGGCAAAACCGAGTGCAACGTATTTCAAGACGTCGCGCTCTCTTTCAGTCAATTGTGCCACTTGACGAGCCTTGGGACCCATCATCTGGTCGGATTGCGCCGCAGGCAAAGTAAAGTGGTCAAGGATACCAGGATCCAGGTAGAAATCCCCCTGGCGGGTTGCCTGAATGGCATCAAGCAGGCATTTCTGCTCTGAGCGCTTCAGGACATAGCCACGCACGCCGGATGCCAACGCGTGCTGGATGTGCGCTGCATCCTCGTGTCTAGTCAGGCAGATCACTATGACGTCCGGTGCGCGTGCGGCGATCTGATTTAGGACGCGCTCGCCATTCATTTCGATTTCGAAAATCGCGACATCGGGCTTCAGTGTGGACATGCGCTCAATGGCCTGCGCAGCAGAACAGGCGTCACCGATAACATCAAGCTGGGCGGCTTGAAGTAATGTGCGAAGACCTGTGATCATAAACGGATGACTGTCCGCAATGAAAACTGTTGTTCTTGCTGATGCGTGCATCGACATTGCATACTCCTGTAACGCAGATACTTTACAAAACGTGAGGTATTGTCCTGCGATTGGCAGGCTGACAGGGTCGATATCGAGATTCAGTCTGACGTGCGCTGGAACCAGCTTGACCTCTCGCTGGGGATCACCGCTGCGGTACCGTCGCGATCATTTGCAACGGATCGACGCTCGACTTTGACAATGTCGCCGGGGCGAACGGGGTCGGTTTGCCCCGCCGCGATTTCCGCTAGCTTGCCGCCTGTGCGCCGGATAATCGAGAACTCGACGCGCGCCATGCGGCTGCTGTGTTCTGTCTGAAGCCGCGGTGCCGTCACCGTCGATTCCAGGATCAGCAGTTTCAGCGCGTCGTTGCGATCGTCGATCTGACGGATGTTGACCTGTGCCTCGCGAAGATCATTACTGATATCCATCTGACGCTGGTTTAGAAGCTGGGCGGCCTGCATTTCGATGCGGCTTGCATCTTGGCGCGCCCGGGCCTGTGCGATCACGATGTCCAGAGACTGGCTGTCGAGCTGAGCGAGATTTTGTTCGAGCGCAAGCTGTCGCGGGCTGACCGCGAGGCCTCTGCTGATTAGGCTGTTTATGTTATCAAGTTCCTTTCGAACGAGCTGGTTCTGTTTTTCAAGAGCGACACTCTTGGCTGCCAACGTGTTCAGCTCGCTTTCTAGAAGCGCCTGGGCTTTCTGGAGCAGATCGCGCTGAGATTGGAGCGCTGTCTGGCGCGCCTCGAACAGAGACACCTCCTCCCTCATGCCCTGACGGGCGAGATCTTGATCGTGATGACGAACAATGTCCTGCGAAAAAGTCAGTCGCGGCGCGCCTTGTTGCTCTGCGACCAGACGATCTCGGCGAAGCAGCAGGGCAAGGCGCTTCGTCTCATTGGATCTTATCTCGCCGTCGGCAACGATCGTCTCACGCTCGAAGCGCTGAAGCGAGGGGTCGGACCGATAGAAGCCGCCAGCAATGCTCACGGCTTGGACGACGCTCAGATTAGGCCGATAGGGATACTCGCCTGGCCTTTCCACCACTCCCAAAATGTAGAACGGGCGGTATTGAGAAACTTCAACGACGGCCGTAGGGCCGCTCACGAGGCCTGCGGTTACTTTGAGACGCTCCGCAATGACGGCCGCGATCTCGGTCGTCGTCTGATCGGTGACAGGCAACGATCCGACGATAGGCAGCGCGAGAATGCCAGCCGGGCTGACGGTAAACTCGCCCCCTATTCCGACCCACTCATAAATGTCGCCAGAGGACTGGCGCCATTCCGTGACCTTGACCCTGACCTTATCAAGTGGCCCAACCCGATATTCCAAATCACTGGCAAATACAGCGCTCGCGCTCAGGATCAGTGCAAACGCGCATCGTGCCGCAGATGCCGTTAGACAAGCATAGCTCCACATCTGACATCCATTGATATATCAATGAGCGCATTTCGATGATCTCTACGATCTGCCCACATTGTCGCCGCAGAGAAATGTTAGCAAAAATGCGGCCATCTGCAAAAGGCTTTGTTAACCATCTCGCGCTACAGTTCGAAGGCGACACTGCCTTCGCCAAAATTTTCGGCCATAGCAGGGTTTCGACGCGCTTGCGCTTCACCGTTTGCCGACTTGGCTGGATGGTTGATCCTCGGTGCCAGAGTTATGTAGAGAGGCTGCGGATGATGATTGTTTTTGCATTTGCGGCATTCTTGAGCTGTGCCATCACCGGCTTCCTGATGTGGCCCTACGGCATCTGGCTCACCCTGCTTGTTATGCCGGTGGTGGCGAGTATCACCGTTTTGATCACAGCCGTCGCGATGGCCTTTCTACGGCCAGCTCGTGAGGGTGCAACGATACGCCGTGGGACGGGTTTTGTCGCGAATGCTTTGAGCCGACTGCGGCTGCGCTGAGGTTACACGAAAGGCCCTGCCTTGAACGCCCACGCAGTCAGAGCAGATGATGCGAGCAAGGGACGCCGGGCTGCCCTGAGCGTGAAATGGACCTGCGTCAGGGCGCAATGGCCCTGAAATCCAACCGTAGCCACCGACCTACTGGCTTCTCGGCATTGCGGGTGCCGAGGATCTGGTCATCCAGCGTGCGCGCTCCATCACACTGCAAAGCGTCGCCCAATCAGCGATAATTCAGATGGCATGCCATTCCTGCCTGTCAGTCTGGGCCTGTCTGGCCTAGCAGGCATCGTTACCATCGCTGGCGACATTACCACCGGGGACGCGAGCTATCGCATTCCAAGATCGTTGGGCATCAGGTGTCGTTTGCGCGGTCGCTGGATCGCCCGCCGTCGCGGGCCGCACGGCAACCATAGCACCGATGGGCTATGCGACCCTTTTGACCGCGGGCTGTGATGTGGTCCTGATGGCCGCGGTCTACTCCTCACTTGGATGCTTCAATCAGATAATGAATCATGGACTGACGCCGGCTGGGTGCTGTCTACTTGTGTGGAATCAAGATTGTCGATTGACCGTTGAGCGAGCGGTTGGTGAGGGGCGCGGCCGGATGCAGAAATTCCGCAGTTCAGAGCGTGATCTTCGAACCGATGCAAAGCGGCTGGGAGCGCTTAACAAGGAACTTGGACGTGCCTTGGGTTCTGTCGAGCGCGAATTGGGCGGCCTTCGGTCGCGGCTTGAGGAAGCCCGGAGCCGAACGGGGCTTCTCATGGGAAATGAGGATGGCATCTACTTCGAGCGCGAGCCCGAAACAGAACGCCTGTTGGCTCTTGCAGAAGGCCAGATGATGTACGCCCAGCAGCGCGTAAGCGATCTTGAATCGCAGAAACTGGTTTTGGCGCGGGTGCTTGGGGATTTGCGTGGCGAAATCGGATCGACCGATGTTCGTGGGTTCGCTGTCGGCCAAGACGGATCGGGTGCTTCGCTTGCTCGCTATGCTTTGGCTTGGATGAGGCCGCTGGGAGCGGCCTTCGGCTGGATTCTGCTCTGCGCGATCGTCTATGCAACCTTGTCGCCGTTAGCCTTGCGGCCCCAGCTCTCCTGGCTGCCGGTTGATATCGAGCGGTTTATGGCAGTTTTTATCACAACAACAGCCTTTGTGACTGGCTATCCGCACAGCCGACGACGGGTGCTGTTTACCGGGATCTTGCTTGTCTGCCTGTTGGAGGCGGCGCAGGTTCTGCTCGAAACGAGGCATGGCGCAGTCAGCGATATGCTCGTCAAAGCCGCAGCCGTCGGCGGCGCTTTTGTGCTGGCGCCCAAAGTCGAGCAATGGTGCCGGGGGTGGTTGAGCCGGCGTTAAAGCGGTTCACGCAATTCGGGAATCGTGTGTTGCAAGCGCAATGCGTTTATGTGCCATTTGGACCCCTCTACGCAACATCGCGTCGTTCAAGCCAAAGCGGATGCATCGGCATAGGCTACCCGTGCTGGGGGCCTTGGGGCTGATGCGCCACGTGACGCTTGGTCTATTTTCGAGCGATGGTTGGTCATCTGCACTATCGGCCTGGCCCGGGCCGAAACCCCAACTCACGCTCGCTGACAACGCCTGCAATTCCAACTCGCCCATCTTCCATGAGCGAGCCGAAGCCATGGGATAAATCTATCCAAAATCGGCACAAAAGACCAAATCTACTCGAGAATAACGGCCTTCGGCCAACCTGAAGCCAATCGTCATGCCTAAATCGCGCACAACCTACTGCGGCGTCAGAAATTAGACGGCTCTTGCAGGTGTTCAGATGGTTCGCTGCTCTTGGTCATCGAGAAGCGCCAACATCGGCCATGGCCGGTTCGGCCCGTCCCAATGCACGGCGGGCTGCGCTCTCGCCACTCAAAAAGGCGGCGTCGGTCCAAATGTAGCCCCACTGTCCAAAACGACCGCAATAATTAATCCCGATATCGTCCAAATATCCATGCACGACTTCCAAAGACTGGCGCCGATCCAGGTCGAAAATGATGTTAGCGTATGGAATAATGATTGCGCTCTTGTGGATGATTTCTTCACGATTCTGGACAAGTCCGCACTTGATCAGCCCATCGATGGCGGGCTCGATCCAATCTTCCGGTGTTCCCTCGAGTGGCTTGTATTTGTCACTGAAGTAGATCTCTGCCTGGAACGCGGAGCATCCTTCCGGCACAGTGTGGGGCGATAGTTTGGCGCGATAACTAATGCGGGCGAACGGGATGTCCTCGTCGTAGAAGTACGACCATTGCGGCTTGGTTTCCACCGGACGGTTCAGCCCGATGTTGACGACGATGCATTGCGTACAGGCCAGTCGACCGGCGGCTTCGACGACATCTGCCGGTGCGCCGACGATCAGAGGAATCAAAGCCGGGAGCGGTATGGACGAAATCAAGGTTTCGAACGATGCCGTGAGGCCGTTGCGAAAGAACAGCTGCCGATCGTCCATATCGATACGGACCACCTGGTGATCACAGTGGATCTGCGCTTTGGGGTAAAAACCCTTGACGAACGATTCAAAGCCTCCGTGGCTTGGATAGCGGAATTCATTGACGTAGAAGACGTCAAGCGGCTCGTGCTCAAGTGCCCCGCGTAGGACTTCCTCCAAATTAGGTCGATATAACCGCGGTCCAAGCCAGTCTGTTGTCATATTTGACGCGTCTGTAGTATGATATTTCCTTGTGTAAACCATAGGAAATGTATTGGCAAAAGTTGGACCATAGGCCGCGAGAAGCCAATCTTCATAATTATGGATCGCTGGATTTTGAATATTGCTTGCTTTCACAAAATCCTGAATGCAATTAATAATCAAATCCATTGGAAGCCCATGTAGATTGACCTGTGCGGGATGCTTGATCCAGTGCCCTTTCCAGTAGTTATTGCAATATACGTTTCCCGTTTGGAATTGCTGTTCAGTCGATTCGGCGAATAAGCGCTTCACATGCTCGCTTTTTGTGAAGGAGATATGGACGCCCTCGTCGAAGACGAAGCCGTCGCCGAAATCGAAGCTTGAGGTGAGTCCCCCTGGGCGCGGGCGCTGATCATAGAGCTTGGGTCGGATGCCATGCTCGAAGAGCTGATTGGCGGCGCCGAACCCGGCCACACCGCTGCCAAGTATCGCAAAGCCTTTGTCATTCATCACGCGGGTCTCCCTGCCTCAGCGGCAATCGTCAGGATTGATCGAACGCCCAATGGAGGTTGGGCGTCAGGCGGCCTGCATCGAGGTGTCGTTCCAGCGCGGCCAGGCGGATGGCATCTGGCTGTTGGAAGCCGTTTTGGCCATAGCCCGCTCGCCGCAACCCGTCCGAAAGCCTCTCGACGCTCTGCATGAGCGTGCAAGCCGGTTGATGATCGGGGGCGAGCGAGCGGTAGAGCGCAAAATCGACCCGATAGGAGCGGCGGTCGGGCTGGGCATTCTCGTTAACCGATATCCTTGTGCCAGGCACGGCCGCCATTACAGCTTTGGCAAGGTCGATGACTTGGTGGTTCCAATCGTCTTTGCCCACGTTAATCGCGAGCTGCCGACCGCCCTTGTCGGCATCACGCGAGATTGCCCATTCGATGGCACGGGCCATGTCGGCGACATCGATCAACGGGCGCCAGGGCGTGCCGTCGCTCAGGACTTTGATTTCCTTGGTTGCCAGGGCTGTCGCCACGAAGTCATTGAGGACAAGGTCAAGGCGAAGGCGCGGTGACATTCCACAGGCCGTAGCGAAGCGCAGGCAAGTGATCTTCATGTCCGGCGCATCCATTTGCGCAAGCGCCTGTTCCGTTGCGACCTTCGATCGGGAGTAAGCTGTGAGCGGGTTGATCGGGTCTCCCTCGCGACGGGCTGCGCCCTCCGCAAAGCCGTAGACGCTGCAACTCGATGCGAAGACGAATGTGGCAACGCCGGCATCTCGAGCCGCTCCTGCCAGACGAACGCTGGCGCGGTAGTTGATATCGTCGGTCACCGCCTCGAAGCGTTTGCCCATCGGGTCATTAGAAATGGCGGCTAGATGAACGACGGCATCGACGCCGATGAGCAACTCCACCGGAAGGTCGCGGATGTCGCCGAAATGTTGTCTCGACAAGAGCCGTTCAGGAAACGCTTCGCTGGTCGTCAGGTTCTGCGCGAAAAAGGCACTGTCAAATCCGATCAAATCTGCATCCGGCCACCGGTTGCGCAGATGGTTGACGACGACCGGGCCGACATAGCCCATATTGCCTGTCACGAGGATGCGCATGGTTTGCAGTCTCCGTCTGAAGTGCCGACGACCCCTTCGGGTCTGTAGAAGCGCGGGATCAAATCCCGTCTAGCGCGAGCGATTCGCCACCAGGCTGCGCCATCAAGCTACCGGTGACGGTTGCGTGACGTCCTTGAGCTTCACCTGAACAGGACGGTAGCCCAATCGAGTTGCCATGCGGATGAGCATGCCCAATCCCCCCCTCACCGTTTCGCGTTGACTGGATTTCAAGCGCCAGGCGACACGTAAGAGATGAAGGCCGTTCAGGAGGTTCGCTCCGATATGACGTGTCGCATTGCCGCTTCTTAGGATGCCGCCATAGACGAGCTTGGCATTAGGCAGTCCGCTGTATTTGCGTCTGATCTCCGCCAAATCGGCGTGCGGATCCCAGCCTCGTTTGGCGAAGGCCCTATAGATGTCGCCGGTGTACAGCGGTCTTGTATGCAAAATCGGAGCGGCGTCGATGACGGCCGCGCGGTAGGCCGGTTCAGGCATCAACAGTGTCCAGATGTCGTCTTGTCCCCAACCGGTCCTCCAAGACGCGAGCAGGGGCAAGAGCATCTTGAGATATGAGGTGCGGATAACAGGGCACATGGGTTCGACATAATTGGTATAGCGAAGCCGAAATCGCGGACATTGCAGGACAATCGGATATGAAAAATAGCTTTCCGGCAGGAGCGCCGGCTGAGCGATGTCGAGGTTCGCCATCGCCGAAATGTCGAATATCTTTGAAATCATTCCTGACCCGAACAGCAGATCATCATCGGGAAACATGACATAATCATATCTATCGAGTAGATCATTGTTGTCGGTAAAATAGCGGCCGATGCTGTCCCATTTCGTTCCTGTATCAATGGATAGGGGAAAATCGCCATCGGTCAGACCGGTCAGTTCTGCGTCGTAAGAACTGAGTTGAAGATGCCAGTTTCGATCTGTAGCGACTTCAGCAAGCCAGGCGCGATGAAGCGATTGACCGCCGACGCGAGCAAAGACGAGATTACGGACCGATCTGACAGGAATACGGCTCATTTTGGCGATATGACTCGTGGGGTGGGGATGGCAGACAGGAAAATTCCGCCGCTATCGCTAAAATCCTTCTGCTGAGCCATAATTTCATCCGCGAAATTCCAGGTTAAGATCAGAAGGTCATCAGGTCTGCTGCGCGCAAGCGCATCGACGTCGCGAATTTGGAGCCGAACCCCGGGCATGTACTTCCCGACCTTGTGGGTATTGCGGTCGACAACGTAGGCAATGGTACCTGAGGGCAGGTCCGCGTAGTTGAGAAGTGTTGCGCCCTTGGCGGCAGCGCCATAGGCGGCGATGGTTCGACCCTGAGCCAGCTTTTCGAAAAGCATCGCCCGTAGCGCTCCGCGCAATTCCTGAACACGGTGGGCGAAATCGGCATAATAGTCGAAGCCGTTGAGCCCGAGCCGCCGTTCCTCATTCTCAAGCGCTGTCAATTCAGCGCTCTTTCCAGGCTGTTTGCTGACCCGCAGCCTCAACGAACCTCCGTGGATGTCCAATTGCCGGACATCGTTCAGGTGCAGGCCGTGCCGCGCGAAGAGCGGTTCGAGCGCGCAGAGCGAGTAATAAAACACGTGTTCGTGATAAATCGTGTCAAACGCGCAGCGATCGACGAGATCCCTGACATAGGGAAACTCGAACTCGGCGATCCCGTTCTGGGCCAGCAAGATCGAGAAGCCCTCTACGAAATCATTGATATCTGTGACGTGAGCCAAAACGTTATTGGCGAGCATGACGGACGCTCGATGGCCTTTCTCAAGGAGATCGCGGGCGATCATCGCGCCAAAAAAAGTCTGGATTGTTGGGACGCCGGAAGCGATCGCCGCCTGGACCGGGCCTGCGGCTGGGTCGATGCCCAGCACCGGAATATGAGCTTCAACGAAGTTGCGCAGCAGATAACCATCATTGCTCGCGACCTCTATGACGAGATCGCTCGGATCCAGCTGTCGTTCGGCGATGAGGTCGAGCGCGTGGACGCGGCTGTGGGCCAGCAAGGCGGGCAAGAACGACGAAAAATAGGGGTAGTCTTGACCGAACAGCACGTCAGGGGGGATAGTCTCGCTGACTTGAAGCAAGGTGCATTCTTGGCAAAAAAGAACCTCTAGCGGAAAGCATACCTCCGCCTTGCCAAGATCCTCTTCGCTCAAGAGGGCATTGGCCAACGGCTGCTTGCCCAGATCCAGCACCATTCGCAGGCTGTCGCTGGCGCAGGATCGGCACCGCCGCAAGCGTCCTGACCTGCTTGGCTCTAAGTCGTTAGACCGAGATGTGCTGGACGTCATGCGTCAGTCTCCCGAACCAGATCGGCATCTAGGGCAAGGCGGGCTGCGGCCTTGATACGTGAGAAGGGCGCCCCGGCCCGCTCCGCGATGTCGAGAAGACTATGGCGGCCGTCAGCCAGGTTGAGGAGCCATAATAGATCCATTTGGCTGGGGCCACCGGCATCCTTTTGCCCTGCTATGGCGCGATAGAGGCCACGCCGCCCCAATTGCGGCTCGCCACGTCCGTCAGTGCGGACGTATACCCGATCACTTTCAAGCGTATCGAGCACCGAAACTGCGATGTGAAACGACTGATCTAGGGCCTCAGATGTGACAAAGTCGCAGTTGTCCAACGAGGTGTGATACTCGGGAAACGCGCCATGGACCCCCCGCATCAGGCAACCAACCGGGAGGTCAATGGTGGGAGACGCGTACTGGCGCTCGTCATAGCCATAGGGCGCAAACGGCAGGATTTCGAAGGGCAGCTGCGCATGACGCAAGACGTGTTCTACGATACGATCTATCGGCGCGCCGCTTCGGCTCAATTTGTAATGGAACGGGCCGCCATCGCCGACGCAGGTCAGCACCAGTCCGTGCCGAATCTTCGAAAGCCCCGTTTCGTTTTGGGCAAGCCAGGCAATGGCGCCGATGGTGGCGGGAACAAACAGAAAGCGAACGCCAAACCTTTGACGTGGCAATGCGGCTTGCCGCATTGCCAGTGCGGTCGCGACGGCAACTCCCGAAAGATTGTCGTTTGCAAGGCTGGGATGGCAAATATGGACGCTGATCAGTATCTCGGCGTCTTGGTCGCCGCGGATGAAGCACTCGCCATAGGAGAGCGATCCCGCTGACAGGTCACTCTCAATATCAATGGCGTAGGACTCATCCTGCATTGTCATCCAAAGCCGATGTGAAAGGCAAAATCCCCAATCATCAGCGTAATAACCCGTTCGATAGGGGATGGCGTCTGGTTGATCTGGGAGTGTGTGGATGTGCTGAGATAGTTCTTCTCTTGTAATGATTCCATTGAAGGGTTTGCTGTAGCTGACGATATGCAGATTGTTTTCGGCGAGGTCGACAAGCGTTCGTCCTGCGACCGTTTTGATCGACGCATGCTTTATGTTCCACTCCTTTGGAACGTACCAGTCGAACACCGCTGTGCCACTGGGAACTTCCGTGATGACGAGTGGTATGCGTTGCGCTATTTCGCCGAGTGTCGCTCGAACGCCATTGCCCGTAATGCTCCTGGTGATGGGAAACAACGTCTTGACGAAGGCATGCAGGTCCATGGCAGCTTTCTCGCCATGGGTGATTGTGCGGAGAGGGGGCTGCTCCGTCATCCGCGCCCCCCGACGATCCACGGCATCCGTTCAGCAAGACTGGGCCAGTTGCGGTCGCCGTGCGACAAGGAAGTGACTGGTTCGGGCCACTTCAAAGCGAGAGCGGGGTCGTCGGGACGGAACCCATCATAGAGTTCAGCCACATAGGCTTCGCCCATCAGATACTCGACGATGACATCGTCCAACAGGGTCTGAAATCCATGGGCGAAACCCGGCGGCACGTACAGCATCTGGCCGCCGTCGCCGGAGAGTTCATGGTAAAAAGCGATACCCCGACTGGCAGAATCATGGCGCAGGTCCACGATGACGTCGTGAATGCGGCCGTGACTGCATCGCACGATCTTGGCGTCGGCCCGGGGAGCTGCCTGGAAATGCATACCGCGGACCGTGCCGCGTTGGCGCGTGACCGAACTGTTGCCTTGGGTCGGCACGAAATCGATATCGGCTTTCGAAAACATGTCAGCGCACCAGGTCCGCGCGAAAGCCCCTCTGTCATCCGCGTGGACCGCTAGCTGAATGAGTCGGGCGTCGGTGGAACCGACAGGCTGGAACTGCATCAGCCTCCTCCTTGGGCCGTCAGCTGGTCATCGGACATCGGCAACTTCACCACGTGCGCCACGGCGCGTTCCCGGTCTTCCAAAACTCGTTGAGAACCGTCTTGTCGCGCAGGGTGTCCATCGGGTGCCAGAAGCCGTAATGCCGATATGCAACCAACTGCCCTTCACTGGCGAGCGTCTGCATGGGGCCGAGTTCCCACACCGTCTCATCGCCGTCGATCAGCTCCAGCACTTCAGGCTCGAGAACAAAAAAGCCGCCGCTGATCCAGGTACCGTCACCTTTAGGCTTTTCCATAAAGGAGCGCACTGTCAGATCGTCGTCAGTCAAGTGCATGGCACCAAATCTGCCGGTAGGCTGAACCGCCGTTACCGTTGCAAGTTTCCCATGCGCGCGATGGAACGCCAGTAGGGCCGTTAGATCGATGTTTCCTACGCCATCTCCGTAGGTCATGAAAAATGGTTGATCATCGAGAAAAGGCCCCGCACGTTTCAGACGTCCGCCAGTCATCGTCTCGAGGCCCGTTTCGAGTAGCGTCACGCGCCATTCTTCAATCGGCCTGTCGATAAGCGTTTCAGAATCTTCAGAAAAATTGAAAGTTACACTCGTATTTCGTAGCCTATAATCTTGAAAATATTTTTTTATAAGTATAGATTTGTAGCCACAGCAAACAATAAATTCATTGACTCCATGATTCTCATATATCTTCATTATGTGCCAGAGAATTGGCTCTGAGCCAATCTCAATGAGAGGTTTTGGCAAAATACCCGTCTCTTCCGAGAGCCTCGTGCCCATTCCGCCGGCAAGGATAATTGTCTTAATTGTCCTGTTGGGCATGCCGTCATCATCTGTATGGTTGTTCATTGAACATCACATAAATTGCTGAACACAGAGACTAAGCTTCTGAAATGATAGGGTCTCTGCTTTCCCCGAGAGTGTCAATCAATGGGCATGTCAGGATTTTCCGAGAGGGGTGCAAGGCAATCCCGCGCCCTGGGCACGATTATCGGCGAACCCGACATGGCATTGTTGGGGCTGGGATCAGCGGCAAATCGCGTGATGCCCGCGGAAACGTGCAGGACTGGCACTCTGGAATGCCAAAGGCCAAGCCATATGGCTTCGTGCCTATGACTTGGCCCGCGCGACTGGTATAGAGGTTCGGCCCAATGTCTCGTAGCGACTGGAACGCGCGTTAGTCTTTCCCAAGCAGGGTCGCTCGATCGGCAAACTCGAAATGCATTCCATCGGGCCGTAAAGTGGAGCGCCCATTCCATGCAAAGCCATGTTTTTCAAGAATTGGAACAACCCGCAACAATGATCCCTTCTGTTCGCTAGGGGCCGGTGGGGAGCCGTAGGGGTTCCACGATGCGTTGAGATCAACTGCAATTCCGAGCGCGTGAGACGATAGAAGATTGACAGTTCCTCGTATTGTTCGAGGTACGAACGCTGCGTCGAAACTGAGGATATCTGCGAGAAGTCCTCGTTCCTCGATTTCAGAAAATGCGTTGATCAACGACGGGGCAGCCGCCTTGTGAAATTTGATCTTTCCATTTGTTCGCCCTTCGCTAATCTTCCGCAGCTGTGGAACGTCGATCTCAATGATGTTCGCCTTGATCCACGGGTCATCGAGCAAAATCTGTCTATTTTGTTCGCTAGAATTGTGGATTGTGGGCCCTCCGAGTATCTCCTGCCTTTCGCGCTGGGTCAGGAACGAAGGGGTAGAAGGCGTCGGGCTCGGCAAGCTTGGGGAATTTTCCGGCTTGCGCGTCTTGAGGAACGCAGCGAGTTTTTCACGGACGCGAATGTTATCGACCAGTCCTGTATCAACCAGAAAGCCGAGATTGCGCGCCGCCTGCTCCGTATCATCTGTTTTGATCATTTCAAGGATGCGGGCAGCCTCTGCTTTGATAGCTTCAAGCTCATGTTGCTGACGCGCGCCAATATACGATACCGCCGCATTCCCAGCGGCCGCTAGTGCCGCTGTCAGAATGGCCAAGACGAGCGGGTTCTTCCAGGCAGCCTCGCGGCTTTGCCGATAGGCCTCTCGCTCTTTGAGAGCCATCTCGCGCTCTTTGAGAGCAATTTCCTTGTCAGCTCTACGCCGTTGATCATCCCATTTTTCGCGATCGCTGATACCTTCGGAAAGGGCAGCTTCTGAAGGGCCGCTCACAACAGCTTCGCCACTTCAAAATGCATGCCGTCCTTGCGGGTGCTGAAATGGCCACCCCAGTAGAAGCCATGCTCATTTGCCAACGGAACGAGCTCACGCACGCACCCGCGTTCACCGATTTCGGCCGGCTCGGCGCCCAGCCCGTTCTGCGCGGCGTTGATGTCGAAGGCCGTGCCGAAGGCATGGTTTGAGAGCTTGCTCGTACTCTTGCGCTGGAAACGCGGCACGAAGGCGCCGTCATAGGTCAGGATTTTGTCGAGAAGCCCGGCCTTCTCCCATGCCAGCCAAAGCGCGACGAGCTGGTCCTTCGCCAGGACATGGAACCGCATCGACAGCGGCCCTGGCTTGCCGAGAAACCGTTTGAGCGGGATCTCGACCTTGACGATGTTCTTCGCCTCCCAGTTGCCGAGAATGCGGATGTTCTCCGGATTGCCGGCGACGGGAGCGTGTTCGAAGTCGAAACGGCCAAAGATTCGCCTGCGGTCCTCGTCCGAGACGATGGGGCGGAAGGCGGGCCGTGGTGGAAAATCGGGCGAGGAGACATCGAGAGCCGCCGCCCTGGGCGCAATGCCCTCGAACTCCTGCGCGAAGTTCGGGCAAGCTTGGCTTTTGCCCCAGTCATCCGCATCCGACACCCTCATGGCATCGTTGAACCAGGCCACGAACTTGTCGATGTGCTGGCCCGTGCCCCGGGGAAAGCAATGCAGCTTCCAGCGGTTGGCATCGGCGTCGTCACGCTTGAGCGAGCCGGCATTGTAGGCCGCGGCGACACGCGGCGGGTCGAAATGCGTCTGGCCACGTTGTGACGCGATATAGGCTGTTCCGGCGTCGATCGACAGCGCTGGATCCAGAAGATCGTCGCCCTGCAGGCTGGTTCGCCCCGTTGCGAAGCGGGCGGTCTTCACCAGGGTCTGCATGAGCCCGACGCTTTCGTCGCCGATCTGGGTTTCCGGGCGACGGGCGCTGGGATTGCCACTGCTCTCGGTGGCGATGGTCGCGACGATCAGTTCGACCGGCACGCCGTATTTCTTCGCCGAGGCCGCACATAACGGGCCGAACGTATCCCAGATCTTTGTCACCGTGGACGGTGTCCCGGCCGTTCCTTCCGCTCTCGCCCCATCGATGGCAATGCCGGCGGGCGTCAAGGCCCAGCTGGCGCTGTCGGGGAAATGACGGTGGCGCTGCGTCAGAACCGGCATGATCTCGGCGAGCAGGCCCGGTGATGCCGGCTTGACCGGCTCTGGCGCTGGATCGACGGCTTGCGGCTCCGGCGTCGATCGATTGACGATGACGGCGCCGGCCGGCGTCGCCTTGATGACGCCGGTCAGCGCGCCGCTCTCGTCTACCACCATCGTCGTGGACGTACCTTGCGAAGCGGTCTTGGCTGCCTGCTCGAAGACGCGAATGCTCTCCTTGGCCTGGCGCTCCTGGCTTTCGACGGCCTTCTCCTGGATGTTCGCCGCAACGGCATCCTTGTTTCGGGAACTCTGGGACGAGCCGAGCCAGAAGCTCATGACGGTGGCGAAAGCCGCCGATAGCGCGCCGATGCAGATATTGATGATCTGGATGACGAAATCGGAGCGCGGCTGGGCGAGAGCGGCGATTTGCTGAGGCTGCAGCGTGTTGAGAATAGCCAGGGTCTCTTTGGGCAGTGTCGGCGTCTGCGGCGCTTCCAGCGCGGACTTCATGAAGACGAACAGCGCCAGCACTACGAAGAAGCCGATCGTCACGATGTAGGAAATCACCATCGGCGTACGCGCGATGTAGCGATCCTTGTCGATCAGCTCGCTGAGCATCTGGCGGGCGCCGCCGGTCTCGCGCAGATCCTGTTCGCGGTGCCGAAGCGCGATGTCTGCCGCAGCGTTGATCTCGTCGAGCTTCGCCTTCTGGCCGGCGAGCTCCCGCTCGAACGCATCCTTGCGCATGCGGGCCTCGGCGTCGATTTCGTCGCGCCGGCGCTGCGCCTCGGCCTCGAGCTCGATCTTCTTCTCCTCAGCCACGATGCGCGCGATCTCGATCCGCAACTGGGCCGCGGCGGCAGGATCCTGGCTGATCTTCTCCTGCGCCTTCACAGGGTCGGACGACCCGGTCGCGGCCGCCACAGCCGCCTCGACCGCCTTGGAAACGGTCGTGGCGCGCGCGCCACCGATAAACTCAAAGAGGTTTGGAATCAGGCTACCGGCAAGCAGGATCAGCGGATTCATGGAGGTTTCCTCCCATGTCGCGATGTCCGGATGTTCCATCCGGAACAATCGATGCCTGAATGACGCAGAGTATCCCATCTTTGTGTCGGATGCCATACTGTTCGGGCTAGCTCGACGAGCGCGTCTCACCCAATATGAGGATAATTTTCTTGCCCTTTTCCGATCTCGCGCAGCGACGGATCCCCGCGACGGCGTAGTTTACGGCTGCGCGCTGCGCCAAATTATCAAGTTTCTTGGAACGCCGCGTGCGCGAGTTGACCTACAGGGGCCGTCGGTAAGCTGTCCTATGCCGGGCGCGTAGTATTAACCGGGTTAGGCACAGCGCTGACGGTGCTGTCGCGTCGGGAGGCACAAGCGAGCGCCAACTGCGGCGACGGGGCGCGTGCAGGCGGTCTTCGGTGCGATCGCCTTCGACGCCAAACTCTGAAAAGGCGCTTCAGTCCTGGTAGACGCTCTTCACATGGGCGTTGATGGCGGCGATGTCGGGCAGGGCGCCGCGATTGCGTTCACTGAGATGGCCATCATGCCAGTACCAGTCGTCGAAGCCGACATTGAGCCGCTGGTAGCCTGCTTCAGTCAGCAGCACCCGCATGGTCTCGCGACGCGGCTCGACGAAATTGTGCTCGATGGTGAAGAGCGCGATGGCGTGGCGGGCGAGGTCGATCGTCCTGAGGATGTCGAGTTCGGAGCCTTCGGTGTCCAGCGAGACATAGTCGAAGCCCGAGCCCGCTTGCCCGTCGGCTTCGTCCATCTGGTCGAAGGTCACGGTCTCGACGGTGATCAGGCCGTTCTCGCTGATCGCCTGCCGGCGATGCTCGGCATAGCCGTCGGATTCGGCGTATTCGGCGAGCGTGCCGATCTCCTGCGAGGGGACGAAGGACAAAAGTTGGCCCCCCTCGCGATGGACGGCCCGCTCCAGGCAGGCGGCCTTGCGGCTCGCGGCGAGCCTGGCGAAGAGGATCGGGTTAGGCTCGACCAGCACGCCGCTCCAGCCGTGATCGGCTTCGAGGAAGTAGGTGTTGCTGTGCAGGACGCCGTCGAAGGCGCCGATCTCGGCGAAACGCCCGCCCTGCCGGCCCAGGCACATCGCCAGGACCCAGCGCTCCTGCTCGATCTGGGAGTTCGTCGGAGTCTCGAAGGCGGCCTGCCAGGAAAGGCGGGGGGAGGCTGGCATGATCGTCCTGGCGTCCGGGGCTGAGCCCACCAGCCATAATGCATCTGCCAGGCGAGCGTGAGTCCCGCCGCCAACGCAGAGCGTCAGGCGGCGAGTTCGGCCTGGGAGGTGGCAAGGCTCAGCGCGAGCGAGACCGCCTCTTCCGCGGAGAGAGCGGCCTGCATGATCGGCCCGACGGCGCCGTGGCGTGCAAAGATCGCAGCCTCCTCGGGACGGCGCAGATATCGCCCCATCTCCCAGGAGCAGAAAGCCCGTTCCGCGACCTCGAGCCTTCCGACGAGATGGACGTCGCGATGCCTCGGATCGGCTTCGATCGCCTCAAACATCGTCTCGACCGACGACCTGCCGCCCTCGAGGATTTGCAGAAAGCCTTCACCATCGAAGATGAGGTAGCCGGTGATGCCGACGCGCACATTGTTCGCGAGCGACGTTTTCAGGATGGCGCGCACCGACCCAAGGGCGCTGCCGGAGCGGCCATAGTTATAGGTCGATACATAGATGAGCTGACGGAGACCGTCATGCGACATGATGCTTCCGATCGGAAGGCGAACGTCGCTGGTTACTGCGGATGTCCGCAGTGACGGATGAGCATCGCGCTTGTTTTGCGCCCGCGTCAATGAATCTCCGGCTCGGGGATCTTCGCCGTGCCCTCGAGATAGTCAAAATCGCAGCCCTTGTCGGCCTGGCGGATATGGGCGGCGGACATCTTGCCGTAGCCGCGCGGATAGTCGCGGTCGGGCGGCGTCCAGGCGGCGAGGCGCGCGGCGATTTCCGCGTCGGTCAGGGCGACCGAGATGGTGCGGGCCTCGACATCGACGCTGATGACGTCGCCGGTCTGCACGGCGGCGAGCGGTCCGCGGATATAGGCCTCTGGGGCGACATGGAGCACGCAGGCGCCATAGCTCGTGCCGGACATGCGGGCATCCGAGATGCGCAGCATGTCGCGCACGCCCTGCTTCAGGAGCTTTTTGGGGATCGGCATCATGCCCCATTCGGGCATGCCGGGACCACCGACCGGGCCGCAGTTCTTCAAGACCATGATGTGGTCGGCTGTGACGTCGAGCGCCTCGTCGTTCACCGCCTTCATCATCGCGTCGTAGTCCTCGAACACCAGCGCCGGGCCTGAATGCTTCAGCAGGCGCGGCTCGGCGGCGGAGGGCTTGATGACGCAGCCATCGGGGGCGATGTTGCCCTTCAGCACCGCGAGACCGTTGGCGGTTGTCACCGCGTTGTCGAGCGGGCGGATGACGTTGTCGTCATAGACGGTCGCGAGCGCGATGGTCTCCGAGATCGGCTTGCCGGTGACCGTCATCGCATCCGTGTGGAGCTTGCTCTCCAGCTGCTTCAGCAGCGCCGGGAGCCCGCCGGCATAGAAGAAATCCTCCATCAGGAATTCGCCGGATGGGCGCAGATTGGCGATCACCGGCACGGTGCGCGAGAAGGCGTCGAAATCATCCGGCGTCAGCGACACGCCGGCGCGGCCGGCCATGGCGATCAGATGGATGATGGCGTTGGTCGAGCCGGCGACCGCCATATGCACGGTCAGTGCGTTCTCGAAGCTCTTGCGGGTGAGGATGCGGTCGGGCGTCAGATCCTCCCAGACCATCTCGACGATGCGCTTGCCTGACGCCGCGGCCATGCGGGGATGGGCGGCGTCGGCGGCGGGGATCGCCGAGGCGCCCGGCAGCGTCAGGCCCAGCACCTCGGCATGGCTCATCATGGTGGCGGCCGTGCCCATCACCATGCAGGTGCCATGCGAGCGGGCGATGCCGCTTTCCATGTCCTTCCACTGGTCGTCGGTGATGTTGCCGGCTTCCTTCTCGGCCCAGTATTTCCAGACGTCGGCGCCGGAACCCAGCACCTTGCCGGCCCAGTTGCCGCGCAGCATCGGACCGGCCGGCACGAAGATGAAGGGCAGGCCGGCGCTGCAAGCGCCCATGATCAGCGCCGGCGTGGACTTGTCGCAGCCGCCGAGCAGCACCGCGCCGTCGAGCGGGTGAGAGCGGATCGATTCCTCCGTCTCCATCGCCAGGAAGTTGCGATAGAGCATGGTGGTGGGTTTCTGGTACTGCTCGGACACCGACATCACGGGGATCTCGACCGGGAAACCGCCTGACGCCCACACCGCGCGTTTCACCGCATCGGCGCGGTCGCGCAAATGGGTGTGGCAGGGGTTGATCTCGGACCACGTGTTGATGATGCCGATGACCGGCTTGCCCATGAACTCCTCATGGGCGAACCCCATCTGCAGCGCCCGCGAGCGATGCCCGAAGGAGCGCAGGTCGCTGGCGCCGAACCAGCGCTTCGAGCGCAGCGTGTCGGGCGTATTGCGGGGATGGGACGACATCGGCATTTCCTCGGGTGGTTTCTTGTGTGCGTTATGTCTGTCATTCCGGGGCGCAGCGAAGCTGCGAACCCGGAACCCACGACCGGGTGAAATGTCCCGGTGGGTGCTGAAGGTCTTACCCGGTCGTTCCGGGTTCATCGCTGCGCGATGCCCCGGAATGACAAGAGGCTCTACTCCGCCGCCGCGCGCTGGGCGCCCCAGCCGGAGACGATGGCGCACAGTTGCGACTTCTCCTCGGCGTTGAGCTCCGGCAGGCCGGGCAGTCGGACAGGGCCGACATTCGTCCCGAGCAGGCCGAGCGCTTCCTTGACCACGGTGACGTTGGCGCCGTTGCCGTATTTCGTGCGCAACGTCTCGAAACCGGCGATGGCATCGACCTCAACCCGTGCGGCGGCGTAGTCGCCCTTCTCCAGCGCATGCCAGACGGCCAGCGAGCGCTCAGGGGCGACATTGATCAGGCCGGAGGTAAAGCCGCGGGCGCCGAGCGCGTAGAAGGGCGCCGCCCAGCCCTCGGCGAGACCGCAGATCCAGTTGGCGGAGGTGCCTTGCGTGGCCCGCACGCATTCGGACAGCAGCATCATGTTGGTCGAGGCGAACTTCACGCCGGCGACATTGGGGTGGGTCGCAACGCGAACGAGGTCCTTCACGCCGATGGCATCCGAGCGGATATAGGCGACCAGCGGCAGCGTCAGCGCCTCGGCGATGGCGACGATATAGTCCGCCTGGGATTGGGGGGCGGCGAAGGGATCGAGCGGGTGATGGACCATCACCGTGTCGCAGCCTGCTTTCGCCGCGAACCGTCCGGTCGAGACCGCTTCCCGCAGTGACCTGCCGATGCCGGCCGTGACCAGCGCCTTGCCGGCTGCGGCCTCGGCTGCGACCGCATGGCTGCGCACGACCTCGTCCGTCGTCATCGGATAGAACTCGCCGGTGTTGCCGGCGGAGACGATGTTGTGGATGCCAGCCTGGGCGATGCGGGCGACGATCTGGCGCGTCACCGCCCAGTCGGCCTCGCCATCGGCGCCCCAGGCGGTGACATGCACGCCCGAAATGCCGCGCAAGGCACCGCGGATTTTATCACTCGTCATAGTCCAACCCTTCTGCGTCGGCGCCGAACACCTGTCGCACATGGGCTTTCGCCGAGCGGACGATGTGGCGGCGCATTCTCTGTTCGGCGAGAGCGGGATCGCGCGCCTTGAGCGCCTCGAAGATCCCGCGATGTTCTTCGAAGCCCTGGCCGCGCTCGGACGGCTCCGACAACAGGGCGATACGCTGCGCGTGGTCGTACATGCGCTGCCCGTCCAGCCGGCGCTCCAGATAGGTGCAGCCCGAGATGCGGTGGATCGCGCCGTGATAGGCCTCGTTCAGGGTGACGAGATCCTCCAGCGCGCTGTGCTCGGTGGCGTGGGCCATCTCCTCGATCAGCCGGCCGATCTCGGCGATGTCCGCGTCGCCGAGACGGTTGGCGGCGATATGGGTCATGACGCTTTCGAGCGCCGCGCGGCCCAGCGCCATCTCCAGCGCCTGGCGGGGCGAGAATTCGACGAACACGCCGCGGCGCGCTTCGGTGCGCACCAGACCCTCGCTCTCCAGCCTGCGGATCGCGTCCTTCACCGGGGTCGTGCTGACGCCGAGCATCTCGGCGAGATGGCGCTCGTTCAGCCGCTCGCCGTTGCGGAAGCGGCCGGCCACGATCGCCCGGCGCAAACGCTCATGCACATGCTCGCGCAAGGAGCGCAGCAGATGCGGGGCGACGGGTTCGATCGAGAGTGTCTCTGGCATCATGGTTCCGAAAGGCGGCGCCGACAGTGACCGCGAATCCTTGCAGGAGGGCCGCGCTGCCTGACGCCATCTCCGCATCACAGACCACAAAGGACAAGGGACAACAAGTCTGAAATTTCAGATTTCAAATCTGAAAACCTGTGCTATGTCCGACGGCAAGGGCCCGCGAACGGGCCAGGCCGACCGGGAACGCGTCGGCATGAGGATACGCAAACCGGAGGACGACCGATGACGATGACACGCAGGGCGATGATCGCCGCCGCATGCCTGCTGAGCGCCCAGACCGCGCTGGCGCAGTCGACTTATCCCGGCAGCCAGGTCGTCACGATCGTGGTGCCGTTCGCTGCGGGCGGCACGACCGACCTGCTCGGGCGGGTGCTCGCCGACAGGCTTGGCGCCCGGCTCGGCGGGAAGTTCATCGTCGAGAACCGGCCCGGCGCCGGTGGCAACACCGGCGTGGCCGCGGTCGCCCGGGCTGCGCCCGATGGCTACACCCTGACCATGGGCACGGTCTCGACCCATGCGATCAATCCGGCCGTCTACGCCAAGATGCCCTTCGACCACATCAAGGATTTCGCCCCGATCTCGCAGGTGGCGAGCGTGCCCAATCTCCTGATGGTCAATGTCGACCTGCCGGCGAAGACGGTGCCGGAGCTGATCGACCTGCTCAAGAAGAACCCGAACAAGTATTCCTTCGGCTCCTCGGGCGCGGGCACCTCGACACATATGGCGGCGGAGCTGTTCAAGGTCTCGACGGGGACGGACATGGTGCACGTGCCCTATCGCTCGAGCGGGCAGGTGACGCAGGACCTGCTCTCGGGCCAGATCCAGATCACCTTCGACAACATCACGATCGCCTGGCCGCATGTCGAGGCCGGCAAGATCCGCGCGCTCGCTACCGCCACGCCCGAGCGCCTGGCCGTCGCCAAGGACCTGCCGGCGCTGGCCGAGTTCATCCCGGGCTATGCGGCGGCATCCTGGCACGGCTTCTTCGCGCCGTCCGGCGTGCCCAAGGAGATCGTCGCCAAGCTCTCCACCGAGGTCCAGGCGATCATGCGCGAGCCCGGCGTCATCGACCAGATGAAGAAGCTCGGCGTCGACCCGGTGGGGTCCACCCAGGAGCAGTTCACCGCCCATATCGCCGCCGAGACCAAGCGCTGGGCCGATGTGGCGCAGAAGGCGAATGTCCGGATCGAATGATCGAAGGGCCGATCATCCCGCCAGCGCGGCCGCCTGACGCGGCGGTCTGCGCTTCCGGTGCTCACGGACCGATGTCCGCTCCGCTCCGGTTCTCGACCGCCACGCCATTCGTCTCACGCTGACGACATGCTCGACCCTTCGCTGGAGCCTTAGCCAAGATCATGACCACCCTCACCGACGACAACCGCGCCAAACTCAAGCGCGTTTCGACCGCTACACTGACAACGGCGCTGTTCAAGCGCGGCTTCCGCAATGTCTTCATCCAGGACGTGCGGCCGCTCAGCCAGAAGGCCGAGTCGATGGTCGGCGAGGCGTTCACCCTGCGCTACATCCCGGCGCGGGAGGATCTCGACCATCTCGGCACCTTCGAGGGCACGCAGCATCCCCAGCGGCGGGCGGTCGAGGATTGCCCGGCCGGCCATGTCATGGTGATCGACTCGCGCAAGGACCCGCGCGCGGCCTCGGCCGGCGGCATCCTGGTGTCGCGATTGATGCAGCGTGGCGTTGCCGGCATTGTCACCGATGGTGGCTTTCGTGACTCACCCGAGATCGCCGGCATGGCGATTCCCGCCTATCACAACCGCCCGAGCGCCCCGACCAACCTGATCCGCCATCACGCGCTCGACATCAACGCGCCGATCGCCTGTGGCGACGTCGCCGTCTATCCCGGCGACATCATCGTCGGTGACGGCGAGGGCGTCTGTGTCATCCCCGCCCATCTCGCCAATGAGATCGCGCCGGAGGTCTACGAGCAGACGGCCTATGAGGATTTCGTCGCCGAGCGCGTGCGCGGCGGGCAGGGCTTGTTCGGGCTTTATCCGGCGAACGAGCAGACCAAGGCCGAGTTCGCGGCGTGGCGACCCGGCTGGGCCTGACCGTCCTGATCCAGGACTTAACGACGGCGAAGCCGGCCGTGACACGGGCTGAATCGGGACGCTGCCGAGGCGGCGCGTCCCGCCACGACCAAAATCACCATAAAATCTGGGGGGACATCATGGTTGAAACGTCGCGTCGTCAATGGCTTGCGGGCGGGCTGGCTGCTGCCGGATCCGCTCTGGCGGGGCCGGCCCTGGGACAGGCTTTTCCGTTCAAGCCGAACCAGCGCTATCCCGATCCGTCGGTCGAGATCCTCGATCCGAGCTTCGGCAAATACCGGATCTATTCCAGCACGATCGAGCAGCTCGGCAGCGGCATGCGCTGGGCCGAAGGGCCGGTCTACTTCCCGGAAGGGCGCTATGTCCTGGTCAGCGACATCCCCAACAACCGGATCATGAAATACGACGAGGTGAAGAACAGCTTCACCGTCTTCCGTGACAACGCCAACTTCGCCAATGGCAACACCCGCGACCGGCAGGGCCGGCTGATCACCTGCGAACACTCCGTCACGCGCCGTGTCACGCGTACCGAGAAGAATGGCAAGATCACCGTCCTGGCCGACCGCTTTGAGGGCAAGCGGCTGAACGCGCCCAACGATGTCGTCGTGAAGTCCGACGACACGATCTGGTTCACCGACCCGCTGTTCGGGATCAACGGGGAGTGGGAGGGCTCGCGGGCCAAGTCCGAGCAGGCGACGACCAATGTCTACCGCATCGGTACTGACGGGAAGCTGACGGCGGTCGTCACAGACCTGCTCAACCCCAACGGCCTGGCCTTCTCCCCCGACGAGAAGAAGCTCTATGTCGTCGAATGGCGGGGCACGCCCAACCGCTCGATCTGGAGCTTCGACATCGACGCGCAGGGCAAGGCCTCGAACAAGACCAAGGTCGTGGATGCCGCCGATTTCGGCGCGCTCGACGGCTTCAGGGTCGATCGTGACGGCAATCTCTGGTGCGGCTACGGCAGCAATGGTGCGCTGAACACCGAGCCGGTCGAAACGGGAGGCCGCAAGGTTTTCGGCCTGCGCGGCAAGCCGGAGGATCTCGACGGGGTCATGGTGTTCAGCCCGGCCGGCAAGCCGCTGGCCTTCATCCGCTTGCCCGAGCGCTGCGCCAATCTCTGCTTCGGCGGGCCGAAGGGAAACCGTCTCTACATGGCGAGCAGCCACTCGCTCTACGCGCTTTACGTCGAGGCGCACGGCGCCGTTTGAGAGCCTTTCGGCCATGCCCGCCGGCGCCGCTGCGGCGCCGGCGGGTGAGCGGGCCGGGCGCATAAAGTGCCGTTGCGTCATCCATTAACCGGAGGTTGAGACTCGTCTGCGAAAGTTGCGGTCCTTTCTGCGCGTTGGAGCTGAGCGTGGACGCGATGAAAGCAGACCCCAGGGCGAGGATATCGGCCCGGACATGGCCGGCGCGCTACGATGCCTGGGTCAATCGCCGGTTCGGGATGGCCAGGCTCGACGAAGATGTCGCGGCAGCCTTGCGCAAGGCGCAAGGCGAGCAGTTCGCGCGCGTTCTCCCCCCGATCCTGTTGTCCAATCTGCTCTCGGCGGTTCTGGTCGCGGTTGTCGCGATGATCCATGGCTGGCTGTGGTTTCCGCTGTTCTGGAGCGCCAGCGTGGTCGCGATCGGCGTGCTGGGTATCCTGCGGATCAGCCGGATCAGGACCCGCGCGCCCGACCATGTTCCATCCTCGAATTTCAACGACCGCATCCTGATCGATTCCGCGCTGATGGCCGCACCCTGGGTGGTCATGGCGGTGGTGTTCAATCCCATTGCCGTCCCGGAGATGGAGGTGCTGACCGCGACGCTTCTGGCGGGTCTGGTCTGCGCGGGCACCTTCACGATGGCGAGCATGCCGTCGGCCGCGCTGCTGTTCGCCGGGTTGATCCTCGGCGCGCGCATCATCCATATCGGGCTGTCGCCGGTCGATCATATGCTCGAGAACCTGCTGTTCCAGGCGATCTATGGGTCCGTCATGCTGGTATCGCTGCGCAGCATGGCGCAGCTGTTCATCGATCGCGTTCGCGCCGTTTGCAGCGCGCAGTCGCTGGGCCTCGATGCGAGGGCCCAGGCTTCCGTCGAGGAGACGCGCCGCGAGGCGGTGGAGCTCCAGGCAGAGGCGTTCCAGCGCGAGATCGGCGGCATCCTGCAGCCGGTCTTCCAGTCGGTCGGCTATATGAACGGCGCCGCCGAGCAACTCGTCGGGATCTCGCAGAGGTCTCAGGAAACACTGGCCGAGTTGCTGTCGCGGGTGGGAGAGGCCCGTCATGACCTCGGTTCGGTCGAATCCTATTCGCACCGCCTGACCGACACGATTTCCCTGATCCGCCACGAAGCCGACAAGACGACCCAGCTGGTGCGGACCGCCGCCTCCGACGTGGCGGCCTCGATCGCCATCAAGGCGCAGCTGACGCAGGCGGTGCGGGATATCGGGGAGGTCTCGGACCTGATCCGCGAGATCGCCGCGCAGACGAACCTGCTGGCTCTCAACGCCACCATCGAGGCGGCACGGGCCGGAGTCGCCGGGCGAGGCTTCGCCGTCGTCGCGACCGAGGTGAAGGGTCTGGCGGCGCGCACCGAGACCGCAACGCAGGAGATTTCGCAGCGCATCGGCGAGGTGCGCGCCGCCACGGAGCGTTCGCTTGCCGCGGTGATGAACATCAGCGTCTCGACCGATGCGATCGTGTCCGCCACCGGCGGCATCATGGTGGCGGTCGATCAGCAGGCCGATGCGATCCGCACCATGGTCGAACTGCTCTCGAACACGGTGCGAGGAACGGCCGATGCGGCTGCGGCGATCGATCTCGTCGTCGCTGATGCGGCGCGCACGCGGGACAATGGTCGGCAGGTGTCCGAGGCGGCGGCCGGAGTCGATGTGTCGGCCCGGCGGCTCGACGAATCCGTCGCCCGCTTCTCGCGCGACGTGGTCCGGGGCTGATCACGCCGCCGGCTGGTTTCCATAGAAATCGCGATACCAGGCGACGAACCGTGCGATGCCGGTCTCGATCGGGGTGTCGGGCCTGAAATCGACCCGCGCCATCAGGTCCGAGACATCGGCATAGGTGGTGGGCACGTCGCCCGACTGCATGGGCAGATGGTTCTTGATCGCGGTCTTGCCGCAGGCGGCCTCGATCACGGCAATGAAGCGGTCGAGCCGAACCGGCGTATGGTTGCCGATGTTGTAGATTCGCCAGGGTGCGGAGGCCGTGGCGGGATCGGGAGCGCGTCCCGGCGTCGCGATCACCGGCTCCGGAGGCAAGGCGGCGAGCCTCACGATCGCCTCGCGGATGTCGTCGACATAGGTGAAATCCCGGCTCATCTCGCCTTCGGCGTAGACGTCGATCGGCCGGCCTTCGAGAATGGCCTTGGTGAACTTGAAATAGGCCATGTCCGGCCGGCCCCAGGGGCCGTAGACGGTGAAGAAGCGCAAGCCTGTCGCAGGAATGCCGTAGAGCTGTGTATAGCTGTGGGCCATCAGCTCATTGGCCCGCTTGGTGGCGGCGTAGAGCGAAACCGGGTGGTCTGCGCTGTCATGCTCGCTGAAGGGCAGCTTGGCGTTGGCGCCATAGACCGAGCTCGACGAGGCATAGACCAGATGTGCGACCGGGTGGTGCCGGCATGCCTCGAGCACCGAGAGGAAGCCGTCGAGGTTGGAATGGGCATAGGCGCGCGGATTGTCGAGCGAGTAGCGGACGCCCGCCTGCGCCGCGAGATGGATGACGACGTCGGGCCTGAAGGCTGCAAAGGCGGCCTGCAGCGCCTCGTAATCGGCGATGTCGATCGGCTCGAAGCTGAAGCCGTTGCGCGGCAGCAGCCGGTCGAGGCGAGCCTGCTTCAGCGCTGGATCGTAGTAGGGCGTCAGGTTGTCGATGCCGAGGACCTGGCTGCCCCGATCGAGCAAGGCTTCCGTGACATGGAAACCGACAAAACCGGCGGCTCCGGTAACAAGCACGCGCTGCGGTGAAACCATCGTCATCTGGCCCGCGTCCCCCCTCGGGCGCATGATGTGAGGGGACCGCGGACCGATCCTCAAGTGGCCGAACCCAATGTTTCAGATCGGGGCGCGTGTCAATGAAGCGGCCGGGGGCTGCTCCGCGGCTTCCGGCCGCGCCTGCCCGTCGAGAATCTCATCGAAAGCCGCCGCGTCAAGCCCGAGATCGTCGTCCTGAAGCACGCGCCAGCCGGCGCCTTCGAGATCGGCATACTGGCCGGTGCGCATGCACCAGAAGAAGGCCGCGAGCCCGAACAGGCCCAGCCCGAGCGCGAGAGGGAACAGGACGACCAGGATATTCATGATGCAGAGTCCTTGACGGCGTCAGGCGCCTGTCTGGCCGCGCGCAGGGCGTTGAGCGTGACGACGAGCGACGAGCCCGACATGGCGGCAGCAGCGACGAGCGGCGTCGCCAGCCCGGCGATGGCGATGGGCACGGCGATGGCGTTGTAGAGCACGGCGAACCAGAGGTTCTCCATCATCAGCCCACGCGCCTTGCGGGCGATGCCGATGCTCGCGGGCACAGGGCCGAGGCTGTCCCCCAGGAAGACGATGTCCGCCGCCGCCTGGGCGAGGTGCGTCGCGCTGATCGGCGACATCGAGACATGGGCCTTGGCCAGCGCCGGCGCGTCGTTCAGCCCGTCGCCGACCATCAGCACCTTGCGACCGCGCCTGGCGAGATCGTCGAGGATGTACAGCTTCTCGTCGGGACGCTGGCCCGACGACCAGTTGGCGATGCCGAGATCGCGGGCGACGGCCGCAACCGTCGTCTCGCGGTCACCCGACAGGATCATCACCTCGAGGCCCAAGCCACGCAGCGCGTCGACGCAGGCGCGCGCGTCCGGGCGCAGCCGCTGGCCGACGGCGAAGACGGCTCTGGCCTCGCCATGGCGCCAGGCGATCAGGGAGGCGGTGGGGAAGGCTGCGCCGACCTCTTCCGCCAGGCGCTCGGCGCCGCAGAAGCTGGCGCTGCCGAGCCGCATCTCGATCCCTGCGAGGGTGGCGGAGAGGCCCAGGCCACGATGCTCCTGGGCGTCCGACAGGGGCGCAAGCGGGCCGGCTGCGCGGCCGATGGCCTGCGCGAGCGGGTGACGGCTGGCCGCTGCGAGCGCGCCCGCGGCTGCGAGCAGGCCCGGATCGCTGTCGCTCGCGTTGAGCAGTTCGGGCTCGGGCAGGGTGAGGGTTCCGGTCTTGTCGAAGACGACCATGTCGGCCTCCGCCAGTCGCTCTAGGGCGTCGCCCTCCTTGAGCATGATCTGGCGGCGGAACAGGGCGGAGGCGGCGACCACCTGCACGGCGGGAATCGCCAGCCCGAGCGCGCAGGGGCAGGTGATGATCAGGACGGTGATCGCGATGATGAGCGCCTGCTGCCAGGCCAGCCCGAAGGCGATCCAGCCCAGCAGCGTCGCCAGCGCGGTGGCGTGGACGAGCGGCGCATAGAGCCGCGCGGCGCGATCCGAAAGGCGGACATAGCGCGAGCGGCTCTCGACGGCCTGGCCCATCAGCCGGTCGATCTCGTCGAGCAGCGTACCGGTTCCAGCCGCCTCGACGCGCACCTGCAGCACGCCCGACAGGTTCATCGTGCCGGCATACACCTGCGCGCCCGGCGCAATGGGTGCCGGGTCGGTCTCACCGGTGACGAGGCTGCGGTCGATCTCGGAATGGCCGCTCTCGACGATGCCGTCGACGCAGACGCGCTCGCCCGGTGGGACCAGCACCAGGTCGCCCGGCGAAACGGCGGCGATCGGGACGACCATCGTGGTTCCATCCGCCATCAGCCGCGTCGCGGACTCGGCCTTGAGCGCGGCGAGGTTGCCGGCGAGGTCACGGGTGCGCCGGCGCATCATCTGGTCGAGATAGCGGCCGATCAGCAGGAAGAAGATCAGCATGACCGCGCCGTCGAAATAGGCGTGATCGGAATGGTTGGCCGTCTCGACGACGGACATGCCGAGCGCCAGCACGATGCCCAGCGTGATGGGGACGTCCATGTTGACCGCGCCGGCCCGCAGGGCGCGCAGCGCGCTCTCGAAGAAGGGGCGTCCGGCATAGGCGGCGGTGGGCAGCGCGATCAGGGCGGAGAGCCAGTGGAAGAAGTCGCGCGTGACCGGGCTGATGTCGCCATTGGCGCCCGACCAGACCGAGACCGAGAGCAGCATGATGTTCATGGCCGCAAAGCCCGCCACGGCGAGGTAGCGCAGCAGCCGCCGCTCCTCCAGCGTGACGCTGTCGCGCTCGGCCGACGGCAGGAAGGGATAAGCCTTGAAGCCCAGCGCGGCGAGTTTCTCGATCACGCCCTCGGGCCGCAGCGCTCCTTCAGTCCATTCGACCGTGACCCGCTTCAGGGCGAGGTTGACGCGCGCCTTGAGGATCGCGGCGTCCCGGCCGAGCCCGCTCTCGATGGCATGCATGCAGCCGGCGCAGCGGATGCCCTCGACGGCAAGCTCCATGCCGGCGACGCCACCCTCGCCATGCCGCACGAAGACGGAGAGATCCTGCTGCGTGGCCATGTCGGGTCAGTCCTTCAGCACGACGCGGCTGCGCGAGACGAAGACGGTCTCGGTCCCGCGCATCGCCTGGACGGCCAATGTCCAGCCGCCGCCGTGAACCGTGGGGAGGGTGGCGATGTAGTCGCCGGCCGACCCCTCGCTCAGCGCCGCCTCATGATCCTCGCGACGGGCGGCGGGATGTTCGAGCCGCGCTGTGACGGCCAAACCGGTGACGGGCGCCCCCACCTTGTCGCGCAGCGACAGCGTCACGACGGCATCCGTGCCGCTGCGACGCAACTGCGCGTCGGCCTGCCAGCCGCGCTGGACCTGCGCCTGCATGCGGGCGATCTCGCCGTTGAAGCGCTGGCTGGTCTCGTAGGCGCTCTTCACATCGACGCCCGGCATGGTGCGGATCGCCATGGTCATCATCACCGCGTTGACGCCAGCGACGACGATGAAGAAGCCGATCATCCCCGCGAGCACCATGCGGCCCGTGAGGCGGAAGGGCTCGGCGCGGCGCGGTTGCACGGGGGCAGCGAGATCGATGGGCATGATGAAGGCTCCGCAGCAGGACATGGGTCTGCCCCCTCAGGGTGCGATGAAATGGTCCGTCGCGGTCACGGTTTCGCCGGCGAAGAGATCGGCGGCGGTGAAGGTGACCGTCTGGGTCTTGTCGGGGTGGCTTCCGGCCGGGAGCGTGACCAGCACGCGGACCTCGCGCGAGGTGTCGGGCGGCACGGAGACGATTGGCCGCAGATCGGCGGTCGCGGTCACGCCGACGGTCTCGAGGCGCAGCCCCGGCACGCCGTGGACCGTCAGCGCCACGGGGCGCTCGTCGGGCCGCTTGTTGAGGATGCGAAGCGTGTAGGCATTGCGGATCGAGCCGTCGCTCAGCGTCACGAACAGCGGCGCGCGGTCGTGCAGGACCGACAGCTCGATCGTGCGCCGCGTCGCGAGCTGGAAGACCATGGCGCCGCCGACGACGACGATCAGCGCGGCATAGATCATCGTGCGCAGGCGCAGGGGATTGTAGACCGGCTTCTCGCCGGCGATGCGGCGCTTGACGTTGTCGTCGGTGTCGTAGCCGATCAGGCCCTTCGGGCGGCTGACCTTCTCCATGACGTTGTCGCAGGCGTCGATGCACAGGCCGCACTGGATGCAGTCGAGCTGGGCGCCATCGCGGATGTCGATGCCGGTCGGGCAGACCGCGACGCATTGACGGCAGTCGATGCAGTCGCCTGCGGGTTCGCCCTGAGCCTTGAGGCGTTCGGCCTGCCGCAGCGAGACGCGCGGATCGCCGCGATCGTAGCGATAGGTGACGTTGAGGGCGTCGTCGTCGGTGAGCGCGGCCTGGATGCGCGGCCAGGGGCACATGTAGTTGCAGACCTGCTCGCGCATGATGCCGGCGAGCGAATAGGTGGTGAAGGTCAGGATCGCGATGAAGGCGTAAGCCGTGAACGGCGCCTGCAGCGTCGCGAGGTCACGCACCAGCGTCGGCGCGTCGGCGAAGTAGAGCACCCAGGCGCCGCCCGTCCACCAGGCGATCAGCAGCCAGACCGCGTGCTTGGCGGTCTTGCGCCAGACCTTGTTGGGGGTCCAGGGGCCTTCGTCGAGCTTGATGCGCTCGCGCCGGTCGCCCTCGAAGAAGCGCTCGACCACCAGGAACAGGTCGGTCCAGACGGTCTGCGGGCAGAGATAGCCGCACCAGACGCGACCAGCGACGGCGTTCATCATGAACAGCACGAAGGCCGCCATGATCAGCAGGCCGGTGAAGTAATAGACCTCCTGCGGCCAGATCTCGATGAAGAAGAAATAGAAACGGGCATTGGCGAGATCGAGGAGGACCGCCTGGTCGGGCAGGTTGGGTCCACGGTCCCAGCGCAGGAACGGGAGCAGGTAATACACCCCCAGACACAGCGCGAGAATGATCCATTTGGCGCGCCGGTAGGGACCAGACACGCTTTGCGGATAGACCTTCTTCGTCGCCGCGAAGAGCGGCAGGTCGCCAAGGTCCGTCTCCTGGGAGGCCATGTTACTGGCCCCCTCCCAGCGAATGGACATAGACCGTCAGCGCCTTCACCGTGGTGGGATCAAGACGCTGCCCCCAGGCAGGCATCACGCCAGCGCGGGCGTTGGTGATGGTCTCGGTCAGAGAGGCCATGTCCATGCCGTAGAGCGAGATCGCGTCGGAGAGGTTGGGGGCGCCGAGGTCGAGATTGCCCTTGCCGGCGTCGCCATGGCAGGCGGCGCAGTTGGTGGCGAAGAGCTCGCGGCCCTTGGCCAGGTCGGCACCGGTCTCGGTCGGCAGGCCGGCCAGTTCGCGGACATGGTTGGCGACGGCGCGGATTTCGGCCAGCTTCAGGACGCCGTCCTTGCCGAAAGCGGGCATCTGGCTGATGCGGGTGTCGTTGTTGCCGGCGACGCGGATGCCGTTCTGCAACGTCTGATGGATCTGGTCGAGCGAACCGCCCCACAACCAGTCGTCGTCGTTGAGGTTGGGGTAGCCCTTCGCGCCGGCGCCGCCGACGCCATGGCAGGCGGCGCAGTTGTCGCCGAAGGCGGCCTTGCCCTGCGCCATGGCGATCCGGAAGAGCGAGGGATCGGCCTTGATCTGTTCGAGCGAGGCTTCCGCGAGACCGCTCGACTGGGTGGCGCGGTGCTGCTGCAGCAAAGCGAGATCCTTGGCGATCTCGATGCGCGAGGCATAGCCGATCACGCCCTGCGTCGTGCCGGTGATCAGCGGCCAGGCCGGGTAGACGACCCAGTAGCCCACCGACCAGACGATGGTGGCGTAGAAGATGCCAAGCCACCAACGCGGCAGCGGCGTGTTGAGTTCGCGGATGCCGTCCCATTCATGGCCGGTCGTGGATACGCCAGTGTGGGCGTCCACTTCGTGGTTGTCCTGATGCTGAGCCATGATGTCAGTCGTCCTGCAGCGGGGTGCGGGCGGCCTCTTCGAACCGGGCCTTGTTCGACGGCCAGAAGGCGTAGACGCAGACGGCGAGAAAGATGCCGACGAAGTAGAGGAGGCCGGCCGACTGCGCGAAGCGCGCCAGCCATTGATAGGTTGTGTCCATGATGACCTCGCTCAGCGAATGTTGGCTTTGTCGTCGTAGAGCTTGAAGTCGACGAGCGTGCCCAGCACCTGGAGATAGGCGATGAGGGCGTCGGCCTCGGTGATGCGGGCCGGGTCGCCGTCGAAATCGCGCGCCTGGACCTTGGGGTAGCGCGCTTCGAGCTCGCCGGCCTTGGGATGCTCAGGCGTGGCCTGGGCGCGCAGGTCGGTGGCCGCCTGCGCGATCATCTCGTCGGTGTAGGGCACCCCACCGCCGCGATTGGCGCGCAGCTCATCGGCGATGTCGCCGAATTGCAGCTCGTTGCGGGTCAGGAACGGATAGCCGGGCATGATCGACTGCGGCACCAGCGAGCGCGGATCGGCAAGATGGGCGCGCTGCCACTCATCCGAATACTTGCCGCCGACGCGGGCGAGATCGGGCCCGGTGCGCTTGGAGCCCCACTGGAAGGGCTTGTCGTACATGCTCTCGGCGGCCAGCGAATAGTGACCGTAGCGCTCGATCTCGTCGCGCAGCGGCCGGATCATCTGGCTGTGGCAGTTGTAGCAGCCCTCGCGAACGTAGATGGCGCGGCCGGCGAGTTCGAGCGGGGTGTAGGGGCGCATGCCCTCGACCTTCTCGATCGTGTTCTTCAGGTAGAAGAGCGGGGCGATCTCGACCAGCCCGCCGACCGAGATGACCAGCAGCACGCCGATCACCAGGATGATGGAGTTGGTCTCGAAGATCTTGTGCTTGGCCCAGAGCGACTTGCGCGGGGCCTTGTGTTCGATGCTCGTCATGAAAAGCAATCCTTACTCGGCCGGCACGAGGCGGGGCTGCAGGGGGGCGTTGTCCTGGGCGCTCTCGGGCTCGCCGCTGCGGATGGTCATCCAGACGTTGAAGACCATGATCAGCGCACCGGCCAGGAAGAGCGCGCCGCCAAGCGCGCGGATGACATAGAAGGGGTGCATCGCGGCGACCGTCTCGATGAACGAGTATTCGAGGAAGCCGAGAGAGGTGTAGGCGCGCCACATCAGGCCCTGGAGGATGCCCGAGACCCACATCGCCGAGATGTAGAGCACGATGCCGAGCGTCGAGACCCAGAAGTGCCAGTTCACCAGCTTGAGCGAATACAGCTCCCTACGGTTCCACAGCCAGGGCACGAGGCAGTAGATCGCGCCGAAGGAGATGTAGGCGACCCAGCCGAGCGCGCCGGAATGGACGTGGCCGATGGTCCAGTCGGTGTAGTGCGACAGCGAGTTGACCGCCTTGATCGACATCAGCGGGCCTTCAAAAGTCGACATGCCGTAGAAGGCGAGCGAGACGACCATCAGGCGCAGTACGGGGTCGGTGCGCAGCTTGTCCCAGGCGCCCGACAGGGTCATGATTCCGTTGATCATGCCGCCCCAGGAGGGCATCCAGAGCATGATCGAGAAGGTCATGCCCAAGGTCTGGGCCCAGTCGGGCAGGGCGGTGTAGTGCAGGTGGTGGGGGCCGGCCCAGATATAGATGAAGATCAGCGCCCAGAAGTGGATGATCGAGAGCCGATAGCTGTAGACCGGCCGGTTCGCGCGCTTGGGCACGAAGTAATACATGATCGCGAGGAAGCCGGCGGTGAGGAAGAAGCCGACCGCGTTATGGCCGTACCACCACTGGAACATCGCATCCTGTACGCCAGACCAGACGATGTAGGACTTCGGCGAGAGGATCGAGACCGGCAGCGCCAGGTTGTTGCCGAGATGCAGGACCGCGATGGTGACGATGAAGGCGAGGTAGAACCAGTTCGCCACGTAGATGTGGGGTTCCTTGCGCTTCGCCAGCGTCAGCAGGAAGACCAGCAGGTAGGTCACCCAGACGATCGTCAGCCAGAGGTCGGCATACCATTCCGGCTCGGCGTATTCCTTGCCCTGGGTGACCCCGAGCAGATAGCCGGTTCCGGCGATGACGATGAACAGGTTGTAGCCGAGCACCACGAACCAGGGCGAGAGGTTGCCGGCGAGGCGGGCGCGCGAGGTGCGCTGGACGACATAGAAGGAGGTCGCGATCAGGACGTTGCCGCCGAAGGCGAAGATCACCGCCGAGGTGTGCAGCGGACGCAAGCGCCCGAAATTGGTCCAGGGCAGATCGAAATTCAGAACCGGGAAGGCCAGCTGCAGCGCGATGATCAGCCCGACGGTGAAACCGGCGATGCCCCAGAACAGCGCGGCGATGGTGCCGAACTTCACCGGGTCCATGTTGTAGTTGGGCCGGCCGTCGATCTCCTGCGGCGCGGGGCCCGTGCCCGGCTTGAAACAGCGATTGCCGATCAGAAAGATCGTGGCGAGCGCGGCCGCCATGCCGACGGCGGCGTGGAAGGCGTAGGCGCCGTGATCGGTCTTGGCCGCGATCAGCAGCAGCCCCAGGAAGGCCAGCGCGGCGAGCGCCATGCCCGTCAACTCGCCCATCGTCGCTTGTCTGATCGGATTGCCCGTCGTCGCCATGCCCACAGCCCCTGCTCATCCTGCGGCGCTGTTCACGCACGCTGTCCAGAGCGAGGCTTAGAGGGGGCTGCGGCTGCTAGCTTTGATCGATATCAAGGTAGCGCCGGGATGGCGTGTCGCAGGCTCAGACGACGAGGTCCTTGGTCGGCACCGGCTCGCCGCGCGAGACATGGGCGATGTTGGCGAACATCCGCGACACGGTCGGGGCGAAATTGTCGGCGGCCATCGCGGCGAGATGGGGCGTGACGACGAGGTTGTCGAGGCTCAGTAGGTCGCTGTCGGCCGGCAGAGGCTCGATGGCGTAGACATCCATCGCTGCGCCCGCGATCACGCGGTTGCGCAGGGCGACGACCAATTCGGCCTCGTTGACGACGCCACCACGCGCGACATTGATCAGGATGGCGGTCTGCTTCATCGCGGCCAGCGCCTTCGTGTCGATCAGGTTCGTGGTTTCCGGCGTCAGCGGGCAATGCAGCGAGACGATGTCTGCCTGCGCCAGGATCTCTGCCATCGTGGCATAGCGCACGCCCAGAGCCGTCTCTTCGGCCGCGTCGAGCGGCTGGCGCTTGGTGTAGAGAATCGTGCAGCCGAAGCCCTTCAGCAGTTTCGCGACGTTCTGGCCGATCGCGCCGAAACCGACGATGCCGACCGTCTTGCCCGAGAGCATGAAGGTCTCGCCCGGCAGATGGCCCGTGCTCCAGTGCCCCTTCTTCAGCTCGGCATGGCCGTAGCCGATGTAGCGCAGCGCCGAGAGCATCAGCCCGAGCGCGAATTCGGCGACGGGCAGGGCGTTGCTGCCTGTGGTCCGCGCCACCGTGATGCCGAGTTCCTTGGCGGTGGCGATGTCGATATTGTCGTAGCCGACGCCCCATTTGTGCAGCAGCTTCAGCTTCTTGCCCGCCCGCAGGACGTCGCCGGAGACCGCGACCTGGCCGGAGATGGCATAGTCGGCCTCGGCGATGATCTCCTTCATGTGCTCGTCGCCGCGGGCGGTGCCATGCGTCAGCACGAAACCGGACGGCAGCAGGGCGCGCAGCTTCTCGGCGCGCTCGGGGGTGGTCATGTCGAGGAGGACGATGGTCTCGGTCATCAGGCGGTCCATTTCCGGCGTGTCGTTGGTGGAAGATGATGGCGGAGCGAGCGCCCGCGAACTCAGATGGTGAAGCGCGCGCCGGCCCGCGCCAGACCGCCCGAGATCGCGACCGGGGTGCCGTCGGCGCGCCAGCAGGCGGCGCCGGTCAGGGTGCCATCCGCATTGAAGCTGACCGCGTTCATGCCGCCGGCGATTCGCGGCATCCGGACGATGCGGTGACCGCGCGCGCACAGCGCCTCGGCGACGCTTTCGGGAAAGGCCTCTTCCAGTTCGAGCGCGCCGCCTTCGGTCCAGATCCGCGGCGCCTCGACGGCCTCCTGCAGGCTCATGCCGTGGTCGATCAGGTTGACGATCGCCTGCAGCGCCGAGGGGAAGATGCGCAGGGCACCGGGCAGCCCGAGCGCGAAGGCGAGCTTGCCCTCCTTCAGCACGATCATCGGCGCCATCGACGTGAAGACGCGCTTGCCCGGTGCGATCGAGAGCGCGCGGCCGGGATGGGGATCGAAATTGAACATGTAGTTGTTGGTGAGCATCCCCGTGCCGGGGATCTGGGTGCAGGCGCCGAACAGGCCGTTGATGGTCTGCGTCGCGGTGACGACATTGCCATCGGCGTCGGCGACCGTGACATGGGTGGTGTCGGCCGATTCGCCGCCCGAGAGGCCGGCCGTCCAGCTCTTGGCCGTGTCCATCGCGATCAGCGCGCGGCGTTCGTCCGCATAGGCCTTGTCGATCAGCCTGGCGACGGGGACCTTGACGAAGGCCGGGTCGGCCGTGGCGACCGCGCGGTCGGCGAAGGCGATCTTGAGCGCCTCGGCCAGGAGATGGATCGCATCGGGCGAGCCGAAGCCCAGTGAACCGATGTCGTAGCCTTCGAGGATGTTGAGCATCTGCGCGATGTGGACGCCGGACGAGGCTGGAGGCGGCGGCCCCAGGATCTCATGGCCGCGATAGCTCCCGCGAATCGGCTCGCGGGTCTCGACTGTGTAGGCGGCGAGATCGTCTTGTCCGATCAGCCCGCCATGGGCCGCCATAAAATCGGTCAGGGCCTTGCCGAGCGGGCCACTGTAGAGCGCGGCGGGGCCCGTCTCGGCGATCAGACGCAGGCTTTTGGCGTAAGCGCTCTGGACCAGCCGCGTGCCGGCAGGCAGGGCCTGGCCATCGCGCAGGAACAGCGCCGAGAGGCCCGGATCGCGCGAGAGATCGGCGACATTGTCGGCGATGCAGTTGGAGAGATAGGGCGTCACCGTGAAGCCGCGCTCGGCGAGCGTGATCGCCGGCTGCAGGACATCCGCGAGCGGCAGCGTGCCGAAGCGGGCAAGTGCCTCGCACCAGCCGGCGAGCGCGCCGGGCACTGCGACGGCCTTGGGGCCGACGACGTTCTCGCGGTCGCGCACGTCGCGCTGCTTGCCGATCTCGTCGGAGAGGCAGTCATACATGTCGGGCGTGGCGCGCAGGGGCGCCGTCGAGAGCCCGTCGAGCACGACATGGCGGCCGTCGGCCATGCGGATATGGGCCAGACCACCGCCGAGGATGCCGACCATCATCGGTTCGACGACGGTCAGCGCAAAGAGCGCCGCCACCGCCGCATCGACCGCATTGCCCCCTGCCAGCAGCATCTGCGAGCCGGCGGCCGAGGCGAGCGGATGATTGGTGACGACCATGCCGCGCGAGCCCGTCGCCGGCTTTTTCTCGCAGGCAAAAGGCGTGACGCGCGGGGTGGCGGGGCTGGCGGTCATGGCAGGCTTGCTTCCGGGACGAGGGCAGGACGCGACATCATCGCCTGTTCCGGCGAGGCAGGGGAGAGCCGCCGCGGCATGCCGCAGCGGCGTCAGGGTCAGGCTTCAACCTTGCTGGCGAAATGCGCGATGAAGCGGGCGCATATGTCGGTCAGCTTCTCGGTCAGCGCCGCGCCGGTTTCCGCCGAGCAGAGGCGCGGGTCGCCCTTGGCGACGCCGAGATTGTAGGTCTCGTCATATTCGTTGGGCATCGCGACCTCATGGCCCTCGAAGCTCGCCGTGCCCAGCCCGGTGAAGGGCAGGTCGAGGACCGGGTCGCGCTTCAGCGGCTTGCCCTCGGGGATCAGGTCCTTGCGCAGCAGCTCGGGGAAGAGATGCAGGCCGATCGAGGTCAGCGGGTCGGCGCCATGGCCGGCGACGGCGGCGGCCTTGTCGGCCCCGCCGAGGATGCCTGGCAGCAGGCCGTAACCGATGCGCCAGAGATAGAGGCTCGGCAGTACGATCTGCTCGCGCAGATAGAGTTCGCGGGCGACTTCCGAGATCGGGCCGACATTGCCGCCATGGCCGTTGATCACGATGATCCGGGTCAGGCCATTGCGGTGCAGCGAGTCCACCATCTCGGCGATGACGGTGGTCAGCGTCGCCTGCGAAATGGCGATGCCGCCGGTCATCGAGCCGAACCAGTCGGCCCCGCCGAAGGGCAGGACGGGGGCGACCAGCGTGCGCGTGCCGGCCTTGCTCGCACGGATCGCGGCCAGTTCGGCGATCTTCTCGGCGAGCAGATAGTCGCCCATCGGGGCGTGCGGACCCTGGTCCTCATGGCTGCCCATCGGCAGCAGGATGACGGGGTTGTCTTTCAGAATCTCGCGGGCCTCGCCCCCGGTGATCGTGCCCATATGGACGAGGGGATCGGTCTTGGCAGCCATGGGCTTGGTCCTTGCTGGTTTTCGAGCGGGGAGAGGTCAGCGGCCGGCGGTGCGCGGGTCGAGCGTGTCGCGCAGGCCGTCGCAGAGCAGGTTCATGGCGAGGATGGTGAGCGTCAGCGCCGCGCAGGGCCAGACCAGAAGCAGGGGCGCCTGCTCCATGGTGGCCCGCGCGCCGCGGATCATCAGCCCCCAGGAGGGTGCCGGCGGCACGACGCCGAGGCCCAGGAATGACAGCCCGCTCTCCAGCACCACGGCCGCCGCGACGGCCAGCGAGAGCTGGACGAGAATCGGGCCGGCGATGTTGGGCAGGACGGTGCGCAGCAGCAGATAGGAGGGGCGGGCGCCGAGCGCGCGCGTCGCCTCGACATAGTCGCGACCCTTGACCGAGAGCACCTCGGCATGGGTGACGCGGGCGAAGCCCGGCAGATACAGCACCGAAAGCACCAGGATCAGCGTCGCGGCGCCAGGCCCGAGCAGCGTCACCACCAGCAGCGCCAGCAGCACGGGCGGGAAGCACAACACGACATCCATGCTGCGCACGGACAGGAACGCCGCCGCGCCCTTGCCCCAGCCGCCGATGAGGCCGAGCAGCACGCCGATGACGCCCGCGGTCAGGGCCGAGGCGAAGGCGACGCCGAGACTGGTGCGCGCACCCCAGACCAGCCGCGAGAACACATCGCGGCCGAATTCGTCACGGCCGAGCCAGGAGCCGGGCATCGGCCCGGCGAGCCGGTTGGCGACATCCTGCCGGATCGGGTCCGGCATGGAAAACAGGGGCGCGCAGAGTGCCGCGAGCATGATCAGCGCGACCACGCCGCCGGGGAGCCAGAGCCGTTTCATGACAAGACCCCCGTCATGCGTGGACAACCCTCGGATCGAGCGTCGCATGAACGACCTCGACGAGGAGATTGAGCAGCAGGAACAGGACCGAGATCGTCAGCACGATGCCGACGACCATCGGATAGTCGCGGCCCTCGACGGCGCGCAGCAGCGGCGTCGACATGCCCGGCCAGTTGAAGACGTATTCGACCAGCACCGTGCCGCCGAGCAGCGTGCCCATCTGCAGGCCGAGCACCGTCACGACCGGGTTCAGCGCATTGCGCAGGACGTGGACGAAGATCACGCGGTTGGGCGACAGCCCCTTGGCGCGGGCGGTGCGGACATAGTCGTTGGCGAGCGCATCCAGCATCGCGGCCCGCGTCATGCGGAACAGCACGGCGGCGAGCCCCTTGGCGATGGCGATGGCCGGCAGGATCAGGAGCTTCAGGTGCTGGGCGGGATCCTGCGAGAAGGCGACGAAGCCGCCCGCCGGCATGATCCGGAGCGTCTGCGCGAAGAGTAGCACAAGCAGCGTGCCGACGACGAAGACCGGCACCGCCAGCAGCAGGGCTGTGACGCCCGAGGCGAAACGGTCGAAGCGCCCGCCGCGATCGAGCGCGGCATAGACCCCGGCCGGCACGCCGATCAGGATGGCGATGACGGTGCCCGCCGCGATCAGCTCCAGCGTGCGCGGCAGCCGCAGCGCTATCTCGCTGCGGACCGGATAGTCGTCGACCAGCGAGGCGCCGAGGTCTCCCTGCAGCAGGCCGCCGAGGAAGGCCGCGTATTGCACCAGGAGCGGCCGGTCGAGGCCGAGCTTGTCGCGCAGCTCGGCCACCGAGACGGGGTCGGGCGAGACGCCGCCGGTCGAGAGCAGGAGCTCGGCGGGATCGCCAGGCACCATGTGCAGCGCCAGGAAGACGATCGTCGCGACGAGCCAGGCGAGGCCCGCCACGGTGACCAGCTTGCGCGCGAGCCAGGCCGCGCTCATCCGAAATAGGTCTCTTCGAGCATGTTGCCCGACGAGATGCTGAGGGCGCCCGGCAGGTTGGTGAAGCCCAGCACGCTCTTGTCCATGCCGTAGCCCTGAGAGCGCCAGGCGAGGCCGACGAGCGGCACCTCCTCGAGCGCGGCGCGCTGCATCTCCTTGTAGATCTCGACGCGCTTGGCCTGGTCGAATTCGGCGCGGCCCTGTGCCAGAGCGGCGATGGTGCGGGGCGCCGCGACCTGGAAGGAGCGGCCATGGCTGGGCGACAGCGAGGTGTCGATCAGGGCCGTCAGCCCGTCGGGGTCGTTGCTGTCGGCGGAGACGCCGTGGATGGCCATGTCGTACTGGCCCTTCGAGCCGCGGGCGACGCGGGTGGACCAGTCGGGAAGCTGCAATTCGCACTGGATGCCGATGGCGGCGAGGTGCTGCTGGACGATTTCGGCTGTGTCCTTGTGCATGCCGAACTGGGCGGTCGCGAGCAGGGTGGTCTGGAAGCCGTTGCCGAAGCCGGCCTCGGTCAGCAGCGCCTTGGCGCGGGCCGGGTCGTAGTTCCAGCCCTGGGAGAGTTCTTTGTCCCACCAGGGCGTGCCCTCGGCGATCGGCAGACCCTCCAGCACCTTGCCGCGGCCGAAGAAGGCGACCTTGACGATATCGTCGCGCCTGACGGCATGGGCGACGGCGCGGCGCACGCGCGCATCGTTGAAGGGGGGCTTGGAGCCGTTGAAGAGCACGTCCATGAACGGACCCTCCCGGCTGTCGAGCTTGAGGCGCGGATTGGACTCGACCGCCGCCATCGACTGCCAGGGGACGTATTCGATCATGTCGACGTCGCCCGACTGCAGCGCCGCATAGCGCAGGTTCTCGTCGGCATAGACGATGAACTTGATGCCCTTCAGCTTGGGCGTGCCCGGCTTGTAGAACTTCTCAAACGCCGCGATCTCGACCGAGGTGCCGCGCTCCTGTCCGACGAGCCGGAAGGGGCCTGCGCCGATGAACTCGGTGGGCGTCGATTTCCGCGACAGGATGAAGGTGTTGTAGTTGGCAAACCAGCTCGGCAGGGTCGCCTGAGGCGTCTTGGTGACGAGGCGGATCGTTCCCGGGTCGGGGATTTCGATGCGTGCGACCTCCTGGAACTGGGCGCGCATATAGGCGGTCGATTTCTCGCCGGCCATCTGCTCGATCGACCACTTCACATCCTCGGCGGTGACGGCGTCGCCATTGTGGAAGACGCAGCCGGGCCGGAGCTTGAAAATCCAGGCGCCGCTGCCGTCGAGCGACCAGGACGTCGCCAGTTCCCCGCGCAGTTCGCCATCTCCGCCATAGGAGACGAGGCTGCGATGGATCAGCATCTTCACCGTGCCAGCCGAGGCGCCCGTCGAAACCCAGGGCTGGAGATTGGGCGGAAAGGCCGAAAGCCCGTAGCGCAGGATGCCGCTGGCACGCTGGGCGCGTGCGGGGCGGCTGGCCATCGGCAACGTTGCGAAGGGAGCGGCCAGGCCGGCTCCGAGCATGGTGCGGCGTGAGATCGTCATCGGCTTTCTCCTCGCTGTTCGTTGTCGCCGATGCGCCTTGCGGCGTCTGTGCGGCATCCCCTTTCTGGCAAGAAGAGCGCCATTCCATCGCGCAGGCCAGTCCGTCGGCGCATGTCTGCCATGCGCCACGTATACGTGACGGATTTTTGATGTCTGCGCGGGTTCGGCGTAGGCTGCTGACGAAACGACAGAGGCGGAGGGCTGCAGAGCGTGAACGTGATGACGCCGGTCATGGCGCAGGAGGCCGAGGGGCGCCCGGCGCGCGAACGCGTCTACGCGTATGTGCGCGAGCAGATCCTGCGCGGCGTCTATGCGGGAGGCTCCTTCGTCGAGGAGGAGCAGATTTCATCCGCCATGGGCGTGTCCCGGACGCCGGTGCGGGAGGCCTTCCATCGCCTGGAGGCGGAGCGCTTCATCGACCTTCTGCCGCGCCGCGGCGCGCTCGTACGCCAGGTCACGGCGCAGGAACTCGCCGATCTCTACGAGACCCGCCGGATGATCGAGGGCTATGCGGTGGCGCGCATCTGCCGCGAGCACATCGTCTTGCCCGACAGCATGGAGGCGGTGCTGGCGCAGATCGACGCGCTCGCAGACAGTGACCATTTCGCCCGCGTCGAGCTCAACCGGGAATTCCACTTCGTGATGGTGCGGGCGCTCGGCAACGAGGTGCTCTCGGAGCTGTACCAGTCGCTCGGCGCACGCCAGCAGCGCGTGGCGATGCGCGCGCTCGGCGCGGATCCGGGCCGGACCGAGAAGATCCGCCGGGAGCATCGCGATTTCCTCGCCGCGCTGCGCGACCATGACGAGTTCCGTGCGCGTGCGGTGCTTGAGGAGCATCTGCGCCCTGTGGTCGGCGTGCTGTCGCGGCTGCCAGGCTACGCACCGATGGCTGAGCGCTGAGAACTCAACGACGCTCAGGGACGCGGTCCCCAGCGCAGGACGCGATCGAGGTCCTCTGCTCTCACGGAGGCAGTATGATTGTCGTTGCCTGCCGGCCAGCCAACATCCCAGACCTTGAACGTCCCCGCCCCGTCATGGCCTGTGATCCAGAGGAAGTGATGCTTGTTGGCGGACCTGCGGACGATGAGGATGCGTTCCTGGTCGATCCAATCGGCCATCTGCCCGGAACTCGGCATCGCCAGCCAGTCACTGCGGTCGGGGCTGTGTGCCCCCATGAAGGCGATGTCCTTGCGGTTCAGCATCCGCGAGATATGGCCGGAGTCGAGATCGACCGCGTTGCGATTGGCATAACCTTGCCCGTCGTTGAGCGACATCCAGGCTTCCAACGTCGACGGTGTCATGGCGTTCGCCGCGTAGCAGCCTGTCGACGGATAACCCTTCTGCCTGCGCAGATCGTGAACCTGATTGACCTCAGTCGCTGGGATCCTGACGCCCTTCCATGACAGCGCGCAGGCGATGCACGTCAGCAGGCAGCCCTTGGCATGGATTGTGTCGGTCTTGGACTTGTTGAGCGTCTGCATCAGCCACTCGGCGCTGCCCTGGTAGAAGAGGTGGCGCTTGTCGGGGTTGAAGTCTTTTGCTCCGCCGCCACCGTAGGATGACGAAGAGGGCGGGGGCGGCGATCCGGCGCTGGCGCCCAGCAAGGCGCGGATTTTCCGCCAGGTCCGGCCTTCGGGCTCCATCACCCCGTCAGGCTTCACGCCCGGCCACCAGCGCTGCTGGAATTTCTCGATCGCGGCGATCAGCGCGCCGACATCCTGCTCCCGCACGCCACTGCTACCGCCATTGCCGGCGGAGATGCTCTGGAAGGCGTTGCGGGCTGTGTCGCGGTCGGGGGGCCGGTTTCCGCCGCGGCTGAGGCAGTTCCGTCCGACCGGGCCGTACAAAAGATAAGCCATGTCTTCCTCCATCCCAAGAATGCGGCGCATCCGTGAGATGATTAGACATGGGCGCGTCAGGACCGTCTGTTCCGCTGGTAACAGCAGGCCAACGCCGGCTGCAGCATACCGCCGTGCATTGCGGCTGAAGTTCGGCCAGCGCTCCGCGCCCATGACGGGGGCGGGTTCGCAAGGCTCGACGAGCGTCTGCCCCGGTCATGGAGCCTCTCGCGCGGGGAGTTTCTCGCGCGGGCTCGGCCATGTGCTCGCCGCCGGCGGCGAGCGGGGTCGTCGCCTCGGTTCGGGTCACCGCGTCGTTGGCGGATGCCGGGGCTGCTGCGAAGCTCGCAGCAGCATCGTCGCCAGGTCGGATCGTCGCGGCCGTCGCGCGACCGTCGCTAACCCACTCAGCCGATCGCGTCGCAGAAAAGCCTTCCTCGACCTCAGACCGGGATCATCTGCATCGGCGCCGGGACATAGCGGAAGCCGTCGCCGGCCTTGGCGAGGTTGCCGAAGCCGGGCCAGGCGAAGTGATAGGACATCACCGGCGTCTTCTCCTGCGCCAGCATCGTCAGCAGTTTGACGCGCGACTGCACCGCCTGCTTGGGATCGCTGTCATAGGCGAATTCGAGCCGCGGATTCTCCGTCAGCAGCACGGCGTGATGCGTCAGGTCGCCGAGGAAAGCGAAGGACTTTCCGGCCGAGGCGACCTTGAAGATGTGGTGTCCGGCGGTGTGGCCGGGGGCGGCGATCGCCTGCACGCCGGGCAGGAATTCCTGCTGGTCCTTGAAGAAGACGATGCGGTCGCGCACCGGCAGCAGATTGGCGCGGGCGTGTTCGATGAAGGCCTTCAGCGGCGAGCCGAGTTTGCCCTCGTCGGTCCAGAAATCGAAATCGATCTGGCTGATATGGATGCGGGCATTGGGAAAGAGCGGCTTGCCGTCGGCCGTGCAGATGCCACCGATATGGTCGATATGGGCGTGGCTGCAGACGATGTCGTCGATGTCGGCGGGCTTGATGCCGGCCTCCTCCATGCTCTTGGCCAGACGCCCCGTCGTCGGCCCGAACAGCTTCGAGAAGCCCATGCCGGTGTCGAACATGACGAGACGGTCGCCGAAATTCACGATCGGGATGTTCTGCTCGAGGACGACATTGTCCTTCGGCAGGAAGCTCGTCTCGAGCATCCCGTAGACGGTTTCCTTGGGCACCCCGAGGAAACTGGCGCCGGGATCGCCCAGGGGCAGCGGGCCGTCGGAGACGACCGAGACTTCGGCGGTGCCGAGCATGAAGCGGTAGAAATAGGCCGGCTGCGTCTTCAGCAGCGGGGCCTTGGCCAGCGCAGGCGCGCCGAGCGGAAAGGCGGCCCCGGCGGCAAGCGCTGCCGCCGATCCCAGAAACCCGCGGCGGCTGGCGGATGGCAGGCGAAACAGGTCGTTCGACATGGCGTGTCCTCCTGATGGCAGTGGGATCCGGCGTTGGCCGCCGGCCTGTTTTTGTTGGTTCTGCGGGCGGGCGGGACCAGGCCCGTCGTCCGCTTCGGGCCGACGATGCACCCGCACCTTCAGCCGGGCCAATAGGGGTTCGCTCTAGCGGCCATAACGCAAAGCTGCAGGAGGCCGCTGGCGCGGTCTGGTCAGGGGCGCGGCGCGCCGTTATGCAGGCGGACGATATCCGCCTGATGACTGCGAGACGATAAAGAGCGATGGATCTCCGCCAGCTCCGCTACTTCGCTGCCATCGTCGAGCAGGGCTCGTTTTCCAAGGCTGCCACGAAGCTGCGCGTGGCGCAGCCGGCGCTGAGCCAGCATCTGCGCCATATGGAGGACGAGCTCGGCGTCGCGCTGCTGCATCGCGGCACGCGCGGCGTGCTGCCGACGGAGGCCGGCGAGCGCCTTCTGGCCCGCGCCCACATCATCCTGGCCGAGTTCGGGGCGCTGCGCGAAGCGGTGCGCGGCGAGGCCGAGCTGCCGGGCGGCGAGGTCCGGATCGGTCTGCCGGGCACGGTCAGCGAGCAGTTCAGCGTGCCGCTGATCCAGGCGGCGCGCGAGCGCTATCCGGCGATCCGCATCCGCATCGCCGAGGCGATGAGCGGCTTCGTGCTGGACTGGTTGCGCCGCGGCGACGTCGATCTCGCCATGATCTATTCGACCTCCGATCCCAAGGGGCTCGGCATCCACCATGTCCTCACCGAGGAGCTCTGCCTGTTCTCGGCGGCGGGGACCGCGGGAGCGCCGGCTGCGCCCGGGCAAGCTGTGGCCATGGCCGATGCGGCGTCGCTCGACCTGATCCTGCCGGGGCTCGGCCATGGCCTGCGTGACCAGATCGACGAGGCCGCAGGCGCGGCGGGAGCGACGATCCAGCCGGCGATCGAGATCGAATCCTACAGCCAGATCAAGCGGCTGGTGGAACAGGGTTTCGGCTACAGCATCCTGCCGCGGATGGCGGTCGCGGGGCAGGAGAAGGCGGGCGTGTTCCAGACCTGGCCGATCGCGAAGCCCACGCTCTATCGCAAGGTCTATCTCGCCTATTCGACCGAGCGCCCGATGCCGGCGGCGGCGCGCGCCATCGGGCAACTGTCCTGGGAGATCCTGCGCGGCCTTGTCACGGACGAGACCTGGACCGCGACGCTGGGCGAGGATGGTGGGCCGCCGACGCTGTATGGGTGAGGCTGTGCCACCGCCCGTCATGGCGAGGAGCGTGAGCGACGAAGCCATCCAGGGGGACGTCGAGCGCTGGCGGTCTGGATTGCTTCGCTGCGCTCGCAATGACGGACTGGGTCAGCGTAAAGCTTGGAATCGTTGCCTTTTCAGGTGGTGCGCGCCGAGCCTTCCATCCGCAGGCGCCCATCGGCGCCTTCCGTCCAGGTCCGGATGCTACCGTCGGGATTGCGCCGGGCTTTGACGAAGAAGCGGCCGTCGGCAATCAGCGGGCTCAGGCCGCGATAGTCGAGCGCGAGCGTCGTGGTTCCCGTCAGCGTCGCCGCGATGTTGAGCATCAGCGTCGCCTGGATCGGACCATGAACGACGAGGCCGGCATAGCCTTCCTCGGCGGTCGCATAGGGCTGGTCGTAATGGATGCGGTGGCCGTTGAAGGTCAGCGCCGAGTAGCGGAAGAGCAGGGTCGGGCTGGCCTCGATCTCCCAGACGAGATCGGCCGGCTCCGGCTCGGCCGTGGCGGCGGGCGCTGCGGCCGGCAGGCTCGTGGCCTCGCGGTAGACGATGTCGTGGCGCTCGCGCAGGGCCAGCCCGCGCGGGGTCGAGATCTCATGATGGACGGCGACGAAGCAGAGCGCGCCGGTGCGGCCCTCCTTTGCGGAGACGTCGCCGATGGTCGAGCGGCGCGTGACGAGATCGCCTTCACGGAGCGGCGCCAGCGCCTCGATGCGTCCGCCGGCCCACATCCGGCGCGGCAGCGGCACGGGCGGCAGGAAATTGCCCTTCGCCGGATGACCATCGGGGCCTAGGGCGTTCATCGGCGCGATCTGGGGGGCGAGGCACCAGTGCAAGGCCAGCGGTACCTCGCCATGCGCGGCGGGCGCGAGATGGGGCGCGAAGGTGGCTGCATAGCTCTCGACCAGGCGCGGCGTGACGAGGTCCGAGGCTTCCTCCGTGCGGCCAATCCAGCTGCGGAGATGGTCGATGTCCATTGGGGCGAGCGCCTTCAGTAGGAGCGCGGCATGCCCAGCACATGCTCCGCGAGATAGGACAGGATCAGATTGGTCGAGATCGGCGCCACCTGGTAGAGCCGGGTCTCCCTGAACTTGCGCTCGATATCGTATTCCTCGGCGAAGCCGAAGCCGCCATGGGTCTGGATGCAGGCATTGGCCGCCTCGAAGGAGGCGTCCGCCGCCAGCATCTTCGCCATGTTCGCTTCTGCGCCAGCGTTCTCGCCGGCCTCGTAGAGCCGCACGGCCTCGCGCACCATCAGCTCGGCGGCGCGCATATTGGCGTAGGCCTTCGCGATCGGGAACTGGATGCCCTGGTTCTGGCCGATCGGGCGGCCGAAGACCTGCCGCTCCTTGGCATAGGCCGAGGCCTTCTCGATGAACCATTTGGCGTCGCCGACGCATTCGGCCGCGATCAGGATGCGCTCGGCGTTCATGCCCGACAGGATGTAGCGGAAGCCCTTGCCCTCCTCGCCGACGAGATTGTCAGCGGGAATGCGGACATTGTCGAAGAAGACCTCGGTGGTGGCGTGGTTCATCATCGTCCGGATCGGCCGGATGGTGAGCCCGCCTTTGAGCGCCTCGCGCATGTCGAGCAGAAAGACCGAGAGCCCGTCGGTGCGCTTGGCGACCTGCTCGCGCGAGGTGGTGCGGGCCAGCAGCAGCATGAGGTCCGACTGCGCGGCGCGGCTCGTCCAGATCTTCTGGCCATTGACGATGTAATGGTCGCCCTCGCGCCTCGCGGTCGTGCGCAGCGCGGTGGTGTCGGTGCCGCTGCTCGGCTCGGTGACGCCGAAGGCCTGCAGGCGCAGTTCGCCCGAGGCGATGCGCGGCAGCCAGGCCTGCTTCTGCGCCTCCGAGCCGTGCCGTAGCACCGTGCCCATGACATACATCTGCGCGTGGCAGGCGCCGCCATTGCAGCCCTGGCGCTGGATCTCCTCCATGATGACTGATGCCGCCGACAGCGTCAGGCCGGCGCCGCCATAGGCCTCGGGGATCAGCGCCGAGAGGAAGCCGCTTTGCGTGAGCGCCGCGACGAACTCGGTCGGATAGGCCATTTCGCGGTCGAGCTTGCGCCAGTACTCGCCGGGAAAGCCGGCGCAGAGGCGGGCGACGGCGTCGCGGATCTCGGCATGGTCGGATGGGTGCTGCATGGCGTCGCTTGTTCTGCTGTCGGATTCGATCAACCTGTGCGTCATCCCGGACGCAGCGAAGCGGAGCTCCGGGATCCATCGTAGGGCGGATACGGCCCAAAGGGTTCGCTCTACGATGGATCCCGGATCTGCGCGGCTACGCCGCTTGTCCGGGATGACGGTGAGGTTCGTGAGAGAGGAGACCGCGTACCGAATTCCGCCCGCAACGCCTCGTCATGCTGGCCGAGCGCGGGCACGGGGCGCATCGTCACGCGCTGCCCGTCGACGATCGCGGGCGGGGCGAGGACCTCGACGGGGCCGGACGGCGTCGGCGTGGCCAGGGCGGTCGCGGCGGGGTGGGTGATCAGATCGCCGACGCTGGAGACGGTGCCATAGGCGATGGCGTAGCAATCGAGCGCGGCGGTGACTTCGGCGAAGGACCGCGTGGCGAGCAGGGCCTGCACCTCACGATCCACCGTCTCGCGCTGCCTCACCCGTAGAACATTGGTGGCGAAGCGCGGGTCCTCTGCGAGTGCTGCGCTGCCCAGAACCTCGCGGGCGAGGATCTGCCATTCGCGCTCGCTCTGGATCGAGATCAGCACATCTCCGTCGGCGGTGGAGAACACGCCATAGGGCGCGATGGAGGGGTGGGCGAGCCCGAGCCGCGGCGGCTCGATGCCGCCATAGCGCCGCGTCAGATAGGGCACGTTCATCAGGTCGCCCAGCGTGTCGAACAGCGAGAGCTGGATGGCGGAGCCCTCGCCGGTCTTTGCGCGACGCAGTAGCGCCTCCAGGATCGCGGCATACGCCGCCTGGCCGGTGGCGATGTCGGCGATCGAGACGCCGATGCGCGACGGGCCGGAGGCTTGCGTGCCGGTGATAGCAGCAAGGCCGGATTCGGCCTGGACCAGCAGATCATAGGCCTTGCGGGTGTGGTGCGGCGTGCCCGGCGCATAGCCCGAGACGTCGCAGGTGATCAGCCGGGGATAGCGCGCGCGCAGTTCGGCCGCGCCGAGGCCCAGCCGCGTGGTGGCGCCCGGCGCAAGGTTCTGGATGAAGACATCGGCCTGAGCGAGCATGGCCTCGACCATCGCGCGGTCATCGGCCTGCTTGAGATCGACCCGGCAGGATTCCTTGCCGCGATTCAGCCAGACGAAATAGGAGGACAGGCCCTTCGCATAGTCGTCATAGCCGCGGGCGAAGTCACCTTCCGCGCGTTCGAGCTTGATGACGCGCGCACCCGCATCGGCGAGCTTGCAGGTCGCTGTCGGCACGGCCACCGCCTGCTCCAGCGCCACCACCAGAATTCCCTCGAGGGCGTCCATCATCGTCCCGGCGATCTGCCTTCCTGCCGCAATCGTGCCAGACGGGCGGTCGAAACCAGGCGGAGTCAAATAGGGTTTTGCGATGAGGGGCATAGCGAAATGCTCGCTGCGCCGCGATCTCCATAGATTATCGCTATGGCCCTCATCGTTTTATCCTACTTGCTCCGCCCGACCGCCCATGCACCCCTCTGCGCTCCAGGCAGCGTGCCACCCAAGAGCGCGCTCCAGAAACGATTCAGGGAGAGGTCACGATGGGCACCAAGAGATCAGCCGTAGCCGCATTCGCCCTGGGAGCGCTGATGGCGCTGCCGGCAGTGGCGCAGGAGAAGCCGAAGGAACTCGTGGTCGGCATCGCGACCTTCCTGTCCGGTCCCGCCTCCGTCTTCGGCGTGCCGGGCCGCAATGCGGCCGATCTGTTCTTCGAGGAGGTGAACGCCAAGGGCGGCATCCTCGGCGTGCCGGTGAAGCCTGTTTATGTCGACGAGGGCGCCGGCACCAACCAGCTGATCTCGGAATATCGCCGCGTTGTGCAGGACCAGGGCGCGCAGGTGATGTTCGGCGCGATCTCGTCGGGCTCCTGCAACGCGCTCGCCCCCGTCGCCGAGGACCTCAAGGTCGTCAACGTGATGTGGGATTGCGGCACGCAGACCATCTTCGAAGAGGGCAAGTGGAAGTATTCGGTCCGCACCCAGGGCCATGCCGGCGCCGAGATGATGGCGACGCTGCTCTATCTCATGAAGGTAAAGCCGGACTTCAAAACGATTGCGGTCGTCAACCAGGACTATGCCTGGGGCCGTGAATCCTGGGCGCTGCTGCAGGCCGGCCTCAAGGCGCTGAAGCCCGATGTGAAGATCGTCGCCGAGCTCTTCCCGAAATTCGGCGCGCCCGATTTCTCGACCGAAATCACGCGCCTCTCGGCGCTGCGTCCCGATGTGGTGATCTCGACCTCCTGGGGCGGCGATCTCGACACCTTCGTCCAGCAGGCGGCGGCGCGTGGTCTGCTGAAGCAGTCCACCTTCGTGCTGCCGCTCGCCGAAAGCTCGATGGAGCGGCTCGGCAACGTCATGCCCGAGGGCGTCATCGTCGGCTCGCGCGGCGACCACTACTTCCTACATCCGAAGTACAAGAACACCGCCGAAATGCAGTCGTTCGTGAAGAAGTACAAGGACAAGACCGGCGTTTACCCGATCTATCCGACCTTCCACATGAACCAGGCCGTGACCGGGCTGGTGAAGGCCTATGAGAAGGCCGGCGCCGCGGCGGGCGGCAAGTGGCCGACCAAGGAGCAGGTCATCGCTGCCTTCGAGGGTCTGGAGTTCAAGTCGCTGACGGGAACGATCACCATCCGCTCCGACCATCAGGGGCTCGAGGACCAGATGCTCGGCACCACCAAGCGCGTGCCGGAATACCCCTTCGCCGTCTACGACAAGATGGCGCTCTATCCGGGCAAGCTGGTGACGACCCCGGTCGGCGAGAAGTCGCTCGAGTGGTTCGCCAAGATCAAGCCCGAGATGGTCAACGACAAGTCGATCGAGACCTTCGACTATTCGAAGTAGGGCGCTGGAACCACTGTCCTCGCCCCTCCCCCTCGTGGGGAGGGGAAGGGGTGGGGGGCGGAAAGCCCGAACAATCGAAGTCCGCATTGAGCGCCGGCGCTGCTGCCGTTTCGTCTCGTTATTCAACCCGCTCGCCGAGCGGGACGCCCCCCACCCCTAACCCCTCCCCACAAGGGGGAGGGGGACAGGTCTCGGAACCCCAATGCCTCCTGAAATGCTCTTCCTCGCCGCGCTCGACGGCCTCGCCTATGGCTCGCTGCTGTTCCTGGTGGCGGTCGGGCTGTCGCTGATCTTCGGCGTGCTCGGCGTGCTCAATGTCGCCCACGGTTCGTTTTATGCCATCGGCGCCTATGTGGCCGCGAGCGCCGTGCTGGCGGCGGCCGGGATGGGTTTGCCGACCTGGCTCGCCTTCCCGCTCTTCCTGATCTCCGCCATCCTTGTCGGCGTCGTCGTCGGCGGGCTGGTCGAGGCGCTGCTGCTACGGCGGATCTACGGCAAGGAGGAGGTGCTGCAGCTGCTGGTTACCTTCGCCGTGTTCATGATCCTGGAGGATGCGCAGAAGGTTGTCTTCGGGACGCAGCCGCTCTTCGCCAATGCGCCGATGAACTGGCTCGGCACGATCGAGGTCTTCGGAATCTACTACACCAACTACCAGCTCATCCTGATCCCGCTGGTGGCGCTGGCGGTGCTGGTCGGCCTGCGGCTGTTCCTGCGGCGGACCGCCTTCGGGCGCGCCATCGTCGCGGTGACCCAGGATCGCGAGGCGGCGATGGCGATGGGCATCAACGCGACGCGCATCTACCTTTTCACCTTCATGATCGGGGCCTCGCTGGCGGCGCTGGGCGGGGCCTTGTCCTCGGCCACGACCTCGCTGACGCCCGGCATCGGTTCGGGCATGATCGTGCTCTCCTTCGCGGTGGCGGCCACGGCCGGGCTCGGCCGGATTGAGGGCGCCGCGGTCGCGGCGCTGATGATCGGGCTGGGACGCTCGGCGGCGGTGTATTTCGCGCCGGAGTTCGACGTGCTGATACCCTATCTGATCATGGTCGCGGTGCTGCTGATCAAGCCCGAAGGCCTGTTCACGACGCTGCAGACGAGGAAAGTCTGATGGCGCGCCAATACATCATCGGCGCGGCCCTGCTGATCGCGCTCGTCGTCTTCCCGGTGATCTCGCCCTGGGCGACGGTCATTCTCACCGTCGCGCTCTGCGAGGGGCTGGCGGCGCTCGGCATCCTCGTGCTGCTGCGGGCAGGGCAGGTCTCCTTCGGCCACGGGCTGTTCTTCGCCTTCTCGGCCTATGTCGTCGCCTTCATGGCGGCGGCGAAATTCGGCCACGAGGTTTTGCTGCTGGTGCCGATCGCCACCGCGGCGTCGGGGCTGGTCGCCGCCATCGTCGGGCTCTTCATCGTGCGCTACCGGGCGATCTTCTTTGGCATGCTCAACCTCGCCATCTCGATGGTGTTCTTCTCGCTACTGGAGAAGCTGTTCTCGATCACCGGCGGCGCCGACGGCAAGCGCGTGCCGCGGCCGACGCTGGCGGGGATGACGCTGGAGCGCGAGACCTTTGAGTTCTGGATGTTCTACATCACCCTGGCGCTGGCGGTGGTCGCTGCGCTCGGTGTCGCGCGCTATCTCGTCTCGCCCGGCGGCAAGGCGCTGGAGGCGATCAAGTCGAACGAGACGCGGCTTGAATATCTCGGCGTCTCCAGCCGCAAGGTGCTCTATGGCGCCTATCTGCTGTCGGGGCTGCTGGCGGGCTTGGGCGGCGCGATCATCGCGCTGGTCTCGGGGCATGTCACGCCGGAGCTGGCCTACTGGGTGCGTTCGGGCGAGTTCGTCTTCATCGCGATCCTGGGCGGCGTCGGCGGCGTGGCGGGCCCGTTCCTGGGCGCGCTGATGTTCCAGATCATCCGCGGCTATGCGGCCGTCCATGCGCCCGAGACCTGGCATGCGGTGCTGGGCGTGATGCTGCTCGTCATCATCTTCTTCGCGCCGAGCGGGCTCTACGGGCTGATCGCGGGCCGCAAGCGCGCCGCTGCGCAGAAGGAGATCGCGCCATGAGCGAGTTCATCCTCGAGGCGCGCGACCTGGAGCTCCGGTTCGGCGGCGTGCAGGCGGCCAATGGCGCGAGCCTGAAGGTGCGGGCCAATGAGCGCATCGCCATCATCGGCCCCAACGGCGCCGGCAAGACCACCTTCATCAACCTCTGCACCGGCTATCTGAAGCCGCAATCGGGACGGGTGATCTTCGCAGGGCAGGATGTCACGGCGCTGTCGCCGCGCGCGATCACGCGGCGTGGCATCGGCCGCTCCTTCCAGATCCCGCAGCTCTTCACCGACAATACGGTGATGGAGAATCTGCTGCTGGCGCTGAGCGCGCGCGAGGGGACCTGGTCGCCCTTCCTGCGGCTCGACCGACACCCCAAGCGCGAGGAGATGATCGCGCTGCTCGACAGCGTGGGCTTGCGCGACACCGCCGAGCGGCGGGTGCGAGAACTGCCCGAGGGCATGCGCAAGCTCATCGACATCGCGGTGGCGCTGGCGCTCGACCCCAAGCTGATCTTCATGGACGAGCCGACCTCGGGCGTCTCCAGCCATGAGAAGTTCCAGGTCATGGACACGCTGGCGCGCGCGCTCGACGCCCGCGCCACGACCGCGATCTTCGTCGAGCACGACATGGACGTGGTCGCGCGCTACGCCAGCCGCGTCGCGGTCTGGTCGGGCGGGCGCATCGCGCTGGAGGGCACGCCCGACGAGATCCTCAATCATCCCGAAGTCCGCGAAACCGTGATCGGGGTGGGAGTCTAGCCATGCTGGAGATCAGGGGACTATCGGCCGTCATCGAAGGCGTGCAGGTGCTGCGCAAGGTCGACTTCGCGCTGGCCGAGGGTGCGACCGTGGCACTGATCGGCCGCAACGGCGCGGGCAAGACAAGCCTGCTTCGCGCGATCATGGGCTTCATGACGGTGACCGAGGGGACGATCGCCTTCGACGGCCGGCCGATCCTGACGATGCCGCCGCATGAGCGGCCGCGACTCGGCATCGGCTATGCACCGGAGGACCGGCGGCTGTTCTCGAGCTTCTCGATCGAGGAGAACATCCGCCTGCCGGCCGAGGTGATGAAGGTGCCGGGCGCGGAGATCGCCAGGCGGCTGGAGGGCATCTATCAGGTGCTGCCGGAACTGGCCGATCTGCGCCATCGTGCGGCGGCCGGCCTTTCGGGCGGCCAGGGTAAGATGGCAGCACTCGCCCGGGCCCTGATGGTGGGGCAGCGCATCATCCTGCTCGACGAGCCGTTTCAGGGGCTGGCCCCGGTGCTGGCCCAGCGTTATGCGGCCGCCCTGCGTGCGCTGCGCGACAGCCATCCCGAGATCGCGTTGCTCATCACCGAATCCAACCCCAGTCTGCTGCGCAGCTTCGCCGAGCGCGCCTATGCGATCGAGCGCGGCGAGGTCACGGAGGTGGCCGGCGGCCTGGCGGCGAGTTCGCTCGAAGCGGCGGGGTTGCATTAGGTTCAGGACGAGCTCGGCCCTCGGCTCGCGATGGACAACGGGCTGTTCAGGATATACATCGCCGCGAGTATATCAGGAGGTCGTGTCATGCAGGTCGCGCGTTGGGGTAACAGTCTGGCCGTGCGTCTGCCCGCATCCGTGGTCGAGGCGCTCGGCCTGAAGGAGGGCGACGACATCGAGATCCGCGTCGCCGGCGAGCGCGCCTTCGACGTCGCCCTCGACCGCAGCCGCGAACGGGCGCTCGAACGGGTCCGGGCGCTGCGCAAGCCTCTGCCTCCCGGCTGGCGTTTCGACCGCGACGAGGCCAATGCGCGGTGACGGCACCGCGCGAGTTCCTGGATACGAATGTGCTTGTCTATGCGTTTTGCGACGATCCCCGCTCGGCCCGCGCCGAGGTCCTGCTGGCAAAGGGCTGTGCCAGCAGCGTGCAGGCGCTCAACGAGTTCGCCAATGTCGCGCGCCGAAAGCTCGCAATGGAGTGGCGCGAGGTGCGCGACGCGCTCGACGCGATCCGCGCGCTACTCTCTGGGGTCGCTCCGCTCGATCTCCAAACGCATCTCGCCGGCCTCGAGATCGCCGAGCGCCATCGGCTTTCGGTCTATGACGCGATGATGATCGCGGCGGCCCTGCATCTGCGCTGCGCGACCTTCTGGTCGGAGGATCTGCAGGACGGGCTGGTCGTGGAGGGCTGCCTGACGATCCGCAACCCCTTCATCGCCGGATCAAGCTGAACCCCATCGACCCGTGCGCCAGCGGCGGCGGGTCCGGAACGAGCATGTGCCCCCGATGCGGGGCGAGTACAGGAGAAGCCCCATGACCCAGCACTTCATCAACGGCCGCCATGTGGCGGGCCGCAGCGGCGAGACCATGGCCGTGCTGGCGCCCGCCACCGGCGAGGAGTTCACCCGGATCGCCTGCGGTACGGCCGAGGACATCGACGACGCCGTCAAGGCGGCGCGCGCGGCCTATGAGGGCGCCTGGGGCAAGCTGACGGCGGCCGAGCGCGGCCGGCTGATCGCCAAGCTCGGCCTCAAGGTGCTCGACAACTTCGACGAACTCGCTCGCACCGAAGCGCAGGACACGGGCAAGCCGATGGCGCAGGCCCGCGCCGATATCGAGGCGACCGCTCGCTATTTCGAGTTCTATGGCGGCGCGGCCGACAAGGTGCACGGGCATATCGTGCCCTTCCTGAACGGCTACAGCGTCAACGTCATCCATGAGCCGCATGGCGTCACCGGCCATATCCTGCCTTGGAACTACCCGGCGCAGATGTTCGGGCGCTCGCTGACGGCGGCGCTCGCCATGGGCAACGCGGTCGTGCTGAAGCCGGCGGAAGAGGCCTGCCAGACGGCGCTGCGGCTGGCGGTTCTGGCCTCCGAAGTCGGTTTCCCCGATGGCGCCATCAACATCGTCACCGGCCGCGGGCACGAGGCGGGCGCGGCCCTCTCTGCCCATCACGGCGTCGACTTCATGTCCTTCACCGGCTCGCCCGAGGTCGGCAAGATGGTGCAGCATGCCTGCGCCGAGCATCTGATCCCCTGCACGCTCGAACTCGGCGGCAAGTCGCCCCAGATCGTTTTCGACGATGCCGATTTCGACGCCGCCGTGCCGATCGTCTGCAAGGCGATCGTCCAGAACACCGGGCAGACCTGCTCGGCCGGCTCGCGCGTGCTGGTGCAGGAGCGCGTCTATGACGACTTCATGGGGGCGGTCGCCAAGGAGTTCACCAAGCTGCGCGCCGGCACGCCGGAGATGGACCTTGATTGCGGCCCGGTGATCAATGCCAAGCAGCGCGGCCGCGTGCAGAGCTTCATCGACCAGGCGCGCGAGGCCGGCATTCCGGTGATCGCCGAGGGCGCGATCGCCCAGGGCGTGCCCAATGGCGGCTTCTACGTGACGCCAACGCTGTTCGGGAAGGTGCCGCGCGGCAACCGGCTGGAGCAGGAGGAGGTGTTCGGCCCGGTGCTCGCCGCCTTCCCCTTCAGCGACGAGGCGGATGCCATCAAGCTCGCCAATTCCACTGAATACGGGCTCGTCGCGGCGGTGTGGACCAAGGATGGCGGGCGCCAGCAGCGCGTCGCCAAGAAGGTCCGCGCCGGCCAGGTCTTCATCAACGGCTATGGCGCCGGCGGCGGCATCGAACTGCCCTTCGGCGGCACCGGCAAATCCGGCCATGGCCGCGAGAAGGGTTTTGCCGCGCTGGAGGAGTTCGCGGTGACCAAGACGATCGTGCACAAGCACGGGTGAGGGGGCGTCGTTGTCATTCCGGGGCGCGCCTTAGGCGCGAACCCGGAATCCACGACTGGGTGAGCCGTCATTCCT